>ERZ773213.562-NODE-562-length-21698-cov-8.379846_pt1 | contig 21698 bp, 17 predicted proteins | sample MGYA00580996_ERZ773213 | MGnify/ENA primary metagenome ERZ773213 (study PRJEB29015, sample SAMEA2738152) | human oral metagenome | biome: human oral; feature: human-associated habitat; material: saliva | place: China | collected 2197 ...
TGGCACGTGTGAAGCGCGCGGTTAACGCGCACAAGAAGCGCCGTACTATTCTCGACCGAGCATCCGGCTACCGCGGTCAGCGTTCGCGCCTGTACCGTAAGGCTAAGGAACAGGTCACCCACTCGCTCGTTTACAGCTACGACCACCGTCGTAAGAAGAAGGGCGATTTCCGCCGTCTGTGGATTCAGCGCATTAACGCTGCATCCCGTGCACAGGGTTTGACCTACAACCGTTTCATTCAGGGGCTCAAAGCTGCTGGTGTTGAGGTTGACCGTCGTATGCTCGCTGAGCTGGCCGTAAACGATACCGCAGCGTTTAACGCCCTGGTTGAGATTGCCAAAAACAACCTGCCTGAGGACACCTCCGCGCCGAAGGCTGCATAAAAACAGTTGTTACCTCCCGTCATGTGCGGGGTAATTAAGAGCTTGAACGGCTGCCGCATATTGTATGCGGCAGCCGTTTTGCTGTACGGTGCCTTCCCGAAAGCATCACGGAAGTAACGGGCATTGGGAGGGCTTTGCCTGTACTCTTGAAGAGTGAGTTTTCTTGAACGAATCAGTTCCCCAGTGATTATGTCGAACCCTCAGGCCGATCGTGTGCGTGATATTGCGAAGCTACGCACCCGTGCTGGCCGTAAACGGGGACAGTTTTTGGTTGAGGGCCCGCAGGCTGTTCGTGAAGCGCTGCATGCGCACCTGCGCCGCCCGGTGCTGGATGCAGTATACGTGACGGAAGAGGCGTTCGACCGCCACCCCGACATTGCCGAGCTATTAGAAGAGGTGCACGGCACACCCACACCCGAGCAGGGGCGCCGTGTTTTTATGCGTGTGGTGACGGACGAGGTACTACAAGCGATGGCCGATGCTCTCACTCCTCAAGGTATTATTGCGGTGTCGTTTAAACTGGATGCCCCTGCCGGACGACTGTGGGGTGAGGGGGCGCTGAACCCGCGTCTTATTGCGGTGCTTTCACGTGTACAAGATCCGGGAAACGCTGGTACGATCCTGCGGGTGGCTGATGCCGCGGGGGCTGATTTGGTGGTGGCGTCAAAGGGCACAGTGGATTTATATAACCCGAAGACAGTGCGGGCAACAGCCGGTTCGCTATTCCATGTGCCGCTGATTCAGGGTGTTGATCTTGAAGATTTTGCGGAGGACGCCAAATCTCAGGGAATGACGGTTTTGGCCGCTGACGGGTACGGTACGGTGGATCTGCAGCAACTGGTGGAGTACTCTCTGGCACGCCCCGCTAATATCGAGATGCCCGTTCCGGCCGGGGTGAAAGGCTCATTCGACTTATCGAAACCAACTGTGTGGTTGTTTGGGAATGAGGCACAGGGGCTTAGCAGCGAGGAAAAAGCGGCGTCGTCAATGCGCGTGGCGGTTCCTGTCTATGGGGCGGCTGAATCTTTGAACGTGGGCACAGCGGCGGCCGTGTGCCTGTACGCCTCGGCGATGGCGCAGAACCGCCCCTGGTGAGCGGCATGTATTTAAGTTTTGTTCTGACTGACCGATAGATGGAGAGCTATGTCTGCCAATTCTAGCCATTCCGGTTCCGGCGCGATTATTGCGGCGCTCGTGGCAAACCTGGGCATTGCGGTGCTGAAATTTGTGGCGTTTATTCTAACTCGTTCTTCTTCAATGCTCGCCGAAGCCATTCACTCGGTGGCAGATTCAGGGAACCAGATTCTTCTGCTAGTGGGCGGGAAAGTATCCCAGCGTGCCGCTGACGAAGAGCACCCATTCGGGTATGGCCGTAACCGCTATATTTACGCGTTTATTGTGTCGATTATTATCTTTGCCCTAGGTGGGCTGTTTGCCCTGTATGAGGGGTACGAGAAATGGCACGACCCGCATGGCATTACCGAGTGGCAATGGGTTCCGGTGGCTGTGCTGGTGGGCGCCATTCTTCTTGAAGGCAACTCATTCCGTGTAGCGGTCAAAGAATCCCGCGAACTGAAGGGAACACAAGGGTGGTTCCGGTTTTTGCGCACCTCAAAAAACCCAGAGCTTCCAGTGCTTTTGTTGGAGGATGCAGGTGCCCTTTTGGGCCTGATTCTGGCGCTCCTTGGGGTGAGCATGACCCTGCTGACTGGTAACGGGCTGTGGGATGCTGCCGGTACTCTGGCGATCGGGGTGCTGCTGGTGGTTATTGCCGTGTTTTTGGCTTCCGAAATGAAGTCGCTGATCCTGGGGGAGGCAGCAACTCCCGAGGATCTGGCGAAGATCCGCGCGGCTATTGAGAACGGCGATTCTGACCGACTAATCCATATTAAGACCGTTCATTTGGGGCCTGAGGAAATTTTGGTGGCGGCTAAGATCCGCATCCACGATGCTGATACTGGTATTACTGTGGCAAACGAGATTGACGAGGCGGAGGCACGGATCCGTGAGGCTGTTCCGGCGGCACGGGTAATTTATTTGGAACCGGATGTTTATCGTCCTGCGGAGGCATAGAAGCATGATGACGCATTACCCTGTGCAGGTGGTGGGCGCGGCAATTTTCGATTCGCTTCAGTCTCCTACCCGGCTGTTGGTTGCCAGGCGGTCAGCGCCTGAGGCATTAGCCGGGTTGTGGGAATTCCCCGGCGGGAAGGTTGAGCCGGGGGAGTCCTGCGAAAAAGCGCTCGCCCGTGAGCTTGCGGAAGAGCTGGGCGTGCAGGTTCAGCTGGGGCAGGAACTTACGGGGCCGCACCCCCAGGGCTGGGTGCTGAACAATAAGGCGGCGATGAGGGTTTTCTTTGCAGAACTCACGTTGGGTGAGCCTCACCCTTTACAGGACCATAGCGAGCTGCGGTGGCTTCCGTTGGGGTCTGACCATAATGCCTCAGCAGTGCTGAGTTTGGAGTGGATTCCTGCAGATTATCCGATTGTGGAGGCTTTATTGGCAGCGGTACATGCCGTTGGTTAGGTTTTTATTCCAGCGAGCTGGTGTGTTCTGTCAAATTGTTACGTGGGTTAGCTGTTTTTCCTGTGAAACTGCGGTCAGCAAGCTTGCCCTCAACTGGGGAACGGAAACGTAACAGTATTCAAAAGTACATCTTTCTATAGGTAACTTCCCTTTATTTTAAGGGGTCTATTAAAGGCGGTATGAATTATTATGCTGACGGAATGTAGCTAAAAGACAGTCACAGCCGAATCTGCCATCGGAGGCAAAAAAGTGTGTGTAGTGACACATCTCAGCTTGGGAGTCGTGGCACACGGATACTTTAGAGTGTTAATTAGAGAAGGAAACTCTAACGTTATGGTGATAAAGCTATGAACTTTTGGGCCGCATTTACAGGCAACTTCCTTATCGGGCTGCGCGAAGGCTTAGAGGCTGCACTTGTGGTCGGTATCCTCATCGCGTATATCCATAAAACTCAACGAACCCACCTCCTTCCCAAAGTCTGGGCGGGAGTAGCCTTTGCGGTCGTGGTATCACTAGGATTTGGGGCACTTCTTACCTACGGTCCTAAAACCCTCACCTTCGAAGCTCAGGAAGCAATTGGCGGTTCGCTCTCAATCATCGCGGTCGGTTTCGTCACCTGGATGATTTTCTGGATGGCAGAGAATGCCCGCGCGCTTTCCGCAGAACTGCACACTAAGCTCGACGCGGTGCAGGGCAGCACCTGGGCGGTCGTTCTTCTCGCAGCCCTCTCCGTTGGGCGTGAAGGGCTGGAAACCACCCTATTTATCTGGTCGGCAACACAGGCCGCAACTGCAGAGCAGGGCTCTGCCGATTCCGCACTGCCCGTTTATGGGGCGCTTACTGGAATCATTGTTGCAGTACTCCTCGCGTGGGCTATGATGCGCGGCATTATGAAAATTAACCTCGCCAAATTCTTCACCTGGACTGGTGCGTTCCTCATTATTATCGCCGCAGGTGTACTTTCCTACGGGTTGCATGACCTGCAGGAAGCAAATATTCTCCCCGGGATCAACAACATTGTTTTTGAATCCTACAAATACATTGACCCCGGCAGTTTCCTCGGCACTATGCTAAAAGCGGTCTTTAACCTCTCAAGCACTACCACCTGGATTGAAGCCATTGCCTGGGTGCTGTACGTGGGTATTATCATGACCCTTTTCTTCTGGGTGCAATTGCGCCACCGTCGTGTGCGCCAAAGCAGTGCGCCTAAGAATGTTGCCGCTGCGGCGAACAGTACCCCTGAAAATGGCGGTACTACCACAACACAGCCGCTATCTAACGGTACCCCCTAGATTTTCCCCTGTCCCCAAACAAAGGAAAACACACTATGCGAAAGTCACTTGTTTCCGCAGGCGCCCTGCTGTCGGTTAGCGCCATCCTGCTGACTGGTTGCACCGACAACCCGAAGAATAATGCTAGTTCCTCGAACTCCTCAGGCGGCACCTCAAACGACGGTAATATTTCTGTTACCTCAACTGATACCGCCTGCAAACTATCAGCCACCGAAACCAAGGCCGGTAAGGTCACCTTTAAGGTCAAGAACGAAGGTACCAAGGTTACTGAGTTCTATGTGCTTGGTTCTGACGGATTGCGCATTATCTCAGAGGTCGAGAACATCGGCCCCAACCTCACCCGTGAGCTGGTGGTTGATCTGCCCGAGGGCTCCTACAAGACCGCCTGCAAACCGGGTATGGTCGGTGACGGCATTCAGGGAGACTTTAAGGTCACCAAGAACGAGAACGCTAAACCCGTGGCTGAGGACATACAGAAGCTACGCGATACCGCCTCCACCCAGTACGCCTCGTATGTGAAAGACCAAGTTGAGTCTCTGCAAACCAAGACCGAAGAGTTCGCAAAGCTCTACGCAGAGGGCAAGACCGAAGAAGCTAAAGCCAAGTACGCTCTCGCCCGTCTTCACTACGAACGTATCGAACCTGTAGCGGAAAAGTACGGCACCTCCCTTGACCAGAACCTGGACGCCCGCGAGGCTGACCTGCAGGAAGGCAAGATCAGCGAGTGGAGCGGCTGGCACAAGATCGAGAAGGATCTGTGGCAGCCCAAGGCCGATAAGAATGACGGTAAGGAGTACACCCCCCTCACGCAGGATGAGCGGAAGAAAGTCGCAGACCAGCTGGTCAAGGACACCAAAGAACTGTACGACCACGTGCACTCCGAGAAGTTCGCGCAAGAGCTGAAGGTTGATGACATCACCAACGGCGCGAAAGAACTGTTGGACGAGATCGTACACACCAAGACCACCGGTGAGGAAGAAAACTGGTCGCACACCGACCTCTACGATTTCCAAGGCAATATTGACGGCGCTAAGGTTGCCTACGAAAACGTACGCCCCATCCTTGAGAAGAAGAACGGCAAGCTCTCCAAGAATATTGAGAGCAAGTTCGCGGCTGTGCAGACTCTGCTCGATAAGCACAAGAGCGGTGACGACTTCAAATCCTACAAGGAACTCAGCGAGGCTGAGGTACGTGAGCTTTCTGACGCGGTGGGTGCGCTCGCTGAGCCGCTCTCCGAGCTGACGGCTGCTGTTGTTGACGAAACCGGCAATGACACGTCCACCGAGAATGAATCAGCGGGTGCTTCTGCATCGGCTTCAGCCTCGGCGGGGGCATCACATAGTGCGGGTGCCTCAGGTTCGGCGTCTGCTGGGGCATCAGGTTCAGCTTCGGCTACCGGTAGCTCTGGCGCATCAGCAGGGTCCTCGGCATCAGCTGGGTCTACCTCAGACGATTCGAGCGCCAGCGCGGCAGGCTCAGCCCAGTAACAACAACGGGTACGCAGTCTAAGCAGAGCCAGCACTGACGGCCCCAGCGGGGTGCAGAAAATCCCACACCACACCCCGCTGGGGTAAGCCGATAGCACCGCATCAACACACACGCATGGCCCGTATTCCATAACTGAAACCCATTAGGGAGAAACCACATGCGCGAAGAAAATTACCCGGTGCCCCCAACAGATCAGGTCACCACATCGCACGGAACTAACCGTCGTGCCCTCCTAACCGGTACCGCACTGACTGCTGTTGGTATTGCCACAGCAGGTACACTCGCCAGCTGCGCTACCGAGCAGAAGCAGAACGACAGTAAAGATAATAAGAGTCAGGAGGTGAAAGATACCCACTCATTCTTCGGGGAGCACCAGAGCGGCATTTCCACCGAAGTGCAGGATCGTATGTACTTTGTGGCTCTCACCCTCAAAACAACCGATAAAGAAGAAATCAAGAAACTTTTTAAAGACTGGACTGCCGCTTCCCAAAAGCTCATGGCTGGTGAAGTTGTGGGTGATGTCTCCACTTATGAGGCCCCGCCGAAGGACACGGGAGAAGCCTACGATCTTTCTGCCGCGCATCTGACTCTCACCTTTGGGCTCGGCCGGTCGTTCTTTGTCGATAAGGATAATAAGGACCGTTTTGGGTTTAAAGACAAGCTGCCTGCTGCGCTCGTCAATATCCCTAAAATGTCCGGTGATGCCCTTGACGATAAACGCAGCGGCGGGGACCTGTGCATTCAGGCGTGTGCCGATGACCCACAGGTGGCCTTCCACGCCATCCGTAATTTAATCCGTATTGCTGCGGGCCGGGCCGTGGTGCACTGGAGCCAGCTAGGGTTTGGGCGCACCGCATCGACTTCTACGAGTCAGGTGACGGCACGTAACCTTTTCGGTTTCAAAGACGGTACGAACAACCTCAAAATCCAAGAGCCAGAGCTGCTGAAGAAACATGTGTGGGCTTCCTCCGAGAACTCTGAGGGAAACCCCGACTGGATGAACGGCGGCACCTACCTCGCAGCACGCCGCATCCGCATGATTATTGAAACGTGGGACCGGTCCCGCCTGCATGAGCAAGAAGATATTATTGGGCGCACTAAAGTATCAGGCGCGCCGCTCTCAGGCGGAGAGGAATTTACCACCCCAGATTTCAATATGAAGGGTAAAAACGGCCCTATCATTCCCGATGATTCGCATATGCGGCTCATGCACCCGAACCAAAATAATGGTGTTCAGATGCTACGCCGCGGGTTTAACTACACGGATGGCTCCGACGGACTTGGACACCTGGATGCTGGGCTGTTCTTTATAGCGTTCGTCTGTGACCCGCGCACCCACTTCATCCCGCTTCTGGATACCATGACCCAGTCCGATGCGCTCAGTGAGTATCTTAAACACACCGGCAGCGCCGTTTTTGCGGTACCTCCCGGTATCAAAGACGAGAACGATTTTATCGCTTCTGGGTTGTTCTAAACCGCTGAGTATGCTTCTGATGGGCGCCCGGTACCAAGACGGTATCCGGGCGCTTAGGGGTCAGCGGTGTTTCGATAACCGTGGTCTGAACTATTGGGTTCTTCAGGACCTTATCGGGCATGGGAAGGGGGAGAAACTTCGTACTAAGGAATTTTAAAACAGTGATGTGGTATGCCTTGGCGGCGCGGTTTATTGTGATGTTCGGCTGAAAACCTTCGACGGTGCGCGTCTAATTTGACTGCCACACCGCCAACGGTACTATTGAGTTAAAAATCACATACATATGGGAGACAATGATGACTGCTCAACCCCCCTCGTACGACCCGCAGAATTTTAGGAGCGACGCCGTTCCTTCTGATACGCAAGCCATTTATATTCAAGAAGGCGGAGACTCTGCAAGCAACCTTTTTAATCTGCCTTCTAAACATCCTAAAATTCTTCGTCTACAAGAAATTATGATTGTGTCGGCGATTATCTGTTTCATTCATGGGCTCATCTCGGCATTTGCGCCGGGTAACGCTAAACCTCTTGAGGGACTGCCTGAATTCGGGGTTGCTGGCGGCATTGGGCTGCTTGTTGTTTCGGCTGCTGTTTATCTCACCGTCTATTTCATGGTGCAAAACGGTAACCGGCTGGGCCTGACAATTGGGCTTATCTTCGCAATTTTGGGCGGGCTGATCGCTATTATGTCCCTTCTAGGTAACATTCTTGATACTCAACGCTACGGTTTTGTGCCGCTCTATGCTGGCTGGTTTATTGCCAATGTTCTGTGGATTCGCGCCGCTTTCGACCCGGCAGTGAAAGCTGCTCTCAAGTAGGTTTCCGTAACTTTTCGGCTGCACCGTGAAAGTAGCCTGCAAAACCGGCCGCACCCCGCCAACTGGGATGCGGTCGGTTCCTATATGTACTCTTCGTGCTGCGAAGCAGAAACGTGAGAGGGGCAAACGGTGAAAGAGCCCTCCGACTGCACTAAAATAGTAAGGATGGGCAGGCCCCTCAAAATTGTAGGGTGCGCCCCTAACCTCAGGAAGAACGCAGAGAAGAGTAGCAATGACCGATCCCGTGCAGGAGACCGAGAACGTGCCTGAATCGGCGCAAACCCTCGCCAGCATCGCACAGATTCTCAATGAAAACCCCGAAAGTGGGCTTGAGATTGTGCGCGCCGCCTTTGACGCTGAGCGCGAGCGCGCACTGACCGCCCTCCGCGAACGTGCCAAAGATTTTGAATCGCTTAAAACGGTGCGCCTAGGCTTTTTCGGCGATAAGGGGAGCATGAGCTTGGCAAACAAGCAAATGCGTGACCTTCAGAATCAGCACAAGGGACCCGTGGGGAAACTGCTGGGGCAGGCACGTGCGGCGCTCACCGAGGCTATTGAGGCGCGTACTGCTGAACTGGAGGCCGAGCGCGAGGCGCGCATCTTAGAGGAAGAAGCAGTTGATGTGACAGCGGCTTCAGCGCGGCGTTCGCTGGGTGGGCGGCATCCTGTGGCGCTCATGCAGGAAAAACTCACCGATATCTTCGTAGGCATGGGCTGGGAAGTCGCTGACGGGCCGGAGCTGGAATCTGAGTGGTACAACTTTGATGCCCTGAATATTAAGCCTGACCACCCGGCACGCGATATGCAAGACACCTTCTACGTCGAGCCGCGAGAGGCACATTTGGTACTGCGCACCCACACCTCCCCGGTGCAGATGCGCGCCATGCTTACCCGTGAGCTGCCGTTATACATTGTGTGTCCCGGTCAGGTGTACCGTACAGATGAGCTGGACGCCACACACACCCCCGTATTCCATCAGATTGAGGGGCTTGCGGTTGATAAAGGCCTGACGATGGCTGATATGAAAGGCACCCTGGAGTATATGGCCCGCGCCATGTTTGGTGAGGAAGCTAGGATTCGTTTGCGTCCGAACTTCTTCCCCTTCACCGAGCCTTCCGCTGAGCTAGATTTGTGGCATCCGAACGCCAAGGGTGGTCCGCAATGGATTGAGTGGGGCGGTTGCGGCATGGTAAACCCCAATGTGTTGCGTGCGGCCGGGATCGACCCCGAAATATATTCGGGGTTCGCCTTCGGCATGGGTATTGAACGTACCCTTATGTTCCGTAATAACGTCCCCGATATGCATGACATGATTGAGGGCGACATTCGTTTCTCTGAGCAGTTCGGGATGGAGATTTAAAACAATGCGAGTACCCCTATCATGGTTGCGTGAGTTCGCGCCTGTTCCTGAGGATGCGACGGCTGAAGACGTACTGGACACCCTCGTGAAGGTTGGGCTGGAAGAGGAGGCTGTGCACCGTCCGGCCGATGAGATCTCTGGCCCTATTGTGGTCGGTCAGGTGCTCTCGATAGAACCTGAGACGCATTCTAACGGTAAGACTGTGAACTGGTGCCAGGTGCGTGTTGTTCCTGAGGGGCAGCAGCAGACTCTCACCGGTAAAGGTATCGAAGAATCCGGTGTGCAGGGCATTATCTGCGGCGCCCACAACTTCAAGATCGGCGACAAAGTTGTGGTGACCCTCCCCGGTGCCGTCCTACCCGGAAATTTCGCTATTACCGCCCGTAAAACCTATGGGCACAAGTCTGCCGGTATGATCGCATCCACCCGCGAGCTGGGTATTGGTGAGGACCACGGGGGTATTTTGGTGCTCTCCACCCTGGGACTCGATCCGGAACTTGGGTCAGACGCGCTGGAGCTTTTGGGTCTGTATGACGAAGCAGCCGAGGTTAATGTGACCCCTGATCGCGGATATGCGTTTTCGATTCGCGGTATTGCCCGTGAATACGCGCATGCGACCGGAACTTCTTTCAACGATTTTGTTCTGGAATACGGCGCTCGCGCCCCCAAAGCGAACTCCGAAGGCATTCCGGTACGCCTGGAAGACTCTGCACCAATTCACGAGAACCCTGCAACCATACGCTTCGTCATGCGCCGGGTTAATGGTGTGGATGCAACCGCGCCAGTACCCACGTGGATGGCTTCACGCTTGCGCTTAGCGGGTGTGCGTTCTATCTCGCTGCCGGTTGATATTTCCAATTACGTGATGCTTGAGACTGGTCAGCCGCTGCACTTCTATGATGCCGATAAGGTACAGGGAGAAATCGTGGTGCGCCGAGCAGTCGCAGGGGAGAAGCTGACGACTTTGGACGGCGTTGAACGCGACTTGCATCCAGAGGACATCGTGATTACCGATGATTCCGGCGTTATCGGTCTTGCTGGTGTCATGGGCGGTGCTTCTACCGAGGTTACGGCTGAGACGAAGAATATCCTGATTGAAGCAGCGCGTTTCGATGAAGTATCTATTGCGCGTACTGCCCGCCGCCATAAGCTGATTTCTGAGGCTTCGAAGCGGTTTGAGCGTGGGGTAGACCCACAGATTCAGCAGGCGGCAGCGCAGCGGGCGGTCGAGCTACTGACTCAGCTGGCAGGTGGTACAGCTGATGCTGGGGTGACCGATGCGGCTCTGCCGTATCATCCCGTGGTAATTGATCTGCCTTCCGGGTACACCGCTGGCCGTATCGGTGTGGACTACTCACAGGAGCAGATTGTTGCGTGCCTGAGTGAAATCGGGTGCGACGTTGAAAAAACTGAGAACGGTTATTCTGTGACGGTTCCTTCGTGGCGTACCGACCTGCTGGCGAAAGAGGACCTGACGGAGGAGATCGCCCGGATCGACGGGTACGATAAAATTCCTTCGTCTTTGCCGGTGGCACCAGCCGGGCGCGGGTACACCCCCGAGCAGTCGATGCGCCGCCGTGTTGTGGACGCACTTGCCGCGTCCGGTATGACTGAAGTTTTTGCGTACCCGTTTGTTTCAGCGGATGAAAACGCCCGCTGGGTTGCACCTGTGGCGGGGGAGCAGGTTGCTTCGGTGCGTCTGGTAAACCCGATTTCTTCAGCGCAGGGGTGGATGCGCCGCTCGCTGCTGCCGGGGCTGGTAGGGGTGCTGAAGCGTAATCTTTCGCGTGGGTTTAAGAACCTGGCGATTTTCGAGGCTGGACGTGTGTTTATTCCGCGCCCCCAGCACGGCTCGGCATTGAACCCGCCCTTGGGGCAGCGCCCCAGTGATGAAGTATTGGCTGAGCTAAACGCCGGTATTCCCGAACAACCAATCCATATAGGTGGCTTGTTCACCGGCGCTGAACACGACCCGATGCCAGGTACGCAGGCACGTCCCTATGATTGGCGCGATGCATTGGATGCGGTGCGTCTGATCGCTGATGCTATGGGCGTGGAATTGGTGATCGTGCAGGGCACACACCAGGCGTTCCATCCAGGGCGTACTGCGCACCTGTGCACCGTTGAAGGCGAGACGGTCGGGTTTGCTGGTGAGCTTCATCCTAAGCTTTTGCAGACTGAGAACTTACCTGAACGTACCTGTGCGTTCGAGCTGGATTTCACTGCCCTTTTGGACGTGAAAGCCCCTGCGCCGCAGGCAGCCCCGATATACGGCTTCCCCGCCGCCACCCAGGACGTTGCTCTGCTGGTGGATGCGTCGGTACCTGTCGCCGAGGTTTCTCGTGCGCTGCGTGAGGGCGCTGGCGAGCTTTTGGAGGATATTAGGGTGTTTGACGATTACCGCGGTGCGGGTATTGAGCCGGGGAAGAAGTCCTTAGCATTTGCGCTTCGGTTCCGCGCTCCTGACCGCACCCTAACGGCTGAAGAGGCAAGTGCGTCCCGTGAGGCGGCGGTAGCTGTTGCGACGGAACGTTTCGGTGCTGTAGCGCGCGTATAGGACTGATTTCGGTGCTGCTGACGGGGCGGGGGGGCGGTTGCTCACCCGCCCCATTGTCTGGTGCAGGGTCGTTACAACGTATATTTGTTGTTAGATATGCATAATTTATACCTTTGATGGAATTAAAGTTTTGGGCCGCGTCGGCTTTCTCAAATGCGTTGTAGACCGGTACCCTAGACCGTAGAGAAAATACTAGGAGACACATTCATGGCTGAACGAGAATACGAGCACGAAGAATACGACGAAGTAGACGGCGAATACATCGAAGATATCGACGGCGGCGAAGAAGTCGTTGACGAAGATTTTTTTGATGAGGATGATGAAGTCGAGGAAGTAGACTCGGAATTCTTCGAGATGCACGGGGATGAGGAATACGAGGAATATTCAGAGAACCGCGCTAGCGTGAGCTGGGGCGCGGTGCTGAGTGTTGTTGCGGCTCTTATCCTGGCTGTTGCTCTGTGCGTTGTGGGTGGTCGGGCGTTGTTTGCAGCGCAGCAGGATACTGGTATTACCGGTAAAACGTGGGTGATAGAGGGTTCTTTTGTCGATGTTACCCCCGACCTGGAAACGAAAGATAATGTGGCCCGTTATAAGGGTACTTTGCCGGTTGATGAGCGTATTGATGGGAAAACATATCGTTCGAATCTGAAAGACCGTCAGAAAGTAAGCCGGGGTGAGGAGATTGAATTCCGTGGCTCTCAGACCGGTATGGTTTCCTCTGACTTCCCGCGTGAAGTGAGCGCGTTGTTGGTCGAAACTGGAGATAACCAGCTTGAGGTAATTCGCACTGGTGAAAAGGGCAGTCTGCATGAAGTAGATGAGGGTACCGTGGGCCGACAGAAACTGATTGGGTGGGTCAGCTTTATTGGTGCTTTGCTTGTTCTCATTGGTGGCGGTTATGTGGGTGTTATTTTGACTCGACGCGCTCGACAGCAAGCTCTTGAAAGTGAATATGAGGGTGAAGAAGATCTTGAACTCGATTAACCTTTAGAGTTGGCTCATATTGAGTTTTAGAGGCGGGTATCTGCGGCTGTTGAATGCCGCTGATATCCGCCTCTTTTCGTTACCCCTATCAATAATGGTGGTGAATAACACATAAATTTTGTTAGTGTGGATTGACAAGGAGAAAATAGAAAATATTTGAGTTTTTCACCCTAAATCTTTTTAAATTATTCTTCGCATAATACCTATTTTGAGCGAATATTTATGTGTGCGTGTATTATCTTTATGGAGGAGATTTTGCCGCCCGGTAACCTTCCGGTGTTCCGACGGCTGTACCTCCACGATAATGACCGAAGGAAGAAGAAGAGACATGCCTTTCCCCTCGACCAAAATCGCGCGTCAGGCTCGCATCGTTGAGCTGCTGCAAACCCGACGCGTACGTTCTCAGGCCGAATTGGCGCAGTACCTCATTGATGATGGTATGAAAGTCACCCAAGCTACTCTATCCCGTGACCTTGTTGAGATCGGTGCCGAGCGCATCCGTGATGAAGGCTCCGGGCTAATTTACGCAGTTCCGAATTACCCTGCCCGGCGCGGCGGGGGAGAAACCCCGGATGCGCGTATGATTTCTCTGTTCAAAGAACTGCTGATTACAGCTGAAGGATCTGGTAATACAACTATCCTTCGTACACCACCGGGGGCGGCACAGTTTTTGGCTTCCTCCATTGATCAGAGCGGTTTAGAAGCTATTTTAGGGACCATCGCTGGGGACGATACCGTTATGGTGGTAACACGTGACCCCTCGGGCGGTCAGGAACTTGCTGAAAGCTTCCTTGCCTGGTCGGCAGGTCAGTAGCTTTAAGAGTTTCAGGTAGAGAGCTAGTAGTATCAGCGGAGCCGCCGAACAATGGGTGTTTGGCGGCTCCGGTGCACTTTGAGGGACTGGCTCTTGTGAATAGGCTAATTAGCAAGTAGCTTCTGCATGCTTGGCAGATCAAAGAACTGTGCCACCTGGGCAGGGGTTTGTGTGCCGAGGTGAGGGTCAGCACCTGCTTTTAGCAGCGCCTGTGCGATGGGCTCATTATCGCGGAATACGGCGCATACAAGCGCGGTTTGTCCCCTGTCGTTGAGGCGGTTCAGATCAGCTCCGGCATCAATGAGGATGCGTACCATGTCTTCGTGTTCGTGGTAGGCGGCGAGAATAAGTAGGGTATCGCCGTTGGAGTTGGTGAGATTCACGGGTATGCCTTGGTCAAGGAGTGAGGTGAGTGCTAGGGGCTTATTGTTGCGCACAAGGTCAAAGATTGAGTTGAGAAAATCAAGGTCTTGACTGGTGAGGTGTGTATTTTGAGAAGGTTGGGGTATTTGTGTGTTCATGGTTTCTCTTCCCTAATAGGGCGATTTATCGGTGTGGTACGGGGGAGTCTGCGCTCAAAGTACTTATTGTGAATTACTAAAAATATTAAAAATGATTTTATCATAATAAGAAGAATGGGGAGGTGTCTCGGGGCCAGCCGCAGCCTCCCAAACGAGCCATGTAAAGGACTAAAATAGTGAGAACGTGCTGCACTATCTTATGCGCCCCCATCAGGTGCATCTCACGACCCCTGCCCGCAAGGACATTACATGCCAACTAGCGAACCCCAACACCAACAACACTTCGCTGCACCCGCCGAGACGCGGAAAGACTCACACACGCACCTTCCCACAGTCGTGCCACAGCCACGCAATAATATCGCTGCCCTTTTAGCTGACAAAGCCCACAATAACGACACGGCACTCATTGTCCCCAGCGCTGCCGGTGGGGTAACCCATATTAGCTACCGTGAACTAGCTCAGGCAGCCGCCCGCGTGCAAGACTACCTGCAGGGTATTGGTGTACGTGAAGGTGACCGCGTCGCACTTTCACTTCCCAACGTTCCCCTTATGCCCGCTATCTACTATGGTGTCCTTGCCGCAGGCGCTATCTGTGTACCGCTGAATCCGTTACTGAGCGCGGCCGAGCTGGAACACCACATTCAAGACAGCACAGCAAAAGTCCTCTTCGCCTGGGAGGGTACAAGGCTAGCCGAAGAAGCCCCGCGTGTTCCCCACATTGAGCGAGGCACTCTGCGCCTTGAAATACTTCGCGCGGTCACAGGTCAAGGCCCAGAAACCTGTTTCGCTCCCTTTCATATGAGCCCACCTGATAGCACCCAAGCGGTACTCACTCCATTACCGGTCTGTGGGGCAGATCCCGCGCTTATCCTCTACACCTCAGGAACCACCGGAAAGCCTAAAGGTGCCACTTTAACTCACGCAAATATCCTCAGTAACGCACATAGCTGCGCGGAGGTTTTCGGGTTCACTAACGCAGACATCATCTTTGGTGGGCTGCCGCTTTTTCATGCCTTCGGACAAACCGTGTCCATGAACGCCACATTTAGTGCAGGAGCCGCCGTTGCCCTTTTGCCTCGGTTCACTCCCGCTGACGCGCTGTATCTCATTGAACAGGCCCACGTGAGCGTACTCGCGGCGGTACCCAGCATGTACCTAGCGCTCGCCGACGTTCTTGAGTCTAATCCCGAAAGCTCAGCGTGCTTGAGGGGGCGTATCCGTTTCGGTATATCCGGTGGGTCACCTCTGCCGGAACCGGCGCATCGGAGATTTGAGAAACTGATCTCCTGCCCCATCTATGAGGGGTACGGACTGAGCGAAACGTCGCCGGTGGTCTGCTTTAATCGGTCGCAGTTTGGCCTGATCATCGGGTCGGTGGGGCGTGTGCTGCCCGGGGTGCGGGTGCAGGTACGCACGCAGGACGGCACCCCAGCGCCCACCGGAGAGTCCGGGCAGCTCTGGATCTCGGGAGAAAACGTGATGGCAGGGTACTGGGAAAACCCAGAAGCCACAGAACAGGCTTTCGACGGTTCGTGGTTCGCCTCCGGCGATATTGCCAGTATCGACGCAGATAACAATATTTATATTCTTGACCGTATTAAAGATATGGTGCTGCGCAACGGTTACTCAGTGTACCCGCGAGAAATTGAAGATGTGCTCTACGCACACCCTCAAGTGCGTACCGCCGCCGTGGTGGGGGTCCCCGACGAGCGGGTGGGAGAAGAAATCCTAGCGGTCATTCTTCCACGTGAGGCCACAAATACCTCTCAATTGGAACATGAGTTAGACAGCTTGGCCCGCACCCACTTAGCAGCGTATAAACACCCACGCCGCTACCTTTTTGTGAACGAGCTACCGTTAGGGCCAACCGGTAAAATACTCAAACGTGAGTTGCGGGCCGCCCTGGGACTCACCGAATAAAAGCGAGGTGCCGCTAAAACAGAGTAGAATTCTGTAGGCTACATTAGCATCATGCCCCCGACTAAATGGGGTTGCACAGACACCTTGGATGCACAGCATCCGCCACCGGAAAGCGAGATAAATGAGCGTCACCGAGCCTGCCCCCATGCAGCAGATCGTACCTGATGCGTGCACAACCATTGAGAATTATCCGCACGAGGGTATCCTTTTCTACGATGTGACCACGCTTTTTGCCAATGCCGAGGTATTCAAACAATGTATTGATGAGCTGGCCCGCCGGTTTGAAGGTACCTATGATGTGGTGGCCGGTGTTGAGGCGCGTGGTTTTTTGTTAGCGTCAGCGCTTGCCTACGCCACGGGTAAAGGGATTATGACGGTGCGTAAGGCAGGTAAACTGCCGCGCGAGACATTCCGTGAAGAGTACTCCCTAGAGTATGGTACGGCGGCCGTTGAGATTCACTGCAATGATTTCCCAACGGGTACTCGGGTGCTTTTATTGGATGATATTTTAGCTACCGGAGGTACTCTGGTAGCTGCGGCGAAGCTGGTGGAGCGGGCACAGCTGCAGGTGGCTGGTATTGGTGTGCTCCTTGAGCTTGATGGCTTGGGCGGTCGTACCGCGCTTGAGTCATACCATGTTGAGAGCCTTAGCGCGGTCACTGAGTAATTCTTCACTCACATTTTTGGGTTTTAGCTTAGGGTAAGTTTCCCACTCCTGTGTGAACCCTGTAGAATAGTTCACCGTATTTTCGATACCGCCCGGCGGTTCTCGCCCGGGCGGTATTACTGTTCTAAGGAGCCGCATTTGTCCGCAGATGACCAGCAGTACGCGAATGTAGAAGAGGCGGAACGCCGCAGGGAGCGGGTTTTCGCGGAGCAGCTCAACCTTGAGCGTGACTATGTTTCACGCCTGTATTCTCGTCTTGATACTTTGCGGCAAGAGACTGAGCAGAAGCTCGCGCAGGTGCGGAAGAACCAGGCAGTGGGTGGGCACCAGAACCGGTCGGAACGGGACTCATTTGCGGCCCACTATGAGGACCGTCTAGCGCAGCTTAACGCGGTAGATGCGCGGTTGGCGTTTGGTCGTTTAGATATGAGCCGCGGGGGCGAGGATGTGACCCGCTATATTGGGCGGCTGGGGATTACTGATGAGCAGCAGAACCGCCTGTTAATGGATTGGCGTGCCCCAGAAGCGGGAACTTTTTACCAGGCAACAGCGTTCACGCCAATGGGGGTGCGTCGTCGTCGCCACCTCATGCTTGAAGGCCGCACCGTGGTGAACCTTGAAGATGAAGTATTTGACCCAGCCATGCTGCAGGATTCAGGTGAGTTACATGGCGAGGGTGCACTGCTGGCTGCGCTCAATCAGAAGCGTACGGGGCGCATGAATGATATTGTGGCGACTATTCAGGCTGAGCAGGATGCGATTATCCGCTCGGACCTAGCGGGCGTGCGCGTGGTGCAGGGCGGGCCGGGAACAGGTAAAACGGCAGTTGCTCTGCATCGTGCCGCATACCTGCTATACACGAATCGTGAGCGTCTCGCTAAGGCAGGCGTGCTGGTAGTGGGCCCCTCGAATTCGTTTATGTGGTATATCGAACGTGTGCTGCCTTCCTTGGGGGAGACAGGCGTGGTGATGGCATCGTTGGCGACCTTGTACCCGGGCTTACAGGCTGTGGCCGAGAAGAGCCGTAAAGCTGCTGCTTTAAAAGGTGAGCTGCGTATGGTGAAAGTGATTGAGCGTGCGGTTGCTGATCGGCAGAAGGTGCCGCAAGAGGCGCAGCAGCTTAACGTTGAGGGTACTGATGTTGAGCTGACTCCTGAGATGGTGCGTTCTGCCCGTGCTCGGGCTAGGGCCACAGGTAAACCGCATAATGAGGCACGTGAGACATTCGTAAAAATACTGCTTCGTGAGCTGACCACTGCATTGGATGAGCAGTTGAATAAGGCGGCGGGCAGGGTAGTGGAACGCCCATATTTGCAGGATGATGTGCGCGGCAGTTTGGATGTGCGCCGTGCCCTTAATCTGGCGTGGATGCCGCTTTCTCCCGAAACGTTGGTGCGTTCTCTTTTTTCGAAACAGCACTATCTGATATCTGCGACACCCGATTTTACGGAACAGGAGCGGGCCCTTCTAGCACGTGAGGCTGATGCTCCTTTTACCGAGGCGGATGTACCGCTGCTGGATGAAGCAGCCGAACTGCTGGGCGATTTTTCGAAGGTGACAGGCGCAGCGGCGGCGGCTCGCGCGGCGGCTGAGCATCAGGCGAACCTGGAAAACGCCGCTAAGGCACTGGAGAATGTGCATCAGTCTCTTGCCGATGTCGGGGCTGACGGAGTGGTCACTGCGGAGCAGATTGCAGCGATGAATGAGACGGTGCGTGAGCGCATGACAGCTGCGGCTGCGGCCCAGTCTGATCGTACGTGGGCGTATGGGCATATTGTGGTGGATGAGGCTCAGGAACTTTCACCCATGCAGTGGCGTCTGCTAATGCGCCGGTGCCCCATGAAGTCTTTGACGGTAGTGGGGGATATCGCTCAGGCTTCTTCAGCAGCCGCGGCTTCTTCCTGGGAGCAGGCACTTGAGCCATTTGTGGGGGAGCGTTTTACGCTTGATGAGCTGACGATTAACTACCGCACCCCGGCACAGATTTCTGATGCTGCTGTTGCTGTGGCCCGATCGGCTGGTTATGAGGTGTCAGCCCCGCGTGCAGTGCGTCAGGGTGACTGGGGGCCGCAGGTTCACCATGTTCCTGCGGAGCGCGTGGTGGCTGAGACGGTGTCTGTTGTGAACCGCGAGGTTGAGCACAGCGGCGGGGCACTGATTGGGGTTATCTGCCCACCAGATGAGTATATTGCGGTGGCACAGGCTGTGGGGCGGGCACAGACCGGGCGTACCGGTACCGCGCAGGACGCTCTAGAGAATCAGGTTCTAGTGCTCACCCCGTGGGAGGCAAAGGGGCTTGAATTTGATGTTGTGGTTATTGTTGAGCCGCAGCGTCTTATTGATGATGCGCTCGGGGCTGTGGGGGATTTATATGTGTCGATGACTCGGCCCACTCAACGTTTGCATCTGGTAGGTGATCGTATGCCTGAGGGGCTTGAATAGAACCCAGCTTGGGTCTGAACTGCTTAAAAGTTCTGCGGGCGGCAGCAGCTGTGAGGCTGGGTAAGCGGGATGTTGAGAAAGCGCGTGCTCGGTTGCTACCTGCTAGGCTTAACCCTGTGTAAATCCTCTTGTGTTGCATCCGCTACCTGTGGCACGCAACCTCGACCCGTATGAAACGGAGAACCATGTCTGCCGACATCCTCAATGCGCAGCATAATGACGATACTTTTGAGAACATTTGGCAGGAGCTCAAGTGGCGCGGTCTTGTGCACGTGAGCACTGATGAGGAGGCGCTGGAGAAAGCGCTGAGCAGCGAGACTGTAACGTTCTATACCGGTTACGATCCTACCGCCGCGTCTTTGCATCTGGGGCACCTCGTGCAGCTATTGGTGATGCGTCGTTTGCAGCTTGCGGGGCATAAGCCGATTGGTTTGGTGGGCGGTTTTACGGGATTGATTGGTGATCCTCGTCAGACGTCAGAGCGTGTGCTTAATTCCCGTGAAGTTGTTGCTGGGTGGGTTGATTCGTTGCGTTCCCAGATTGAGCGGTTTCTCTCGTTTGAGGGAGAGAACGGCGCCCGGATGGTGAATAACTTGGACTGGGGCGGGCAGCTTTCCGCTATTGATTTCTTGCGTGATGTTGGTAAGCATTTCCGTGTGGGAACTATGGTGAAGAAGGAAATCGTTGCTAAACGCCTGAACTCAGAAGAGGGTATTTCTTACACCGAGTTTTCATACCAGATTTTGCAGGGGCTGGATTACCTTGAGCTTAATCGTCAGTACGGGTGTGCCCTGCAAACCGGTGGCTCTGATCAGTGGGGTAATCTCACAAGCGGTACTGAGCTGATTCGTAAGGTTGAGGGTAAAACCGTTCACGCTATTGGAACTCCACTGATTACCAATTCCGATGGCACGAAGTTTGGTAAGAGCGAAGGCAACGCAATTTGGCTGAATCCTCAGATGTGCTCACCCTATGCCTTCTACCAGTTCTGGCTTAATACCGCTGATGCTGATGTGGTTGACCGTTTGAAGGTCTTTACTTTCTTGACTCGTGCCGAGATTGGCGAATACGAGCATAAGGTTGAAACGGAAGCGTATAAACGTGAGGCTCAGAAACGACTCGCCTATGAGGTGACAGCTCTTGTGCATGGTGTTGAGGCTACACATCAGGCTATTGCGGCTTCGGAAGCTCTTTTTGGTAAAGGTGATTTTGCGGCTTTGGATGAAAGCACTCTTCAAGCGGTGATGAGTGAGCTGCCTTCAGTTGAGCTCTCTTCAGATCAGCTGGATTTGATTACGGTGCTTACGGAGCTTGGTTTTGCTTCTTCCAAATCTGAAGCACGCCGCATTTTGAAAGAAGGCGGCGCCTCGGTTAACGGGGCGAAGGTTCAGGGGGAGGGGGCCGTGATTACAGCTGAGCAGTTGCTTCACGGTAAGTATGCAATTGTGCGTCGTGGTAAGAAAAACCAGGGTGCTATTACGGTCGTATAGAGATTTGACTGTAGACATTGAAGGGGGTTTACTGCACAGCTTGTGCAGTAAACCCCCTTCTCATTTACTGTCACGGGTAAAACGTGGGTGAAGACGCCATAGGCGCGAATGCACTGCCATACCGGTAATTACCCTTAGGGAAGCACCCTGCCGCACCCAGATACCAGAGTGCTGAAAAATTTTTGTGAGAATTTTTAACGGTCCAACAGGCCAGCAGTTCCGCGTGTTTTCAAGGAACTCTGAGGTGTGAGGGCCTCCGTATAGCTTGTTTACCCCCCAATACAGGCCTATTTGTGTTGCAGAACACTCTGATTCGGGTTGCGTGTTGTGTGGGTGGTGTGTTTCAGCAGGTATTTGCGGCGCAGGTTGAGCGGGATGTCGTCGAACCAGCACAGCGCGGCTTGGAACTGCTGTTCGGGCGCAACGGGGCTGTCGGCGGCGGCGATGCTGTTACCGCGCGAGATGTCGAGGTCGGTGTCGAGCGCGACGGTCAGCACTTCGCCCGCTTCGGCGGATTCGGTTTTTCCGTTGGGATTGTAGATTTCGGCGATTTTGGCGGTGTGTCCGCTAGGCAGGACTTTGATTTCGTCGCCTGTTTTCAGACGACCTGATTCCAGTCTGCCTTGATAGCCGCGGAAGTCGTCGCTGCTGCTGCCGTCTTGCCGTGCGACGCGCTGCACGGGGAAATGGGCGGCTTGGTCGGCGGCGTTTTGGCGGTTGACGGATAGGCTTTCGAGCAGGGGTAACAGTGGCAAACCTTGATACCACGGGGTTTGGCTGCTGGCGTTGACGATGTTGTCGCCTTTTAACGCGCTGATGGGCAGGAAGTGGATTTGGGCTTGGAGGCTGATTTGTTCCGCCAATTTGCGGTAAGCTGCGGTAATGGCCTGATATTTGGTTTCATCGAAGTCGAGCAGGTCGAGTTTGTTGACGGCGACAATGATGTTGGGGCAGCCCAAGA
>ERZ773213.563-NODE-563-length-21647-cov-73.090404_pt1 | contig 21647 bp, 12 predicted proteins | sample MGYA00580996_ERZ773213 | MGnify/ENA primary metagenome ERZ773213 (study PRJEB29015, sample SAMEA2738152) | human oral metagenome | biome: human oral; feature: human-associated habitat; material: saliva | place: China | collected 2197 ...
CGGCCGCGTCGTCCGCCGGGCCGACAATGCCCTGGACCATGCGCTCGACGTCCTGCTCCGAGGCCCCCTCATCCGTGATCGCCACGGGGTACCAGGTGCCCGGAAGCGTGAAGATCAGGCGAGGCTCATCGCGGGTATTGTTATCGCTTGTCATCGTTGATTCTGCTTTCTCGCATGCAGGTCAGATGCCGGTTGGGACGACCCGTGGATTTATCTGGGGCACGTTGCACCGACGAAGTTCAGGCCAGATTCCGTAATGGATCAATGTCATCAACTCGATCAATGCGTCTGTTATACGCGTTGCCATGCTCGGCGTCGTACTGTCGCTTCATGGCGTCGAGTCCGTGTCCCCGATTGAGGTCGTAGAAGTGCACCAAGTCATCGCCAGCTGCCTTGATCTCAACCTGCTTCCCGAATGCCGGTGGTAGGGGAAGGGCAGTCTGTGCAAATGTGAGTGGATCTGTGGTGAAGTGGTAGTTTTCGACGCGAGCGTATGCATTGGTAGGATTTGTATCGTAGCCATTCGTCTTTGCTGCGTACATCGCGGTTGCCATGCTTGTGAAGCTGACGCCGGCGGCGTTGAAGGTCGTCGCCTTCGCCCCCGTCGCGATCGAACCCACCGCTGCCAGCTCCCCGCCCAGGGAATGACCGGTCAGGGAGAAGTTGCCCGCGGTGACGCCGTTGGCCGTCAGGCGCTGCTTAACAGTCGTCGCCGCGAGTATCGCCTGGTGGACCTGAGGTGATGTCGCCACGGCCCCCATCGCGTCGGTGAGTACGTCGCCTTTCAGGTCATGGACATTTGTTCCCTCGTACGACAGGACGTAGCGCCCGTTGTCGTCACGGAAGAGCGTCGCGTGGAATCCGGTGTTCGTGTCTTCGAGGAGCGCCGGATCGATGCCCAGCTTCCGCAGCTCCGCGGGTCCCACCTCGTGCCAGCCTGGGGGTTCCTTCCAGTCTCCGCGGGGGTGGGGCCTGCCTGCGAGGTCCATCTTGTCCCGGATGAGGCCCTCCTTGCCCGGGCGCGTGTTGATGGTGTCCGTCGTCTCTCCGTTGTCGCCGTCGTGGATCTGCGCTGATTGGTTCTTGTGTTCAGCAATGTCGAGTGCCCTATTAAACATGGACATAATTAGTCCCTGTCCCTTTGTTATCAGCCAGAGGGCGGAGCCAACTGCTGCGGCGCCAGAAAGAATGCTAAGCACAGATGGCAGGGCTGACATAATCAGAGCACCCAGCAGTGGGATCAGCATGTCTTTCAGCATTATGGCTATTCCTATGCTGATGACAATCACGATCACGATCTTGAAGACTACTGTGAGGTACTCAACGATTTTGTCGATAAGTTCCTTGAGAACTGTTTTCCAGTTGCTAATGTCCGCAAGGGCCTTGCCGACGTTTTCGATAAAATGAGTGATTTGGTCAATGAGCTTATCGTTGGTATCCGATATTGCCGTGTCGATCTTGGAGATGGCAACGTTTGCGGCAGTATCTACTATTGCCTGCTCTTTTTTTATATCCGATGAAGCCCCGGTCACTGCACTGGCAGCCCGCTTTTCGTCGGCGCATGCTTTCTTATACGCGGTCTGCGCGTTCGTGACGTTGACAGAGGGGGCATGGGAGTTTTGCAGATGATTGAGCTGATCCTTGGTTTTTTTCACGGATTCCTGGGCGGCGCTGTGCTGTCGCTTGGCGGTCTCTCCTCGGGCCGCCGCTGCGTCGGCGCGCTTGTGGCAGTCGGCGAGCACCGTCTGGTACTCGCGCAGCGCCAGGCCCGTATTTTGGTAACGACCGTGTGCGGAGTCCAAGTTTTTCTGGGCGTTCTTCACCTGCCCGTACGTTGCTGCGACAGCGAGCGAATTCGAGGTCGTCACAAACTTGCTGAGGCCATCGATCGCGGACTGGATGCTGTTCGCGGAGGTGATCAGCCCCTCGACCTTCGTTTTCAGGGCGGCGGGGTTCCCCGGAAGAGTGCTCATTTCTGCTTTCTCCTCAGTGCGTTCTCGAGGTCTCTGTCGAGATCCTCGAAGGTTTCGGCGATGGCGTCGAAGGTCTTTGCCAGCGCCTCCAGGTGCTCGCAGAAACGCCCCCGGGTGATGTCCCAGTTGTTTCCGAACTCGTTGACCTTTGCCGCGAGCTTCTCATGGCCGACGAAAGCAGCAATGACCCCGGCTTCGACCCTCACCCCGTCCAGCAGCGATGCCGTCGCGCGCAGGGACTTCGACCGGTTGCGCAATTCAGTAGTGTCGAGTGACAGGTTCACCATGGCGTTTCCTTTCTGCATCGAGCCTGGGGCGCAGGCCCTTGTGCCCGCGCCCCACGCAATCAAAAACTCACTTTCCAGCAGCTCGCGCCAGCTGTTCGTCAGTCTGCTGAAGTGCCTGAGCGGCCTTGTTCAGGTAATCGGCCATGCCGTCGATCCCCTGGATCGTGCGGGTCGCGCCCTGGGTGAACTCCTGGTAGGCGGTGTCGAAGGCGCCCGAGGCGCGCGACGTCGTAAAGCCGTTCTGAACCAGCTGCTGGACCAGTGAGCGCAGCTCGTTGAGCTTGGTCTGCAGATCGTTCTGACCGTTGCGCAGACGAGTCGCCGCGGACTGCATCTGGTCGTAGGTGACATTCAGGTTTGCCATTGTGTTCCTCCGTTGAGAATGGGATACCCGGGGTGGGTATCGGGGTCTGGTGTGTTCGGGCCGACGGTTCCCACGTCGGATAGGGTGATTAGCCCGTAACCTCAAACTATCATTCGGTCTTGTCATGGGCGATGGGGACTAGTCCCCATCGGGTCTTGTCATACTCGGGGCACCTGCACTTTCCACTGCTTACCGGACTGGACAAAGTACCCGCGGCCCGGCACGGCCTCGCGCCCAGAGACGCCGGGCACGGCGACGCCGACAGCGTTCTCGCCCTCACCGGGCGAGGGACACAGGACGATCCCGGTTCGCCCGCTGCGCACGCCCGATGCCAGCGAGCCGCCGAACGACCAACCCGACACGTCGGCCTCGGCAACGACCAGATGACCGTTGGCCTTCGACGAGGCGATGGCGTCCTGCAGCTGCTGATCGCACGCGGAGAAGGAGAACTCTCCGATGCCCTCGACGAAGAGAACGACTCCCGGCGTGTTGTCGGGCGCCTCCTCCTCGAACAGGTGAGCGTGCTTCATCAGCATGGACGCGATCTTGTCCGCCCCCTGCGCCGTCTCCGTCCACAGCGGTTCCCTCGCCACCAGGGAGCGGCGTGCGCTTGCGTGCAGCATGACCGCGTTCGGGAATGCGCGGTGGACACTGCGGGCCAGCCATCGGACCGTGTTGGTCCTGCCCGACTGGGCGGGGCCGGTGATGGCGACAGTGCCAGCAGGGCGCAGCGGCATCGGGGAGAGCGAACCGGCCTCGACGCCGATGACCGGGCGTCCATCGACAGTGAGGGCGACCTCGCGCGCCGGTATATCGAGGGGTAGGGAACGGATCGGCGCCGGCCGCGTGCGTTGACGCATGTACCTGGTCCCGGCGAGCGACTCGATTTCCCTGGCCTGCGCGAAGTCTGTGACGTTCGTACCCAGGATCGGCAGCTGCAAGAGGTTCGGGTTGCCCACCTGCATCGCGCGACCGGGCGCGCTCGACGCGCTCAGGACATCGCGTGGAAGATTGAAGTAGAGGTAGGCGTCCTCGTCGGTCAGCCGCAGGACCACTTTTCGTTGGAAAGACGCGGCGATCGAGTTCGGAATGGCCTGCGGTCGATCGGCCGACACCGCGAAGTGAACGCCGACTTCGCGCCCATCTGACAGGACCTGCTGGAAGCGGCTCCAGATCGCCGCGTAGCGCCCAGTGAGCTGGTACGTCTCGGCGAACGCCGCGATCCCGTCGATGAGCACCAGGTAGCGGGGTTCGTCCTTCTGTCCCGACAGCTCGCGGTAGGAGGTCAAGTGGTTGGCGTTGATCGCCTTGTAGGAGACTGAGCGCTCCTCGACGATGTCGCCGAGCATGGTGATGAGCTTCGCGATTCGCTCGTCGTCGTCGCCGACGATGACGTCGCCGACGTTGGGGAGCTTCTTGAGCATGTCGAGGCCGCCGCCCGCGAAGTCGAGGGCGTAGACGTTGACGGGACCGGAGCGAGGCGTGATGCTCGCGGCGATCGCGAGTGAGCGCAGCGCTGTCGTCTTTCCGGAACCCGACGCCCCGTAGTAGGCGATATGTCCGTCCTGATCGGGGCAGAAATACTCGACTTCCTGCGTCTGTTCCTCAGGATCGTCCAAGACTCCGAGCACGATCTTATCGTCGGAGCGTTGGGGCAAATGCGCGAGGTTGTAGGTCTGCGCGAGTTCGGGCAGCCACGGTTTACGAGGCGGGCGAATCTGCGCTTTCTCCGCGGCCGCACGAATCGTGCCAACGACGCGGGAAATGTCAGTGGGGACATCGTCGCGAGGCTTGGGGGGTTCGGGCGTCTTCCACGGTTGAGGCATGCCGAAGCCCAGTGCTTCGATGTCAACCTGCGTGGTCTTGAGACCGTCGGTCGTGCGCGCGCCGGGGTAGGCCGACTGGAATACCGAAATCCTGCCGGGTCCCGTTTTCGCAGCGGCACGACCGGGCGTGTTCTGCGGGAAGTGGGCGGCCATGTGGTCGCCGAGCACGTCCTGGGAATCATCGGTGTCGGCCATGCGCAGGGCGACGCGCAGGTTCGTGTTCGCACGGAGGTTGTCCTTGATGACACCAGCGGGGCGCTGCGTCGCAAGGATAAGGTGGAGGCCGAGGGACCGTCCCCGCTGCGCAACGTCGACGACGCCGTCGATGAACTCCGGCACCTCGTTCACGAGCGCCGCGAACTCGTCGACAACGATGACGAGCGAGGGGGGACAGTCGGGATCCCCAGACTTCTCCAGGGTGACGAGGTCCTTCGCCCGTTTCTCGCTCAGCAGCCGCTCGCGGTAGCGCAGCTCTGCGCGCAGTGAGGTCAGGGCGCGGCGCACCAGGTAGGGCGACAGGTCGGTGACCAGGCCGACGGTGTGCGGCAACTCCGTACACTGCTCGAAGGCGGAACCACCCTTGTAATCGACGAACAGGAAAGTCAACCTGTCAGGCGAGACCGATTGGGCCATGCCGAGGACCCACGCCTGCAAGAACTCGGATTTGCCGGCGCCAGTGGTGCCGCCGACCAGCGCGTGCGGGCCATGTAAGCGCAGGTCCAGCTGCATGGGTTCGCTCGCGCCCTGTCCAACGATCGCGGCCAGAGGAACGGCGGGGATCTTCTTGTGTGGGCGCCCGGGAGCGCGGTCGATGATCGAGTGCGAGGCCCTCCATCGTTCGATGAGCGCGTTGGGATCGTCCGCCAGTTCCTGGCCCGTCAGGTCCACGTAGGAGATCGAGCCGGGCAGGTCCGAGTCGTCGTCGACGGGGACGCCCGCGTCAAAGAGAGGCGAGAGTGCCCTGCCCAGGCAAGACAACTCCTCGTCGGACACGCGGTCCACGGACACGTCCTGGAGCGCGCGCGAGGCCCGGACATCGCCGATGGACGCCTGAGCGCCATTGAAGGCGATGAACGAGCGGCACGCCGCCGGCAACTCGGCGAATGTCGGGGCGATCCACACGACATAGATTCCCCTGTCGGGGCCGAGCTCAGCAATGCGGTTCAGACGCGCTCGATCCACCAGCACGTCGTCGACGAAGACGACCACCGCGGGAATCGGATTCGGATACTCCTTGGTTGAATCCTCGCCCGAGGCCTCCTCCTTCGGTGCGGAAGAAACGTCGGGGCCTCGGTCGCAGACCTCGCTGGGATCTCCCTTACTGCGTGCTTCGAGGAGTCCCTCAAGCTGCGAGAGCACAACCTTGCCCGAGGCGGAATCGGAGGCCAGGTGGATGCCGGAGCCGAAGGGGGAGTGCGGGGAGGAGGAATGGGGAAGCCACTTCATCCACTCCCAGCCATCCACCCGTTCAGCGGAGGTCAGGCACGTAACGATGACCTCTGCGGGGGAGTATTGCGCCGCCAACTGCGCCGCAATCGCGCCGCGCGCCTGCCTGAGAATGTCAGCCGGGCCGCACAGGCCCAAGCCGCCGGAGGCCCGAAGATCCGCGACGAGGGGAACGTGTGCGACCCGGGAATACTCGTCAGCGAGCGCACGCACCCTGGCGATGGCCTCCGGAAGCCCAGAGCGCTGATCCGCCCCTTCGATGGTGACCCTCGCGATGTCCGTGCCCTGACCGAGCCGAAACTTGAGGAACTCCGGGTGTTCCGGCCGTCGCATCCACAACGAACCGTCGCGACGCAGGGCCCCCGCGATGACCTGGTCGATCGGAGGATACTGCGCGTGGCGTGATTCCACGTCCTCGCGTCGGCTCTCCTCCAGGTCCTGGTGCGTGATGCGCAGGGCATCCTCGAAGCGTCCCATGGCCTCGGCGAACTCGGTTTTCGCCTGTCTGCGCTGGTCCCACCACGAGCCGAGCATGATGACCGGGCTGAGGACGACGAACAACAGGCTCGTCAGCTGTCGGGTCATGAGGAACATGCTCACGCCCATAATCAGCGGCGCGATGAGGCCGATGATCGGGAAACGCGACGGCTTGGGGCGCGTTGGCGCTTCGGGGAGCTTGACGGTTCGAGCGCTCGTGTGAGGGATGACCTGGGGCGACCTGATGAACCCGATGTCGGTCGATTCCCCCGTCGACTCGGGCATCTTCGTCTGAACCAGCTGGATTTGCGTGTCCCCGAGGAGAATCACGTCTCCGGGGGTCACCGTGGCATGCTGAACGCGATGGTTACCGACGAGAACGCCGTTGGCGGAATTAAGGTCATGAATCTCGATACAGGAGCCGACGGTAATACGAGCGTGAGTCTTTGACACTCGACGATCGTTGAGCATCACCGTACAGGAGGGCGCGCGGCCCACGGTGGTGCCGCCGAAGTACAAGGGCACGCACATGCCCCTGTCGTTGCCATCCACGACGCGCAGCTCGCCGGCGACGCCGCCCGCTGTGATCGCGTCCTTCGTCGACACGATGTCGACGAGAGACCCCGATTGAAGTCCCGTCTCGGTGACGAAAGCAGACGAGGGAAGAACCGAAGCGATGCGCCCGTCCGCAGGATCCAGAACACGAAGGGTCAGAGAATCCGGAGAAGCGAGCGTTCCCGCGCTCTTAGACGGACCCGAGGACGCGAGGGCAGCCGCGACATCGCCGACAGTCGCAGTCGAGTCGGTGGTGACCAGCAGGTCGTTGTCACTGTGCCCGCGCCCGCGCAGCGTCAGTTTGATTTTCATCTCCGGTCCTTCCCGGTGGGCGCTTGAGGGGCGCGGTTACGTTGTTTCTCCTCGTCGAGAAGATGCAGGTCGGCGCTGGAGACCAGCCGCGCGGCGACCGCGTATTCGACCAGTCGGACGCGCCGGTGTGTCGCCAAGGACCCGGGCCGGCCTCGCATGCCGGGAACACCCATCCGATCGAGCTTGTCAGCGACGTTGTCGAGTTTTCGGTTGAAACGGGTGATCGGCCACCCCAGCCGGGCCGCCGCCTCGACGTTACGAGGAATGTCGGTGGGACCCGACCCGGCCTGCGTCAGCCAGGGTTCGCACAGCGCCAGAATCAGCAGGTATTGTGACGGCGTGAAACGTGCTTCTCCGACGGTGACGTCGCCGGAGTCGACGGCCGGGGCACTGTAGCTGCGGAACGTCGTCCCCTTCACGGTGACGGAGAACTCGTAGGTCGTGGGTCCGGCCGCGAACACGACGACGACCGAGTCGAACACAAGCGGGATACGGGCCCCGGGGCCGACCCGCGCCTGCATGGACCCGGATTCGTCGGCGACGGTGACCGCGATGCGCGACCCGACGTTATCCAGCCACCACATGCCGTCGTGACAGCTGATGCGCACGAGGCGCCGATGCAGGAACGGATTGTCGTCGATACACAGGTCGGCTTCGCGTCCGATCAGGAATTCCTGATCCGCGCGGATCGGGTAGATCTCGCCGCAGTAGTCGACAACCGCCGACTCCTCCACGATCGCCTCTTGCGCGTTGCCCGCGGCGCTCATGGTGTCTCCACGCATTCAATGGCCTCGTTGGACGAGCGCCCGTCCGAGTTACGCACGGCGACGGACAAGCACGTGCGCCCAGGCACGGCGGGCACGGTGACCGAGGTTTCCTTCGTCTGGCGTACCGCGTGCTCTTCCTTCGGGTCTTCGACGTGGTACAGGTACGTGGTTCCCGTCCCCGCCGCGTCCCACGTGAAGGTCACGCCGTTGGGGGTGAGCGTCCCCGACAGGCCGGTGATCGACGCGTTCGTGTTGGCCGAAGGGAGCCCGTCAAGCGGAGGAGCGTCGGCCGCGGACTGCGTGGGGGCCTTCGTGGTTCCCTCACCGCGCAGCACCGTCCACACGCCGAAGGCGATGCCGCCGAGGAGCAGAGCCACGAGCAAGAACCCCGCCACGACCGCGCCGAAGCCCTTGGATGAGCGTTCCTCCGCCTCGGCCCCTTCCGTGTCCCCCGACGCGGAGGCGGGTGCGCTCGCGGGAGCGTGTGCAGCGGCGGGAGCGTGCGCAGAGGCGGGGGCGTGCGCCGCGGCTGGCGCGGGTGCGCTCGCGGGCGCCGGGGCGGGGTCCACCTTCGTCAAGACGGTGACGGTTCGGTCGTCCTCGTCCGCGATGGACGAGGCCGGGGTCGGGGCATGCGAGGAGAAAACTGCGATCGGCGCGGCGCTGGTTTCATCCCCCTCATCGTCCTCGTAGGTGGCGGTGGGCCCCTCCACGCCCATGGCCTCGAAGGGAGTGGGGGTCAGGCGCAGCGAGGACTGGACATGCTGCAGAGCGAGGGCGAATTCGCGCGCCGACTGGTAGCGCCGCTTGTGGTCTTTCGACATGGCGATCGCGAGGATACGCTCAAGTTCCGCGGGCACATCGCTTCGACCGATGGCGGGAACAGGGGAGCGCAGCACCCGGTTGAGCACTGAGAGTTCGCGGTTGTCTCCTCCGGGAACCTCGAAGGGCGAGTGGCCCGTCAGGATGCCATGCACGGTGGCAGCCAGAGAATAGACGTCGATCGTGGGCCCGAAGGGGCCTGTCCCGTCCTGCTGTTCGGGGGGCGCCCACGCGACGGAGAACCCGCCGGCTGTTTCCTCGTCCGTTCCTGTCTGCGCGGCGATGCCGAAGTCAGTGAGGACGGGGTGCCCGAACTGTGTGAACAGGATATTCATGGGCTTCACGTCGCGGTGAATGATCCCGCGCTGGTGAAGCGTCTCGACCGCTCCGGCGATGCGCACGCCGATGTCGAGCGCTTGCGACACGGGGATCCGGTGCTCTTTGGAGCGCTGGCCCAGGTGCGGGGGAGGACAGTATTCCATGACCAGGTAGTGGCGGCCGTCGTCCGTGATTCCCGCCGTGTAAAAGGACACGATGGACGGGTGGTTGGAGACGCGGGCCATCAGGTTGACTTCCGCGTCGAAGGCGGCCGAGGCCTGGGCATTGGAGTCCGGTCGCAGGACCTTGACTGCCACGTCACGCTGGGGCATCAGCTGGCGGAACAGGTAGACGTCGGCGAAGCCGCCCGAACCGAGGTGCCGGACGAACGTCGCGTTGGGAATCGCTGGGGGGTCAAGTGGCCGTCGCATTACTCCTCCATCCGGAACGAGATTTCTTCACCCAGTTCGACGACGTCTCCCGGTTTGAGCACCGTGGGAACGTTCTCGTCCAGGCGCACGGGGGCTTGCCCGGGGCGCGTCAGGTACGTTCCGTTATTGGAGCCCAGGTCGTGCAGGCGCACGTCCCAGTCGTCGATCCGTAGCTCGCAGTGGCTGCGTGAAATCTGCTTGCGGGGGCTTGGGACGATGACCAGGCGCGCGGGTTTCCGGTCGGCCCCTGCGCTCGATCGCGGGCGGCGCCCGATGATGATGTCCTGGTCCAGTGCCACTTCTTCCCCTGTTGACAAGATGATCCGGCCCAGGCTGGGGCGCGGGACGGTCACGGCAGTGCTGCCCAGCGGCGATGAGCAGATTCGGCACGACGAGGCATGGGTTGCGTTCGGGTGTCCTTGTTCGCACAAGACGGCCAGGACCTGCGGCCCGATCGCGGCGGGAGAGGAGTGTGCGGCGGGGGAGGAGTGTGCGGCGGGAGAGGCCTGCGCGGACGCAGCCTGCGATGACTCGTCTGGTTCAGAGTTGACGTGGCGGGCATAGTCGCGTAGCTCGCGGGCGCGCTGAGGGAGCGTCGTCATCCCATCGTGGTCGCCGTCCGCCGTGGCCTTCATGAAGCGGCGGTAGGCCGCGCTCGGCGTCGCCGTGGGGGTCGAGCGCGCGTCCGAGGAGAACCCGGGGACGGAGTCGATGAAGAAGCCGCCTGGGGGCACGTCGATCGGAGGCTCGGGTTGCGTGGGCGTGACCGTGAGCGGAACGCTCGAAATAGGCAGGGACGAGGAGAGAGCGGGCGTGGGTTCTTGCTCAGCCTCCTGTTCGGTACCGGTCAAGGGGCCGTGGGGTGGGGGAACGGGGACGGGGTCGTCGTCGATGACGTCGGAGTTACGAACGTGACGAACGGCCGCGTCTTCGACGGTTCCCGCACGGGTCACGTCGTCGTAGAGGTACTCGTAGGGGGAGACACGATCCTCACTGCCCTGCTCCCCGGGCGCGTTCCCCGGCTCCGCGTCGATGGCGGGGACAGACACCTGTTCCTCTCCGGGTTCGGGATCCGGTTGCGCGTCACCGGAGGAGACGCGGTCGTCACCTGGCGAGGATTCCTCCGTTTCTTCCTCGCGATCGTACCAGGGGATTTGCGTTTCCTCCCCCGTGTTTTCGGCCTGATCCGACGCCTCGGCTGCGGGAGCGTCCCAGTCGTGGTGGGACGTCGACGGGGGGTCGCCTGGTTCGCCTGGTTCGTCAGATTCGTCGTCCGCGAGGGGGGCGGGCACCTCAGAGCCAAGGGGCGCCTCCTCGAAGAATGGGACCGCAGCCGCCGCGAAAAAGGCCGCGGCGGGGGAATCGTCATCCTCGACCACCACGAGCGTCTCTCCGGCGGGCTCGCCCTGCGAAGACGACGGCGATGAGAGGGCGAGGGGCCGTTCGTCCTCCTCTTTCTCCGGTGAGTGCACGGGTGCGCTTGTGGCGGGGCCGGCCTCGTCGATGGGCGTAGCGGAGGGCGCAGGGACGTCGGCCTCGTCGATGGGCGTAGCGGAGGGCGCAGGGACGGCGGCCTCGTCGAGGCCCGGGCAGGCCTCGGACTCGACGCGCGACACGATCGGGGAGGCGCCGGCGGACCCGACCTCGCCGACCGTGCCCGACGCGAGCGTGGACACGGGCAGAACCACGCTGAGCGCCTGCCACGGCGTTTCTTCTGGCGCGAGGCCGTCCACCGGCGTGGCGATCCGCCACCCCGAGTGCGTGCGGAAACGATACTCGGACCACGTGATGACGTTACCTCCGGCCACGGACGTCGGCCCCTCGGGTCCATCAACGACGACCTCAAAAGCGCCGCGCACCGCGATATGCGCGCCACCGGCCTCGTCAATGATTGCAACAAAACCGGGCAGCGACGCCAGGTTGGCGGCAAACGCGGACGTCAGTTCCTGCAACAGGACAGACAGGTCTGCGCCATCCAACATGAGTTCCCAGAATCGCTGGGCGAGCGCCTCATGACCCGGCTCAAGGACGAAAATCCCGCGCTCGGTCACAGCGGCAGGGTAGCCGCCGGGCGTCCACGTGCGTCTACGCATGGTATTCCTCCACTCCGCTTACGTGCGGTCCCTCCTGCGCCGACACCGCTGTCAGGCCAGCATGAGTCGGGCCGCTGAGCGTCGCGTCGTTATCGACCGTCTCATCGCCGCTGCTCGGCTGCCCCCACTCGGGCGCGGCCTCCACAACATCCACGATGATGACGGTGACGTTGTCTTTACCTCCGGCGCCCAGCGCCTGCGCGATGAGCTCGTCGGTCGCCTGCTCGCGATCCGTCACGTGTCGCACGATCATCTCGATGAGCGCGTCCGTCACCTCCCCCGACAGCCCGTCGGAGCAGATCACCCACCGGTCGCCGCAGTGGACGGGAACCATGAAAATGTCCGCGGCGACATCGCCGGACATTCCTGCCCCCAACGCGCGTGTGATGACGTTGCGCCGGGGAAGCGCCCGGGCTTCGACGTCGGTGACGCACCCCGCGTCAATGAGTTCTTGCACCTCGGAGTGATCCACGGAGATCTGCTCGAAGCTGCCCTCGGAGAGCAAATAGGTACGGGAATCACCGATGTTGAACACGGCCGCGCAGGGCTTGCCGCGGTACTCCTGGAAGGCAACACCCGTCAGCGTCGATCCCGGGGCCCGGTGTCCGGTGCCCAGTGCGCACACCGAGGCCGCGGCGCGGGAAACCGCCTCCGACAGCAGGGTTGGCGTCGCGAACTCGCCGAGTTCCAACGAGCCACACACAGCATCGACCACGGCCCTCGACGCGACGTCGCCCGCGTCGTTGCCGCCCATCCCATCCGCAACGAAGTAGGCGGGGAAGGACGCGCCCCACGAGTCTTCGTTGCGGACGCGCCGACGCCCCACGTCCGTGCGGGCCGCGTGCGCAATGACGAGCCGTGCGCCCCCCGGGCCGACCGCCTCGGCGATTGCGCTATCCATCGATGACCACGCTCCGCTGCCCGTAGCGGACGGTGTCTCCGGCTCGCGCTTGGACGGGAGCGCCGGGCAGGACCGGCGTTTCTTCGCCGTCGGCGCGAACGACGACCGTTCCCCCGGTGGAGTGCAGGTCCTCGACGAGGACTCCCTCGCGAGTCGCCGTCAGCGCGACGTGTGTTTTCGACACGCTCCGCTGCGGGTCGTCAACGGGGACGGGGGACGCCGTCGGGTGCGAGGCCGGGGCGAGCGGGTTGCGCCCGAGCACGATCGTTCCCCCGAAGGGGTACGTCACCCCCGTGTCGAAGGTGACGCGAGCCGTGTCGTAGCGCACCCCGAGCTGCGTGCGGTCGTCAGCGTCGTCCTGGGACAGGGAGGAATCAGACGCCTGCGCGTTCGTCGAATAGGAGGACGAATGCGGCGAGAAGGACAGCGGCTGCTCGGTCGCCGCGGGTTCGCCCTCAGACGCATCGGAGTCCGAGTTCGACCATGGGGTCGAGCCGATGTAGTCCGAGGACGGTGCCGTGGCCGCCGGCGCGGACGCCTGCGCGGAGAATTGCGTGGGCGGCGTCGGCACCGGGTCGGAGGCGGCGCTTGCCCACGGTACGTGCGTCGCTTCTGGCTCCGGGGCGGGAGGCGCGGGCGGCGCGGACAGCGGCACAGCCGGCGGCGCGGACAACGGTACGGACGGCGCAAACGGAACAGACGGCACGGATGGCACAGGAGGAAGGAAGGCGGCGGCCGAGGCCGTCGCGTTCCACGGATAGACCACCGGCTGCGCCGGCGCCTGGGACTGCGGGATGACGGGGGTCTTGTACGTGTCGCGTCCGGCATTCGTGTTAATCGGGACGATGCCCAGCGCGCGGTCGAACCACGTCCGATTCATGTGATCCATGCTGGCGAAGCAGATGATGATGGAACCGACACCGAAGGTCAGCGTACCGATGAAGGCCTGCAGGAGGAGCTTTCCCGGGCCCGCCCACCCCGCGGGAGCACCCGTGTCAACGCGCACCCATCGCACGCCGGTCAGGCTCATGAGAGGAGTCGCGCCCGTATGTACGAGCCTGATGACCACGAAACCAAGCCACGCGAAGGTCAGCACACCACTGACAACGTTCACAGTGTTGAAATCGTCCATCGGCATCCTGCGCACGTATAGCAAGTAGGAGGAGACGAAGGATATAACCACCATGAGCATGGTGCAGATGACGGTGGCGATGACACGCCACGCCAGTCGGAGCCCGATGCTGACCGCGACCGTCCCCGCCAGGTGCGGAGGAACCTGAACGGGATACTTGCCCGGAACGATCATTTCATACATTGTCCGTACCTTTCAGGGGTGTGGCCTCGTCGGTGGCCGCCGGTGTCGTCTTCTTCTGGCGCCACTGGGCGATCAGCTCCGTGAGGCGTTCGAGGCGCACGCGCAGGGGAACCCGGCGCATCCACAGCGACCTCACCGACAGGTGCGCCCAGTAGCGCCGATACCAGGGCGTCTTCCCCGAAATCGCGGCCACGACCTCGTCCCTGATCTCCCAGGAACGCTCCGGTGCGCGCCCCCGGGCGCCCGCGTCGGAGAACACGACCGCGTCCATCGAACGGGCCATGAATACCAGGGCGGTGCACTGCTCGTCCCACCGGTGGAAGCCGGTGTCGTCCGGAATGTCGGCGCGGCGGTCGATCAGCCTCGCGTCGATGGCGCGCGCCTGCGTGAGCCGGGTCGCCCGTAGCGGGACGCGCAGGCCCGTGTCCGTCGCGTAGTCGACCACGTCGTCCCACGCGCCTGCGCTGCGTTCCTCGTCAGTGCCGACCGTGCGCCTGCGTCGCCGACGCAGCGCCTTAAACAGGAGCAGACCCCAGATCGGGGAGAGCACCAGGACGCCCACGGCGCTCCAGCCCAGGATCGCGAGGAGAACGCGGATCCACGCGGGCCATCCGTCTTCGTCATCGTTCGAATCGTCGAAGGTGTCCGGAGGCAGTTCCGCGGGGTCCTGCGGCGGGTCTGGCGGCTGGAGCACCTGCGGCTTCGGGTCGGGCTTCGGCTTGGGGACCTCCGTCTGGGGGACGTGGTCGCGCGGGGGCGTCGGGTCGAAAGGCACCCAGCCCGCGCCCTCGAAGGGGACCTCGACCCACAGGTGCGTGTCCTTGCCCGTCAGCGTCAACTGTCCCGAGGCCGGGGTCTCCGGGTGGAAACCCATGACGATCCGGGCGGGGATCTGCCGCGACCGCAACATGAGGAGCATCGCGACCGCGTACTGGTCGTCATCGCCGATGAGCTGATCGGCGCTCAGGAAATCCTCGATGCGCGACGTGCGGTGGCCCGGCAAAGACAGCTGATCGGAGCCGTCGGAGTAGAAGCCCTGATCGTGGAGCGCGCGCTGGATGGCGCGGACCTGGGCGATGCCAGGCGCGGCGTCCCCGATCATCTCGTTGGCCGCGTCGGACACGTCGGAGGGAACACCCTCGTCGGAGGGAGGCGTCATTGGTGAGAAGGCGCGTCCTTCGAGTTCCTCGTCGCTCCACTGATGGGTCACGATGCCGCTCACACGGTAGGTGTCCCCCTGCGCGAGGCGCACAGTGGACAGCGCCGTCTCTAAACGGTCGTCGAAGTAGAGCGCGTCCGCGAGCTGCCCCGCGCGATCGGACGTGTACTCCAGCGACCGGACACCGTCGACCGTGGGCACCCAGTTCCCCGAATAGCCGTCGATGCGCACGGTCACGTTCGAGGCCTCGGCGCCGGCGGGCAACGGCGTCTCGTAGAACGAGGAGCCAACGTGGCGGAAACCCGACCCGTTAGCGTTCGCGGCGATCTGGATGACCGTCCCGTCGTAGTAGTCCAGGGTCGCCAGGCGGAGCCTGCCGCCCTCGGGCAGCCCGTCCACCGTCAGCAGATCGGTGTCCTTATCGGTCGTGTTGAGGAAGCGGAACTGGGTGGCAGGGGAGTGATACTCCTGGAGGTTGAGCGGCGGCTCGACGTAGTCGCGTGCGACAACTCGGTGCGAATCCGTGACGACGATGCGCGTGAGGGGAACGGCGATCGCGAGGGCCAGGATGATCAGCGTGACCGCGCCGATGCCTCGGCGGGCCGTGGGCGTGACCGTGGAATCGTTGAACTCGACGATCCCACGGCTGCCTTCGCGGCGGGCGCGACCGGTGACGTACGCGGACCAGACGATGCCCACGACCACGCTGAACAGGCCGATCAGCAGGGCGAAGGGCGCCAGCTGAGAACTCCAGATGATGCCCAGGAGCGCCAGGATCCCGACGGGTGCCAGCGCCCACAGCGGTCGCTTGGTGCGCAACACGATGGTGAGCGCGACGAAGGCGGTGACCAGGGCGCTCAGGAACGGCATGATCGCAGGACCCACGAAGATGCCTGCGGGCGGCTGAACCGTCAGCAGATCCTTCCACGAGGTGATCAGGCCGACGACGAGCATCTGGATGGTTCGCCGCGTGGGCACCACGTGGAAGAGAGTCGTCGTCGGGAGGGCCAGCGCCCCGCCGGTCAGCAGATAGGCGGCGGCGAGCGCCAGCGTCGACCCGATGGCGCGCACGCGCGCCGCGGCCGTGAGTGCGGCGACCAGGAGGCCCACGACCAGGCCCCCCAGGGCCGCGACGTAGCCTGCGTGTCCGCCGAAGACCGGCCCGTGAATGAGGGCCGCCGCGACGAGCATCGACACGACTGCGAGGGCGTCGACGCCGCGGCGCAGGGCCGGCGAGGTCGCGAGGGACGTGGGGGAGGGGTGGGACGTCATCCGAGGGCCTTCCACATTCCGATGGCGAAGTCATCTAGGGTCGGGGTGACGACGACCGGCGTGTTGCCAAGGGTGCGCAGCTCGAAGTCCGAGTCGGTGTCGATGCGCACGCCGGTGATCACCATGTCGAGGGGAAGTCGCGTGAGCGCCGCATGCAGGTCGGCCAGGTGCGTGCGCGATCCCGAGATGACGACCGCGGTCGAGGCCTGGGAGGCCTCGGTCCCGGCGCGCTGAGTGAGCGCGCTGATGCGTTCAGCGCCCAGGACGCGCTCCACGCCGGACAGGGAATCCATCGCGTGCATCGGGGTGGGGGTTTTCAGGTGGCCCGCCTGGGTGTGGACCGACACTTCTTTCGCGTCGACCAGGGCAGCGCGCGCCATGGAGGCAGCGGCGGAGACGCCGATCTCGAATTCGTCGTCGCTGGCCCACGCATCGGTGTCGAGGTCGAGGACGATCAGCAGGTGGGAGCGGCGCGTTTCCTCAAACTGGCGGACCATGAGCTTGCCGATGCGCGCCGTGGAGCGCCAGTGGATGGCGCGTCGGTCGTCGCCGGGGACGTACTCGCGCAGGGCGTGGAAGGACACGTCCGCGGAGGACAGGTCCTGCGTGGTCGCGCCCTCGATGTCGCGGATAAAACCGACCGTCGAGGCGTTCATGGCGACCGTGCGCGGGTGAATGAAGAGTTCGGTGGCGTCGGACCACGTCTGGACGCGGCGGACCAGGCCCAGGCTGTCGCCGCGGATCGTGGAGGCGGGGCCGACGGCCACGATGCCGCGCCTTGTCGTCGCGATCGCGAAGACCTCCTCGTGGCTCTCACCGCGGCCCAGGGGAGGGCACAGGAACGAGTTTGCGCCCGCGCCGACGCACAGCTCGACCATGGTGGCGCGCAGGCGGCGGGACGTGGGGTTGGTGACCGTCAGGGCGCCGAGCGCTTTCTCGCCGACCGTCACACGCGTGTTGGCCAGGCGCAGCGCGACGGTGTGCCCGGCCCGGCCCAGCGACCACAGGAGGGACAGGGCCACCAGGGTCAAGCACGTGAAGCCGAGGACGGCCGCCTCCACCCACGAGGCCAGGGAACCCGCCAGGGCGGCGCCCGCCCCCACGAGCGTTGTCCCCCAGCCGAGCGGGGTCAGGGACGAGCCGAGCCGCATGAGCGCGCCCACGCCTCGGACGCGGCGCAGCGCGCCGATGACGCGCCGCCAGGAGGAGGCGACCGCCGCCGAGGCGCGCGCGAGCCCGACGCGCGCGCGAGTGACGGCGTCGAGGCGGTCGCGCAGGTGGCGCTTGTCGGCGACGGAACGCGGTGCCACAGTCCTCAGCCCTTCATGACCGGGGCGGCGACCGCTCCCAGTGCCCGCTCGATGACGCCCTCGCGCGTGGCCCCGCCGAACTCGGCGTCGGGGTCCAGGACCAGCCTGTGCGCCCACACGCGCGCGGCCAGGGCCTGCACGTCGTCGGGGATCACGAAGTTACGGCCCTGGGCGATCGCCCACACGCGTGCCGCGCGCATCATCGCGATCGCGCCTCGCGTGGACACGCCGATACGGACCTCGGAGTCGGCGCGGCTCGCCTCGCACAGGTCTTGGACGTAGGCGGCGATCGAACGGTCGACGTAGTTGTTGGCCGCCAGGTCCGCCATGTCTGCGACCGCCTTCGTGGAGATCACGGGTGACAGGGCGCGCGTGCGGTCGGGCGCGGCGGAGCCGAGGATGACGTCGATGCCGGCCTCTCGGCCCGGGTAGCCGATCGACGTCTTCATGAGGAATCGGTCCAGCTGAGCCTCGGGCAGGCGGTAGGTGCCGGCCTGCTCAACGGGGTTCTGCGTGGCGATCACCATGAAGGGGCGTCCCGTCTCGCGGCGCACGCCATCAACCGTGACTTGGGCTTCCTCCATGACCTCCAGCAGAGCCGACTGGGTCTTCGGCGAGGCACGGTTGATCTCGTCGGCCAGGACGATCGAGGCGAAGATGGGGCCCTTGTGGAAGTCCCACGAGCCCGTGCGCTGGTCGTAAATGGTCACGCCCGTGATGTCGGAGGGCAGCAGGTCGGGCGTGAACTGGATACGCGAATGTGTGCCGTGCACGGTCGCGGCGATGGCGCGCGCCAGCGCCGTCTTGCCGGTTCCCGGCGCGTCCTCCAAGAGCAGGTGCCCCTCGGCGAACATGCAGGTCAGCGCCAAGCGGATGACGTCTTCCTTACCCAGGAGGGCCTTGCCGACGTTGTCCGTGATCCTCGTGAAAGAGTCCGCGAACCAGTGAGCGTTGTCTTCGGTGACTTCCATTGTTGTCCTTAGTTGTGCTGTGCGACGGGTTGTCTATTGCTGTGTGGGCGGCCGTTCTACTGTTGCCGGCAGGTGAACCACTTGTCGAAATCGTTACTACCTGTAGCGGATAAATAACCTATCTTTCCGCCCCAGTCCCAGTCAGGGATCCCCCTCCAGTTTCCGTTGCTGTCAACCCGCTGGGCCATCCATGTGTCTGGTTGTCCTCCGTAGGTTCCCGAGCATCTGACAGCTACGTTTGGAGGCCACCCGGACAGTTCCACGCCTTGCTTGTAGTGAGTGCCGCTTCCGCACGGCCCGTACGTGCATTTACCCTCTTCGCCCTGGTAGCCGTGGTAGCTACGGGCGTAGCTGGGGGCCGTGGCTCTGTCGCACTGTGGATTGGACTCGCGCGTTCCCTTTTCGCTCGAGGTCTGGACGGCCTTGATGCACAGCTGCGCGCTGTTGCCTTCACCGACGTTGAACTCGAGGTGCCCGTCACGGGTGTTGTTAATGGTGTCGCTAGCAGCCCCTGATAGGACCAGCTGTGTGCTCCTGCCGCCGTCGTTTGCATTGCTCCAGGAACAATTAACCCACTCGGGTCCGCCGGGCCGACACGATACGGATGGTGGCGTGGGGGGACCGAAGGAACTCACGGTGCCGCCGGTGGCCACCGCTTCGGATGTTTTATCGGTGCCGCTCTTGCGGACGGCCACCTTGACTTGGAGCGTTGCGTCGACACCATCCGTGAGCGCCGGGCTGGTGACGGTGTGAACGCCATCCCTGGTCAGGGAGTCTCGGTGGGCCCAGTTGTCGGTCGTCCACTGGTAGTCGACGACGTCGCTCTTGCTCCAGCCGTTGCCCGGCTGGAACTCGATTTTGAACGCGATCTCCTTCGAGTTACCCGTGGCCTCCAGTGACGTGATCGTGGGGGCGTTGACTTCGTCGACGGCCCACACGGTGGTCGTCGCTGCGGGCGAGGTGTGCGCGCCGGGATCCTTTGTGTCGTTCACGGCGACCACGCTGATGGAGACCTGCTGCTCGGAGTGCTTGAGCTTAAATGATGTGGAGGTGGACGGAGCCTTGACCTCAGCCGGGTCGGCGCCGTCCGCGCTGACCGTGTAGCTCTCGATGTTACGACCGTTCGTGTTGGACGGTTTATTCCACGTGACCTGCACGGTGCCATTCGAGAAGGTGGCGCTGACGCCCGACGGGGCTCCCGGCGCGCCGTAGGGCGTCACGTCCTGGGAGTCGGACGACCACTCGGACGTGTAGTTCCTATTGCGGGCCCTGATCCGAACCCTGTACGCCTTGCCATTCTCCAGGTCGGAGATCGTCAGGGACGTCTGGTCTGCGCGGGCCGGTTGCACACCGCCCGGCGAGAGCTCCACGTCGTAGCCCTCAAGGTCGGAACCGGTGTTGACCGGAGGGGTCCACGACACGGTGATGGACCTGTCGCCGGGCTTCACGGTGGGCTCGCCGGGTGTTTCGGGCTTGGCGTCGATGAGGACGCTCGTCTTGTTGGACGGGTCGGATTCCCCGACCTCGTTCGTCGCGGTGACCGAGAAGGTGTGCTCGGTGCCGTTCGTGCGCCCGCTCACGAGGCACTCGGTGACAGCGCTGCAGGACTTGGAGTCGCCCTGCGTGTGGTCGGTGACGGTGTAGGAGGTGATGGGGGAGCCGCCCGTCGCCCCCGAGCTCCACGACACCAGGGCTGTGCCCGCGCTGTTCGATACCGCGCTCGCCCTCGTGGGCGCGCCGGGCTTATCCAGGACGGTCGCCTGAATCGTTCCCTGGACCTCGCGATCAATGTCCTTGGTCGCGTCCTGCACGCGGTAGGTCACGGTGAAGGAGCCGTTGAAGCCGGCGTCGGCCTGGATGGTCATGGTCGACCCCGAGGCCGTGGCGCTGCCGCCCGCGGAGGTGACCGGGTCGCCCATGATGGTGAGGGGCCCCTGGTCGGCCAGCGGGTTGGTCGCGTACTCGGAGACGTCGACGGTCTTGGATTCCCCTGCCTTGAGGGTGATCTGGCCCGGGCTGGTCTGCACGAGGGGCTTGGAGGACGCGATGACGTTGACGGGCACGCTCGCGCTCGCCGAGGCGCCCTGCTGGTCGGTGACCTCGATGGTCAGCTGCCCGGCCTGGCCCTTGGGCGTCGATGCATCGGCGGACACCGACAGGGTGGAGCCGGAGGCGGAGGCGCTGACGCCATCCACCTGCTTATCTGTGATCGTGTAGGTCATGCCCGCCGGGTCGTCGCCGTCGGGGTCGCTGACCCACTGGTCCATCGCGATCTGGGAGGCGTCCTCGCCGGCGGCGACGTCGACGCGGGTCGGCACGATGCGCGGCGGGCGATTGTGGGCGGATTCGACCAGGACGGGCAGGGCCAGCGTGGACACGATGCCCGTCGCGTCGGAGGGGTCAGAGCCGTCCGTGACCTCCACGATGATGGAGGTTGGGCCCGAGAAGTCCTCCAGCGAAGTGTAGGTGAGCGTGCGCGTGTCCTTGACCAGTGTGGAGCCGTCCCAGCCGAGGCCCGCGCTGGCCTTGGAATCGCCGGTCAGCTGAACGGAGCGCCCGGACCTGGTCAGAATGTAGTCGTTGAGCGCGATTTCCTTGGTGACGCCGGCCGTGACCTTGATCGGCAGGGCGCGGGTGTCCAGCGTTGGCCGGGTGATCTCGGTTCCGGGCACGCGCACAACAGCCGACGCGGACAGTCCGTCGTGGTCGGTCACCGTGTAGATGACGGTCTGCGGCTTCGGGGACAGGGGAATCGTGAGGGTGTCGCCGGAGGCGCCGATGCCCGAATCTGGGCTGGAGAGGGTGTCGTCCTGGATGTCGCCGTCGGGGTCCTCGTCGTTTCTCAGCACGTCGACTGAGACGGAGCCGGAGGCTGCCTGCACGTCGGCCAGGGACACCTCGTCGTCGCGGGCGATGGGAGCAAGCAGGGGCGCGGTGGGGGTGACCACGACGGAGCACACGCCCTCGGCGCGGCCGCCAGCCCCGTCCTCGATGGCGTAGGAGATCACGTGCGTGCCCTCCTGCTGGGGCGCCGTAAAGACGATGCGC
>ERZ773213.575-NODE-575-length-21325-cov-9.419088_pt1 | contig 21325 bp, 19 predicted proteins | sample MGYA00580996_ERZ773213 | MGnify/ENA primary metagenome ERZ773213 (study PRJEB29015, sample SAMEA2738152) | human oral metagenome | biome: human oral; feature: human-associated habitat; material: saliva | place: China | collected 2197 ...
CGTCAGCGCTCATGTCGCTAGGCATGGTGGATGCCACGGCATTCCTCCGTCATGTGGTGCGCGGGTGCATCCGCGCGAGTGTGCAAGGTGGATGAAGCGTGCACATCACTTCATTCCGCACGCAACCCTAGCTAGGTGACCCTCACCTCGGCGAGCGAGCACACTTTTTCCCACCGTTTCAACGAACGAGGCCGGGACCAGGCTCGCCCACAGCACCCATTTGCGCAACAGAACGATGTCGTAAATAGTGGCCCCGACATCGTCGCGCGAACCCGCGCCCACGCACAGGCATGCAGTATTCACATCACCAACGCCGACGCATTGACCACTACGATGTCCATCACTTCAGGAGCGCGTCGGCAAGGCCGCCGTTCGGAGCACGCGAGCGTGCACCTCACGGCACTGCCCGAGCGCAGCAGCACACACAGCTCACCGCAGACTTGTCACACAATCACTTACTGAAACACTTTTCCTTAATATTGCACGCATTGATGACAACAGGCTTCACTTGACAGCCGTGGAGACCCAGATCGCACACACCGACGCTGCGTGCGGGTCCCACGCGACGCGCCCACGCCGCACCTGTCCCCAGCCGCAGTACAGACTGAAAGGACCTCGCGATGAGAACATTTACTCGAATCGCCATCGCTCTCCCGGCGACCGCAGGACTGGTGGGTGCCACCCTGCCGGCCACGGCCTCGTCGGCTGCCACGCCCCAGTGGACCGACCTAAAGAAAGCCCCCGCCCCGGTCTCAAACCCGATGAAGGGCTTCATGCCGTGGGCACCCAAGGAGGGAGGCGCACCCGGCGCGGTCGCAAACGCCTTGCCCTACACGCTCGAATGGGCACCCGTCCCCGTGAACACCGTCGTCACCGGACGCGACACCTACGACTTCTACGACAACAAGAGGATCTCCCTCTCCCCCAACTACAACGACCCGAAGGTCCAGGAGAAGCTCCTGCGCTTCGTCGCGACCCTGGGCGATAGGTACGACGGGGATCCGCGCATCGGCGTCATCACCGCGGGCCTGTACGGCTTCTGGGGGGACGAGCACACCTACCCGTACAGCGGCTACGTCAACAACCAAAACCCGAAGGCCATCAACTGGATACCGTCGAACGAGGTCCGCGCCCGCCTCGTCGAGGCCTGGGACGAGGCCTTGACGACACCTTCGTCCAGAACCTCTACCCCACCGCTGCCACGAAGACTCACGGCATGGGCTACTACGATGATTCCCTCGGCTACGCGCCCCTGGAGAGGACCAGCTGGCACTTCATCCCCAAGCTGAAGAAGCAGGGCGAGGGGGATGCCTGGCAGAACTCCCCCATCGGCGGCGAGCTGACGCGCGCCAAAGCCGCGAGCGCAGCCATGGGCTACACGCTGCAGGAGACCCGCACGTCGGTGACGTACAACCAGGTGAAGGCCACCGTGGTCGTGGAGATCAAGAACACGGGCGTCGCCCCGTTCTATGCGACGTGGCCGCTCAAGATCATCCTCGTCGATGAGAACAATGAGATCGTGACCAGCCAGACCATCGAGTCCACCCTGCCCTCGATCCTCCCGGACCAGACAGGGAAGGTGACCGCGCGACTGCCGCTGCCCGAGAAGTTCCGGTCGAACGACTCCGCGCAGAAGCTGACCGCCGCGATCCGCGTCGTGAACCCGCTGCCGAACGGCGCGCCCATCGCCTTCACGAACAAGGCCATGAACAAGCCGCTGCCCGGCTACCTGGAACTGGGGAAGCTCACCCAGGGCCGCGCGCCGAAGAACTAACGACGAGGCCGGAGCAAGGCGCGCGCCTCACGCGCACGTGGGCGCGTACCCCTGCCCCGCCCAGCGGCGCGGCTGCGCCTTCCGCGCCCAACGCGAGAGGCCGGGACCCCACACAAGGGCCCCCGGCCTCTCACTGCATCTCGCAGGTTTCTTCTACTTCGCGTGGTAGCGCGGGCTCGTACCGAGGTGTGTCGGGTACGGGTTCGTGGTTGCGCCGAGGACGGATTCGTCCAGACCGCGGTAGGTGTACGAGTTATCGAAGACGATTTCCGCCGGCGGGACAACACCGTCGACGTACTGCGCAATCTCTTCGGGGGTTGGGCTGGAGCCGCCTCCCTTGTCCGCGAGGGGGTTGACGTCGGGGTACTGACTGGGATCGGTGTTCATCATTGTCGCGGGGCTCGCGACGCCGTAGCCGGTGTACTGATTCCAGCCACCGTCCGGGTTCACGGTCGTGTGCACCAGGAGTTGCAGCAGCTGGTTCGATGTCGCATCGGGCCACTTCTGGCGAGCCATCGCGAGGAATCCTGCGACGATGGGGGCAGAGCTCGAAGTACCAACACTTTGTGCCAGTGTGTTAGTCGGATACTGACGAATAGTGATTGGCCCCCCAACTGCCGCAGTTGTAACTCCTTGACCCCACGAAGAATAACTCGCTCTTGCTCCGTTAGTATCGACAGCAGACACACCCACGACACCGGACCACCAGCCAAAATGAGAGTCGTTCGAATCCTGCGCTTCATTGCCCGCTGAAGCCGTAATGAGTACCCCTTGACTCACGGCCCTCGCTATCGCCCAACGCAATGCATCGCTATGGTCGGAGCTGCTGAGAGATAGGGTGATGATATGCGCGCCGTCATTTATGGCGTGATTGATGAGCGATGGATACCCCGCGAGGTTCACTCCGCCACTTCCTATGCAATCAGAGCCAAGTGTCGCATCTCCTGCATCTGTTCGATATGCATGAAGAGTTGCGTCAGGAACAACCCCATAGTCACGGGCAACAAGCAGCGCAGCTGTACTTGTTCCATGCGCAGTAGCTTCAGGGGCTTTTTCTATAGAGCATGGGCTATTGTCGATGATCGCTGCGCCAGACAACTCCGGCGCACTCGTCTCGACTGGCCCATCAATCATTGCGATTGTGACACCTTGACCCGTGTAGCCTTTAGCTCTCGCTTGGTCGAGGTGATAGTACGCAAAGTAGGGCTGATCGGCTGCGGTAATGGTATCTGCGGCATGTGCCGGAGCAATGGGAACTGCAACGAGCCCCAGGGCGAAAGCGGACGCAGAAGCGGCAGCGAGCGAGACGCGCGAGACCTTGGCCTTGGGGGTCACCATTGGCGGGGATCCCATCCATCGTCCTCACGCTTCGCGGGGGTCAGGTCCTTGTCCGAGCCGTAGGTCTGAGACATCGGATTCACGTAGCCTTCAGGCAGCGCATCGGGATCATCATCCAGATACCTGTAGGCCTGGTACTTGCGGCGTTTTGCTTTCTTATCCTCCTTCGAGCCGCCCGCACCGGCTCCCATACCGCTACCCATGAAAGCTCCCCTGCCGGCACCAGAACCGCCACTCTGAACAGCGGAAGCGCGTGCTGCTCCAGGAGAAGCAGTCGTTCCACTCACGCCATTTCCAGCTGCGCTTCCTGCTCCTGCCTGTGAAGGGGCGGAATAAGTTCCGAGTCCTTTCCCGCTGTATGTTCCAGCAGTCAGAGCAGAAGCTCCAGAACCCCCGAGAGACCCCGTCCCCATACGCGCAGCTCCGCGCAAGCCAAGGGCGCCGGCTCCAAGCGCTCCAATTCCCGCGAGGCGTCCGGCAGAACCACTATCAGTAGCGGGCCCTCCATTGATTCGCCACAGTGGGTGATCGATGTCGGTGGGATTAGCGGGAACATGACCTCCCCACACGACTCCGTTTCGGTGGTGATTTGCATCAACCCTCGTGTGCAGGAGATCCATGCCCATCAGATCCTGCGCGTTTGTAATGGGGCGATCGTAGGAGCCGTCGACATCGGGTGGCAGGTACCGCTTGGATACTTGCTGTGATGCCAGCGCACGGCGTCGAGCAAACTCATCAGTTTCCGGATCTGCATACCCATCCGGATAGAGTGACTTATCGGATCGCAGGGCGGCACGCCCATAGTCATCCGCAGCGCTACGTCCATAGATTCCCGAATCATATGACGAATACTGCACGTACCCACGATTGAGATTTTCTTGTGTTTGCTCAGGAATTGGAAGATGAATGTTCTGATATCCAGCTCCAACCTTCACGCCTGTCTGCGTCAGGGTATTGACGCCTGCGCTGAGTTCATTGAGCCCACCGTTCAGACGTTCAAGGATCTCCGTTGCGGCCGCCTCACGCATGGCGTTCGCCTGCGCTTCCACAGCATCAACATAGGCCGATCCCGCTGACAGAACGGTGTTTGCAACCACTCCGGTCACCGCCCCGGTCACAACACCAATAGCGGGTGTATAGGGCAGCGCAACCTTCGCAGCATCGCGCATCGCAGCCGTCTTCGAGTCGATGAGTGTCGGCGACAGACGACGCGCGTCCGCGGCGGCCTGCGCAATAGCCTGACGGGCTGCGACATAACGCGCAATCCCGCCCATGTAGTACGAACGCTTCGCTTCCAGACGTGCGACAGTCTGATCTGCCCAGGCCTTCAGCGCCTCTCCAGTCTTCCCTGTAAATCCCTGGTGTTCCTGGAAATGGCGAACCCGCTCGATTGCCTGATCAAAGCCATCAATGACACGCTTATGATCACTATCCCAGGACTGCAGTTCTGCGTTGAAGTCCGCTTGCGCAGCAAACGTCATGAGCCGGTCATACATCGGTGAAGAAACCATGTGTCGTCCTTAAAATCTCAGAACTCGGGCATTGCGCCGGCAGCCGAAGGAGCATCATCTGGCTGCGCACTTGGGACTGTGGAAGAAGTATCAGTTGATCCAGGGGTTGAAGCGGCGGCGGCTGCGACTGAGGGGTCTGACTGAAGTGCGCGATTGATTGCCTCAAGTACCGCTGCATTGGCTTCCTCGCTACTAACGGCCTCCCGAACAGCATCCGTGAGGTTCGTCTGGAATGTATTGAAGATTGCGCGCTCATCAACAAGCATCTCATCAACAGACGAAAAGAACCGCACTGCGCTATTACGAAAATCCTGCGCGCCTTGCTCATTAGTCCAACGGGTTACTGTTTGGGCACCATTGAGCGAGCTCGCGGCATCATTGGATTTGTTGAGAGCCGTCCCGCCCTCATCCATATCGCCGTTTGTCCGGGCGTGTTTTTCCTTATCGAAGCCATAATCGGCACTCATGCACTGTCTCCTGTTAGCAATCGAAGAACACCATCGGTCAGGATTCATCTTCTGGCCCCAGTGTAGGGCCAGTGCCGACTAGCTCACAACCAGTCGAGGTAGCAAGCACCTAGAGCAATCGAGCAGCTTTGTGCGGCCCCTCGCGTTGGGCGCGGAAGGCGCAGCCGCGCCGCTGAGGCGGGGTAGCGCGCGTGCACCCGCGTGCAGGTGACGCGGCCGCCCCGCCCCGGCCTCGTTGTTAATCCTTCGGCGCGCGGCCCCGGTTCAGCTTTGCCAGGCCCAGGTAGCCGGGAAGCGGATTGTCCATAGTCTCGTTCGCGAAGGCGACCGACGGCCCCTTCGGTAGGGGATTGACGACCCGGATCGCGGCGGTGAGCTTCTGTGCGGAGTTGTTCGACCGGTACTCCGCGGGCAGCGGCAGCCGCGCGGTCACCCTCCCACTCTGACCCGGGAGGATCGAGGGCAGGGTGGACTCAAGGGTCTGGCTAGCCACGATCTTATTGTTCTCATCGACGAGGACGACCTCGAGCGGCCACGTCGCATAGAAAGGTGCCGACCCCGTGTTCTTGATCTCCACGGCCACGGCAGCCTTCGCGCCGTGATGCGTCGCCGACGTGCGCGTGGCCTGCAGCGTGTAGCCCATGGCGGCGCTCGCGGCCTTTGCGCGCGTCAGCTCAGCGCCGGTGTACCCGGTCGCGAAGGCGTGCTGGTTGATGAGCCATGTGGCGTGAGCCTTCTGAATCGACTCGAGGGCCTTGTAATCGCGCCCCGCGTCCCTACTCGGGCAGCGCAGCGGCTGCGAGAAGGCGCATTCCTGGAAGGAAGGGTAGAGCTCTCCGCCGATGGGGGAGTGGTGCCAGGCATCCCCCTCACCCTGGTCCTTGAGTTTGGGGATGAAATGCCAGCTGGTCCCCTCCAGGGTCGCGTAGCCGAGGGAATCATCGAAATACCCCATGCCGTAAGCCTTCGTGGCAGCGGTGGGGTAGCGGTTCTGGACGAAGGTGTCGTCGAAGGCCTCGTCCCAGGCCTCGACGAGGCGGGCGCGGAACTCGTCCGATGGCATCCAGTTGATGGCCGACGGGTTTTGGTCGTTGATGTAGCCGCTGTACGGGTAGGTGTGCTCCTCGCCCCAGAAGCCGTACAGTCCCGCGGTGATGTAGCCGATGCGAGGATCCCCGTCGTACTTATCGCCGAGGGCCGCGACGAAGTGCAAGAGCATCTCCTGAACCTTCGGGTCGTCGTAGTTGGGGGAGAAGGAGATCTTCTTGTTGTCGTAGAAGTTGTAGGTGCGGCTCCGGTCCGTGCCTGCGTCGATGAGGTACTGCGGCATACCGCTCTCTTTCCCGGGGGTGTCCAGAGCGAAGCGGATGACGGCCTGGTGTCCGCGCGATGCGATCGCGTCCAAGAGCGCGTCGACCTTCGTGAAGTCGTAGGTGTCGCGTCCGGTGACGACGTCCTTCACGGGGAAGGGTGCCCATTCGAGCGTGTAGGGCAGGGAGTTCGCAACCGTGCCGGGTGCGCTCCCGTCCTCGGGCGCCCACGGCATGAAACCCTTCATCGGGTTCGACACCGGGGCGGGGGCTTCCTTGAGGGTGGTCCACTGGGCGGTGGCGGCCGACGAGGCCGTGGCCGGCAGGGCGGCACACGCCAGTCCTGCGGTCGCCGCGAGAGCGATGGTGATGCGAGTAAATGTTCTCATCGCGAGGTCCTTTCAGTCTGTACTGCGGCTGGGGACGTTGCGGCGTGGGCGCGTCGCGTGGAGCCTGTGTGTGCGACGGTGCAGTGACGTGCGAGCTAGAGCTCCACGGGTGTCAAGTGAATCATGATCTTGATGAGGCTCGCAAGATTACGGCAAAGTGTGCGAGTAAGTGATTATGTGACAAATGATTAGTTGTAAATTCTGTGCACCTTTGCAGTGTTGGGGCTGTTGCCCCGGGGTGCTGTGACGGCGTGGTCTGATATGAGCGAGGCCGGGGCCCTGGGTGGGTCCCGGCCTCGTGCCGCTGGTGTGCTCGAGCGCCGCGTGCGGCTAATTAATCCCGTGGCGTTCAACGGCCCACGTGCCGTCGTCCTGCAGTCGCAGGAAGACGACCTCGCGCCCCTTCACGGGCTCCAACGAGTCGTCGGAGTAGTTGCGCAAGTAGTAGACGTTTCCGTACCAGCGCGTCGGGTCAGTGTTCGGCTGCTGCCCATGGTTGTTGCTGCCCGTGATGGTGACGGTCGTGTGGGCGCGGTTGGCCAGGAGCGGCAGGAACTCACCCTGACCGTGCTCCAGGTCGGGCGTCTTCGTGTGGTTGCTTGCCAGTTCTGGCACCTCGTACACGCTCGCCCGGATGTATGCGTAGGCGTTGGTCTTGTCGCGCGAGGCGTCCCAGACGTTGCGTGTGATGACGTAGGCCCTGGCGACGGCCTCGGGATCGGTGCGGTCCACCTCGCGCGGGTCTGGCAGCAGGTCGGGTAGCCATTGGACGGATGCGGGGTACAGGCACGTGCCGTCGGGTGCGGGCGAGCCGTCCGGGCAGGCGGGAGCGGTGCTCATCGTGGCTGTTGGTGTGGGGGCTGTCTCGCTCGTCGAGGTCTCGGTGGAGCTTGGGGAAGACTGTGCTGATTGCTCGCTACTCTCCGCTGCGCTCATTGAGGTGGGGGTCGCGTCGTCGCGGTGGGCGTAGTGGTAGCCGAAGGCGGTGCCGCCGATTCCTAGTGTGATCGCGAGCGTTGCTGCTGCGCCGATCGCAAGGGTGTGCGTCCGTGTTCCCTTGCCTGCTGTCGTGTCCGTGGTCATGTGTGTCTCTGTGCCTGTTTTTCGTCTTGCGTGGTGGTGGTTCGGACGGTGCGCGTCCCGGCGTGCGCTCTGTAGTAGCGCCCGTGGGCTGGTAGCGCGGACCTCTGTGTGCTGACCATCGTAGCGGTGCGCTGCGCTCTTTTGGTTGTAGGGGCAGGCACAAGGGGTTTGTCGAGACTATTTGTTAAGGGTCTTGCGTAAGTGGGGTGATTGAGCGCATAATGGTTGCGTCAAGGAAGACCTCTCGCCCAAAAGGAGAACCCATGAACGCGCCATTACGCGTCGGTGTTGTCGGACTTGGGGCCCGATCATCAATCGCTCGCCACCTCGCTTCCGTTACCCATCCAGCACTCCTCGTCGGAGGCTGCGACCCCAACCCCGCCATGCGGGAGCGCGCCTCGCGCACCCTCGGGGAAGGGCAGTGGGTGGCCACGCTCGACGAGCTCCTTGGTCTGTCGATCGACGCGGCCATCGTCACCAGCCCCGACGACACCCACGAGGACATCACCTGCTCGCTGCTCGAGGCCGGGGTTGCGGTCTTCCTCGAAAAACCGATCGCCATCACGATCGAAGGAGCCGACCGCGTCCTGGAGACCGCGTACCGCACGCGCACGCCCCTGTACGTCGGCCACAACATGCGCCACATGGACGTGGTGCGCACGCTGCGTCGCGTCATCCAGGAGGGTCGCATCGGCGAGGTCAAGGCCATCTGGTGCCGCCACTTTGTGGGCAACGGAGGCGACTACTACTTCAAGGACTGGCACGCGGATCGACGCCGAACGACTGGTCTCCTCCTGCAAAAGGCAGCGCATGACATCGACGTCATGAACTGGCTGTCCGACTCGGTGCCCGCCCGAGTCGTCGCCATGGGAGACCTGATGGTCTACGGGGCGCTCGCGGACCGCAGCGGCCAGAGCGATGGCGCGGTCATGGAGGACTGGTTCTCCTTCGACAACTGGCCGCCCGAGACGCAGACCGGATTGAACCCCGTCATCGACGTCGAAGACCTCTCCATGCTGCTCGCGCGCCAGGAAAACGGCGTCATGATCTCCTACGAACAGTGCCACTTCACCCCGGATTACTGGCGTAACTACAACGTCATCGGCACGCGCGGCCGAGCCGAAAACTTCGGCGACGGCGAAGGTGGGAGCGTTCGTGTGTGGACGCATCGTAGCGGCTACGAACCTACCCCCGACCTGGAGATTCCCCTGCGCGGGGACGCGGGTGGCCACGGCGACGCCGACGTGAACACCATGGACGAGTTCGTCCGTTTCGTCGTCGACGGGGACGTCACGGACACGACGCCCCTCGGCGCGCGCGAGGCAGTCGCCGCCGGAGTGGCCGCCACGGCCTCGCTCAGGGGCGGAAACGTCCCCGTCGACGTCCCCCGGGTACGCGCCGAAATCGCCCAGTATTTCAACCGAAACCAGCTGCGGTAGTGCCCCGCCATTCCTCATTCATGTCATACAACAGGAGAACAACAATGTCGTGTACCCACGATGAAATCGTCAGCCAGCCCGACCTGTGGCGCCGCACCGCCGAGCTTTCCACGGACCCGCTGCCCGCAGACGGCGAGCACATTGCCGTCGTTGGATGCGGCACCTCGTGGTTCATCGCGCAGGCCTACACCGTGTACCGCGAGCGGGCGGGCAAGGGCGTTGGAGACGCCTACACCGCCACGGAGTTCCCGTGGGGGCGCACCTTCGATCGGGTCATCTGCCTGTCACGCTCCGGCACGACGACGGAGATCATCCAGGTCATGAAGCGCCTGCACGAGGAGGGCCGTCCCGCGCTCCTCATCACCGCCGTCGCGGGCGGCCCCGCCTCCGGCTACGCCAGCGAGGAGGTCGTCCTCGACTTCGCCGACGAGACCTCCGTGGTCCAGACCCGATTCGCGACGAGCGCCCTGCAGTACTTCCTCGGCTCCCTCGGACACGACGTCGAGGCCTCGGCCGCCGATGCCGAGCACGCGCTGGCGATGGAGATTCCCTCGCGTTGGGTTGACGCGGACCAGATTTCCTTCCTCGGCACGGGATGGACGATCGGACTGGCCGCGGAAGCCGGCCTCAAGCTGCGCGAGGCCTCGCAGTCGTGGACCGAGGTCTACCCTGCGATGGAGTACCGCCACGGCCCCATCTCGATCGCCCAGCCCGGACGCCTCACCTGGGTTTTCGGACCGGTCCCGGACGGCCTCGCCGAGCAGGTCCACGAGACGGGCGCGGAGCTCGTCACCTTCGACGGGTGCCCGATCGCTCACCTGGTCCTCGCCCAGCGCCTGGCCGTCGAACGCGCAATCGCGCGCGGCCTCAACCCCGATACGCCCCGCAACCTCACACGATCCGTCATCCTGCCGTGAGCACGCTGGGAGTTGGAGTCGACGTCGGTGGAACCACCATCAAGGCGGTTCTCGCCGGCGATGACGGGGTTGTGCGCGAGCGCGTCGATCCGCTGCCGACCCCGCACACCGGGGCCGAGGACGTCGCCCGGGTGGTGGCGTCCATGGCGAAGCCCCTCCTGGCCCTCGCGGGCCCGGGGGCTGCCCTGGGAGTGTGCGTGCCGGGAATCGTCGACGAGGAGCGAGGCATGGGCGTCTTCTCCGCCAACCTCGGCTGGCGGCGCGCGCCCCTGCGCGACCTGATCGCCCACCTGTGCGGGTGCCCCGTCGCCTTCGGGCACGACGTGCGCTCGGGGGCCCTCGCCGAGGCCCGCTGGGGCGTGGGCGTCCCCGACTGCCTCTACGTGGCCGTGGGGACGGGGATCGCCTCGGGGCTGGTCCTCGGCGGCCACCTGTCCCCCTCGCGCCCGTGGACCGGCGAGATCGGCCAGGTCGGCGTCGCGCACCCCGCCACCGGAGTGATCGTTCCCCTCGAGTCGGTGTCCTCGGCCTCGGCGATCGCCAGGCGGGCCGCGGACGCCGGGATCGTCCCTGCGGGGGCGGGAGCACGCGACGTGGAAGACGCGGCCGTCATGGGCAGCCAGGAGGCGGTGCGCATCCTCGACGAGGCGATGGGCGCCCTCGGGCACGTCCTCTCCGTCGTCGCCCACCAGGTCGGCTCCATCCCCATCGTCCTGGGCGGTGGGCTGTCGCGCGGCGGCGAGCTCATCTACGGCCCGCTGCGCCGGGCGCTCGCGCTCGGCTCGATCGTCGCGCCCCCGCCCGCGCTGCTGCGCGCTCGCCTCGGGTCCGACTCCCAGGCCCTCGGCGCGGTCGCGCTCTCGCTCGAGCTTGAGGAGGTGTACGCGTGATCTATACCGTGACGCCCAACCCCGCGCTGGACATCACCTGGGGTGTGCCCGGGTGGAAACGAGGATCCACGACGCGCGTCACCGACATCCGGGAAAGCCCCGGCGGAAAAGGACTCAACGTCGCCCGAGTGGCGGACCAGTTGGGCGCCTCGGCGTGCGCCGTGGGTCCCCTCGGCGGTGCCACCGGAGAACGGGTCCGTGACCTCTTCACGAGCCTCGCGCCTTCAGTGCGTACCCGTTGGATAGACTCCCCGGTCCCGACGCGCAGGTCCGTGGCCCTCGTGGATGAGCAGGTGTCGATCTTCAACGAGGCCGGGTACGCCCCTCCCCGCGAGGTGTGGTCCCGCAGCGCCGAGTTCCTCGCCTCCGTGCTCACACTCGGCGATGTCTGTGCCATCTGCGGGTCGCTCCCGGGAGACAGCCGCGCCAGCGATATCGCTCCCATTTTCGAGGCTGCGAAGGCCTCGGGAGCGCGGATCATCCTCGACACCTCCGGGACCGCCCTCGTCGATGCTGCCTCGCAGGCGGATGTCCTCAAGCCCAACGAGCACGAGCTGAGGGCCGCCACCGGCTGCTCGACTGTCGACGAAGGAGCGCGCATGCTCCTGGGTCGTGGGGCCACCTGGGTGTTCGTCTCCCGAGGCGCTGACGGCATGGACCTGTACTCGCACGGCGGATCGTGGCATGCCTCGAGCGACCCGACCATCACCGGAAACCCGACGGGGGCAGGCGATGCTGCGGTGGCAGCAATCGCGACGCACCTCGAAGCGCGCTTGCTCATGACCGAAAAAGACGGCCTCATGGCACTCACCGACGCGGTCGCCACCTCGACCGCCGCGGTCGTGCGCCCGACGGCGGGAGAGATCGACATGAGCGTGCGCGCCAGCATTCTTCAATCCACGACGCCCGTCCGCCTCTCATCCGGGACCATCCACTAACCTCCACCATTTTTAGACCACGAAAGGAGCGAATAATGCTCGCAGATACCGCAGTTCTCGCCCGCGACGCAGCGCAGCGAGGGCAGGGTCTGGCAGCCTTCAACGTCGTTCTGCTGGACCACGCCGAAGCATTCATCGACGCGGCACAGGAGGCGCAGCTGCCCCTGGTCCTCCAGCTCTCGCAAAACGCTGTGGCGTACCACGGAGGCCGCCTCGCGCCGATCGGCCGCGCGCTCATCGAGCTTGCCTCCGAGGCCACCGTCCCCGTCTCCGTCCACCTGGACCACGCCGAATCGACCGACCTGTGCCGCGCAGCCGTCGACCTGGGCTTCACCTCGATCATGTACGACGGCTCCGTCCTGCCCGATGACGTCAATCGGGCGACGACCGCGGCGATGGTCGAGATGGCTCACGCCTCGGGGGTGAGCGTCGAAGCCGAACTCGGGGAGGTGGGCGGAAAGAACGGCGTGCACGACCCCAAGGCGCGCACAAAGCCCGAGGACGCCGCCCAATTCGTCGCCGACACGGGCGTCGACCTCCTGGCTGTCGCCGTCGGATCCTCCCACGCCATGGCCACGCGCGACGCCGTCCTGGACACGGACCTCATCGCCGCGATCCGCCGCTCGGTCCCCGTCCCCCTCGTCCTGCACGGCTCCTCCGGCGTGCCCGACGACGGGATGGTCGCCGCGATCAACGCGGGGATGACGAAGATCAACGTGTCCACCCACCTCAACGTCGTGTTCACCAGCCGCATCCGTGACATCCTGCTGCATGATCCGGGACTGGTGGACCCGCGCAAGTACGTCGGCCCGGCAACCGGCATTGTGCGTGACGAAGTGCGCCGCCTCATGGAGCTCTACGCCGGATGGTGCGCAGTCGCCTGACGCAACGCATCAGAAAGGCGGGTGGCCCGGTGGCCACCCGCCTTTCGCGTCGATGTCAGCGCTGTTCGTCGAAGAGCGCCTGAGGCCCTCTCAGCGTATCCCCGAGCGTGAGAGCCTCAACGTGGTCGAGGCCTCGGCGCACGGCTCCGAGGACGACGGCCTGGGACCCCAGGTTGGAGGTGCGCACATCCGGGACTCGCAGGACCAGCTCCGTAAGCCGCTGCGTGAAAGCATCCATCCACACGTCGGCGGACGCCGAAATGCCGCCGCCCACGACGAGGGCCTCGGGATCCACCGTCAGGACCAGGGCGGAGGCGCCGACGGCCAGGTTGCGCCCAAACGCGCGCGCAATCTTGAGAGCCTCACGGTCCCCATCCCGCGCCTGATCGCACACCCACTGAGCAGCCCGATGCGTCGGAATGTCATCGGGCAGACGCGAGTGCGTGAGGAATACAGCAGGCGTCGAACTCCACTTCAACGCCTTGAGGGCGCCGACCTCACCGGCCGCGCCGCCAGCTCCCCGACACACCGTGCCGTCAAGCATGAACGCCGCACCGATGCGGGCGCCCGCCACGATGTACGCGGCGGATGACAGATCCTGGGCCTGCCCGGTCCAGGCCTCGGCCGCGAGGGCGCACTTACAGTCGTTCTCGACGAGGACCGCGCAGCCATAACGGTCGCGCAGCTCCCGAGAAATATCGACCGCGTCCCACCCGGGCAGGGGAGTGCCGTAGGGGGAGCGCCCCTCGGCATCGACGGGACCCGTGAGGGCAACGGAGATGACGGTCAGGCGGTCGCGGACGACGCCCTGTGCGCTCAGCGCGTCCTCCAGGAGAGCCAGGGCCGTGCTCAGACGCTCCGACGCCGGGGCCTCCGGAGAAACGTCGGCCCGCAAGGACGCGAGGGACGATCCCGCAAGGTTCGTCGCCATGACGTCAATGTGGTTCGCGCCGATGTCCAGACCGACGACCACCCCGGCCTCGGACAGGAAGCGATAGCGCTTGGCCGGGCGCCCGGTGATCGACGGGGCGGGCGGCAGCGATGCCCCCCAGCCGAGTTCCTCGCAGTCGGCGATTGTCGCGCCCACCGACGTGCGCGACAGCCCGGTCTCCTGAGCGATCTGGCTCACCGTGGCCTCGTCGACGCTGCGTAGATAGGCGAGAATCGCGAGGGAATTGAGCTCACGAATGCGGTCTGGGCCGTGCGTGGCGCTCATGGGTCCTCCTAACCTCGTAGATGTCGACGGGATAACACCCCCAGGGTAGGCCCTTTTGTGCCCGTTTGGAACCTACCCCGGGGGCATGTGTGCAGGTCAGCGCCTGTGAGCGCGCCTGTAGAGGAACGTTCCGGCTCCGCCCATCGCCGCGAGGCAGACGAGAGAAGCCAGCGCGTTCGTGCCGGTACGCGCCAGCGAGGCGGGCTTGGTCGCCTGCGGTGCGCTCGCGGCCACGGGGGTGCTGCTCGGCGCGGGTGACGAGGCCGGATCGCTCGGAGCGGCCGTGTCCTGCGGCGCGGGGCTGGGAGTGGCGGTTGAATCCACGCGCTGCACGGTTGTCAGCGTCAGGGCGCCGGGCAGCATCGTGTTCATGTCGCGGTTGGCGAAGAGCACGGGAGCGCCGTTTGGCAGCGGGTTGACGACGCGGATCGTCGCGGTGAGATCATCGGCGACCGCGCGCGCTCCACCCCGGGCTGCGGGGACGGTGACGTGCGCCGTGACCGTGCCGGTGGTCCCGGGAGTGATCGACGGCAGCGGGGATTCGACGATCTGGCTCGCGACCGTGGAGCCGACGCCGTCAACCAGGGACACCTCGATCGGCCAGGAGGCATAGAACGGTGCGACGCCGGTGTTCGCGATCTCGACGGAGACGGTGGCGTCGTTGCCGGTGATGGATGCTGCGGCCTTCGTCGCCTGGAGGGTGTAGCCCATCGCGGCGTTCGCTTCCTCGGCGCGCTTCATGTCCTCTCCCTGGTAGCCGACGGTGAATGCCTTCTCGTTGATGAGCCAGGTGGCGTGCGTGGCCTTGATCGAGCCCATCATGTCGAAGTTGCGGCCCTGGGCGCGCTCGGCCTCGGCTCCCGCGCAGTTGAGGGGCTGGGAGAAAATGCACGTCTGCAGCGGCGGGTAGACCTCGCCGCCGATTGGGGCGCTTTGCCACGCGTCCGTCTCGTTCTGGTTCTTCATGTGGGACATGAAGTGCCAGTCGACGTTATCCAGCGTGGAATACGCGAAGGAATCGTCGTGGTAGCCCATGTGGTGTTCCTTCGTCGCCGACGTGGGGAGTCGGTACTGTACGAAGGTCGTATCGAAGGCCTTGTCCCACGCGGCGACCAGGCTGGCCCGGAACTCGTCCGAGGGCATCCAGTTCTCGCCCTTCGGGTTATCGGCGCTCTTCTCGCCATTCATCGGCCACGTGTGGTCCTCGCCCCAGAAGCCGATGAGGCCCGCAGTGATGTAACCGATGCGGGGGTCACCGTCGTACTTCTTGCCGAGGGCGTCCACGAAGTGCAGGAGCATCTCCTGGACCGCCGGGTCGTTGTAGTCGGGGGAGAAGGAGACGTTGTTGTTGTCGAAGACCGTGTAGGTGCGCGACGTATCGATGCCCGCGTCGATGAGGTACTGGGGGACGCCGGTTGCGCGCGTGGGGTAGTCGAGGTAGAAGCGGATCGCCGACTGATCGCCTCGAGCGGCGATGGCGTCGAGGAGTGCGTCGACCTTCGTGAAGTCGTAGGTGTCGCGCCCGGTCACGACCGCGTTGACGGGGAAGTATGCCCACTCCATCGTGTAGGGGAGTGCGCCGTCGACGGCCTTGGGGGCGGAGCCGTCCTCGGGCGCGAAGGGGAAGAAGCCCTTGAGGGGGTTGGCGATCGGCGCGTCGGCCGCCTCGAGCGCCGTCCACTGGACGGTGTCATTCTCCGTCGCCGAGGCCGGCAGAGCCACGCATGTCAGGCCCGCGGTGGCCGCCAGAGCTACGGCAATTCGGGGAAATCGTCTCATCGTTGAGACTCCTTTCGATACTGGGACACGCGACACATTAGAGTGTCGCAGTACACACAGTGAAACACGTGAGCAGCAACTTTGTCAACGGTCTTGACAAAGTTTGTTAGAGCTGTTTTATAATTACGTGTCGCATCACTGGAGGTGTTCTCGATGACGAGTACAACACTTACAAAAGGGGGCGGAGCTGCCCCCTACCTAGCTGGAGCCACAAGCGGTTCCAAGGCCTCGGCCCGCAAGGGCACGAGTGCCACCATCTCGCGTTCCGACGGGACTGCGGGAGCGGGGAAAAAGCGTGTGCGCGACGACCGAGTCGCCGCCGCGATCTTCCTGATTCCCACCTTCGTCGGCTTCTTCGTCTTCTACGTCTACCCGGCCCTGCGCGGCCTGTGGTACTCCTTCACCGACTTCAACCTGATTGGGGACGCCCACTACGTCGGCCTCGACAACTACGCGAAAGCAATCGGGGACAAGGAAGTCTGGAACGCATTTGCGGTCACGATCGCCTACGCCCTCTACAACATCATTGGGCAGACGTTCCTGGGCCTCCTGCTCGCCGCTCTCATGCAGCGCTTCGCCCGATCCACGTGGGTGCGCTCCATGCTCCTACTTCCCTGGCTGGTTCCCAACGTCGCGATTGCCCTGATCTGGGGCTGGCTCCTCGACTCCAACATCGGCTACGTGACCCACCTGCTCAGCTACGTCGGCATCGACGGGGTGACCTTCTACAACGCCAACGCAGCCATGCCGATCGTCGCCGGCATCAACATCTGGGCCTACACCGGGTACACCGCCCTGCTCCTGTACGCGGGCATGCTCCAAATCCCGGGTGAGCTCTACGAGAGCGCGGCCCTGGACGGCGCGGGAGAAACACGCATGTTCTTCAGCATTACGCTGCCCCTGCTGCGCCCCGTCCTCGTCCTCGTGTTGGTCATGGGACTCATCGGAAGCTTCCAGATCTTCGATACCGTCCAAATCGGCTACGCCGGGCACCCCATCCCCGCCGTCCGAGTCATCTACTACTACATCTACCAGCAGGGCTTCACCTTCCTGAAGATGGGCTACGCGTCAGCCATCGCCATGCTGCTGGTGCTCGTTCTGGCCATCTTCACCGCGATCCAGCTGCGCCTCATGCGCGCCGGTTCCTCTGACCTGGCATAAGGAGCTCATCATGAATCGCACAGCCCTCCCTCAGCGCATCGTCGCCTGGGTGATCCTCGGGATTGCCATCCTGTGCACCGTCTTCCCGTTCTACTGGATGATCCGCACGGCCATGACCCCCCAAGCGGACCTCATCGCCGAATCGACGAAGCTGTGGCCCTCGCACCCCACGCTCATCAACTTCAAGCGCATCCTCGGCCTCGTCTCCGTCGAAGAAGCGCAGGCGGCCGGCGGCAGCGGGGCGACGATCAACTTCGCGATCGCGACGACCAACTCCCTCATCTACGCCGGAGGCATCGCGGTCATCCAGACCTTCTTCGCCGCATGCGCAGCCTACGCCTTCGCTCGACTGCGCTTCCCCGGCAAGAACCTGCTCTTCGGGTGCGTCATTGGCGCGCTCATGGTGCCCGGCATCTTCTCCCTGCTGCCGAACTACGTGCTCATCAAGCAGCTCGGATGGCTCAACACCATGCAGGGCATGATGCTCCCCGCTCTCTTCATGGCCCCCTTCTCCATCTTCTTCCTGCGCCAGTTCTTCCTCTCGCTGCCGCGCGAAGTCGAAGAGGCCGCCATGATCGACGGTCTGGGACCCGTCTCCCGCTTCTTCAAGATCACCATCCCGATGTCGGCAGGCCCCGTCATGACGATGACCCTCATCACCATCATCGGCATGTGGAAAGACTTCCTGTGGCCCCTCCTCACGGGGCGCGAGGGGGCCCAGCTGCTCACCGTCGCACTGGGGATCTTCCAGCAGCAATCCCCCAACCGTGCCCCCGACTGGACGGGCCTGATGGCGGGCTCCACGCTCTCCGTCATTCCCGTCCTCATCCTCCTCATTCTTATGGGACGCAAGCTCGTTGAGTCCCTGAACTTCTCCGGAATCAAGTAACGCACCCTCGGGTGCCCAACCGAAAGAACAACCATGAAGACACGAGTCGCCCTTGGCGTTTTCCTCTCCGCAGCGATGGCGCTGCCCCTGGCCGCATGCAACGCGAACACCGCTGCAACCGGTGGTGGTGAATCCTCCGCAGACAGCGGCGTCACCATCAACTACTGGCTGTGGGATGACCGCCAGGCTCCGCTCTACCAGCAGTGCGCCGACGACTTCCATGCCGCCAACCCCAACATCACGGTGAAGATCACGCAGACCGCCTGGGGCCAGTACTGGGACACCCTCACCACCCAGCTGGCCGCCTCGAACGCGCCCGACACCTTCGTCGATCACTCCACCCGCATGCTGCAGTTCATCGACTCGGGCCAGATCATGGACATCACCGAAGCGGCCAACAAGGCTGGAATCGATGACTCGATCTACCAGCCAGGACTGGCTGACCTGTCCAAGTACGAGGGCAAGCGCTACGGCCTGCCCAAGGACTGGGACACCATGGGCCTGCTCTACGACACCGAGGTCGCAGCCGAGGCCGGCTACACCAAGGAGGACATGGCTGCCCTGACGTGGAACCCCACGGACGGCGGCACCTTCGAGCAGTTCATCGCGAAGACGACGCTGGACGCCAACGGCCACAACGGCCTCGACCCCGAGTTCGATAAGAACAACGTCGTGCGCTACGGCTACCACCCCGAGTGGTCCGACGGCGCGATCGGCCAGAACGGCTGGGGCGAGCTGGCGGCCGCGAACGGCTTCACCTACGGTGACCGTTCCGTTAACCCCACGAAGTTCAACTTCGGCGACAAGTCCCTCGTTGACACGGTCGCGTGGATCAAGGGCCTCATCGACAAGGGCTACGCGCCCAAGTTCGACAAGACCTCGTCCCTGGGCACCGACGCCGTGATGAACAACGGTAACGCTGCCTCGACGATCGCCGGTTCCTTCACGACCTCCGTATACCTCGGCCCCGACGCCAAGAAGAAGTTCGCCTACGCGCCGCTTCCCACCGGCCCCGCCGGTCGCCGCTCCGCGATGAACGGCCTGCACGACGTCGTCTGGAGCGGAACCAAGCACCCCGAGGAGTCCTTCCAGTGGATCGCCTACATGGCCTCCGAACAGTGCCAGATGAAGGTCGGCGAGTCCGGCGTCATCTTCCCGGCCGTCACCAAGGCCACCGAAGCGGCCCTCAAGGCTCGCGAAGCCCAGGGCCAGGACAACAGCGCATTCACGACCGTCGTGGAGAACAAGGAAACCTTCCCGGTGCCCGTCTTCGCGCACGGTGACGAGGTGAACGCCCTCATCCAGGACGCGATCCAGGCGATCGCCACCGGAGCGGACCCCGCCTCGACCCTGCAGGAAGCCAACGACAAGGCCAACGCCCTGCTCAAGTAATCGCGAGCGGCCCGGCGCGCGAGAGACGAGCGCCGGGCCTGCTCGTTCCCCTCTGACATCACCACCACCCGCCCTGATCGGCGCTGTCGCCGCTGCGAGGAGCCCCCCATGGAACGACTCACCATCTCTCTGCCCACCGGAGTTGCGTGCGCATCCCCCGATGCGACGCTCGTCGAGAGAGGGGAGGGGTACGCGATCATCCGCTCCTCGCGCCTAGCGGTCCTCCACGGCTGCGCGGGAGGCCAGTTCTACCGAAGCGGGCACAACTCCTGGTCTCCCTCTGGCTGGAACGACCTCGCGGATGCCCCGTTGCGCATTCCTACCGACGAGCGTCGGGCCACAGCGGACGATCCGGCGGCCGATGACACGGTCCGGCACCACGGGTCCTGGATGGGTGCCGTCGTTGATGGCGTGGACGGGGACGGCGTCCTTGTCGGAGCCCTCGAGGGCGGCCACCCCCGCGTGCGCGCCGACGAGGATTATCTGGCGGCCTTCGACGAGACTCGGCCCGCCCTCTGGCTCCTCGCGTGGGGCAGTGAGGCGTCGATCTTCGACGCGTACGTGCAGCGTCTGAGCGGACGCGCCCGCACGCCGGGGCGCGCTCCCCGCGTGTGGTGCTCGTGGTACTCCTACTACGAGAAGGTCTCGTGGGATGTCCTGGAATCCCAGCTGCCGGGACTCGCGCAGCTGGGGTTCGACACGCTTCAGATCGACGACGGCTGGCAGAAGGGCGTGGGCGACTGGCGCGCCAACGAGAAATTTGGCGAGGACCTCGCCGCGCGAGCCGCAGACATCGCCGCGCTCGGGGTGACCCCCGGCGTCTGGGTTGCACCCTTCATCGCGAGGCCCGGCACGCCTTTCCTCAGCGAGCACCCGGAGGCCTTCGTGCACACCGCCTCGGGCGAGCTCGCCATCGCCGGATACAACTGGGGAGGCCCGTACTACGCACTTGACACGACCCATCCGCTCGCTCAGGAATACCTGCGCGACCTCGCGCGATTCCTCGTCGATGCGGGCATTGGCTACGTCAAGGCCGATTTTGTCAACGCCGCCGCCATCGACGGTGTGCGCCACGACGATCGGGTCACGGGCGACGACGCCTACGTCATCGGTTCCCGGCTCTTTCGTCAGGCGCTCGGCGACGACGTCTACCTCCTCGGCTCGGGTGCGCTCATCGTCCCGTCCATCGGCATCTACGACGGTATTCGTGTCGGCTGCGATGTGGCTCCGATCTGGAAAAACTATGCAACGGAGGATCGCTCTGACGCCGAGGCACGCAACGCCTTCATGACGTCGGTCGCTCGCCTGTGGCTGCGTCCCCTCATTGACTGCGACCCCGACGTCGTGTTCTTCCGCCATATGAAGAACCTGCTGGGAGATCGGGAAATCTCTTGGCTCCAAGACGTCGCCGCAGTCGCGGGGTTCAAGTCCTCCTCCGATCCGCTCGAGTGGCTGACGGAGCAGGAGCGCTCCGAGGCGGCCCAGTGGCTCGCTCGGCGCGAGGCCGTCGAGGTCCTCGGTCGTACGCGTTTCCGCCTCGATGGGCGGGACGTGGACTTCGCCCCGGGCCTTGAAGAGCCCGAACACTGCTACCCGGTGTCGTAGTCGGGCGGTAGGAGTCTCGCGTGTGTGGCGTCAGGGCCGGTCGGTCCTGGCGCCTCTCGCTGTGTGGTGGTGCCTCATTGACGATGCCGGGGCCACTATTTACGACAATGATCTGTTGCGCAAATGGGTGCGATGGGCGAGGCTGGCCCAGGCCTCGTTCGTTGAAATCGCGGGAAAAGGTTCGCTCGGTCGCCGAGGTGAGGGTGACCTAGCTAGGGTTGCATGCGGAATGAAGTGATGTGCACACTTCGTCCACCTTGCACACTCGCGCGGATGCACCCGCGCACAACATGACGGAGGAATGCCGTGGCATCCACCATGCCTAGCGACATGAGCGCTGACG
>ERZ773213.577-NODE-577-length-21319-cov-5.465905_pt1 | contig 21319 bp, 13 predicted proteins | sample MGYA00580996_ERZ773213 | MGnify/ENA primary metagenome ERZ773213 (study PRJEB29015, sample SAMEA2738152) | human oral metagenome | biome: human oral; feature: human-associated habitat; material: saliva | place: China | collected 2197 ...
AAGAAGCATACACTTTTTCAGGTAAAGTTACATATAAATTATCTGGATAGTCAATCCGTTGTCTAGGACGATTGGTTGGGATGCGTACTACCGACATATTATAAGTTTCCAAAAGCTCTTTTTCAGCAACTTTACCTGTACCCGTCATTCCAGATACCTTCTTAAACATCTTGAAAAGGCTTTGATAAGTAATAGACGCCATAGCACGTGTTTCAGGAGAAAGTTTGACATGCTCCTTTGCTTCAATAGCCTGATGGAGGCCCCCCTGCAGTTTTGTCATCTCCATTAGACGCCCTGTCCCCTTATCCACCAGTACCATCTCATTACCACGGATGATATAATCCTTATCTTTTGTATAGAGTTTATGAGCCCGAATTGCATAGACCAAATGCCGAGCAAAAACCGCATGCTCTTCCTTATAAAAATGATCAATTCCTAAAAAACTTTCGGCAGCCTTTGCTCCCTTGGTGGTCAACCAAACCTCATCTTTCTCCTCTTTAAAGATATAATCTTCTCCTTCAACAAGAGTTGTCACCAGAGTATCAATAATACCATAATGATTGGATTGAACTCGAGGAGCTCCTGCAATGATAAGAGGGGTCTGGGCGCTATCTAATAAGATATCATCAACCTCGTCAATAATGACATAATCAAAGGAACGTAAAAATTTTCCCTTTTCATTGGAAGCAAGATTATCATTCAGATAATCAAATCCTAAAGAACCATTAGTCGTATAAATAATATCGGACGCATAAATTCTTTTTTTCACTTCTGGTGTCATTTCTTCTTGGGGATTGTCTGTAAATGGTACTCCAATTGTTAAACCAAGAAAACGATAAACTTGTCCCATTTCTTCAGCATCACGCTTAGCCAGATACTCATTCGTTGTAACCAGCATCGTACCTTTTCCTGTAAGGGCATTGAGATAGACAGGCATAGTAGCTGTCAAGGTTTTCCCCTCACCAGTATTCATCTCAGCAACATTTCCCTGATGAATAACGATCCCTCCCATGACCTGAACATCATAAGGAAACATTCCCAGTACGCGTTTATCTGCTTCACGCACAACAGCAAAAGCTTCCACTAAAAGATCATCTACCGTCTCTCCTTTAGCAAGACGTTGGCGAAATTCCTCTGTCTTTGCAACTAATTCTTGATCTGATAGAGATTCCATCTTTTCTTTAAGGGCATTAATCTTTTTTAAAATCCTTTTAACTTTCCGAAGTTGGAAATCTTGATAAAAACTTCTAGACACAATTAATCTCCTTAATAGATAAAGAATAAAAATCCATAGACTCAAAGCCAGCACTTAGAAGGGAGACTTGGTAGGTATAGGTGTCATCAGGATAAGTAAAATCAAAGACTTTCTTTTTTTCAATTTTCTCTTCAATTACATCCCCATATCTATCAAAAAAGGAAATCTTTGTATAGACTCCATTTGTAGGATAACATTCAAAATTCATACATAATTGATAATCCTGTTTTCTTTTAAGTAAAGGGAGACTGGGCTGAGTTCTAAATGCCTGATAATTCACACTAGAAAACCATGTTTTTAAAATTTCTCCTGATGGTATCAACGGATTATATAGACTAATATGTTTATCTTCGTAATAGGTCACCTTACTACCATACATAAATGTCCCACTTACCTCTCCCCAAGTGATACTTCCTCTTTGGTTGATAATCATTTGTCACCTCTTCCAAACTCCGCTCCCAATACCATACTATAAAAATGCAAAAACCAAGCCACATTTGTAGCAGTATCATCATTGTGTCGCCCAGATGTTCCCTTAGAAAGAATTTTTGCACCTGTATTGCATAGATAAGTTACTAATTGTTCATAGGCATGGCTATCCATTTCCTCATCTTTCATATAAGATAATCCAAAAGTTGTTTTTGAAAAATCAGCTTGTTTAAAGACCTTCCAAAAACGTTGATCCAATTCCAACATATGGTCAGATGTCACTCCATTTGTATGGTGGATTAACACATCAAATGCCAAATTGGCAACAGCCGGTGCATCTAAACGACCCCTACGAGCAATTGTTCCAAGATTAGCCAGAGGTTTTCCCACAATAACGGCTCTAGGTTCAAAGAAACCCGCATAGTAAAGAGCTGGAAAAGTTCCCATAGAAAGACCAGATAAAATTAAATCTTTATGAGTAAGGTCTAAATACTGTAGATAATAACGAATAGTATCCTTTATCTTCTCTTCTAGTTCTTTACTACCAAGGTAAAAAGCGCCTCCTTCTAACCTAGGATCAGAAAATAAAAGAAAAGGGCAACCTAAATTTTTCATCATGCGATATCCCTCAAATCCCTCGGCGGGACGATATCCAGCAAAATAGACTGCCAAAGGTGGTTTGAAATCTCCTGGATGAAAGAAATAGTTAATTTCATCGCGCTTGCTATCATGTAAAATATTTCCACCAAGGAAAAATTTACCAAATTGTTTACGACTCCAACGTTGGTGTAGATTGCCTAACTTCAAGCTTCCACGACCACGAGCCTCTACAGATACCGTTATAAAAAAATCTTCCTCTTTACTGTCCACAACAATAGCTTTCTGAAGAGCATCTTCAGCATAAGTTTCCTCTTCAAAAAATTCATCAACAGATCCAGCCCATATCTTACGAATAACAAGACGAAATTCACAATTTCCTTGTTTTTCAAACTCTAACCATAATTCGATAGGTAAATTTTTATAAACCATAAAATTATCTGGCCAGTAAGCTAATTGTTGAAAATCATCTCCAAAATCCCCGTTCAAATTGACATCATCAAGCCCCTGATAAGCAATAGTCCCTCGAAAGCTTGAATGAATTTGCATCGTTGACGGAAATAATTTATCACCGTAACCTCCCCTAAAGAGAGAGGTTGACAAATCATTCACTAATTGCTGAGGAACTGAGAAATCTATAGCTTGAGCGCACCGTTTCTTTAATAAATCAAGAATGGCCAAATCTGTCGTTTTAAACTCCTTATTATAAAACAAAGTATGAGGTTCAACATGATGGATAAAGGGTAATAAATCACTGATATACTGCCCGTCCTCTATCAAGATTGCATGAAAATTTACAATATTATTCATTTCCATCATTTTACGAAGAGCTATAGGTGAGTTGGGACAGAAATAGTACCAATCCATATTTTCAGGAATATCGTAATGATGAGCCCAGTTATCAATCCCTATCTGTAGGATTTTATGTTCCTTTGACATCAGTAACCTCCTCAAGCCAATGGTGCAATTTATCTAAGAAACGTTGACCAGTATGTTCCTTAATTTTATCAATAGAATAGATTAAAGCCTGATTCCATTCTTTTAATTTATCTGTATAGTAATGTGCTGCCTTGGAAAATTCCGTCACATCTGAAATCAAATAACCATTTTTCAAATGTTCCACATAGACTGTTTCAATCCTATTAATCTGAGGAATCCCTGCACTAATACCTGCTATTTGAGTATAGAGATGCGGTTGCTTATTCAAATCCACAATCAAACGCACAAACTCTAGTGTCTTGATTAACTCCAACTCATCATTCATATTAACAAATTGAAAACGTAGTTCCTGCTCTTGATTTTCTTCTAAAGGATTTTCTGCATCTCCATAGTCTATCCCTTTTTCTAAACTATCAGTATGAATTTTCTCTTTAATAATTTCATGAACAAGAGCCTCTACATCTTCCATTTGTTTCTGGCTAGCCGAGAAAGCTCCGAAAACTATTTCTGTATTTTTAGTTTCTGAAATAAATAATAAAACTTGAGTCAATGCTTCTCTATCAATTTCTTCGTTAAAATCAAGCTGATAATAAATAATAGACTCTTTTCTTGTTTGACTTCTCCCCAATCGTAAACGTGTATCAAAAGGAGAAAGATGATGGAATTTATTAGATAGTTCAGGGTATAGCTCTTGTAAAAGTTTTAGACTATCTTCTCTATCCACTAATACTAGACTGGCCCTATCAACTGATAATGATAGCTCTCTAAAGGTATCTTGAGAATTACGGTTGATGAAAATACTCAAAATTTTAGAATTAGTACTTGGAATGTATTTGAAAATAAACTGGTCATGGTAAGGATGTGACGGAATGATAAATTTATCCTGCTTTTTCTGATTTTTTTTCAAATATTTATCAAAAAATTCTGCTACTAAATGCTCCATATTTCGATAGTTAAGTAATTTAAATCGATAGGCAAAAATCGGATTAATCTCTATCCTGCCCTTCTCTTGAATATACTCCCTAAATCGCCAAATTCCTTTAGGATCTAGATAATCCTGATACATAGCTTGACCATCTTCAAAATAGATTACACTAGAAACAAATCCTCTATCATCCATGAGATAGCGCTTGCTAATCTGACCATTTGAATTAAAATACCGAATTTCACTAATAAAGCCCTCTACCCCATGCTCTACCTGAGCATATTTCTTACCTTTTTTTTGCACAGTAATTGCAAAAGGACTATAAAGAAATTGACAATCACTATCCCACTCTATATCTCTAATGTGAAGAACCTGAGTATGCAGTTTATGAAAATCTTGCATATCATCAAAAACAGAGTAAACATCTGTCTCTAAAACACCATGCCTATGTAAAAAATAACGCAAATGTGGTTGATAAGATAGTACTAATAAGCGAGATGATATTCCTTGTCTTTGAAAGAGACGGAGTTGATTAAAGGTATCATCAAATTCAAAGCGAAATTGTGAATGGTACCAAGGAATCACATCCGCATGCCACTGACGTTCTGAACCATACCAAGCTGGAATAAAATAATACATGATACCCTCCTAAATCAATGGTTTATAAGTTTCGTTTAATCTTAGAGCTTTCACTTCATCTCTTACTGTGAAAATCATCCCTCCGAACATCATAAACAAACCAGGAATCATTGCCACTCTAAGTAGTTTTTCATCAACCAATACAAATAACATAGGGCCTCCAGCCATTACTACATTAAACACAGCACCAATAAAAGAAAACCTCAAGACCAATCGATTGATAAAACGACTCGTTTCTTCACCCGGATAGACTCCATAAATATATTCTCCTGATTTCTTCATTCGATCTGAAATTTGTTCCCCACTCATATTTACAAAAGCAAAGGCTATACTAAAAATAAAAAGAATAATCATATACATATAAATCCACAATGGTTTACCCATTATATATTGAGATGAAATTTCAGTAAAAAGTAGATTTCCCGGAAAAATCGTCTGTAACAACAACAACACATACGTTGGTAAACTCAAAAAAGTCATGACATACATAAAAGGCATCCCTCCAGCAGGATTAAGCATAATCTCAAAATAAGAATATCTTTTAAAACGATTATGTAGACCAATCTTATGAACTGCTATACGATAACGAGCACGATAAAGCAGAGCTACCAGATAAGTAAAAACAATACCCATAATAATCAAACCGATTAAAACAAAAAGAGGTACAGGAACCGTTCGAAACGTTTCAATCAAATCTTGAGGAATATTTAAAATCATACCAATCAACAAAATAATCATAGATCCCCCGATACCTACAGTTGCATTAATGTCTGATAACCACACCAAGAAAAAAGCCCCTGCTATCAACAGACAGGTATTTAATACGATAACCAACATTTTAGGCACATTGGACTGAATTGGAAGATTTAACGAAATAGCTAATGCTTGAATCAAAGCAATAAACAAGGTTAAGTACATCTGCCTTCTATTTTGTATTTCAATAGCTCCAGATGTCAGATTTAATTTTTTTGAAAAAGAAAGCATCTGCCATAAAATCATAGAAGACATCCAGGGAGATAATCCTACTGAAAACAAGGATAAACTTCTCAAATTTCCGCCTGTCATTGCTGTAGAAAAAGCCAAATAAGCAGCAGTTCCTCCTAAAAATTCCCTATTATTCATATCTACAAAAGGAAGGGTCACTCTACTTCCTGCTATAAATATGAATATAAAAAATAATGTTGCCAGTCCTTTTTTAACTGCAATCGATGAAAAAATATTTTTCATGTTTAATCCTACTCTCTAAAACTCACTTCTAGTCTATTTCTACTGAGTAATTTATAATCATTATACTATCAGGTATTTTAATCTTTTTATTAACTTTTACGTTACTATTATAACAAAAAAAGCAGAAAAAATCTGCTTCTAACTCCCTTAAGGAAATAATGAAAAAGTGTATGTTAGTTAATTAAATAGGTTGTTTTTATACACTATCAGCTCACTGGACATTCTTTATTCTTTTAATTATTATCTATAAGATCTAGTATTTCCGTATATCTCCTGAAAATCTCTGTATCCTGCAGACCATTTTCTTTAGCCGATTCCCATCCCTGTCTTATGTTACTTAAGGTGTTCTCCTTTTCGTCGAAACTATTCCATCCCTTTATGGTATAGATAGCTAAACGTTCTAATACACACTCTAACTTATCTATTAATAGCTTCTCAGTTACTGTATCAACAATGCTTCCTTCTCTACCTATCCTATATATATATAAAGATTTATGAATATAAGTACTACGAGATGATTTCGCAAATAATTTATAATTTGTTCGACTGTCTTCTGTAAGTTTACCTTTGGGAAACCTAATATTATCAAATAAACTTCGACTAAAAAGAATTCCCCAACTCGTTACAAAAGAGTAATCACGTGGTTCCAACAAAGGGAGTTTATTAATTAACTCTTCCCCTTCATAGGTTTCTTCATAGTAGTCATCCCATACATGGATTAAATAATGGTTTTCTTTAACGTCAAATTGTGCATAGTTTGAAATAACAATTTCAGAATCATTTTTTAAAGCAGCTTGATACATATCTTCAATATATGTTGCTTCAACCCAATCATCTGAATCTATGAAAGTAAGAAATTTCCCTTTTGCACGAGCCACACCATAATTTCGTGCGTCAGATAATCCCCCATTTTCCTTTTCAAAATAATAAAATCTGCTATCTCTAGCAACATATTCTTGGCAAATCTCTCCAGATGAATCTGGTGAACCATCATTTATCAATAAAACTTCTATATTTGAATAAGTTTGATGTTCAATACTATCTAAACACATTCGAAGGTAGTTTTCGACATTATAAATTGGTACTATGATACTAATCAAAGACTGAGAATACATTACACTATCTGACATTACAGAAATAAAAGACTCATAAGATTTTAACACTTGAGAATCAGGAAATTGACTCAATCTAAAATATAAAATAATCTTAAATTTTTCTATATAGCTATGATTTAGAATACCTATTTCCATAATTTTTTTTAATATTTTCTCATATATTCTAATTTCAGAAATGGCATGTGATTCTAAGCAATTATTCGAAGCACTCGTTTGATGTTGCCTATAAATATAAGTTGGTTGGTTCACGTAATAAATGGAGGAAACGTTTAAATATAAATTAAAAAAGAAATCTAAATCCTCCCCATAATTGATCGACTCATCAAACAATAGATTCTTTACTACATCCGCCTTGAACAATTTAGATACAGCACAATTAAAATCATGATTTAAAGAAGATAGTTCTGGAAAAAGTTCTAAAAACTCATCTCTAGATACTTTTCCAATATCCAAAGTATGTAATTGTTCTTCCGAATAAAACGGCAAATAATACAAATTATCATCCATATTAAAATCTTTATGAGTTGAAATGGCAACATCTACCTCATTCTCTTTAAGAGCATTATACAGTACTTCTAAATAATTTTCTTCAATCCAATCATCCGAATCTACAAAAGTAATATAATTACCTTTTACATTCTTCAGACCTAAATTGCGTGCTGAAGATACTCCACCATTCTCTTTTTCAAAATAGCGTATTCGAGAATCTTTTTCTGCAAATTCTTTACAGATCATTGCAGAATCGTCAACTGATCCATCATTGACAAGAAGCACTTCAAAATTTTTATAACTTTGATTAATGATACTATCCAAACACTGGCGTAAATAGCAATCAGTATTGTAAATAGGGACAATAATGCTAATTAATTCCTTTGAATCTCCCATATTTTTCTTTCCTTTAACTATTTTTTATAAACTCAAACTTACAATCTTCTAAATAATAGAAGATGATAACACATCTGACTTGTTCAGAAACTATTTTAACTCATAGCTAATGATAGCACAAATCAAATCAACTTTTAGTTCAAATCTTTTATTTGATTGCGATAAGATTGTTCCATAATCTCAAAAGTCTTAAACTTAACATTAAAATTCTCAACTTTTATACATATTTCATCCCTTTCTCTATTACATTGCTTTTTCATACACAGTTTTCATAACTATTGTATAACATAGTTATGAACTATATGGTTACCAAATAAGTCTATTATTAATTTGAAGATACATTTTTATATGATTAATACTATGCTATTTAACTTTCATCTACTAATGATAATATTTCCGTATATCTCCTAAAAATTTCTGTATCCTGCAATCCATTTTCTTTTGCTTGTTGATATCGTAATCTCAAACATCCCAAGACATTATTCTTTTCATCAGAGTAATTCCAGCCTTTTATGGTATAAATAGCTAATCTTTCTAACAAGCATTCTAAAACATCTGTTAAGAGCTTCTCATTAACACTACTTCCAACACTCAGTATTCCTTCTCTATGAGAATAAATTTCCTTATGGATATAAGTGATTTTTTTTGATTTAAAAAACAATTTATAATTAGTCCAAGAATCTTCTATTACTTTCCCCTTAGGAAATTTTACATTATTAAATAATTCTTTCTTGAATAGAATTCCCCAACTAGTTATGTATATATAGCCGTTTAATTCCAATTTGGGAAGTTCCATGATAAGTTCTTCACTAGTATAATTCTTTTCATAGTAATCATCCCAAATATGGACATAATAATTTCTATCACTCTCATTATAGATAGTGTAATGTGAGATAACAGTATCTGAATCATTTCGAATAGCTGCTTGATATAAATCTTCCACATAAGTTAAACTTAACCAATCATCCGAATCTACAAAGGTTAGATACTTTCCATTTGATCTTTCAATACCATAATTTCGTGCATCAGATGCACCTCCATTTTCTTTTTCAAAGTAACGAAAACGACTATCTCTTGCAACATATTCTTGACAGATTTCTCCAGATGAATCTGGTGAACCGTCATTTATCAATAAAACTTCGATATTTGAATAAGTTTGATGTTCAATACTATCCAAACACATTCGGAGGTAGTTTTCGACATTATAAATTGGAACTATAATACTAATTAGTTCCCCACCATTTTCTACTTCAATCTCCTTAACTTCATCTGACAAAAATGAATATTGTCCTTGTTCAGCCAACTCTAATTTTTTACGTACTTCCTTTGCCTCATCAATATAATCATGTTCTTCTAATTGCCCTAATATTCTCTGTAATACATAGCTGTACATATTAAAGGAATGCTGAATTTCTATACCTTCTATATCTTTTGTTTCTTTTATCCTCTCTTCAAGAGCATCAATATAATCTAAATGCTTGAGAGTGAAAATATTAGACAATCCTGAAGGATTCATACGATAAACATAGGAAGCTCCATTAAAAACATAAATTTTATCAGCTTTCATATACAATTTCCAGATTAAAAATTGATCCTCTGCATATTTTCCGTAGGGAAAGCGTAGCTCACTGAATAACTCTCGTTTAAATAATTTTCCCCAAGCGGTAGAAAAGGTTAGAAATGTAACATCAAGCATAGAATCTAGATATTGAATAGCCTGAAAATCTTTAAGTGATACCAACGAATCACTCTTAAAACGATCATTATAGAAGTAAAAATTCGAGTCACCAAAACGACAATACCCTCCTATTGTGATATCTGAGTCACTTAAACGACTAGCGTGGTACAAATTCTCTAAATAATCTTCAAAGAGAAAATCATCCGAATCTAGAAAAGTGATATAATGTCCCTTAGCTCTATCAAGTCCATAATTCCTAGCATCAGACAATCCCCCATTTTCCTTTTCAAAATAGTGGAAGCGGCTGTCACGTTCTGCAAACTCTTGACAGATAGCTCCTGAACTATCTGTTGAGCCATCATTTACCATCAGAACTTCAAAATCCTTATAAGTTTGTGATAGAACACTATCCAAACACGACCTTAGATAATTCTCTACATTATACACTGGTATAATGATTGATATTGTTTCTGTTTTCAATTCATATCTCGCTTTCTTGCTATTCCTCTTTAAATCTATTAATTTTCATCTATATTCTTTTCTTTTTGTTTAACTATATTTATCAAGCACAATTGATTCTCTATTTTTTATAAGTGACTGTATCGGACATATTCCATACTGTCCCTATATTATATTTCATCCACTGTAATAAACCAGTATGATGATTTCTAGCTTCCTGAAATTCTGTTAATATTTTTGACGCATTTAAACATCTTCTTTATTATATATTGGTACAATAACACTAATTAATTGATTTTCCATAGCTTATTCTCTTATTTTTTTAAGAATAGGTATTCTTCATTCTCAGCACATTCCACTTTTTCTCTTAACTCCGCTTCTTCTTTAATAAATCCTTTCCCTTCCAACATAGAAAGATTTCTCTTCAAAGCAAATTTATACTGATTAAATGCCAATTCCATAGGATAAGCTAATTCTGGCATTTTCATTAAGGTATGAATACGTTCTTCAATCGCTTCAATAAAATCTAAGTGAGATAGATTATAATTTTGCGTCAATCCCTTATAATTTACTCTATAGGCATAGACATCTGACTGATAGCGAACAATCACATCACTTGCAAGATATAATCTCCACATAATAAATTGATCTTCTGCGTATTTTCCTTTAGGAAAACGAATAGTCTCAAACAAGTTCTTTTTAAATAACTTACCCCATACAGCCGAATAACGAAGAAATGGGTAATCTTCCATACTATCCATACCTTCAATGGCCTCTGTTGCTGATATATGAGATAATATCTCCCCATCTTTATCTGGATTATACAAGTAAAACACACCATCATTAAAGTGACAAAATGAACCTACTACAATATCTGCTTTCATCAAAGTGCTGGCATAGTACAAGTTTTCGATACTTTTTTCAAACATAAAGTCATCTGGATCGCAGAAAAAGATATAATCCCCCATCGCAATATCTAATCCTGCATTTCGAGCATCCGACTGTCCACCATTTTCCTTATCAATATAGATAAAACGTGAATCATCTTTGGTCAATTCTTTTGCAATTCTTATACTATCGTCTAAGCTACCATCATTTACAATAATAATTTCCAAATTACTATAAGTTTGCGATAAAATATTATGAATACAATGTGCTATATATTCTTCAACATTATAGACAGGGATAATAATTGATATTAATGGAAAATTCATATATGCCTTCCTCACTATTTAGATAAATCCTCAACAACTTGCTGATTGTAATCTTCATCTTCAATCAGTTCAATTTCTTGATCAGAATAATATTCTGCAGTATGCTTATGTTGTAACTGCACTCTAGTTTCTGCTCCCATCTTCATCCATTCATACTCCGAATCGATATGCCCAAGGTCTAAAGCACGATAGCCTAATTGAGATAATTGATAAGCTAGTACCTTAGCAGTTGGTCCTAACATTAATAAAATCAAGCGTCCCTCTACATGCTCTAGAATCTTTTCTCGTATCTCCTGAATTTTAGAAAAAGCGTTGTAAGAAGGGCATATAATACGCTTAATAGAGCTAGCCTTATCAAATAAATCATTTCCAACGCCCGAACGCGAAGTTACCCCTTCTACAATTAGTAAGTCTTTCCCTTCGAATAATTGTTTCATTTTTTCAAATTGGTCAAAAGCACGACTCCTATCTTTATTATAAATATAAGGTCTTGATATAAAGGCTGAGCCATACTTCTGTGATTGGCAATATATTCTGAAAAATGGTGCAAAAGCGTCTAATTCCCTCTTCCAGAAAGTCTCAGAGTTATGATCTTGAGGGAAATTTCCTGCAAAAACTTCAAAAACCTCTGGCATGCAAATTAATATATCTTCCTTATTTGCATTTAATAAAATATCTTTCATACTATTAGATAACTCTTCGTTATACTCTTGGAATCCTATATCATAACCATTCATAATATGAAACTCTCCATCTCCAAAACGAATAAGTGATTGTTCTGTTTCCAATAATTGATCCAAGGTTTCATCTATAGACATGACTGAAATATCAAATAATTCTTCTTGTTTAAATGTTTGACGAAATTTATCGGCTCCAATTTCAGAGAATAAACGAATCGCATCCTCCATTTTTTCTAACTCCTGTCTTAGAAAAAGATATTGAGGTACATTCCCTTTATGAGTAGCATAAAATGAAAAAATAGGCTTATTCATCTCACTCATTCTCTCTAAAATTGTCTCATTTATATCCCCATGATTAATATTAAGATAAGCATCCATATTTTCTAATAATTGATCAAAAGTAGCTGGGATACACTCAGGATGTAGGTAAATATTATCTCTTTGGCCCAGAGCACTTAGCCACGATCCAAATTCTGTATAAGCAGCTATATGAAAGCGATGTTCTGGAAAGCTACTTGCTAAATGTTCAATTCCTTCAAATTGTTCTGTTCCTGTTAATGTGAAGAAATCCAATCCCTGCTTTTCTTTTTGTAAAGAAAATTCTCCTAGATGATGAGCTAAAACTTGGGAAAGTTCTAAATTATAAAATTCCCACCATTTTTCTCTATATCTGTATGATGTTGAACTATTCCATGGTTTTCTATAAGTTGTGTAATGAATAATCAGAGGACTATCCTTCATACAAAAATGCTCTTGCCAGTTACTATAAAATGCTACGATATCATGACCAACCTGAACATTGAATCGCTTATCCAACTCCAACCAATTGTCCTGAAAAACATAGTTCAAGATTGTCTGATCTCCATTAAAATGTTCTAATTCCCAATGTTCGCTTTTCTCACCTTCAGATAATTCTAAGCATTTATCTAAAACAGATAATTCCTTCCACTGTAGATTATCAATGAGCATAACACCAGTATTAAAACTACCATCCACATCACGTACAGCAGCTACTGGAAATCCTTTTAAGTCTGTTAAGAAAAAAGAGGTTAAGCTGCCATTAACAATAACATCTGTATCTAGATAAAGTACTCTCTCCCTATCAATAAAACGAGGAATAAAATACTTAGCATAAGCAATCGGACTAATATGATTTTGCGTTCTCCACTCAGCTGAAATCAATCCTATATCAAAGGGAATATTGTAAAGTTCCCCCCCCAGATTTCTCACTATACGTCTCATTTTTCTAAACCAATCTGGCATAATACCTTGATTTATGATATAAAAATCAACTGATTTATTGTGATACATGATGGATTTCATGGTCACAGTTAATTGTTCTGTATAAGCTTGATCAGCAATCAAAACGATTGCAATTCTTTCTGGTGTCATTTCTCCTCCGAAAATTTATGATTTATACTATTCTGCACTCAAGTCTACAACAACCTGACTCAAATATGCTTCATCATCTGCTAATTCTATTTCTGTATCTAGATTAAACTCTGCAGTATGTTTATTCTGTAATAAAACCTTATTTTCAGCTCCCATCTGCATCCACTCATACTCAGAATCAACATGTCCAATATCAATTGCCTGCATACCCTTGGTAGCAAGTTGATAAGCTAAAACTTTAGCTGTAGGACCTAGCATTAACAAAACTAAACGTCCATCAGCATGGTTCATGATTTCTTCCATTATCTCATTTTTCTTATCATAAGCGTGTCGAGATGGGCAAATAATTCTCTTAATACTCTTGGCACCATCAAATAAATCATTTCCTACCCCAGATCTAGAAGCGTATCCTTCTACGATAAGAATATCTTTTCCTTCCCATAGCTTTTTCAACTTTTCAAACTGAGATTTTGCTTTTGATTTATCTAAAAAATCAATATAAGGTCTGGAAATAAAAGTTGAGCCATACCAAGTATTTTTACAATACTCTAGATAAAATTCTTCATAATCCTCTAAATATTGTCTCCAAAAAGCTAGAGCATCTGGAACAAAAGAGAAACGATTTTTTAAACCTTCTTGTAAACCAATAACTAATGTAGAACTGCTCTCTTGACTAAAAATAAATTTCAATTCTTCTGCAAGATTAGGATCATATTTCTGATAATTAATAGATTGGCCTAACATGATTGCAGCCTCACCATCACCAAATCGTGCTATTGAAGATTGATACTCCAGAATATAATCAAGCGTTTCATCTATAGTCTGCACTTCAAAATCAAAGGGTTTATTGGGCAATTGTTTTGTTTCAGCATAATTCCTAATTGCAGCTACCATAGCATCAACATTTCTGATAGAAAAGAGATACTGTCCTTTTTCCCCATTTTGTGTTTTATAAAAGGCAAAACTAGGAATAGATTTGTCTGACAGGAGGTTAAAAACCCCATCTACTTCCCCACCATAGTTAATATCCAAATATAGATCAGTCTTGTCTAATAGTTCCTCAATCTGTTCTGAATCTGAGGCTGGATATAGATAGACATTTTCTTTCTCAGCCAAGTTTGTCAAACGTGGTCCCATAAGAGTTCTAGCAGCAATGCTAAAATCACACTCAGGAAGTTGTTCTACTAGGTATTCAATTTGTTCCAAATCCTGACTATTTGTAACTGTCAATAGTCGAATACCTCTTGATATTTGATTGTTACTAATTCCTAATTCAAAAACTGCTTGCAACAAAAACTGTTTTGCATAAAAACCTTGACTTAGTAAAAAAGAAAAATAACGTACTCTACTACACATTTGAAGATAGGCTTCTTCTGATAGTTGTTCCACCAAATGGCTTGCTTCCTCTAAGTTATCAACTACAAATCCCAATCCTTGCTCTACTATAAAGTCCGAGTTAGACAAGGTAGCAGGAATAATGACAGGAATGCCTGCGGCTAAATAAGTACTCAACTTATAAGAAACATTCATACTGTAATAATCTATATTTTGTTCCTCATTTTGATGTGTAGTCCAAACCAGTCCAAATCCACCTTTTGATAACTCTAAGAGCATTTCTTCATCAGTCTTCCAACCCTCAATGTGAACTTGAGTCGATAAAGAAAGCTGTTCTTCATTTGAAAATACAGTTAGCGAAACTGTCCCCTCCCAGGTTTTTAATTCTGGGAAACGGCTTAAATTTCCTGCAAAATAGATTTCTTTTTTAAATTTAGGTTCATGTAAGTCCAAATCATGAGGATGATCCCACATTCTTTGAAAAATAATTTTTTTAACATTCAGGCCATTTTGAAGTAGTTTTTCTTTCATAGCTTCTGATGGTAAGATGATACTATCTGCCATATTGTAAAGGTTGATGTAATCCTGCATCAGAAATTCATTTGCTTTAAACATCAGGGGAATCACATCATGGACAAATACTATGATTTTCACATTGAGAAGTTTCAACTTACTTAAAAATTCTCTTTCAAACTCTAAACCATTCCAAGTAGGTGTTTGAAAAATGACCACATCTCCCATTGAAACACTTGCTAGAATCCCATCTAATCTTCTACTTCTCTCTTCTACAGTTTCAGCCGATGCATGGTAAAAATAAATCCCTAACTCTCTAAATCCTAGTTGAGCAGCAATTTTTTGAACAGCATTTTGAGCAATAGTTGCTGTACTTTCCCTAGCCATTCCATATAGATTGGTAATATGTAATTTCATTTCTCTCCACTTTCTATCATATCCTTTTTTCCTAGTTCTTGATTTTAAACAATCCTCTCATCATCTACAAAGACTTTTTCTTTACCTACAGACTAACATATTATCCTTCTAGTAGAAATAGTACCTCTTGCAACCATCTTGCAGTTTGAGTAAATTCCAATCCCTCTAATTTCATCTTGTCTACTAGATCGTGAAGATACAAAATACAGTCATCTACATAGGAAGTAACTTCTAGATCTCTAGCAGTTAGAAATGCAATAAAATTCAATCGATGTTGAATATCACTCCTAATTTTTTCTAATTCAAAGTGTTTGTATTCATCGTTACTAGTTCGATAAATGTAAGTATCTTTGTTTACATATACAATTTTATCAGAAATTAGATATAGTTTATACCAAAATTCCATATCTTCACCTAAAGTTGTTTCTTCATTAAAACGAATAGTCTCTACTCTTACACTCTTAACAAATTTTCCCCATGTAGAGCCATATGAATGATCAAATGAAGATAATAATTGTAATTTATCAATCAATTCTAGACCTGTAAATGTCTTTTTATCATATCCCCTCTGAAAAGAATGAAAATACCAACAATTATCCGCCATATGAAATCTTTTATAAGTAGATACTGATATATCTGCATTCTCATCTATAAGTGCATTATAAAGAACTTCTAAATAATCAGAATCTACCCAATCATCCGAATCAATAAAAGTGATATACTCTCCTTTAGAATATTCAATTCCTAGATTGCGTGCAGAGGATACCCCTCCATTTTCCTTTTCAAAATAGCGAAAACGAGAATCTTTAGAAACATACTCTCTACAAATATCCGCTGAATGATCAGGTGAACCATCATTTATTAATAAACACTCGAAATTTTGATAAGTCTGCCCCATAATACTATCTAAACATTGGCGTAAATAATTTTCAACATTGTAGACTGGAACTATGATACTAATTAATTCATTTTTCATATAATTACTCCTTTAAACATAATGTTTCTTAACTGCGTTCTTTTATAACAAGATTCCCATCATTATAAACCACACTATTAGCCGGGATATCTTTACGCACTAAGCAACCTGCCCCAATAATAGTATTATCCCCAATAGTCACCCCTTTTAAAATCGTGACATTACTTCCTATCCAGCAGTCTTTTCCAACTTTAATTGGCGCAGTTGTCCACTGCCATTTTTCAATTGTTTCAGCTGTATAGATATGATCATGGTCGTAAAAACGAACTCCCTCTCCCATCATAGTTCCAGAACCTATTTCAATTCTCTCCATACAATTAAAACTGCAAGAGTTATTGATAAAGACACCATCATGCAGTATCAACTTGCCAGAAGAGACATGAAAATTTTCAAAATTTCTGCAGATAACATTAGCTCCTACAACCAAGTTGGCCTTATCATCTATTTGAAATACATTCCAATTTCCATCTTGGATGATATTTTCTTGATGATTCACCCCCGCTTGGATTGAATTTATACTATCACGAATTCTACTAACCAATTCATCAGGTCTATTCGCTTCAAAGACTTCCTGACCTTGATTCCCATGGACTGTATTGTCAAAAGCCAAGACTATTTTACCAGCCTGCATAAATTTGGAAACAATAGAATCAACTTCTTGAAAATGATTGATATCCAATAGGATGTCGCATATATTCACTAAAAAATCAATTTGCTGATTAGTTGTAACTGTCATGAGACGGACATTATATTCAGACTCCAGTACTTTTATCTTTTCAGAAAACTGTACAGGAGCTGCAATATGAAAACAAATATCTGGTAAGTTTTCTAAAATATATTCTAATTGTTCAATCTGATCACTTACAGTTAAGATTAGTGCATCACCTCGCACAGTATTTTTTCTCATCTATTTAACTCTCTTATTCTCTCTATCATTTCTGAAACTTGATCAATCTGATATATCTCTTGATCCGCTTCATAAGATTTAGTATTCTCAAAGGCTAATATTGGTTTATTTTGGGAAATAAATTGCTCTAATATCTCTACTTCCTTCTCACCATAGTTGATATCTAAAAGAAGCTGACAACTTTCCACCAATTCTCTATCCAATTCCTCTAAAGACACTGTTCCAGAATAGATAGTAACGTTTGGATACACAACAAGCCTAGAAAGATTCTCACTAACGATTACTCTTGCTGCAATCTTAAATTGCACTTCTGGTAAAGCCACTATTAGTGTTTCCAGCTGCTCAATTTGATCTGAAGCTGTATAAATCAAACAAGAAAATGGAACTTTTATAGGATAAAGATGCAATTTTTTAAGAGAATGTAAATGATGATTTTTTCCCAACTCTGTCCATTCCATATCATGGTAATACCACCAAACATCACGATAGGTTTGGCTAGCGTGTGTATGCCAAGGCTTTCTCTCTGATAAATAATGGATGATTCCTGGATATTCCTGCCCATCTGGAAAACTATAGTTTGCGAAACGTTCATGAATGACAATATGATTATTATCAAAATCTAGTTCTAGCCATTTATTTTCAAAAAGCATATTTAAAATACTTTGATCAGCCTGATCCACTTTATCATGCCATTCATTGGTTAAGTCAATCAACTTTTGAGTTATATGTTCTTGCTTCCAGAGAGCATTATTAACCAAGAGAACACCTGCATTAAAGATTTCTCGACCGAAATAGGCTCTGCCTCCAAAATCTCTAATAGCCGCCAAAGGATAATCCTGTAAATCTGTAGCAAACAATTCATCTAGATTTTTCGTTACAACTAGATCACAATCCAAATAAAGAGCTTTGTCTTCTTTCACGAAATCAGCCACAAAATAACGCAAAAATACTGTGTAACTGATATCTGTTTTATAACGTGAGATTTGCTCAGAAGTTACCCGACAATTGATAATTTCTGAATCAAACTTTTCCAAATGCTTATTTAATTGTTTCAACCATTCATTAGGAAAATCACTATTAATCAAATAGAAACGAATCGAGCGATTATGATAACAAATAGACTTAATAGTAGTCATTACCTGCTCAACATAGGCATAATTTGCTGCGAGGACAATAGCCTTCTTTTCCTTTTGATTCTGTATTGATAACTGATTTAAAAGAGTTCTTTTCATTTCAAACTCTTTATACGTTGCTGTATCGGATAAACCACTAGCTTGACCATTCGCTAGACTGACTTCCAACATCTGGCGATAAACTGCTAAGTGTTTCTCAAGAGGATATCCCATATTAGCTAGTAGAGTAATACGCTCAGACATAGCATCAACCAAGGCATGCATCCACTTTCCCGTCCAAATTCTGGAACTACTTCCTTCTCTTTGGCGATAAGCATATAAACCTTTATTCAAATAAATTGTCTTCTCAGCAAGTAAGTAAATCTTTTGATTGAGATAACCATCTTCTCCTAACTTACCTATATCAAAACGTAAGTGCTTAACCAAATCTGCCTTATAAAGTTTTCCCCAAACAGATATCAAAGCGAAACTCTTCATTTCTTGAGATTCATATAAGTTCTCAAAGATAGAAACATTGTCATACACTTTCTCATAATAGGAGTCTCCCAATATATGAAAGTAGAACATTCCTTCGCTTTCGTTGAAAGAATAGTAATTCCCAACTGCAATATCAGCCTGGTATTCCACTATTTTTTGGTATAGAGTTTCGACGTAATCCTGCTCAATCCAATCATCCGAGTCTACAAAAGTCACATAATCTCCGGACATATTTTCCAGACCGGTGTTTCGTGCAGCAGACAAGCCAGCATTTTCTTGTTCTATATAGATAATTCGATGATCGATTTCTGCAAATTCTTTACAAATTGCGCCCGAACTATCTGTAGAACCATCATTGACAACAATAATTTCAATATTTTTATATGTTTGTTTTATTACACTATCCAAACACTTATCTAGGTAATGTTCAACATTATAAACTGGTACAATTACTGTAATTTTTTCGGTCATGAAGCCTCTCTCCTTTCCTAATATTATAACATTTTTCACCCTATTTTTCAGCCTCTATTCACTTTTAGTATCAAAAAAATCCCCTGGATGATTTTTCATCCAAGGGATTCTTCATAAATCGAAATAACAATACTTTCTATGTATTTTTTATCCGATTATTCTTCATCATCACGTTTACGGCGTTTCGCAAACAGACCTAAACCAGTCACAGCTGCCAAAGCTCCAAGGAGTACAGATGATTTGGAAGCTTCTGTACCTGTATTTGGCAATTGCTGTCTTGACTTACCTGCTGATTCTGATGGTGTTTCAGAAGATAATGTGTCTGCTGACGCTGATTCTGATGAACTTGTTGAACCTGACTCAGAGGCACTTGTGCTGCCTGATTCTGATGCTGATGTGCTTGCTGATTCAGATGCACTTGTTGATGCTGATTCAGATGCGCTTGTGCTTGCTGACTCTGACGCACTTGTTGACGCTGATTCTGAAGCTGATGTGCTTGCTGATTCTGACGCACTTGTTGATGCTGACTCAGACGCACTTGTTGACGCTGATTCTGACGCACTTGTTGATGCTGACTCAGATGCCGATGTGCTTGCTGATTCTGACGCACTTGTTGATGCTGATTCAGATGCGCTTGTTGACGCTGACTCAGAGGCACTTGTTGATGCTGACTCAGAAGCTGATGTGCTTGCTGACTCAGATGCGCTTGTTGACGCTGATTCAGAAGCCGATGTGCTTGCTGATTCTGAAGCTGATGTGCTTGCTGATTCTGAAGCTGATGTACTTGCTGACTCTGACGCACTTGTTGATGCTGACTCAGATGCACTTGTTGACGCTGATTCAGAAGCTGATGTACTTGCTGATTCTGATGCACTTGTTGATGCTGACTCAGAGGCACTTGTTGATGCTGATTCTGATGCTGATGTGCTTGCTGATTCTGATGCACTTGTTGATGCTGACTCAGATGCGCTTGTGCTTGCTGATTCTGATGCACTTGTTGATGCTGATTCAGAGGCTGATGTGCTTGCTGATTCTGACGCACTTGTTGATGCTGATTCAGAGGCGCTTGTGCTTGCTGATTCTGATGCGCTTGTGCTTGCTGACTCTGACGCACTTGTTGATGCTGATTCAGATGCTGATGTACTTGCTGACTCAGAGGCACTTGTTGATGCTGATTCAGACGCACTTGTTGATGCTGATTCAGAAGCCGATGTGCTTGCTGATTCTGATGCACTTGTGCTTGCTGATTCTGACGCACTTGTTGATGCTGATTCAGAGGCGCTTGTGCTTGCTGATTCTGAAGCTGATGTACTTGCTGATTCAGAAGCTGATGTACTTGCTGACTCAGATGCGGATGTACTTGCTGATTCTGACGCACTTGTTGATGCTGATTCAGAAGCTGATGTACTTGCTGACTCAGATGCACTTGTTGATGCTGATTCAGATGCACTTGTTGATGCTGATTCAGAAGCTGATGTACTTGCTGACTCAGATGCGGATGTACTTGCTGATTCTGACGCACTTGTTGATGCTGATTCAGAAGCTGATGTACTTGCTGACTCAGATGCACTTGTTGATGCTGATTCAGATGCACTTGTTGATGCTGATTCAGAAGCTGATGTACTTGCTGACTCAGATGCGGATGTACTTGCTGAT
>ERZ773213.584-NODE-584-length-21179-cov-4.069258_pt1 | contig 21179 bp, 21 predicted proteins | sample MGYA00580996_ERZ773213 | MGnify/ENA primary metagenome ERZ773213 (study PRJEB29015, sample SAMEA2738152) | human oral metagenome | biome: human oral; feature: human-associated habitat; material: saliva | place: China | collected 2197 ...
GGGCGCCCCCGGAAATAACGGTTTGACAAGCCACACGCACACGGCATACGCCAACAGCGCAGACGGACAAGTGGGTTTCACCACCACGCCGGGCGGAGCGGCTTTTGACTACATCGGGATCTACACCGACTTTAAAGAGGAGGCGTCGAAAGCCCCGCAGCGTTATGCCTGGGCAAAGGTGAAAGGCAATCAAGGCGACCCTGGCGAGAAGGGCGACCCCGGCGAGAAGGGCAAAAACGGCCGCGGCATTGACCACATCGAAACGTTCTATCTGCTCACGGCAGACGGCACAGACCCAGAAGACGGCACCCACGGTTGGAGAAGCAAACCGCCCGTGCCAACGCCGCAAACACCGTGGCTTTGGACGTACGAGCGGGTGGTTTATTCGGACGGGAGCAGCGAACGGAATACAGTCCGTTTGGTTACGCGGTTGGGGAAAGACGGAGCCGAAGCTGAACCCACGCGTCCCAATTTGCTTGACGGGACGGATTTTCATCAAGACGGAGCATGGGAATCGGGACTCAACGGCACACATGCCAAGACTGAGAAGGTGAAAGACGTACAGCCCGCCGTCACAGGGTGCGGAGTACTGAGAACGCTGGTGGAACGCGGCGCCGTGGGCGAGGAATACGCGCAATTCTCGCAGCGCATACCGGTGGATTTGGTAGCAGGACTGGACTACACGTTTTCGGTTTATGTCCGTGGTAGCAATACCGGCTGGATGATTGTCTTTCCTAATTCGGGCGAGCATTTTCGCCTTTCGGCTGCAAAGCCCGGAGAGTGGCAAAGAGTCTCGGTTTCATTTAAGGCGAGGACGCCAAGACCCGGAGAGGAAAACCGCGCTTATTTACGCTGCTGGCTGAAAAACGCTGATAACACGCAGCGACACGAGGTGCTGTTTTGCGCTCCCAAATTGGAAGAGGGCCTAACGGCCACGCCATGGTGCTTGTCAGAAAACGACAAAGTGGGCGCCACCGTGCAACATCGTGGTTTTTGGGACGCGTTTGCCGACGGGACGGTATTTCGGGGACGCAACGAGACGGGAGGAGGTTATGAAGACGTGGTGGATATTTTGACGCCCGCGGGGACACGAGAAGCATATCGTTGCACCCGCACGCATACCAAAGCGGGAAACGAGACGCGCCCCGGTGCCAATTCTCCATATTGGAAAAAGGGCGACTCGTTCGAGCTGGTAAGCACCGGCATGTTGCTGGCAGGAACAGCACAAATCGAAAATCTCGCAACGGGAAACATATCACAGGATCGCATGGTTACCGCCGGTGCAGAAATGAGATTTTACGCCGCCGGCTGTAAGCACCCCGGTTTAGTCTTTGGATATAGGTCTGACTCTCAAAAACGGCGATTCCCCGTGCTGCAATGCTTTGACCCCGAAACGGGGGCGCTGCTCTATGATTTGGGTCCCGAAGGGATCTTTGCCAATGCACGCCGAGTGGCGGGCGTATGGACGCCGTTGCAGATGATTCGCGTAACAAGATACACGACCATCACTCAACTTTACAAGTGGTTGGGGAAGGACGTGGATAATTGGAATGATCAGGACATCGAGAAGTTGAAGGTCGAAAGTCCATTCTTTGCAGACAACGGCGCACTTCATCCACTGTATTGGTTTGGACACGGCGCATATTACACCGAAGGTTGGAGTGAATTCCGAAGAGCCGACGGCACCATGCACAAAATCTTTGAGAGTTCGCGCACATCCACCCCGACAGAAGATTACCCGGCGGCTTTTTGGTTCAACCCTTTCGAGAACCAAATGAACACAACCGCCACACCGGAGAATGCATTGACCGATGACAACGGCGCAGCCATCGGCGATATCAACGCAACCCGAGTCGAAGACGGCTGGTACTGCTCGAGAGTTTGTCCCATTCGTATTGAAAAAAAAGACTTCAAGATCAACGTGGGCAAACGCCCGAGAACGGTTACGCTATACGCGATTGACCTTTGGAAATTCCGAGGAGGTAAGAAGATCGAGACGGGGACGACTTACTTCATTGATTTCGATTTGGAATATATGGCGGACGTGGACGACGCAGGGCGCGCTTTCAAAGGACGAAACAGCCGCGGACTCATTGAAGAGGATAGCCGAAACAGCTTAATTCATGTGCCAATTTTTGAGATTCAAGGTTTTGACTCAAGAACAGACACGAGTATTAAACCACAAAAAGACTGATATGACAGACATCAATCCTTTTTTGCGCCACCTACTGCGATTTGAGGCGGGGGTGGCGGATCGGAACCTTTCAACGGACAAACTTTTTCAGAAGGCACATGTCAAAGGTTTCGCCAACGACCCCGACGACCGCGGAGGGGCAACAATGATCGGGGTGACACTGGCGGCTTTCACCGCTTGGAGAAAGCAACACGGGCGCCCCGCCCCGACGGTCAAGGAATTGAAAGCCCTTTCCTACGAAGAGTGGAGGGACATCGTCGAGAAGGATTTCTGGCAGCGGTGCAAAGCCGACGAATTGAAATCTCAATCTGTGGCGATGATGCTGGCAGACTTTACTTTTCACAGTGGAGCACATGGAATAAAAGCATTGCAACGCGTGCTGGCTGTGAAGGTCGACGGGATCATGGGAGCACAAACATTGTCTTCTGCCAACGCCACGCCACCCGCCACGTTGTTTGCCGCTCTAAAAGCGGAGCGTTTGCGGTTTTTGCAGCTCATCGTGAAGAACAACCCACGGCAAAAGAAGTTCATCAAAGGCTGGATCACGAGAGTAGAGGCGCTTTCATTTACAGGATAATATGAAAAGGAACAGGATCAAATCAGCAGCACCGCTTGTGCTGTATCTGCTTTGCGCCGGGCTTTGCCTTTGGCTGGCAAGTTGCACCACGACACGCACCGTCGAGCACCGAATCACGGTGCGCGACACCGTAAAGTCGCGGCAGACTGACACGCTGCTCCTATTGAAGAATACGCGAGATAGCGTTTTCTTGCATGACAGCGTATATCTGGAGGGGGCGACCATAGTGAAAGAACGATTCAGAGAACGATGGCATGTGCGAACGGACACCGTATGGAAAAAGATGGGGGCACTGATCGAAACCGCACGGCACGAGACCACAGATAAGAAGGAGAAGGAAAAGGAAGGGACGAATTGGTTCAGTGTGTTCATGGTGGTAGTGACGGGGATTGGTCTGGTGAATTTTGTACGTAAACGGTAATCTTTTCGATATAGTCCATTGAAACATGCAACTCCTTTCGTCGATTCCTCAATTGACGTTTCCCGATGAGTGGGAGGCGTTGACCATTTCAACGAGCACGCCTTTGCGGTGCTTGATCAGTGTAAACGGGCACCCGGCACTTGATTTGACGTTACGCCCCATAAACGGACAAATCACACTGCACGACGCCGGCTCATTGATTAGAGACCGCGCAGAGCGGAAGATTGTAGTGGTGAAGTTGGAGGTGATCAAGGACAGTAATCGCACGACTTTGATCACATCGACCGTGATCCCGGTGCAGAGCCACATGGGAGAAACCGCCGCAGCTTTTACGGCACGTTCGTTCCTTACATTCGCCCCGCCGGTGAAATTGACCCACCGCGCGGCAACGGAACGCCTCGCATGGGTGGGAAGCGAGACGGCCGTGGCGATTTCGAGCGTTTGGTGGACAGCGCACGGCACAGTGGAGCACACCGAAAGCATTGCAGCCTCACAAAAGGACGGGGCCAACGTGGTAGACGTTTCACCCGCCCGACTCAATCCACCCGAAGCGGGCGCCGTGCTTTGTCATTACGCCGCTGCATGTGGAGCACGCCGACAACGCTACGAGATCGCCCCGCCCAACACCTCACAGGGCGGAGGAGCAGAGATTGAGTTTCGGAATGATTTCGGAGTGGCAGACACCGTGCATGCTTTTGGCACCGTGGAGCGCAATGCGAAACCCACTTATAAGACCGCGCGAATCGCGGGGCGTCGACACAACTACGAGACGGAGAGCGAAGTGACAATCACATGCTATTTCACCCCCCTGGGAACAGACACCCGGCAGGTGGAAAGCGTGACGCAAGCCGACGAGGTGGTGCTTTTGCCCATGCGAACGCCTATCATGCCGGTGGAAGCTGAAATCAAATGCACCGACGACACGACGAAGATAAACCACGCCACGGTGAAATTTCGTGTGGAGGAGGAAAGCCCCGCCAACGAGACCACCACGACCGGCAAACGATATAAGATTTTCGACGATAGTTTTGACAATAGCTATGAGTAAGAACGAACAAAGAATGTATCCGAAACGTATCCACCACGCGGAAGCACGGCGACTGCTCAGAGATAGACAACCACACCGGCTGAAAGTGTGGAAAATGTCGACGGGGGAAATTCTTTTGTATTCGCGTGCTATCTATCAAGGGGAATACAACAGACGGCGCAACACGCGCGTGCTGCTGCTCCCATCGGGAGAGATACGGGAATTTTGCAACTTCACTCTTTTCGAGATTGACGACATGAAAATTTATTTGTAATGGACACGACACACGAAGTTTGGACACTCAACACCGAAGGCGTGCAGGCAGTGATCGCGGAAGTGGGAGACACCACCGAAGTCTTTGACACCGTCGTGGGAGCGGCCAAGTCGAGACTTTTGCCGGGCAGCACAACCGAGAAATATATTCCGTTTGGCGCCGATGATCAGCTGCCATACGAACTGAAACGGCTTATTGACGGCGACGAGGTTACGGCACAATGCTTGAATTTCAATGTCACTGCACTGTATGGAGCGGGTATTCACACCGGAGAAACAGATCGAGCAGCAGAGACTTGGAGCGCACGACAGGCTTTGCCCATGTATGTCTTGGATCAGAGCACGGATATGCAGCTCTACTATTTCGCAGTTTCGGTGATCATCCTTTCGGCAGACGGCAAACTCATCAACAGAATTGTGCACAAAGAAGCCCCCTATTGTCGATTTGCCGAGGCCGACCAATATGGAAATATTCCGTTTGTCTATTATGCCAACTGGCATGCAAACCGTCCCAAGCCCGAAGAGATTGAGAAGATTCCACTGCTCAACATGAGAGACCCGTTAGGTGATCTCAAAGTGCGAATGGGACAGGAACCCGACCCGAGGACGGGGCGGAAACGTACGCCAACCCGCGAACGGAAATTTGCCGTCGTGGCAAGATTCCCAACGGCGGGCTGCCAATATTACCCGGTTCCTTACTGGTCGTCGATTCTACGAGGAGGAAGCTACGATGAGAAACGGCTGATTTCAGTGGGAAAGCGGGCAAAGTTGAGAAACCATACAAGCGTGAGATACCTGGTGGAAATTCAACGCGACTATTACGAGCGCATTTGCCGGGAAGAGTTCATCACCGACGCCGAGAAAATAGCAGAACGTATTCGCCGAGAAAAGGAGAACATACGCAACTTCCTTTCGGGTTTGGCCAATGCGAACAAGGTTTGGATCTCGTCGTTCTATGTTTCGCCCGACGGGCACGAAGTGCATGATGTACGTGTTTCACTCATCGACGGAAAGAAAGAAGGCGGAGAGTGGGCAGAGGACGTGCAAGCGGCGGCAAATACCATCTGCTTTGCTTTTGGCGTACACCCCAACATGGTGGGTGCAGTACCGGGGAAGGCGCAGACCAACAACAGCGGGTCGGATAAGCGTGAACTCTACACCATGAAACAGGCGCTGCTCAAGCCCATGAAGGACATTCTCCTCACGGCTTTGCGCTTGTGCTTTGCTTACAATGGATTTCGCGGAACGCCAACACTGCCAATGATTCAATTAACCACGCTCGACGAACACCGGGACGCTAAAATTACACAATCATGAGTATCATCACCAAACAGAAATTCGACGCGCTCGTACCCGCTTTCCGAGACGCAACCGATAGCGTTTATCGAAAAATGGTACCACAATTGGAACTCTACGAAAACCGCACCGAGGAGTTTGCACCCTACGAAGAATTGAGTGAACTGAGAGAACGATACATTTGTTTGGCGGCGGCACACAACGCCGTCCGAAGTCTCGACTTGATTCTTACAGGATCTGGCTTTGGAGTCATCTCGACGGCCGAAAAAAGCCCCGCCTCACAAGCAAGAGTCGACGCACTGCAGAGGCAACTCTACGAAGAGTGTTCTGATGTGTTCGATGAATTGAGGACAAAAGCCTTGAGCACGGCGTGGAACGAGACGAGCAACGCACAGGACATGGTGGACTCCTTTCTTTACACCCCGACTTTGCTGAGAAAATACGGAGTTTTGTGCGAAGAACGCGAAGTTTTTGCAAGAGAATACGCGCGTTTGGCACCACAGCGCCACGAGGGAGCGATCCACGTGTTGCACGAGATTTCGCCTGAACTCTACGAAGCGATGCTCAACTGGTTGAGAAAGGGCGGAGAGTTTCGCACAGACGACAATTCACCGCGACAACATGCGATGAAAACGCTCTTGGAAAGGGGACGCGTACTCATGGCACGCGATATGACAGCGGGGCCGACCCATAAAGCATGCCAAAACCTCAGAGCCTCCTTGGTGATCTTTGCCGACTCGATCCCCGAGTACACCAATTCGGCTACCTACAGGGCACGACATAGCGGTTTCTATGAGAACAAAGCAGACCACCCCACCTTCTTTTTTTCCTGAAACGCTGAAAGTGCGCATACCAAAAGGCTGGGAGGCCTTGTCTGAAAGGGAACTGCTCTACATTTGCGCACTCATGGCGGCCGAACGTTTCACCGTCGAAGAGATACAGTTGAGGTATTTGCGCCGCTTTGCGTTCGAACGCCCCAACCCACCCATCTGGAAAGTGCTTTCTCCTTATACCTTGTTGAGCGCGGCCGAGGAGTTAGCGTGGTTGGAGGAACCGCCCACCACGGCCATACGCCCCGCACATATCGGGAAGTATGAAGCCATCGACGCACATTTGTTCGACGAAAGGCTTAAATTCGGCGATTTTCTCATTTGCGAGAACTTGTTCCAAAGTTGGATCAGTTCGCAGATAGAGGAACCGATTGAGCAAATGGCGAAATTCCTATACCGCACGGCGGCAGACGAGTACGCATTGAACATTCATCTTTCGCCCGCCGAACGTTACGCGGTGATCTTTTGGTGGACGGGGCTCAAAGCGGAACTGGCAACAAGATACGACGAGCTCTTTCGGCGCATACCGGCGGGAGCCGAGGACTATGATGACAGTTCGCCGGCAGAACGCCAACGGGAGAGCACAGACGCACAGATTAGAGCCTTGACGGCGGGAGACATCACCAAAGAACCCGCCGTGCTCAAAACAGAAACCCATCGCGCCCTCACAGAACTCAATGCGAAGGCGAGAGAAGCGCGGATAACCATGCAGAAAATGGGAACATGAAGATTTATCTGAACCGAATGCAGAGGGAAGTTCTTGCAGTGGGGGCCAAAGATACCTTTGCCATAGCGGGACGTGGAACGGGGAAAGGTGTGGTGCAAGCCACGGTTTTGCTCAACGCCTTTCAATCCATGCCAAGATGCACCGCGGCAATCGTGGCGCCCAATGCGATTCGAGCCATGACAAACACTTTGCCGTCGATGACAATGCACTGGGAGGCATGGGGATACAAACGAGACGTGCATTGGTGTATCGGAAGAAAACCACCGAAGGCGCTCAATTGGCCGAAACCACTCATCGAACCGCACAACTGGGAGCACATTATTTCGTTCTACAACGGAGCCATCGCACAAATCGTTTCGCAGGACAGAAAAGGCACGTCCAATTCCAAATCGTTCGACTTCCTGTGTATCGACGAGGCCAAGTTTGTAAAGTACGACCGACTCAAAGACGAGACGTTTTTGGCCAACCGCGGACAATTACGCGAGTTTGGCGACCAACCGCTTCACCATGGAATGATCGTTACATCCGATATGCCAATCACCAAGGAGGGATCGTGGTTTCTCAACTTCGAGGAGAAAATGGATCGGGAGCTGATCACCACGATTTTGACGCTCAAGGCGGAGCGAGAAAGGCACATCGCGAGAATCAAAGCAGAGGGGGTGTCAAACATACCGGACTACATTCCGAAACGAGTCGCAAGATTGGAGAAGCTACTTTCGCAGTTCAGAAAGCACGCGCTCTTCTTTGGGACCTATTCCACGCTGACTAACATTGAGGTGCTCGGAGAGGCCTACATTCGGCAGATGAAACGAGATTTGCCGCCGCTGGTATTTCAGACATCGGTGCTTTGCCAACCCGTCCGATTACTGCAAGATGGTTTCTATTCGTCCATGACAGAAGCACATCTATACACGGCCGCCAACTTCAATTACCTGGACTCATTGGAATACCAATTCGGGGAAATCACCCAAACACGCGATAGCCGAGTGGACGACGACCTCATACCGGACGCACCGCTTTGCATTGCATTCGACTTCAACCGAAACATCAACTGGCTGGTGGTCGGACAGGTGGACGAGGAAATGGGAAGAATGAACACGGTCAAGTGCTTTTTCGTCAAGTACGAGCGTAAACTGGTCGAACTCGTCAATGATTTTTGCGACTACTACGAACGCCGACCGAACAAGGAGGTGATTTTCTACTACGATAGCACGGCAATCGGTTCGAATTACGCCGTCAATGATATAGACTTTCGCCGCGTCATCGAACAGACGCTCAGAAAACGCAAACGAAGCGTGCAGAGCGTCTACATCGGGCAGCCGATGAATCACGCCGAAAAGCACCTACTTATCAACCGAGGTTTTCAGGGGCAGGGGCGTTTGAAACCCTATATCAACGAAGAGAATTGTGCTGATTTGCTCGTCTCGTTGCAGTTAGCGGGCGTCTACAACGGGAAGAAGGACAAACGCGGGGAGAAACTCGCAGAAACGGAGGAAGACCGACTCGAAACGCGCACCGATGGATCGGACGCATGGGATACGCTATATATAGGCTGCGAGCGTTTCCCAACCCGCGGGGGCGGGCTATATATCCCCTCGTCCAATTGGGCATAGCTCCTCAACTATTCAAAAAAGAATTCCACCATGATTGATTTCCACGACTATTTCGAAGACCTTTGCCGGCGCAACCGAATGGCAAGCGACCTACAATTTTGCACCGTATCCTGTTCGGGGGTCAACCACCTGGACAGTGTGCTCAACCGCTACGATTGTGATGCCAATTTTGTCGCAGTCGATGACATTTGCGATGAGGAAACCTTTCTCGATAGCGGAGGGTGGTTCAAGCGAAAGGCATTCACCGTCTTTCTGCTCATGCGATACGAACACGACAACGAACGAGACCGACGAGAAAAGATGGGAACGTGTCGTGAACTCCTCAGACAATTTCAGTCCGGGCTCCTCAGAGACGCGCCGAGATTCCTCAAAGAGGGACTATATGTGCAGATGAACAGCATTCGTTCACGAGAGATGGGAGGGATCTTTCTCAACGATTGCACCGGGCTTTACTTCATGTTTTATGTAGACGAGCCGGTGGACATTTCTTTCAACCCCACCGAGTGGAATGAATAGGCGCCATGGACAAACAAGAAGAAAAGGACTTTGCCACCTTTGCACGAGAGTGGCATGATATGATGGTGAGAATTTGGACGGATCGGATCGTGACAATGAACATCCACCGCACGGGAACGTTGCACCGCAGCGTACACCAGCAGGCTTTCAGCGTGGCACCCGACGGTTTTGCCATGCAAGCCGCATATCGTTTCGTGGAATACGGGATATATGTCGACGCGGGTACAGGAAAGGGCTACAAAAGAGACAACGGGGGGGACCTGAAATTCTTAGACCCCGTGGAAAGAGCCAAACGGGGGCTCGGAGCCACAAGAAAGCGCAGACCGTGGTTCTCTGTGTCGTGGGATATATCGAAGAAGGTGCTGAACAGACGCTTGTCAAACGACATCGGAAATGAGTTTACCGGTATCTTCGACTCATTAAAAGACAATCCCTGAAAACGATTTTGACGATTTGATTTGGGAACAAGTGGAGAAAATCGTATTTTAGCCAAACAGAATTTCAAAACAAAGTCATTATGATCAGCGATTATTTCTTCTATTTGGCCTGTGTAATTGGTTTCTTGCTCATAGTACGTGTCATATACGTATTTGAGAAATCCTATGAGCAATTCAAAAAAGAACTTCCTGAAATCGTAAAGAAAGAACAGCATGAAAAGGCGGTCAAGAGAGCCGTCAGGGAACGATATAAGCGAATTGAAAGCGAAGCCTTTCGGAAGTACCCCGGAATAGGAGGGAACTATTTGAAAAGACGAGACTACATAAAAAGAAAGTGGAGAGGAGAAGGAGACTGATTTTGTCATTTTCTATTTTTACGCATAGCGGTATCTTTGACGCAAAAGGTCAAGATACCGCTTTTATTTTTCCAGTATGGTAGAAAAGGACATCAAGATAATCGAACTCCACGTCAACGACAAAGACGCAAAGGAGAATATTGAGCAACTCCGAAAGAAGGTGGAAGAGCTGAACCGGCAGAAGCAGCAAGCGGAGCAGGTATTGAGCGACAAAAGCTCCACAAACGGACAGCGGCAACGCGCCGTCGAAACGCTCCAAAAGGTGAATTCCGAGCTTAGGAAGAACGCACGAGAATTGCAACGCTCGGAGAATCGTGTGGAAGCGCTCACAAACGGTTTGCGGCGCATGGACGAGCAGACGCCGAAGGAGCTGCAAAAGACGATTCGCCAAATCAACGCGGAACTCAATTCGGGCGCCGTCAAACGCGGATCGGAGCAGTGGGACGCCTACACCGAGGCGCTCAAGAGTGCCAAGAAGGAATTGCAGGATATTCGAAAACAGCAAGAAGTAAAAGAGGACAAGAGCTTTGGAAATAAAATCGCCGATTTCGGTAACAAGTGGGTAGGAACAGTCGCATCCATTGCTGGCGGCATGGAAATCTTTGACAACGCCAAACAGTGGGTGAGTAGTTTCGTCGATATGTACGCCGACATGAAGGAGCACATGAGTGGCGTGTCGAAATACACCGGGCTGGCAGCAGAGGAGGTGGACGAACTCAACGAGGCTTTCAAGAAGATCGACACCCGAACCCCCCGTGAGAAGCTCAACGACTTAGCCGCCGACGCCGGACGTTTGGGTATTACCGGCAAACAGGACATTCTTGATTTCGTGGACGCCGCCAACCAAATCAATCTCGCTTTGGGTGAAGATTTGGGCGAAGACGGCGTAAAGAATATTGGTAAGCTCACACAGCTCTTTGAGGACAGCAAGGCTTTGGGGCTCAAGAACGGCATGCTCGCAACCGCGTCAGTCATCAACGAACTGGCACAGTCCTCATCGGCATCAGAACCCTATCTTTTGGAGTTCACCGCACGTTTGGCCAGTATCGGGAGCACGGCAAAAATCGCACAGTCGGATCTTACTTCGATTGCAGCCGTCTTGGATCAGGGCATGGTAGGCGTCGAGAAAGGCGCCACCGCCATGCAGAACGTCTTGACGGCCATCTACAGACGCCCCGCCAAGATGGCAAAGGCGGCGGGGCTCGACGTGAAGAATTTCACCGAGCTCGTCAAAAACGACGCCAACGCCGCGCTCTTGCAGTTCATCGGCGCACTCAAAGACGCACGCTCTTTGGAGAACATCGCACCCATGCTCGAAGAGATGAAGCTTTCGGGATCGGGAGTGACGCAGACGCTCGCAACTTTGGCCAACGGGCTCGACAACCTCAAAGCCACCCAACAGCAGGCATCACTTGCATTCTTGGAACACACATCGGCCACCAAAGAAGCCGAAGCGGCCAACTCCACCGTGCAGGCACAACTCGAAAAGGCGCAGAAGGCCTACAAAGATTTGGCCGTCGAACTGGGTGGACACTTGGAGCCCGTGGTCAAACACATGGTTTCATCCACCGGACTCATGGCAAAGGCGCTGCTCTATGCTATTCGGTTCGCCGTAGAGCACAAAAGAGCCCTCATCACTTTGGGCGTAGCCATGGCGGCTTATACGACCGGACTGATCATTACAACCGCATGGGAGAAACGTTTTTGGGTGGCAAAAGCGCTGAATCTCATTGCAGACAAAGCAGCGGCCATGTGGACGGCCATAAAAATGACGGTTATCATGGCATGGAATGCGCTGCTGGCACTCGTGACGTTGAACACCGAAAGAGCGGCAATAGCTCAGATTATATTTAATCGAGCCATGGCGGCCAATCCCATCGGTTTGCTGCTGTCTGGTATTGCTGCTTTGGTTACACTTATCATCACGTTCACCCAAAAAACCGAGGACTTGACGCAAAAACGTTCGGTGCTCAACGACGTGCAGAAGGAGGCCGTGAAGAAAGCCGCCGAGGAAATCGAGGTCGTCAAACGACTCCATCAAATCGTTCGCAACAGCAATGAAGCATACGATACCCGACGCAAAGCGATTGAGCATTTGCAACGAATCGTACCGGGCTATCACGCCTCATTGACCAAAGAGGGGAAATTGACCGAGCACAACACCAAGGCGATTTCTGATTATATTCGTTCGCTGCAAAACAAAGCCCTGGCTGAAGCTGCCTATGATAAGCTGGTGGAACTGCAAAAGGCACGAATTGAGCAGCAGATGACAGTCGAACGAAAGAAGTATAACGTCCGAGCCGTTGATAGAGAACTAAAAAAGAAACAATACGAATCAAGGACGCAGCGGGCTGTCATGTATTCTCCTTCAACAGAATCAACAGATCCAATGGATCCAATAGAATACGAGCTGAATGATTTGCGTACTAAAAAGCTCAATGAGCGCCAAAAGCAAGTCGACGCGCTCAAAGCGGCGCAGGACGATTTGGCAGAGACCAACAGGCAGATCAATCAGCTCAACAACTTTGTCCAAGGGAACAACGAAGTCAAGAGCTTTTACGGCAAGCTCATCAATAATAAGGCCACCGACTTTTCCACCGACGACACCGAAAGCGGCACCTACACGCCCCCCGGCGCAGGTGGAAAGACCGGCAACAAGAAGGAAACCAAGGAAGACAAACTCAAGAAAAAGGAGCTGGAGGACGGCAAAAAACACATCGAACAGGTCGACAAACTGCAACGCGAGAAGAACGACCTACTCAAAGTGCAGTTCGCGCAAGGGCTCATCACCACCGAAGAGTACAACGCCGCCGTGGCAAAGAACGACGAGGAAGCACTGAAGAGCAAGCGCGATTTCTATAAACGCAACGCCGACCAACGAAAGAAGTGGCAAGACGAGCTGGACAAGTACACGGACAAGGAGAAAACGCGCAACCAAGATTGGAGCCTGGCACAAATCGACAAGGATAACAAGGCCGCACTCGAACAATTGGAGCACAACGAAGCCGTGGGGCTCATCACCACCGAAGCCTACGAGAAGGAGCGCGACCGCATCACGCTCGAACACCTCAAACGAAGAGCCGACTATCTCAAGCAGTGGGGGCGCGTCGACGACTATGAGAAAGCCGCCGCAGCGCTGCAGGAGGAGGACAACAAGCAGCGGCTCGCAAGAGAGAAGAAGTACCAAGAGAAGGTCAAGCAGCTCCGAAACGAGTATCTCAAAAAGACCGCCCTCGAACAATTTCAAGAGGAGATGAAGGTGCTTTCCGAGCTCCACACCCGCAAACTCATCTCCGAAGAGGAGTATTTGCGCTTGCAGGCGGCTTTGCGACTCAAGTATCAAGGCGACGACGGCCGCGGCGGACTCATCGCCGAGGAGCGGCAGAAGCACACCGAAGAGTTACTCACATCGGCACGCCACAGCGCGAGCAGCACACTCGGCACGCAGCGCGACGACAAGGACGAGAGCAGCCATAGCGGCACCACCAATGCTTTCGGCGTTTCGGAACTCGCAAAGAGCGCCCTCAAGTTACGCATTCACGCCGCCACATACGACGCGCTCAAACGCATGCGCGAAAAGGACAAGGAGCACGCCCTGGAGTACGACGCCGCGTTCAAACAGCTCGACCGCGAACGCGTGCAGGGCATCACCGAAGCAGCCGCGGCGGCTTATTCCACATTTGGCGCCGTCGTTTCCACGTTCAGCGACTTGCAGCGCGCAGAGGCCGACGCCCAAGTGGCGAGAACCGAACGAGAGTACGACGCCAAGATCAAAGCCGCCGAGGGAGACCGAGAGCAAACCGAGAAGTTGGAGGCCGAAAAGCAGGCCGCCGTCGCAAAGATCAAGAACGATTACAACCAACGCGCGGCCAACATTCAGGTGGCACAGGCCCTGGCGGGCGGTGCCATGGCGGCCATCAACGCCTATTCATCGGCGGCGGCCATTCCCATCGTCGGACATGTGCTGGCGCCCATCGCCGCGGCGCTCGCAGTAGCCACCACAGCCGCACAGATCGCCACCATCCGTAAGCAGGCCGAAGCGCAGCAATCGGGATACTACGAAGGGGGCTTCACCCCCGGACGCAGATACCGCCGAACAGCGGGCGTGGTGCATGAAGGCGAATTCGTGGCAAACCACAAGGCCGTCAACAACCCCGCGGTTTTGCCCGTACTCCGACTCATCGACCACGCGCAGCGCAACAACACCATCGCAACGCTTACAGCGGCCGACGTGAGTAGGGCCATCGCGGCGCCGGGAGTTCCACCGCAAGGGCGAACACCCGACGCCGAAGGCAGCGCCACACACCCGGCCATGGCACAGAGACGGGCACAGCCCGACACAGTGCCGGCCGATACCGTGGCGCAGGGACTGCAGGAGGCCATCGACCGCCTCAATGTCAACCTCGAGAGCGGTATTCGCTCAACGGTTTCCATCGACGGCCGCGACGGCGTGGCATATCAGCTCGACAAGTTCAGAAAATTGACCGACAGAAAATAAAAACGTCTCGCATGACAAACCTTTATATCGACGGCCGACAGGCCGTGCTCCCAACCGACACGCAAATCAAGGTCACAGCCGAAAATCCTCTCTTCACCGACGCCGGCACTTACACCCTGGAGGTGGCTTTGCCACTCGAAGGGTGCGCCGACAATCAACGCATTTTCGGACCCATACACCGCGCCGACGTGCTCAAAGCCGAACTCACTGCCAAGCGCTGGCCCTTTGTGCTGGTCGCACCGCCGCTGCACATCGAAGGCACGGCGCGCGTGTCGTCGGTGGACAACGAGGGAGTGAAAATTCAGCTGCTGGCGGGACGTTCGGCGCTCAACGACGCGAGCAAAAACGCCGACGGCGAAGACCTATATATTGATGAGTTGCACAATATCATCACGAAAAACGAGCGGGGGTTCCCCGTAATCGGAGGGCTGGGAAGCGTCTTCGAAAAGGCATATCGTGAGAAGAACCCCAACGCCGACTTTGTTTCCTATTACGACGTCCACGCCATGTGGCTCCACGGAGAGCTCACACACCGCGGGCGCGACGGAGACGCGGAGACCGTGGTGATTCCCATCTATTCCACCGCCGACAAGGTGACGGCCAACGAGCGAGCCGTGGTCTACTGGGGACAGCGGGGCAAATTCATCGGAGTCGACAAAGGAGCGAAAGTCTATGAGATGACAAACGACGGCCGACGCATCGCGCCTTTCCCCGCAGAGGGGAGCTATGTCGACGCCAACCAACAAGAGCACATGCAGAGCGACACCGCCTTTGCCCCGCAGCCCTTTCTCGTCGTCGTGGTCGAACGGCTGCTCAAAGCGCTTGGTTTCGACATCAGCCCCGAGGACAATGCCATCAGGGGCACATGGCAGGAGCGGATCATCGTGGCGAATTGCAGAAAGACGGTGCACATCGCTCACATGTTACCCCACTGGACGGTCAAGGAGTTCATTCGCGAGGTGCAAAACTTCTTTGGCGTGCTCATCACCACCGAGGGGCGGCGCGCACGCATCGTCCGAAAACGCAATGCATACGGCGACGGCGCGAAAACCCACCTCATCACGCAGCCACTCGACGAGTACACGGCCACCGTCGAGGAGAACGCCGAGCGCAAAGACACCGCCGGTGCGAATGTGGCGTACAAATTTGCCGAGGTTGACAAGCGAATGCAGTTGCCCGAGGACATGGAGCAGAAGCTAAAGTGCACAATCGAGCCCGACTTGCAGGCCGTCAAAAACGCAGGCCGGGGAAATGATTTCAGCCCCGGGGGCAACCTGTATGCCTTCACAAAGGAATATATCATCACCAACGCCAAGACGGGATTTCGCCACGCCTATTTTCGCATTCACGCAACCGAACAGTGGCAGTTGGAGGTGATTGACCCCATGGGCGGGCGTTTCCCCAACCGCAAAAGCGGCGCGAAACGCCCCAAGCCCGACGTGGAGCTGCGAATCGTGCCGGTACAGACCGCCGTGCCGCCCAAGGGCGTTCGTTACGTGGCGCTCCTTTGGAACGAAAAGAGCCGGCGATACGACGAACGCACCGACTTTTCAGACCCCACGGCCATCATGGCGACGGCCGACACCGTGCGAGACCCCGACGGCGGTGGTATTCTTTCGGTGCACGACGTGCTTTATCCCAAAAGCAGCGACACCGCGCAGAGCGAGCCCAAGGCGCGCGACGTCATCGAAGTGGCTTACTACGAAGAGGGCATGCAGCAGCCCGTCCACTCGGAGGCAGAGCACCCCGACTACATACCGGCAGCGTGTGGAAACCCCTTTTACGTGGAGCAGGAGAACATCAAACTCCACGGCGCACCCTCATTCAGGCTGCTACTCAACTACAAAGGTTTGCGACCCGACGAGACACCCGACCCCAACCCCGAGCAGAGCATGGAGCAGACCGTCTTTTCGGGCTACATCCCGCCCGACACCGCCGTGCAGCGCGTCGTCTCCTTCATCGACCGTGGAGACTTCAAACCCGAAGACGTCTACATCATCGGGGGCCGACGCTACCTTTGCCGCAAACTCGAATTCAGCGTCACAGAAAAGGGCACCGAACGACTCGTCAAAGGCTATTTCCACGAAGCCGAGTGATCGCCGAGGCACAAAAATCACTATCTTTGCCCGAGATTGAAGCCCATAGCCCGCAAACATGTGCATAAAAGACCAATACGAATTCAAGAGCCGCGACGTGGCGCGCGTCATCATAGCCGAACTCAACCGCCGACGATTCGGCGTTTCGAACGACAAGGTGCAGTGTCTCCTTTACATCGCATACGGCCTTTGGCTCCTAGCGCTCAAATACCGCCTCACAGACGAACGCCCCGAAGCATGGAGACAAGGCCCCGTCTTCAGCGCCGTGCAACACGAACTGGCAGACAAAACAGAAGCACAGCTCGCACAGATAGACGACGATGATTTGCCGCCGACCATTCGACAGAACGCCGATTTGCGCAAGGTCATCGACCTGGTCATGGAAGATTTCGGGGACTGGCCCGACACCGCACTCAAAATGTGGAACGTCAGAGACTGCACCCCGTGGTGGCAATTCATTTTCCACACAGATAGGTGGGAACGGCAACCCATACCCGACAGCAGCACCTACGAGTTCTTTGCAAGCCTCTACAACTATGAACCCAACCAATAGCGAGCAGCGCGCCACACCGCGCATCGGACAGTTTCAGCGCACGGGCGTAGCATGCCCACCGCAGCCGGAGACAGGCAGCGCAACGCCGCAACCCTGGGAAAAACGATACAACGACACAAGCCGGCTGCGAATGCACACCGCCTACTGGGTGGTGATCGTCGTTTCTGTTTGGCTTTTGGTCGTGATTTCGGTGGTGGTGCTTTGCGGACTCCGATGGCTTCACATTTCAGACGCCGTGCTCATCACGCTTTTGGGCACCACAACGGTCAATATCATAGGGCTGCCATTCGTTTTGCTCCAAGGGCTCTATCATAAGCCCACAAAGAACAAGAAGTAGCCCCCGCCTTTTCACCCACCGCCCCCCGTTTTCCACTGAAAGCGGGGGCTTTTTCGTCAACAGCCCCCAACTTCCAACCCACCACGCCCGCACCCGTTTTGACGCCCACCGTCAAAATAGATCATAATAACAAGGAAGCAGCCGCGACGCCACGAGCACGACCGCGGAAATAGCTAACTTTGCCATGTAAACCATCAGCAGAGGACATAATGAACACCACACTCAAATCATTCCTTCAGGTGCTTAGCAGTGGTTTCGCCCTACTGGCAAGCGCCTTTCGAGCCGAAACGCCGAAACGCTCTCAACCCATGGAAGACTTTCGGAGAAATATGGAGCGGAATATGGCATTGACAGACAAGCAGCGTCTGCAAGAAGACTGGAAAGCCGTCAAAGGCGACCAAATGCGCGCATGGGCTAAGATAAAACAGATATATGGCTAAGAAAAAGCTGCAGAACATCACCACCGACCCGCACCCGTTTTGACACCCACCGTCAAAACGCCCACCGAAACCAAGAAAAACGCACAAACGCTTTGCCAAACAAAAAAGAGTTCGCACCTTTGCAGTGCTAATTTATACAGTCTTCACGACTCCGTAGGGCATTCGGTCAAATGCTCGCCCACGGCGGGCATGTTTCGTCAGTATAGGCGAACCGCCCCGACCATCATCTTATCGACTTTACGACAGCTATGTTCGTCATAGCGGCCGCCTTTCCGATCATCCTTTTTGTCCCTCGGGTCAGACTGTTTGAGTTAGCAACGGAAACGGCGGCCGTTTCTTTGTATACCGCCCAATGCTAACTCAAACAACTCATCACACGATGAAATCCACCCACAGCCCCGGGGCCTTTGCCCGCCTTGAACGCAGCGTGAAACGCTACATGAACCGTCGCTCACAGTTCGCCCACGACATCACCGGCGCCAACATTTCGCGCACACTCGCAACAGAGCTCATCATCGGCTGCTGCATTTTCTCCACCGCTTTCTTTGCCCACACCATCATCACGGGCGCAGCGCTCATCATCGCCGGCCTGCTCATCGCACGGCGCGCATTTGCCGCCATCGACGCGCAGATTGACAACGACGGCCACCACATAGACCGAGCAGACGACGATCTCAACGAGGAAGGAGGTGCACGATGATCTATTTCGATGAACACAAACGCATGCACATCGTCGACGAAACCGGGTGGTGGGAGCCCAAAATGATCACACAACTCCTTTCCGAACTTTACGGTGCCATCGCAGCCGGAACGGAAGACGGGCTCTCATACCACGAAACCGCCATGTTCCTACAACTGCTCCTGCCAACCGACAGACAGATGACGGACATGTTCGCCCACCCCGAAGATACAACCGAACCCAATAAGGAGGACGCGCAATGAAAAAAATAAGAAGTATCGGCACGGTCGAAGTGAAAGGCATCGTCGATATGGAAGACATGCTGGCAGCAGTGCCCGAAGATGAGCAAGTCTTCATGCTCTTAAAGGCTTTCCTCCAGTTCGAGACCCGAAACGTGAGAGACGCCATCGACATCTATTTTGAACAACACCCAGAAGAAGAACATCGCCATGATAATTGATATACCTGTAGACGTAGACAACATTATGGACGAAGCTTTAAGCAGCTATCCCAACTATTACTTTGAAAAGCTGGTGAAAGACTTGTCAACAACCTATCTGGAAGACGCGCTCAGAGAGCACTTCAAGCAAATGCAGCAAACGAACAAACCGCTGCCGGATTTCATCGACCCAAGTAAACTGTAAGGACTATGAACAAGCGACAACGAAAGAAACAGCTCAAGCAGCGATACAACAAGAACGTCCTTGAAGTTCTCTCAATGTTCCCGAGCTTAAGACCGGGCGACGTTAGAATCAAAATCACATTGAGGAGAATAAAGCGCAATACCGACGAGGCGTTGCAAGAACGTGAAGACAATGAAGAAGAGGTTGAAGAAGAAACGAATGCAACAGCGCATAGTTAAGCACTATCTTGATTTGTTCGCCCCGTGCAGCGTCTACATCAAGCTGCTCATCAGGAGGTGGACGCGCAAAGAACGGCGCCCCCGAGCGCATTGACCGCCCGTGTGACAGCCCATTTTCGCGGTGTCACGAAAAAGGTCGAGACACAAAAACGCCGCGCCCCGGGACACAAACCCGAGGCGCGGCGCGCTCTTCAGCCCGAGGCGGTCATTCGCCGTGCAGCACAAGGTCGATCACACGGCGGTTTGCCGCGTCCACCTTTCGCCGGTCGAAGTCGATATACACGTCCGTGACGGTGTTTCCACCGTGTCCCAGCGCCGCGGCGATGGTGTCTTTCGGCACATCGAGCCCGGCGGCCAATGTAGCCCATGTGTGGCGCGCCCAATAGATGGTGAGTTCAGCGGCAAACGGCACGTCGAGCGAATGCAGTCCGCGAGTCACACGCATTAAAAAGCTCTTGTAGGGCAAACCACGCCCGAAATCCAGCAGCCGAGCCCCCGCACCGCGATACTTTTCGATCAGGGCCAGGGCTTCAGGTTCCAACTTCACCGAGTAGAGCCGCCCGGTCTTTGCACGACGGTACTCCACACGCCCGTTCACCGGCGCACCCAGCGCCACAATATCCACGGGATTCATTCCGATCAGGAGAAAAGAGAGCCGAAACACGTCGAGCGCCACGGTTTGCAGCGCGGTGGAAGGGCGCAAAGCGAAGAGCAGACGCAGATCATCGAGTGAGAGCGAACGCTTTCGCGTGGCTTCACGGCGCAGCGGTAGCCCGCGAAACGGGTCTTTGGTCATCAGCTCATCGATACGCGCCGTGCGAAACAAACAACGAAGGTCGGTTAAGTAGTGCACCACAGAGTTGTGCTTGAGCCCCTGCTGCAATAGGTGGCTTTGCAAGTCGCGCAAGAAGCGAGGTGTGAAGTCGTCAAACGACCATTCGCGCACACGAGGTTCGAAGAGCACAAGATGGCGCAACATGCCCAGTATGCTTGAACGCCGCACGGCGCCTTTCGTTTCGGCCTGCTCCAGCGCCCAGTCGTAAAACCGAGGCGCCACCGTCTTTGCCACGCTGCTCAGATAGCGATCACGTATTTGACGAGCCGAGAGCGTGTAGAGTTCGCCCTTGAGCTTGAGGTCAAACATCAGATTGACCACCTGCATTCGAAACTGTTCCAGGTAGTCGTTGAGAAATTGACGGCGCCGGTTCGCCACTACTTTGCCCAGTGTGGCATTCCACTCAGAGGGGAGCACGCAAACGCCCGTGGTGAGATAGGCGGCGCTGTTGCAAATGCGAATAGCCAAGCGAATCGGAGCGGGACAACCGGGCTTTGTGGCGCGGGTGTCGAGATAATACTTTACGGTAGCCATGTGTCTTTGATTTTGCACGGCTCTTGCACGGTATTTGCACGGCGTTGTGCAGAAATGTGCAAGTTTGTGCAAGCAAGC
>ERZ773213.588-NODE-588-length-21153-cov-4.035359_pt1 | contig 21153 bp, 21 predicted proteins | sample MGYA00580996_ERZ773213 | MGnify/ENA primary metagenome ERZ773213 (study PRJEB29015, sample SAMEA2738152) | human oral metagenome | biome: human oral; feature: human-associated habitat; material: saliva | place: China | collected 2197 ...
CCTTTGAAAATTACGAAATTGAACAAATGAGAGATGGTCACGTTGTGGTGACGACCAAAGTAGTGGACTCGTCGCTCAACTACTATGGCAATGCCCACGGTGGCTATCTCTTTACCCTTTGTGACCAGATCAGCGGTTTGGTGGTCATATCTCTAGGATTAGACGGAGTGACGCTCCAATCCTCTATCAACTACCTCAAAGCAGGAAAACTTGATGATGTGCTGACTATTAAAGGAGAATGTGTCCATCAAGGTCGCACAACCTGCGTAGTGGATGTCGATATTACCAATCAAGAAGGCAGAAATGTCTGTAAGGCAACCTTCACTATGTTTGTCACAGGCCAACGGTCAGAAGACAGACAGGTAAGGATATAGATATAGATAAACAAAAAGAGGCTCGCACCTCTTTTTTAGTTTCAGATAAATCAATCAATTTCTTTAATAAACTTAGCAATTTCCTTTACAATCTCAGTAACCAAAGCATTTCCCATAAAAAACTTTCTCATTTTATCAGATACCTCTACAATAGAACCATCAGATAATTTCTTTTTAGCTGTCCAATCATCTGGGAAATCTTGAAGTCGTTCAGCTTCAATGGGGGGAATTAATCTATATTTATTATTTACAAATAATAAATATGTAGAACGATTAACTGTTCCTTTGATGTTGAAAAAATTCAGGTATTAACAGGTTTTAACGAGAAAAAGCAAGAGGCTTTAAGAGAAAAGAATATTCAAGCAGTGAAAGTTTTTAACGATTTTCTTCTTCATACGATGGAGTGTCAAAATCAAGGTATTGATTTCAGAAGTTCCAGAAACGGAGCAGATTTAGATACTGCTGTAATGGAAGTTTTAGATTTGAATGAAGAATAATATATTTTGCATAAACAAACCATTCTAAGGCGTTTAGAGCGTGAACGAAATAAGCGTTCTGTTTAACCCCAAGACTCCTCTGTGGATCTTTTTAATTTCTTTTAAATATACTCAAATATGCTATAATAGAACTATAAAATTTAAGAAACCCGAAGGGTACCCTTCCTTTATTATGAATATAATAAAGGAATCCTATCAGCCCTTCACAAAAATTTAAAGAAGGAATATGGTATGGTAGAGCAAGTAACAAATGAAAAAATGCACCACGAGAGGATGGCAATAAATATCAAAGAGAAGGCTTCTTTAATATGGAATATCGCTGATATTTTACGAGGGCTTTATAAGCCACATGAATACGGTAAGGTTATCCTACCTATGACAGTCATTAAACGTTTGCATGATACCTTGCTTCCGACAAGAGATGATGTGCTTGCGGTTTCGAAATCAGTGACAAATATCAAGGTCGTTCAAATCAGAGACAGAAAACTAACGGATGCTTCTGGCTATACATTTTATAATACAAGTCGTTTTACGTTTGAGAATCTGCTAAGTGACCCTGAGAATATTTACGACAATTTCAACTCCTTCCTTAATGGTTTTTCTGAAAATGTTAGAGATATTCTTGATAACTTCGAGTTTGATAAAGAGATCTCGAAGATGGCTAATAACGATGCTCTGTTTGCAGTTATTCAAGAGTTTAACAGCCAAAAAGCCTATTTAGGTGCGGATACTGTAACTTCGACGGATATGGGCTACATCTTTGAAGAGCTGGTTCGTCGATTTTCTGAGAGTTACGGAGAGGACGCCGGGGCTCACTTTACAAGTAGGGATATTATTTACCTGATGACAGACATTCTCCTAATCAATGAAAAACCATCAGATAAACCTATCGTGCGTACGATTTATGACCAAACTATGGGAACATCGCAGATGCTTTCAGCCATGATGGAGCGAATTAAAACTCTTGATGCTAATGCAGATGTAACCACATTTGGTCAAGAGTTAAACCCAGAAACCTATGCCATTGCCAAGGCAGATACCATGATTCGTGGAGGCAATCCTGACAACATGGCTTTAGGATCTACTCTTTCCAAGGATGCTTTTTCAGGCTATACCTTTGATTACTTGATTTCCAACCCTCCATTTGGTATTGACTGGAAGAAAGACCAGAATGCTGTCAAGGAAGAGGCTGAGTTAGGTGAGAATGGTCGTTTTGGTGCGGGACTACCTAAGATTTCAGATGGTCAGCTTCTTTTCCAACTAAATGGTATAGCTAAATTAAAAGATACAGGACGTATGGCGATTATCCACAATGGTTCAGCACTATTTTCTGGTAATGCTGGTGGTGGTGAGTCTGCTATCCGTGAGTATGTGATTATGAATGACTGGTTGGAAGCGATTATTCAGTTGCCGACAGACTTGTTTTATAACACTGGTATTTCGACCTACATCTGGATTATCACTAAAAATAAAAATAAAGAACGACAAGGTAAAGTGCAGTTATTGGACGCTAGTAAAGCTTTTGCGAAACGTCGAAAAAATATCGGTAATAAGAGGGTTGACATCAAGAAAGCTCAGCGAGAACTCATCGTACAGGCTTATGGTGAATTTGCCAATAAAATCTATACTGAAGATGATTCGATTGTAGAGTCTAAAATATTTGATAATGATTTTTTTGGTTATCAAAAAGTTGTTGTTGAAACACCTCTATATGATGAAAGTGGCAATATTATCAGAAAGAAAAATGGGAAACCAGAACCTGATACTAGCAAGCGTGATACTGAGGATATTCCTCTGACAGAAGATATTGATACTTACATCAATAGAGAGGTACTGCCTTTCAATCCAGACGGTTGGGTTGATAAAAGTAAAACAAAGATTGGTTTTGAGATTCCATTTACACGTTTGTTTTACAAATATCAAGCGCCAGAAAGTTCTGAGGTTATCGCAAAGCGTATCAAAGCACTGGAGGAGAAAATTGTGAAGAATTTTGAAGCTCTGAGTAGTAACGGCGTGGAGGAATTGGGATGAGAAAGTTGAAGGACAGCGGTGTAGAATGGATAGGTGAGATTCCTGAGCACTGGGAGGTTTCGACTATCTCAAAAGTTTTTTCCCAACGCAATATGAAAGTTTCAGATTTTGATTTTTCTCCGCTATCAGTTACTAAACATGGAATTGTGCCTCAGTTAGAAAGTGCAGCAAAATCAGATGACCATTCAAATCGAAAATTAGTAAAAAAAGGTGATTTTGTAGTAAATTCTCGTTCGGATAGAAAAATGTCTTCAGGAGTTTCAGAGTTTGATGGTTCGGTTAGTTTAATCAACCTTGTTATGATACCAAGAGGGGAAAAACTTAATGGTAAGTTTGTAGGTTATCTTCTGAAAAACTATGGTTTTGCAGAAGAGTTTTATCGTTGGGGAACTGGTATTGTTGCTGATTTATGGTCAACTAACTGGGAAAGAGGAAAAAGAATTCAGCTCCCAATCCCTCCTATTTCCGAACAACAAAGAATTGCAAAATTTCTTGATGAAAAGACCGCTCTAATTGATGATATTATTACAGATACGAAACAAACGATTGCAGAGTTAAAATCATACAAACAGTCTTTAATTTCGGAAATTGTTACTAATGGTATTAATAAAGATGTAAAAATGGTTTCTACCGAGATTGATTGGATTGATGAAATTCCTGAGGGATGGGAAGTTGCAAAAATTAAAAATATATCAAAGTTAAGAAATGAAAAAACGTCTTATGAGAGAGGCCAGAATTTTTTAGCTTTAGAAAAAATGGTTTCATATAAACCAGGATATATCGATTTATTGACTGAAGTCGAAAACGGAAGACAACAAGTTATAAAACAAGGTGATATTGTGTTTAGCAAATTACGTCCCTACCTTGCTAAGGTAGCTTTAGCTGATTTTGATGGACATGGGACAGGTGAATTATTGGTGTTTAATGATATTAAAATTAAGCGTAAACTATTCATGTACAAATTAATTTCTGAACAGATTTTACAACCAGTAAGAGGGGCGTCTTATGGAGTGAAAATGCCAAGGGCTAATCCTGATTTTATATTATCATTACCTATTTCTTTTCCAATTTCATTATCTGAGCAATCTAAAATTGTAAACTATCTTGATCAAAAGATGTCTCAAATTGATACTTTAATTATAGAAAAAGAAAATCTTATATCCGAATATGAGTATTATAAAAAATCAATAATTTATGAATATGTGACAGGGAAAAAGCAGGTGGAAGGCTATGAAAGTTGATTTTGAACTATTGTTAAAACCAAAAATCCAAGACGGAGACTTACGCCAGCTGTTTTGGAAATCCTTTGAAAGGGTTCATGACATCAATCGGTTAGAGAAAACCAATACGCTTACTTACTATTTCCCAGAGGATAACCCGCTACAATTTAAAACAATCATCAGAAAATCAGATAATATCCTTCATTGTCGACTAAAAGCAACAGTTGATATTCACTGGAGGAAGACGTGTTTCTATGATAAGTTTAGAGCAAGGATAAGTGGAGTCTTGAGTCAACATTTTGAAGTAACTCATTACTCTGCTGATTTATCAGCTTACTATGCGAAAAAATGCTACTCGACTCTTCTTGACTATGAAACCAACTTAAGAAAGATTTTTTACTTCATTTACCATTTCTATGATGTGACAGATGCGACCGCTGGACGCAAAAAACAAACCTTAAATGCCTATGTTGAAGATTTGGATTTGAGTCAACTAGAAAAACTCTTGTTTGCGAAAGATTGGCTGTTAGTTGGTAAATCTTATGAATTTTGTGGTATTAGCAAAGATAGCAATCTATACGAAAAATTCTCAAAGATAGCTGAAAAGATAGAATTTCGAAGTCTGTGGGAAGTGAATATAAAGCCCTTACTACCTAAGCATGATATTGATGAAGAAGTCATAACGAAGATTAGAAATGTCCGAAATAAGGTCGCTCACCATAAAGAAATGAGCTTTAATGATTGGAAGTTCTGTAAAAATGAAGTTCGGACCTATGCTAATAAATTTCACAAAATTCAAGATGAGCTACTTGAAAGGAGATTTTACCAAAATACAAAGGGTTCAACTGTTGCACTACAAGGACTTCTTGAAATGTCGAAACAATTTCAAAAAGCGGTTGAAGCTTACACAAAGACAATACAGGCCCACAATGCAATTCTGTTAGGAGAAACAATAGCAAAGGCAATGAAGAGTATAACTATTCCTAGAATTGATATTTCTAAAACCATTGCACCTGCTATGGCCGAGATTGCTAATTCTCATGTTGAACGTATATCAAAAATAATGCAAAATACAACTATTCCTCAGATAGGCGTGTTAGGAAATGATGAGCAAGAAAGTTCATCGGAAAACGACGAAGAAGATAAGGAATAATATGGAAGATAATGAAAAACGCTTTGAGCAAGATATCGAAACATGGCTGACCTCACCAGCTGGAGGTTGGACAAAAACGACCTTTCAGGAATCGCACTATGATGCAACTAAGGGGTTAGATATAGAAACGCTTATCCAGTTTGTCAAAGAAACCCAAGAAAAGAAATGGGCAAGATATGAAAAAGTAGTAGGAGCTGACCCTGTAGAAAGTTTCTACAAACGCTTTGAGCAGGAAGTTTCTCAGCATGGTATCTTGCATGTTCTTCGAAAAGGTATTAGGGACAGAGGTGTTCATTTTAAGATAGTTCAGCTTCGCCCTTCATCAACCCTAAATGAAGACATCACTAGGGATTATCAAGCCAATAAAACACAAGTAATTAGGCAATTTGCTTACAGTCCCCATAATCGTAACACAATCGATATGGTTCTTTCCATCAACGGAATTCCTCTGATTGCTGTTGAGCTTAAAAATCAATTGAAAGGACAATCTGTTGAACACGCTAAAAAACAATTTATGTTTGACCGAGATCCTAAAGAAATAGTTTTTCAGTTTAATCATCGTATTTTAGTTTATTTTGCTGTTGATTTAAATCAAGCTTGGATGACAACAAAGTTATCTGGGAAGAAAACTTTTTTCTTGCCCTTTAATCAAGGTTCAAATGGAGCTGGAAATGTCGGTGGGGCTGGGAACCCAGAAAACTCTAAAGGCTATCAAACCGCCTATCTATGGGAGAATGTGCTACAAAAAGATGCTCTGATGGACATTTTACAGCGATTTATCAACTTAGAAGTCAAGCACGAAAAGGATGCTAGTGGGAAAACGGTAGAAAAACAGACCTTGATTTTCCCACGTTATCATCAGCTTGATGTGGTTCGAAAATTGGTTGCAGATACTAAGCAGAAAGGCTCTGGTCAACATTATCTAATTCAACACTCGGCTGGTTCAGGGAAATCAAACTCCATCGCTTGGTTGTCCTACCATTTACAAAAACTGCATGACGATGATAATCAGCCGATTTTCAATTCGATTATTATCGTAACAGACAGGACTGTCTTAGACCGTCAATTGCAAGAAACCATCACGTCTTTTGATGCGACGACAGGATTAGTTGAAACGATTGGAGATAATAAATCTTCTAAAGATTTACTAAAGGCTATCAATGATGGCAAGCAAATCATCATCACAACTTTGCAAAAATTTCCTGTTATTTATCAAGATGTTGAATCAACAGCTGGAAAACGCTTTGCAGTGATTGTTGATGAGGCTCACTCATCACAGACAGGTTCGGCTTCGCAAAAGTTAAAAATAGCCTTATCAGATAGAGAAGAGGCTTTAAAAGAGTGGGAAGAGCTTGACGAAGAAGAGGTGAGTAAGGCACGAGATAAGGAAGATACACTTAATGATACTCTACTTGGGCAAGGAAGACATGGCAATATTTCCTTTTATGCTTTTACAGCAACACCAAAAGCAAAAACACTGGAGTTATTTGGTCAACAAATGCCAGATGGAACATTTCAACCTTATCATATCTACTCAATGAGGCAGGCGATTGAAGAAGGTTTTATTTTGGATGTTTTACAGAACTATATGACCTATCATACGGCTTATCAGATTTCGAAATTAGTTCCAGATGACCCTGAATTACCAGCTTCACAAGCTAAACGTGCGATTGCTCGATATGCTGACCTGCATCCTTATAATTTGGCACAAAAGACAGAAGTGATGGTCGAGCTATTTAGGGATAAAACACGCCATGCAATTGGTGGGAAAGGCAAGGCTATGGTTGTAACCTCCTCTCGCTTAGCAGCTGTTCGCTATATGAAGGAATTTAAACGTTACATTAGTGAAAAGGGTTATACGGATATGGATACCTTGGTTGCATTTTCAGGTGAAGTAAGTGATGATGGAGAAGAATATACTGAACCTAAAATGAACGATATCAAAGAAAACGAACTAAAAGATGCGTTTGCTACGTCTCAGTATAATGTATTGATTGTTGCCGAGAAATACCAAACTGGATTTGATGAACCACAGCTCCACACCATGTTTGTTGATAAAAAACTTCGTGGTGTTAAGGCTGTCCAAACTCTTTCTCGATTAAATCGAACAATGCAAGGAAAGGTGGATACCTTTGTTTTAGATTTTAAGAATACTGCCGAAGAGATTAGAGAGGCATTTCAGCCTTTTTATGAAGCTTCAACTCTTGATCAATCTATCGACCCAAACCTTCTGTACGATGCTAAGGAGAAAATCCGAAAGTATCATCTTTACAACTCTAATGATGTTGAGAGAGTTATCGCTCTTTATCAATCTGCAAATGATATACAAGATGAGAAGTTATTGGGGAGATTGGCGAATAGTTTTCAATCTATAGTTGGAAGATACGACCAGCTGGCAGATTCAGTGAAATACGAGTTTAGAACTCTCTTGCGAGGTTTTAGAGAAAAGTATAATTACATTTCTCAGCTAGTTCGTTTATTTGATAAAGAACTGCTTTCAGAGTATATTTTTATCAACTATTTGATTTCTTTACTTCCGACAAATAGTCAAGAAGTTGTTGATATTTCAGATAAAGTTCGTATGGATTATTATAAACTTGTCAAGGATAATGAGGAATCTATTCTTTTGGTTAAAGAGGAAAGTCCTATTTATAACCAGCAAAAAAGTATCAATCCTGCTGTAAAACCACCAGAAGAAAAAGATACGTTGACAGAAATTTTAAATAAAATCAACTCACAATTTCCAGATGTATTTACCGAAGAAGACCAAGTTATTTTGGACTTGATTGTCAAACAAGTCGTTCAAAATCCAAGTGAACGCCAACGTTCGATAGCTAAAAGTAATGACTATGCTATGTTTAAAAACTCGTTATTTCCTAAAGAATTTGAAGATTTGATTATCAATCTTTCACAGTCTAGCGAGGAAACATTTGAAAAAATATTTTCAAGTGAGGAGATTTTTAAGTTTATTATGGCGACCTCAGCACAGGAAGCCTATAAAAAATGGCGAAGTGATGTTAAAGCTTAAATACAATATCGTTGTGAGAGAGTAAAAAAACAACTCATGTTTAAATGGCATGAGTTGTTTTCGTAAGGTTTATAGATTTCTACTTATTTTGATTTCTTTACTTGAAAATTATTTTTTAAGATTTTCATCATATTCTCTATTGACTGGCTAATTTCTTCTAGTGTTGGAGAATTACGACTTTTATCAGAAGATAAATTAGTATCTTCACTAGGATGGTCTAAATAATTTCTAATATAAGTAGTCATTGATTGGTCGGTATACTTATTGTGGGTGTTTTAGTTTTGCTTTGTCACCAATTTAAAGCTCGGAGGGTGCTGGAGTTTCTTGCGACAGTTTGCCTAACTCGTAACTCACCTCAAGCATTTCTTGAAGAGTCCAGACCGAAATATCGCGAAAATCTTGGCTGTCTGAGTTTTGGCATTCCAGAGTAGGGATTCTGCCAATCACGCTGGCTACTATAGCAATTTCTTGGTCTCGTGTGGTGTCTTCGTTTTAGAAATTGTGGATATTTCGAATGCGGTCTTGAAGCGAGAACTGCTCTTGTTCAAGTTCATTATTTTGAATATTTCTGTTGGTGAATTTTTCCATAAAATCTCCTTTGCCTTATTGGTGTGTCCATGATAACTCCCTTTAACTAATAAGTCTAATCTTTTTTTAGTTAAACTTATTTTTCCACTCCCCAAATACAGTATTAGGAATAAGATAAACATCCCCTAAAGAACGAGTTAATGCGACATATAGCCTATTTCTTGACTTATTAGATAGATTAACCCAGTTTGATAAGTCACTTGTTGGCTCAGTTAATATTACACAAGTTTGAAGGTAAGTATCGCCTTTTGAATAAGACCAATTAATAGAATTATCTATCCTATTATGGTTTATTCTTTTATCCCAAACTAATTTAGGAATATTAGAATCAATCAGAATTTGATTCGCTTCAGAAGCACTGTTTAACCACCTAATTTCCCCATTGTTATCTGATAGAGATTCAATAGGAATCCTCAAATGAGTACTAATGAAATCACAAACTTTTGGAGCTACTCTCCGACTTTTTATTAGAGTATCTGTATCAATCTTAATTTTAGGAGATAATTTCTGAGATAAATCTTTAACAGAAGAGATTTCAGAAAATGGCAAATCTGAGCCTTTTCCATCCCTTCGAATTGGAGCTACTAAGCTTTGAAAAATATCCCCTACAGCCACGATGCTATTCTTAGATGATTCCAGAAGATACTTTAAAAGTTTAAAATTCCAACCGTTATAATCTTGAAATTCATCTATATAGATAGTATCACAAAAATTATTCAATCTATTGAGAGACATCTTTTTGAAATTATTATCTTGCTTTATAAAAAATTTACTCAATCTGGATACATAGAATTTACCATCTATTAAAAAATGCTTAGGGTTATCCAATTTAAAGTAACCATATTTACGAGGGTCAGTCTCTGGTTCAATATTGACTTCAACACCTTTGCTCTTTATGATTGGAAAATTAGCAATAGGCTCAAAAGGTCTAATTAACTGATTATATACAAATGAATCAAAAGTTGAAACTTTGATGTTTTCTGGAATTTTTCCTTTGAAGCGTTTTAACAATTCATTTCGAATATTTTCAACATTTTGATTGGTAAATGTAATAAGAAATACTCGTTTATCTTCAGAAAAATCATTTGCAATAAAATAAGTTTTTCCTGCACCAGCAGAAGCTAATACTATTTTTTTATCCATTGAATCGCCTCAACTAAATAATTTGGAATAGAAAGTGATTCTATATTTTTCTCAATAAACAGTGCGGTCTCAGTTTTATTTTTCAACATATGTGCACAAGCTTTGGGCATATCATCTTCCTTATATTTGGATTCAGTCTTCTTGTCTTTATATTCTTTATCAAAAGTGCTCTTATTGGAATTATAAAAAGCAACTTCGAGTGTCCAATTTTCAATATTCTCATCAGAAAAAATACTAAATAAGTCTGTATTATCGTATTGTTTATTCTTTCCATCATTATCAGTAATTACTACAACTTTTTTATTTAAGGACTCTGCAATTTTACGATACCTTTCGTAGGAAATACTCCCCATAGAAATTATCTCAATACCATCAGCCTCAATCTTACTACCTAAAACCTTTCGATAAATAGCTGGAAGAATGATATACTCCGCCGCACCTTCAACTAAAATAACCTTCTCAGCCAATATAAATCTCAAAATGTCCAAGTTATCAATTTTCGAAAAATACATTGATGTATCATCATCTAAACTCTTTAAGCTTTTTGTTTCTTTGTCTGAAAGCCATATTACATTCTTCAAGTCCAGTCTACTCACCACCAGCGAACTATGCGACACTACAATTACTTGTTCGTTAGTTCGTTGTTTCAATAGGTCAATTAATTTTCTTGTATTAGTAAAGCTTAAATGATTTTCAGGCTCATCAATAAAGATAATATCAAATATTCCATTAGATAAAGAGGTCTCAATTTTAATTAAATTTTCTTTTCCTTTCCCCATATCTTGAATTGAGATATTGTTTTCATAAATGTCAATCAGTTTAAGGAGATCGGTTTTAGTAGAATCAAATCCAATATGTTTATCATCATCAATTTTTAAATTTTCTTTTTGATTATCAATAAAACCTTGAAGTTGTCGCTTGAAGTCAGAAGCTACTTCTCGGTGTAAATTTAAGTCCACTTTAGCCTGATAAAGATTTCTGGCGTACCCACCAAACAAGTCATATTTCTGAGAAGAATTGTCCAAAAATATAGTATTTCTTGAAAGTAGCTGGCGTTTATAACTTTTTCCTTGAAAAGTGTTCCAAGAGGCACGATAATACTCTACTGGAATTATTTTGTTTTTAGCAAACTCATCAAAATTGACATTATTTAAAAAATCCATATCAAATTCATATACAAATCTAATCCCACAGTAAAACTTATCTTTTTCAGGAGTATTATAGTGAAGGCCAGAAAATTCTGATGCTATGATAGAGCCTTGAAAATCTAAAAATACTTCGATATCAATCTTAGGAAGTGTATCTTTACTTGGATTATCAAAGAAATGCTGGATATCCTCTTTATTCAAATATCTATCAAGCGATGAATCTGCACGATTGAAAACAGATTGGTTTAGAGCTATATCCAACGCTAACAATAAGCTGGATTTTCCACTTTCATTTTCTCCTACAATAACCGAAATTTCATCATTGAATTTTACTTCCAATTCTCTAAATTTTTTAAAACCTTTAATTCGAAGAGCTTTTATTATCACGATAAATTACCTCTTTTGTTTAGCTATCTATACATTTATTATACCACTTTAAAGCCTACATTTGCTTCATACCAAAAATTTTCGAAAAAAGTATTGGAAGTCTAAATTTTTTACTATTGTTCGACATCACACCTATTATATCCAAATTTATTCTTTATTAGGGACATTTTTAAACGCAGTTTTTCTTTAGATTTTGAAAAATATTGTGCAAATACAAAATAAGCCATATGTCAAAGTGGAGCTGAAAAACGCTCCACACACAGAACTCGAAAGTAATCTGAGTTCATACATCTTATGAGTGAATTAAAAGACGGTTCAAAATGAGCCGTCTTTTTTCTATTATTCGTCAAATATAAATATTGTTTTTTTGGTTAGATACCTTAGATTTGAATAAGAGAAGATAATCTTAGTTTTATCTGGCAATATAGCTAGACTGTAACCCCTTCACTTATTTATCTTCTCTTTCCGCCTTACGTTTTTCTTCATGCTTATCCAGACTTTTCGAAAAGAACTGCTCGGTTAAATCTGTTAGCCAATCTGCAAAACGCTCGCCTGCGAATTGAATAGCGATAAGAGTTCCAGTTACTACAATAAAAACCAAAATCAAGTAATTATCCAAATTAGCCATTTTAATTATTTTCTCCTTGTTTTCTTGCCTCTACTAAAATATCTTTAAAATCGTCATCTTGCCAAAGTGTGAAAAAAGTAATTCCGCCAACCACAACAGAGACCATCACACCTGTAAGGCTACTTCCACGCTTTTTCGAAACCAGTTTGTTTATCTCTTTGCCTGCGGATTTAAATAGCCCAGCTGAGAGATAAGAATCAGGTTTAAATACAGAACCTGCTGTATAGCTTTGCCCGTAATAAAGTACCGAACCATTATCTCTAAATCCATAAAATAGAAACCCAATGATGGCTATTGTTATAATTACTAATCGAATTTTAATGCTATTTTTCATATTACTTTACCTTTTACGTTAATTATAATCGATACCTTTTCTCGTTATCGCAACGACCTTTCCTTTACTAAGAAAAACAATCACTGACTTACCGTCTTTTAATTTGTAAACGTAGTAGTCTGTAATGATACCATTTATTCCCACAGTCCAATTTGATTTCTGAGACAGGATTGATTCACTACTAGATAAGTCCATTTTTAGTAGTTTTTCATATAGCTGGGTAACATCACTAAGAGAAGAGGACTTCTCGTGGGGTGCTCCAACCGCCTTAAGCAAGTCTTTTTCGGTTAGCTCATTCTGAATACTTGGAAAATTCGATAAAACTAAATCCTTTCTCTTATTTGCGCAAGAAACAAGTAACAGAATCATCACTAAACATGTAATCACCATTCCTAATTTTTTCATCATTATTCTACCTTTTTAAATTCAAACTTTAACGAATTTTCTCCAATCATAAAACCATTCTGGTTATCAGAATTATCATTTAATGGCTTATTTTCAAAATATAAAGTCTTTTGGTCGTCAGACAGGGTTGCAATTCCGGAAATATTTTTTCCTTCAATTACAATTTTGTCGCCTTTTTGATGCCATTTGGCGGAGAAAGTTTCGCCGTTGTCCATTGTTAAAGTTCCGTCTTTTTTTATCTCCATAGTAGCATTCCAGTGAATATATTTAGAGATAATTGAAGCAAGGTCGGCTTGCCCAGTTGCTTTACCTGCGATTTTCGCTCCATCTTCTCTAACAGTTCCTTGGTCGAAGATATCGGTTTTCCATTTACCTGTGAAGTTCTTAGGGGAACTACAACCTAAAAGCATAATACATGACAGTAAAATTATAAATGAGAAAAATAACCTTCTCTTCATCGATACTCTTTCTAATAAATTACCAATATCTATCAAAGGCACTAAGAATATAGCTAAGGTCTTTGGATTGTTCTTTAATCTTCCCACCAACGACTAATTGATATTCAATTCCGCCAAGAAAACCACCTGAGCTTTCAATAACCTCAACCAATTCACCACGAACTACTTTTTGATTTAAACGAGTACTCATTTTAAACCTCTTTCTATTCTATCTTGAACTATATTGCATAATTCGTTCTACAATGGCGTCACGGCGTTTAATGCTTTCAGACATTTTTATCGCACCATTAAGACCATACCACATTTTCGAAAATCCAGAATCACCTAAAGCAATGAGCTGAAGTCCACATTCATTCTCAAGTAGGTAAACATAAACCTGAACTGCATAAAATTGCGGAGAGAATAAGCCAGCTTTACCTTTAATGACGATTTCTATATCAGCTCTATCATCAAAATCAGCTAATGCACCCGAACTACTCTGAATAGCTTCTGGGGTTGTTTTCCACTCGGCGCAAATTTCTTGAAGAATCACGCCAATATCAGAAACCGAAAGTTTGGTTGTCACCTCAACTGAATCGGCTTTTAAGTCGTTAAGTCCCATAAAGAACCTCCATTTTTTATTTTTCACTCAAAAAATCCCTGCTACAATAGGGGTTGAGCTTGTTTTAGTTAACGGTCGTCAACTAAAACAATGAAAAAATAAAAATGCCAATTCAACAAGGCAACTAAAACCTTATTAAATCAGCATTTTAAAATATTTTTATTGATAACTTTGATTGTTTTAACAAACGACCGTTTGCTAAAACTGTTGATAGGTTTAATGTACTATTTTTCTAAGGATTTGTCAATCAATTATAGGTGATTTTTTCTATTTATTTGAATACTATTGCGCCTTAACACATTATATATGGTTGCGGTGGAAATGTTCAGCTGATTCGCAATATTTCGAACGGACATTTCTTTTTGCTGGTATTGTGCAATAATTTGCTTTTCTTTATCTTTCGCTATTCCTTTGTTGCCAAGTTTCACGCCTTTTTCTTTCGCTTTACGGAGTCCGTCTTTAGTGCGTTCAGAAATAGCTTGAAGCTCCCATTCTGCCACATAACCCAACATTAAACAAAAGAATTTTCCAGTTAAAGAATCTGTTTCAATATTTTCATGAATAGATTGAAGATGAATACCATGTTTAGTTAAATCTTCAATAATAGCAGAGAGTTGAAGCATTTTTCTGGTAAGCCTATCCAATTTATACACGACAAAATTTGTTTTAACCCCTTGTTTAGCATAATTTTTGGCTAATTTTAACGCCTTATCAAGTTGGGGACGGTCTTGATTTCCACCTGAGTCTTTTTCGATATAGAGTTTGTCGCAAAAGCTGAGTGCCTCTTTTTGAACAGATAGCCCCAATTCTTGCCGATTATCTGTTGAGCTAACTCTGGCATAGCCGATAGTTATGGTTTTGATATTTTCTAATTTGTTCTTGTGATGATTTGTCAAAATTTCTCCTTTCTTTACTATTGTAGCAGGTAGTTATATTTTAGAGAAAAATTAACGAAATGAAAAAGACCCACAAGGGTCTTGAGATTAAAGTATAGGTTCTCCAAAGATAGCATTATTATATCTAAACATCTTTAGCATTTCATCATATACTTCAATATCCATTCCAATAGTTTTAGAAATAGCATCATCAATTCCATCCACACCAATAAGCATAAGTTCATCTTTTGGGATAGTTTCAAGCTCTTTCTTTAGGTTTATCGCAAAATGTTTCATCTTGTTAGATAAGGCTGTATTCATGTTGCGCAATTCTTCTATTCGTTCGATAGGCATATCAAGAACTCTTGAAATTATCTCGTCTTTAACGCATAATATTGCCAATCTTCTTGCAATAGAATCATCTGAATATGGGTCAGAAAGTGTATCAACCCAAACAAATGTGCTATTAATATCTTTTGGTAAATCCATACTTTTCCCTCCTTAAAAAATGAAAAAGACCCAAATAGTGTCTTGAAACTAACTATTTTCTCAAGTCTAAAACATCTGATTTATCTAAACCATAAACTTGAGCAATAGCATTATATCCGTCAAAATAACTTTCTTGATGTATCCTAGAATTATTTACCTGTGAAGCTATTTCAGAGATAAGCTCTTGAAGCTCACTCCTTTGAAGATTCGAAACTCTATTAAATTCCTCTTCGCTTCCAAGGTAGTCAACTATAAAAGTATCTGGATAGCTATAAGCCATCATCCTTCTTGCAATATTCTCCTTACTCATTCTTGGATTCGAAGTTAATTGCTCGGTTAATTTTTGACATATTGAATTTGTAATTTGCATTTTAAGTTCCCTTTAACCCCCGTCTACTCGGTAGGTTAATGAATGCCTACCAAGTAGATGGTTGTTTTAGGTTAGTCTAAAACAATAATATTATAGCACATTTGTTTTAAAATGTCAATTCAACATTATTTAATATGGCTAACCAAGCAAAACCCATACAATAACTCCCGAAGTATGCACTGTACTTTTCGAAATCCTAAAATCCGATAAAACATTAAAACTTTTATCTGCTTTAGGACTCTCTTTTAATTTTTGCAAAGCTAATTTATGGTTATTAGGGAACATTGAAGAAACTAAATTAGTGAAATAGTTACCAATATCTATTGTTAAAGCTTTTTCTATTTTTTCCTTATTGGACATAGATTCACTATAAGATGTTCCCATTGGATACTCCAACATTATATCAATAGCATTGTTTTCATTAATTTTTCTAAATACAAATGAAAGCAAATTATCTATCAACTCATCTATGCCATCAAAATACCCATAAGATAAGTAAACATTTTTAGATAAAAAATTCTCCATAATAAATTCTATATGAGATTCAGTTGAACCCATAAAGGCTCTTTGTATAACCTGAGAGTCTAATAGGTTACGAGCTAAAATAATTTTTGTCCGCTCTCCAAAAATATCATTTTGCAATTCTTCGTATCTTATCGTTATTTCTTTATCTTTCATTGTTAAAAATTTGACAGTTTCAAAATTATTTAAGAATGGATAATAAGGTTCGCCCCAATCTCGAATCTCTTTAATATTTTTAGAAAACAAATCATCGTAGTAAGAAATTACAAACTCATCACCAAGATAGTCCAGTACGTTATAGCAAATAGCTCTAAGACCATTTGGTAAATATATATCAGTAGGTATTTCCAAATTATCAAGATGGTTGGAAACATATTTTATAGTGTAGGTTAAAATCCTTGCAATTAATTCGATATCATTTTGAGTTGCTTGTTGAATACGCCTTTGATTGTCTCGAGAAAAAGCATCGAGCTTTTTTGAAGATAGGCTTTCTCTAATATTATTGGCAATATTGCTGATGTTTAAATTTACAGTGCATACATCCTCACTGCCCTCTCTTTTAAAAGTAGAATTTTTAATTCTTACTAAACATTTCACCACTTTCTCAACACAACTTTCATCGTCTACTATTGAAAATGCAGTATATAGCTGCTCTGGAACTCCTTTAGTTCCACCAACACTACCAGCACCTGCATAGTCCTTACTCATAGACCTCACCCTGTAGGAGGCGGTAGCATCTAAGGGAATAAATAAATCAATATTACCACCAAGCTCAACATACAGTTCTTTTATAAAGTAATTAAAAAAATCATTTTTATATTTTACACTTGACTCTTCTCTAATAATTTCTACAATACGCCCAAATCTCAATTCAGTCATTTTCAGCCCTCTCGTGAAAAAATAAAGCCTCACTGAAAAAAGTGAATAAAAACTACAATTCCGTGAAAACAATTTTTATCTTATACTAAAACCATCAAAGGAATAAGTCGACTTCCCCTCTGATAAACCTTTTACTTTCATTATACTCTTTTAAGGAGGAAAATTCTCTTGCTAACATTACTTATCTTTTTACCGTATCTTCTAACCTCAGCTGTTGCGATATATTTCACAAAGAAAAGGTCTAGAAAATAATTGACTACAGGTTTATATTAGGTTATGTAAGTCCCACTAATATAAACCTGCCTCTATGGGGCTATTAAGGAGAAAAACTATGCTTCCACAAAATACTCAAAATCAAACCGATATCACTCATCAACTGGCGAATCCATTTCAGCTTGAAGTCGCAAAAACTCTATCCAAAGATATGGCTATTCTTCAGAAGAATCAGCTTCTGACGGCAGACATTCTTAACAAAGTAGGCGACCTTTCGAAGCTCGAGGCAGATATTCTGGCAAAAACTCCCCATGCCAAGGAACGCACAGATTTCATCATCAAGACTTTTGCTTTGGTCGCCTCCCAGCAGATAAGATAGGAGGTTCCCTATGAACGAATTTATCTTCCCCTTAATCGTTGCGTTTGCTCTTGGCTTTGTGGCTGGCGTTATTGCCTTGTTGATATATCTTGATTCTCAATCTAAAAAACAACCCGTCAAAGAGAAAAACACAAATCTTCCCCCTGTTTACACTGAAGAAGAAATTGAACTAGCTCAATTTCTCGAGAGTAGGCAAGCCGTCAACGAGGCATTCCTCTCAGCTCAGGCGGAACTACTCAAAGAACTTCGAAAGTGAAGTAATTTTTACATCACCGAACAAAACAGCAATATTTTAGCACTTTAACAGATTTAGTCCCATTCGCATCGCTCCCAATCCATAAACTGCTTATGCTCCCTTTTGTCAGCGGTTTCTGGTATGCTCGGAGCGTCACAAACAGAAAGGATTTTAAAATGACACAACCAACTCAACCAAAGAAATTCAAAACCATCCTCGCTGATGTTCCCTATATGAAGAACCAAACAGGTAGCTACGGAGCCTGCAAGCATTACAACCTGATGAGCCACGAGGAAATCCGCAATATGCCCATCAAGGACATCGCTGCAGACAACGCCCATCTCTGGTTTTGGACTTCCAACTCTTATATGGAAGAATCTTACGATATTATTCGGGCGTGGGGTTTTGAGCCAAAAAGCATTTTTACTTGGGTTAAACCAACTCTGGGATTGGGAACTTATCTTCGAAATTCCACCGAGCATGTCATTTTCGCAACTCGAGGAAAAGCTCCCATCAAGTTCAAAGGGCAGAAGAATTGGGGTTTCTTCCCCAAACAAGACCACAGCCACAAGCCCGAAGAACTCTTCGCTATCATCGAACGCTGTTCTGAGCCAGATTATTTGGAGCTCTTTGCACGGAGACCTGTGTCTTCCAATAAAAAATGGGCTATATGGGGTAATGAAGTTGAGAGCGACATTATTATCTCTCACTATCCCGTTCCTCAATATTCTAAAAATCCCATTGACTACAGAAAGGCAGATGATGACTCGTGCGAAAAATAGTTGGCTACACCTTGCTTTTCGTTCTGCTGGCATATTTAGTCAATCGGGCGATTTACTGGCTAATCGAAATTGCCCTACCCTTAAGCCTGCTTGCCGTATTACTTGGTGGCGGAATGCTTACTTTTCGCTACTGGAAAAACAAAAGAGATTGGAGGTGACCAATGAAACGCCCAACAAATTTTGAAATTTATGAAATGGATTACACTCGCCCTGTGGAATTTCAAGACATACTAGATTTGATGGTGCGACTCTCAGGCTACACCAGACGCCAGCCCTTCGTTTTGGAGATTCGTTTAACGAAAAACGAGGTGCGATATTTGCTTCTCAGTAGCCCACTGGACACGCCCTATTTACACAAAATGATGCAGGTTTCCAATGACATTCAGTTTTCAAAACTTCGCCCTAAAGAGCGAAAAACATCTGAAAAAGCGTGGCGTGTAGCTATCAAACGCAACCATTTTAGCCTCAAAACAGATGGTGTTGAAAATTTCACTCGTTCCTTTTTGGCACTGAGTCATCACCTAAAACCGCAGGAAGAAATTTGTGTACAGGTTGTAGTGGGCAAGTCGCGTCCACCACAACCGCTGGCTCGTGATTTATCGCACCTTAACGCCACTTGGTGGCAGTGGATTTCAGGGAATATTCCAAAGCTTTCCAAAGATGCCGACAAGCTGATTCGGGAAAAACTCCGCCACGCCCAGTTTCAAGCAGATGTACGGATTGGTGTGCGAAGTGATAGTCATTTTCGCAAGAATGAGCTATACCATACTGTTTTAGGAGCCTTTCGAATGTTAGAATCCAGTGGTGTCGAACTTTTTCTCAACCCGATTTCAAGCGAGAAAGTGAATAAAGTTCAAATTCCGTGGGCTTTTCCACTCACCCTTTCTTCGCAGGAGCTTGCCAGCTTTTGGCTTGCCCCTATTGGCGAAGGCGAGCTGGCTGGGATTGCCAATATTCACCCCAAAATTCTCCGTCTGCCTTTGGGCTATAAAGTGCCAGATGTACCTGTTCGAAAATTTGGTGAAAGTATCAAAAACGAACCGCTCCAAATCTTGCCCCGAGACGCCACTCAACATTTATTAGTTTTAGGCGGAACGGGCGTTGGAAAATCTACCTTGCTTGCCCAGCTCATTTTGGTAGATATTCAAGCAGGCAGAAGCACGCTGTTAATTGACCCCAAAGGCGACTTAGTACGAGAAGTGTTGGCTCATTTCCCAAAAGAACGGCGAGCAGATTTGGTTATCATTGACCCCAGCTCCAGCAACAAAATTATCGGTCTCAACCCCTTTGACCTGACTCGATACACCTCGCCTGAGCTGGTGGCGGATATGTTACTTAATCTTTTTCAAGAACTTTTCAGCGACAACTGGGGTATTCGCACGGTTGATGTGCTCAGCCACGCCTTAACCGTAATGGCACAAGTTGAAAATTCTAATTTATCCCAATTACCTCAGTTTTTAACCAATCCTGTCTTTCGAAATCAACTATTAAGTCAGATTTCCGACCCTTTTCTCTTGGATTTTTGGCAGGGCTACAACCAGCTAAGCGATGCCAACCGTGAGGTGTTAATCTCGCCAGTATTAAACAAAATCCGTCAGCTTTTGCTTCGAAAAGAACTGCGAGCCATGCTTGCCTCTACTTCGAAAAAATTTAACCTGATGGAGCTCTTCACCAGTAAAAAAGTAGCCTTAGTTAACCTCAATCGAGGACAAATTGGGGTGACAAACGCTAAATTTATCGGTTCGCTTATCACCAACTACATCTACCAGCTAACCCTCCACCAAGCCCATCTCGCCCCCGAAAATCGCCCTTTCCTGCCCATTTACATTGATGAGCTGGGGCAATTCCTTAAGCTCCCTGTAGATTTGGAGGATGCCCTTGCAGTGTCTCGTTCGATGAAAGTGGGCTACATTCTCGCCAGCCAGCACCTGACGCAACTGCCATCTACTCTGCGTACCAGCGTTTTGAGTAATTGTCGCAGTAAAATCATTTTCACGCTGGAACACCACGAAGCCAAGGAACTCGCCAGCCAAGCTCCAGAACTCACTTTCGAAGATTTTATGACCCTTGCACCTTTTCACTTTTATGCCCAAATGCCGATTTTTTACAATCACTTTAAGTGGGTCTCAGGGCGAAGCCTGCCTCTTTCGAAAAATGCTCAGTCAATTGATGAACTTTATGCCGAAAGTTTGGAATACTACGGCGACGATTTAGCCAATTTCGAAAATACACCACTTCAAAACAAGAAAGATGAAATTCCACCCGAAAACTTGGGACGAAAGAAGCGAGGAGGACAAAATGGAGAAAATTGAACTAACGAAAAAAGAACGAGAGATTTTAACCCTACTCGCCCGGTGTCGTTATGCGACCACCAAGCAGATTGTTGCCCTCTATTTTCAGGATAGTCAGCATTC
>ERZ773213.598-NODE-598-length-20930-cov-3.398132_pt1 | contig 20930 bp, 20 predicted proteins | sample MGYA00580996_ERZ773213 | MGnify/ENA primary metagenome ERZ773213 (study PRJEB29015, sample SAMEA2738152) | human oral metagenome | biome: human oral; feature: human-associated habitat; material: saliva | place: China | collected 2197 ...
AGATAAATAAGGAATGTTCCTATTTCCTGACTTCCTCTTATTGAGCTTATCTGTTTTGGGAACAGTGAAGCTATTATTATTGTCAATGTTGTCATTAACAAATATTTATTTCCTAACAATCCCCCTAAAATAGCATCTACTATTCCTTTTCCTGAAAATGTGGATGATAACAATTTAGATAATGTATCAGAAATAGTTACAATAACTAATGATAAAGCTACTGTCATTGCTATATCTTTCAGTGAAATTTCTTTGGCTCCCCAATATTTGGAAACCAATGTTTCATTTTTACTTTTGTCTTCTTCTGTTAAATTTTCCAGTTTATCTATATATGGATGAGTAAATTTTCTCTTTATTATACTTAATGTGGGTAAAACTATTAATACAAAAAAATAAAGTGCCATTAATAAATTATCTGCAACCAAAGCGACAGATACTGTTTTACCAGGTACTTTATATAAAGTAGACATTGCAACGAAATTTACAGCTCCTCCTGTGTATGTTCCTGTAAACATTGGTACTATGTCATTTAACTGAGGGATAACATCCTTCATCATATAGTAGGCAATAAATCCTCCTGCAACTGTTCCAAAACTGCTTAAAAGAAATATAAGAACCATACGTCCTGATTCCTTTCCTATCCTTTTAATATCTGCATTAAACAGCAGCATAGGAATAGCAAGTGGAACTATATAACCCCATACATGATCATAAACAGGTGCTTCTGTCGGTATTATGTTAAAATTTGATAAAACCATTACAAATGTTAATGCTAAAATACATCCTGTAACTTTACTTGCCCATTCATATTTCTGTTCCAGATATATTGCTGTTGCAGCACAAACTGCCAAAATACACCATAAAGCCCATGTATTATCTGCACTTATTAAGCTGTTCATCTTTTTCCTCCTTTTAATTATAAGAGATTTCTCCATTATTTTAAATACAGTGCTGAATATAAGATCTGAAATCTGAAACAGCACTGCATTTATTATTTTTTATTCATTTAGTATTTTCCGTGTTATAATAACACTATTTTATTCTTCCTTATAGTCGTAATGAACATTACCTTCTGCAAATTTCTTATTGTAATCTTGAAGAAGATTTTTAACTTCAAATGATAACCATACGATGGCAATCAAGTTCGGTATAACCATTAAACTGTTAAAGATATCTGCTAATGACCATACTATTTCAACTTCCTGTAATGATCCAACTATTATACAGATAATTACTATTATTCTGTAAGGTAATAATCCTTTTTCACCAAATAAATATTTAATATTTGATTCTCCAAAGTAGTACCATCCTATTATAGTAGTGAAAGCAAAGAATGCAAGACATACAGCCAGCAATATTGCTCCAAATTCACCAAAAGAAAGTTTAAATGCACCTTGTGTAAGCTGAGCTCCTACAAGATATTTACCATTTGCTCCTTGTACTTTATATGCACCAGTTACTAAAATAGATAATGCTGTTGCAGTACATACTAACATAGTGTCTATAAATACTCCAACCATTGCAGTTAATCCTTGTTCTGCCGGGTGTTTTACGTGTGCAACTGCGTGTGCGTGTGGAGTTGAACCCATTCCTGCTTCATTTGAGAACAGTCCTCTTGCAACCCCTTTTTGCACTGCCACTTTAACTATAGATCCTGCAATACCTCCTGCTACTGCATTTCCTGTAAATGCACTTTCAAATATCCATCCAATTGTAGGAATTACTTCTTTATGGAATATAGCCAGTATAACTAAACTTCCTGCTATATAAACTGCCGCCATAATTGGAACTACAAATTCAGCAAATTTTGCTATTCTTCCCATTCCACCCATGAATATCAAAGCTGCCAATATCGCAACAACAACACCAACTATACCAGGGTTGATACCTCCTAAACCACTTATACCTTTAATTCCTGCAGCAATTGAGTTTGATTGAACGGCATTTCCCATAAATCCTAATGCAAGGATAATAGTAACTGCAAAGAATCCTGCTAATCCTTTAGCAAGTCCACCTGTTTTTTTCAAACCTTCAGAAATATAGTAAGCAGGTCCTCCTACTAATTCTCCGTTTACTCTTCTTCTATATTTTTGTGCAAGACATGCTTCTGTGAAAATTGTTCCCATACCTAAAAATGCGGAAACCCACATCCAGAATACAGCTCCTGGTCCTCCTGCAGTTATTGCTGTTGCAACCCCTGCCACGTTACCAGTACCAACTTGTGCTGCAACTGCTGTTGCAAGTGCCTGAAATGATGACATTGATCCTTCCTGAGAATCTTTCTTCTTAAATAAATCTCCAAATACCATTCCAAATGCTCTTGGCATCTTAGTTATCTGAGGAAATCCCAAAATAATACTTAAGAAAGCCCCTGCTCCAAGTAATCCCCACATAAGAATATTACTTGTAAGAAAATTATTCAGATTATTTATAATATCTACTAAACCCATAGTTCTCACTCCTTGTGTGATTATTTTTGATGTACAGAAATAAAGTGTTATATTAAAATTATGGCAGTAAATTTTTCTTTTAACTTCAAATAACTACTTATACAGCTATTAATTTATAATCACTATATGTCTGCACTGAAATAACATATGTTCGTTATTTTTTTAACAAATAGTTGCTAGAATAATACTCATATATCATAATTTTTTTAAGAAAATGAAGCCTATAAATATTCCGCATAAAATTATAGGCTTTATTTCTGGAATAATTATTTATTTGAATAAATTATGATAATAATCCTTCTGCTCTTAAAATTTCTTTTGCTTTATCTTTATTAACCTTATTTACAAGAATAATTGGCCCTGTACATCCCATTCCATTTTCAGCATATATACCATGTTTCCAAAGAACTTTAGTTGCATCTTCAAGATCCATAATATCTACACCAGCTATTTGAGATGTTACAACTTCTTTTTCAGGAGCCTTTATTTCTTCTGTAGGCTTGCTATCTTGCTTTTTATTTTTCAATTCAGCAAAGATTTTATCCAATCCTGCTGCTTGTGCCTTTTTATATTCATCTCGAGCTACTTCATTAACTTTTCCTGTAGCTACTTCATAAGCATATTTTAATGCTTTAGCAACAACAGGTGATCCTGATGCTCTTGAAAGTATCAATACTCTTCTATCATAGTTTTCTCCTACTCCAGGACCGTATCCGTATCCTTCGGCTTCGTAATCTCCACCTGTAGTATATGAAGAGAATATTTTCATAAATAAATTTCCTGTTAATGAGTCTGTTACCATGACATCAGGTGTACCCATCAACAAGTCATTTCCTCTCATTACTGCACCACCATCAGCTCTTTGAGATTCTGTGAATTCAAAGTCATATCCATTTTTTTGAAGTTCAGACAGTAACTTTTCAGTTTGTCTTGCCCCTTCTATATTTATTATACCTACTGTAGGTTTTTTAATTCCTACTGATTTAGCTGTAGCTATACCATATATCGCATTTCTTACCATTGCTTCTACTCTGTCAGTAGCAGATGTTCCGGTAGTTGTTGCTATAAACATTTCATTTCCTCTTCCAGGAGTTATTACTCTACCTACTGTTGAAACTCCTATTGGGAAATTATAGTGCATTGTAACGCAAGAAGCTATTTCTCCACTGTCAAGCAGCTCTTCCATTTTTTTATGCACTTCTTCTTCAGTTTCAACTTCATAGCTTTCAAAATCTTCATGACCTTTTCCTATAAGAACTATGTCAAACAAATCATTTTTAGCTAATTGTGCACCTTTTATAATATTTTCAGATCCATGTTCACTTCCTAATGTTGTTACTCCTACTTTTACTTTTTTTCCGAAATTTCCTGTTTCAATAGCTTCAGCTACTTCAAGCAGTACTTGAGAAATTATTTTTTTACTCATTATAGCATACACCTCCCTACTCTTCTGTATCTGCGATATTTTGAGCAAGTTTTTTAATTGATTCTGCTATTATTTTTCTTATTTCCTCTTTAGAAACTGCTCCTTCTTCAGATTTTACTCCAGTATTTCTTTCAGCAATAAATGAAACACCATCAAATAAGTTAGTCATTCTTCCTAAGAATAAGCTTCCTTTTCCTACTATCATTGCTCTATTTTTGTTTCCTGTAGTCAAATCATCACGTAAGAATCCTACATAAGGTACTCCTGAAGGAATATGCCCTTGTGTTGGAGCCCATCCTGGTAATCCTTTTGTTTCTATGAATGATTTAAGATCTTTTTTCTCAATGTCTCCACGCATTACAGCCAATGCGCCTATCATTTTATAGTTTGCTTCAGGTACATTTCCTGCTCCTGCCGCTTTTGTTATGTCAGGGTTTTGCATTTCAACTGAGAATACATCTACATCAGTTATTTTTAAGTTTGCTTTTTCTAATCCAGGTGTTACAAGTGCTGAGATAACAGCTTGAGGTGAAGAACCTGTTCCAACATTGTGTTTTCCAATTAAGTCAGTTCTTATTATTGGGTTTACACCGTCGTTTTCAGAAACAAGTACCGCAAATCCACCTAAAACATCTTCCAATACTGGAATTCCTTTTTTAACGTGATCTTTTGCGTTCATTCCTAATTTTGCTGTTGCTCCTCCTGCAACTACCATTACATTTTTATAAATTCCTGCTTTTACATATGAAGCTGCACTTATTAATGCATGTGTAGGTGCCGCACAGAATCCACGTAAATCTGATCCTGTTGCATTTACTAATCCTGCTATTTCAGCTATTGATTTTGCAAAGTTTCCTCCACCACGTTGGTTTATGTCTCCACACGCTTCTTCAGAACATTCTATTACATAATCAATTTCTTTAGGATCTATTTTTGAATCTCTTAACATTTCAAGTGCTGAAATTACTCCTGATGCTTTAACTACAAGGTTTTCAGCCATTACATGTGAATTTAAGTTTGGATCCACATCATGTGCTCTTTTTACATATCCTACAACTTTTCCTTCGTGAGTTAGTGTATAGTCTTTAGGATCTATTACACTGATATCATCGCTTTTAAGTTGTCCAAAGAAAGGTTCCAATTCTTTGAAATTTGCTTCTATTTTTGGACGTACTGCAGATATGAATTCTTCTGATAAGTGTACTAAATCAAATGCATCTACTATTTTCAGTAATGCAATAAATTCGTCCTGAGGAACTATTTGTCCAAATTTTCCGTGACGATCACCTTTCTGATCTTTAATATCATACCAAGGCATAGGGAATGTATTTAACTCTTCTGGAGTTTTTCTTCCTATATAAACTTGGTTTGGAAGGTAATCTACAACTTCTTCGTAACTTCTTATGTGGTTTTTTATTTCTTTTAGAAATTCTGAGTCAGGGTTAGTTTCTCTTTCTATTGCACATGTTGATCCATGTTCAATCATGTCAGGTGTGTGAACAAGAACATAACCTGCTCCTCTAAATACTGGATAATTCATATCTTTATTTGGAGCCGTCTTAAAAGGACTGTTTTCCAATTAAGACAGGCTCCGTCTCCTTTCTGAATTACTTTAAGTTAATTATTCAAATACTGTTTGACCGTCTACTTCAGTTGTTAAAGCATTTAATGCTTTTTCAACTAATTTTCTTCTTATTTTTCTTTCTTCTTCTATACTATCTAATTTTGGATTACCTAATGGGTGAGGTATCGCTATAGTTGGAACGATTCTGTTTGCTCCAACTGTTAGTGATATAGGTACTACTGTACACATATGTACTACAGGTATACCGTATTTTTCTATTCCTTTTACCATCGTTGCACCGCAACGAGTACAAGTTCCTCAAGTAGATGTAAGGATAACTGCATCTACCCCATCAGCCACTAATTTTTTTCCAATTTCTTCTGCAAATGCTTTTGCACTTGCTACTGCTGTACCATTTCCTACAGTAGTAGAAAATTCTTCGTACAATTTTCCAATTTTTCCTGCTTTTTCAAATTCTCTTAATACATCCACAGGTAACACACGGTCAGCATCTTCATTTGCGTATACAGGATCGTATCCTCCATGAGCTGTTTCATATGTTTCAGCTGTTAAGTCTTCAACACCTGCTATGCTATATGTTCCGTATTTTGAAGCTGAAGATGATTCAATGTGATCAGGGTTTCCTTTCGGAACGATTCCTCCAGATGTAACTAGAGCGATTGTTGCTTTAGATAAATCTTTAATAGCCGCAGCTGGTTCAACACGGTCAAAATCTGGCATTGGATATTCTGTTTCAAAAGCTTCACCTTTGATTTTTTTGATCAGCATATCTACTGCACGTTTTGATCCTGTATCTTTGTGGAAGTAGTTAACCCTTACTCCTTTAGCTATATATCCGTCTTCAGCTGGTGAAAGTATTTCTTCACCTTTTGCTAATTTTGCTGCTAATTTTGCTAATTTAGGTAAAACCTTTCTCATTCCTGCAGCACTGTCAGTTGCTTCTACGATATATACATCTTTTCTGTACATATCTACTCCAGGGTTTTCAATATACATTGCTGTTACAGCAGGTATATGTAATTCATCCTGGATTAATTTTGTAATTGTTCCTGCGGCAACCCCGTAACGTCCTGCGTTAAATGCTGGTCCTGCAATGAATAATTGTGGGTTTTCCCCTTTAATCATTTCTAATAAAGTTGCTTGCGCTTTTTCTAAATTTTCGTTGAAATAGCTGTCTCCACATACTACTGCAGCTACTATTTCAAATTCTTCACCCAGTTTTGCTTGTAATTGCTGTGATATTGGGGGTAATTCTTTACGCAACTCAGGCTCTATGTGAGCTTGTTCTTCTCCTCCAACCCCAGCAAAGAACTGGTTAATGTAGTGTACTACTCTAATCTTTGACATTTTTTACCTCCTCATTGTGTTGTTGGATTATTCACCACGTACGTCTTTCATTTCTTCTGAAATTGCGTCGACATCCAATACCATTTCCATCATTCCAACTTGTTCTTCGTAAACAGCTGGATCAACTTGTGATTTTACTTCTTCTTCTACTATGTGGTAAACTGCAAGATGTAATTCTACTCCTGCCAACGGCCCTGCAAAAGTTGGATCTCCTACAGTTACTGTTTCAGCTGCTAGACCAGCAGCTTCGGCTTCTGACGCACCTAATAGAACCGCAACGTTTTCGTTACCGAATTTTTCGGCAGCTTCCTTAACACGTTTTTGGTTTTCTAAGTCCATCGCACCCGCAGCCGTTCAGACAAAGCATTCAGTAGATGAAAATACAATCTCTGTTCCTTCTATAGTTTTTACACATTCTTCGATAGCTAGACCAGGTATACCGTCTCTATCTCCGATAATGATAACTTTTTTATTTTTTAAACTACTCATTATCTTTCCTCCAATTTCTTTTTCATTTGATAATTAACTTAAATTTTTTTGATTTTATTATTTTTCTAAATTTTATTTGGCTGTTTGTTTAATTCTAGTAAGTCTTAGCTGTTAAATATCCAAATCCTGTTTCATTTGTTGCACCTGTAATTGCTTGAATTTCAACTTCGATTGTTCCATCTTCTTTTAATGAATCGTGGTGTCCTCCTGCAATTACGTTAACTACATCAATGTGTCCAATTATTTTGTCTAATTTAGGTAATACGATTAATTGGTTTGCGTTTCCTCCAGTTACAACTGCGTTAGCTTTTGGATCTGCATCGGCCAAGCTTTGGCTCGCTCCGTTTTGTCCTGCATATTCATCAGTAACGATAACAGTTTTTACACCTTCAGTTTCAATTTTCTTACAGTTCATTATCAAGTCAGTATCTGGGTTTCCAAATCCTTCCTGAGAAACGATAGCTGCATCAAGTCCTAAATACTTAGTAAACTTAGCTGTCCAGTTAGATGATCTTTCTTTATCAGCTAGGTATACGTTTTCATTAGTTATGATAACACCAAGGAAGTTGATTTCCTTTCCATGTTTTTCATAAAGTTCTTCTATTACACCGTTATTTAAGTGTACATAAGTAGGGTTTTTATCACATGCAGACACGCAGTTTCCACTTACGATTGCTCCATCCATTATTTCTGTTGGATAAAGAATTGTAGGAACTATTTGTTTTGCATCTACTCCGTATACATAAGTATCGTGTAATAATCCTTGAGTTTGTAGCATGTATACATATCCTACTTTTGGTAAATCAGGATATTGTGCTATTTGTTCAAGTAATGGTTTTGTTTCGTACACTTTTGTTTCTTCAGGCTGTAAGTTTCTTGCCAATTCTCCTAAATATTTAGCAGCTTTGAATCCAATGTAACGTACTGCTTTTTCATGCTCATGCTGTTTGATTCCTTCAGCAGGTTCAGCAATGATTACCAAGTTGTTCAGTTTTGAGAAAGGTGTGTACTCAGCACCTGGTCCAGTCATATCTACGATACCTTCCTGGAACCCAACTATTTTTCCTGTAGTTACTACTGCCATACCTTTTAAAGCTATAGTCTTTCCTTCTCCTACAGTGTCAACCTTTGATAATACTCCTGGGAAAATTCCCCCTCTTCCTTCAACCTTTACACGAGGCTCGATTACATCTTTTACTGGTGTAATACGAACGCTCTGGCCTGGCTTTGCTATGTCAAATTCTACTGATACTATTGCTTCATCGTCCCATATTGCTTTTCTTAATTCATCTTGATTAACATATAGTACGTTATTTTCGATTTTAGATTCTGAAGCAAATTGAATGTCCTTTATGAAAATCTTGCCTAACTCAAGACGCATAATGACTCCTCCTTTACTATTAGATATATTTTTTGATTAATGCTTCCACGTTTTCAATAGTCGCATCATCTTTTGTTACTTCATCAATTTTTTCACCATCTTTATAGACAGCTAATGTAGGTAATCCTAAAACTCTTTGTTTAATAGCTAAACGTCTTGCTGATGTAGTATCTAATGCAGCAAATTTCATTTTACCTTCATATTTTTCAGCAAGTTTATGAACGTCTGGCATTAATGCCTTACATGGTTCACACCCTTGACTCCAGAAATCTACAAATACATATCCCTCAGCTTGTAACACTTCAGCTTCAAAGTTGTCTTTTGTTAATTCTAACATTTTACTCACACCTTTCTATTCTTATTTTAAATAATATATATAAAATTATTATTTAACCAATTTAATTATGATTTCTATAAATCACTATTCAAATTCTTTACTTATATATTTTTCAGCCATAATTGCCGCTACTGCACCATCTGCCGCAGCTGTAACAACTTGACGAACTTCCTTAACTCTGCAGTCTCCTGCTACGAATACACCTGGCACACTTGTTTCAGTACTTTCTCCAGCTACAATGTATCCGTACTGATCTATATCAACTTTTCCTTTGAACAGTTCAGTTTGTGGTTGATATCCTATGAATACGAATAATCCCATTGTTCCGTCTTCTTCATCAGCTTCAACTTCGTATACTTCATCTGTATCAAGATTTTTAAATACTATTGATTCAAGTATTCCATCACCTTTTACTTCTTGAACTACAGTTCTTGTTCTGATATCAAGATTAGGAACTGCTTTAGCCTTTTCAAGAACGATGCTTTCACATTGGAAATGATCTAGCATATGAACAATATGAACCTGTCTTGCAAATTTAGTAAGGAAGATAGCTTCTTCAACTGCACTGTTTCCTCCACCTACTACATATACTTCAAGATCTCTAAAGAAGTCTGCATCACATGTTGCACAGTATGAAATTCCCTTTCCTGAAAGTTCTCTGATTCCTGGTGCATCTAATTTTCTTGGAGTTGCTCCTGTAGCAATAACTACAGCTTTTGCAGTATATTCTGCATCTTTACATTTAACTATTTTTTCTTTTCCTGTAAAATCTACATCCACTACTTCTTCTTTTCTCACTTCTGCTCCAAAGTTTTTAGCCTGTTCTAACATTCTGTGAGTTAATTTAGGACCTGTTGGATCTTCGATTGACCCTGGATAGTTTTCTATCAGGTGAGTAATCGCCGCCTGCCCTCCGTTCTGTCCTTTTTCAAGAATTAATGTCTTCATTCTTCCTCTTGCTGCATATAGAGCCGCTGCCAGTCCTCCTGGTCCTGACCCTATAATGATTAAGTCAAAATGCTCTGCCATGATATTATCCTCCTTAATTTTTTTATATACTATTTTACAATTCTTTCAATCGCATTTGTTATCAGGTCATAGTCTATAACACTGAAATCCTCTTTGACACTGTCTATCCAAGCCGGTGTTTTTCTGTTTCCCTTGAACTTTTCAAAAGTTTCTATAGCTGAAGCCAGTAAAACAACCGAATCTGTATCAGTCGAATCCCCTTCAACTAAAACTACAGATCTATAAACAGTTTCGTTCGGTTTTACACTTCCATAAAGAGGATGTGTAAGTATTCTATAATTTTCATGTACGTAGTCTCGTGCTATTTTTAATATTCCCAGATAATCCGTATCCCTGTAGTCCACTTCTATGTTTTTCTTATCATAGTCTAAAAATGCAGGATTATTAGTTAATAATTTCACTTCGACCTCCCTTAAATATATCAAAACCTCATCTGGTTCTATAAACTAAAAAGAAAATGCCTCTAGCATTTCCCTGTCAAAATTTTTCAGAGTTTGTCCAAGTATAGTCCTTTTACCTGAGAATTTCATTAATAATTGCAAATTATTAACTTGTACCTTCGGTGCTCTACAAGAGTCTCTCCTATACTCTTCATCCATAATTTAGTTATCATTGTAATATTTTGCCATCTAAAATGATTATACCTCATATTTTCAACTTAGTCAAGTTTTCCTTATATATTTTTAAAAACATTTGTAAAGCTAAACGCTGTGCGACATATAATGTAGTTTTCATTTAGATTTTTACTTTTATAAAGTTTATTCTTCATAAATATCATTATAATCAGACAAAAAATCTTATAATCAAAATAATACAATAAATTTTCATAGTCCTTATTCTCAAAAAACTGATCAACCGTTTCCATAAAACTAAAATTTATTCCTTGCTTTGTACGTGTGTGTGATTTTGGATTATGAAAAATATTTCAATCTCATTTTTTTCAGAGTCATATTTAAGAAGTCTAACCGGACCCCCATAAATTATTTTTTCGTTAAAATCCACTTCTTCAATTCCTGAAATAAAATCATTATGATAAATCGTAACATTCTTTAAGACTTTTTCTTCTGCTTTATTTCCTTTTTCATCAATTAAAGATATTCGACATAATCCAGCCTTAAACTTATAGGATAGATATTCATTTTTTCATTTATAATACGACTCCTTTGTTTTTATATTTCTATTATACTAAAAATTTTGTGAAATTTCTAGCTTAATTTTAAATTATTTTTTTTATAAAAAATAATTATACAAAAAGCCGACGCTGTGGATACGCCGACTTATTTGCTTTTTGGAGAGAAAATCAACTCGTGAAAATTGATTTATTTTAGTTATATATAATATAAGCTAAAATCACATTTTAATATGTTTCCCGTCTTTAAATAGACTTATTTATAATAAATATCTTACATTCTATTTAATAAATATTCATTTCATCTTTTTCGTACTTTTCAATAGCTAAACATGCATTTTTGAATTTCAAATATCTCTTAGTTTGTTTCAACGGATCATATCCCAAAAGAATTCCAAGTATAAAATCTTCTTCCGGTGTATATTTGTTAAGAGCTTTGTTTTTAAACTTTTTAATTGTTTCTACACATTCTCTTTCACCGAAAAACAAATTAATTTTACCACAACTCAATTCCTGAATATGAAATGGCACATCATTCTTTTTTAGCTTTCTTATCATATCATCTACAACCTCAATAGGTGCAGTATGTAATACTAAATGTCTCAAACCTTTGTCAAGTTCATACAGGTGATGCGCAAAAAGTTCATAATTATATTTTATAAAACTTTTTTTAACTCCGTCGTCCATGCTTCTATCCTTTCATCAGTCAAATCTGATTGATTAACTTCATCAATAGCTAATCCTAAGAATTCTGAATCTACTACTGCTTTAGATTCACTGAAATCATAACCGTCTGTACTTGTATGTCCTACAACTGTTGCTCCTGTTTTTTCAATTTCATCATTAAGTAATGCAATACCATCTACAAATGTATCACCGAAACTTGATTGGTCACCAGTTCCAAAGTATGCAACTTTTTTACCGTTTAAATCAAGGCTACCTAAAGCATCTACTGAATCTATCCAGTCTGCTTGCAGTTCTCCAAATCCCCAAGTTGAAGTACCTAGAATTAAAACATCGTAATCTCCAAGTTTGTCTTCGTTACCTGCGATGTTATACACATCAGCATCTCCTAGCTGTTCTGCAATTTTATTCGCAACGTCTTCACATACTCCCGTTGTCGATCCGTAAAAAATTCCAATTTTTGCCATGTTCCATTCCTCCAATATATAGTTTCAAGTTTACTAATAGAATATACCACATTTTATTTTGATTGTCAAATATTTGGCGATAAAATTTTTTTATTATTTAATTTTTTATTTTTGTGATTTCATATTTTTCTCACTAATAAAATATCTTCAGAATTTTTAAAGTTTAAAATTTGTTTTTATTAATTCTATTTTTTTGAAAGAAAAATTCTATATCCCCCGTCAATTGTAACTGTATCACAGTTTCCAAAGATTTCCACTAATTTTTTCTGGGTACTTTTAGCTCCATGTTTTGTCTGTATTACACAGTAAAATTCTCCGTCTTTATTTAAATGTTCATAGGCTTCCGTATAAATTTTAAAGATAGTATCTTTTCCTGCCCTTATTGGAGGATTTGACAAAATCATATCAAATTTCCCTTCAATTTTCTCAAATGCATTTGATTTTATTATCTTATAACCATTTATATTATATTTCTTCAAATTTTCCTCACTTAATTCAAGTGCTCTCTCGTTAACATCGGATAAAGTCACTGAAGCTTCAGGATAAAAGGATTTAAGTATTACAGAAACAACACCGTAACCACAGCCTATATCTAAAATTTTAATTCCTTCAGATTTCAAGTTCCTATTTTTCTTTAAAAATTCATTTAGCATCAAATCAGTTCCAAAATCAACCTTTGATTTTGAAAATACTCCATTATCTGTTATAAATTCAAATTTTTTATTCTGTATTGTATATTTTATTATTTTTTTTTCAGATTTTATTTCAGGTTTTTCTGAAAAATAATGATTCATTTTTTATCCACCTTCTTTTCAAAATATTAATCTATTATACATTTTATGCAGTTGTTTGTAAATAGAACTGCTATTCAATATTTTTTCTTGACAATATCACTAATTAGTGATACATTTATATATATAACTATATAGGAGATGATTAGTATGAAAAAAATTGTTGGAATTGAGGGAATGAGCTGTTCACATTGTGCAAAAAAAGTGGAGGATGCCTTATACGGACTTCCTGAAACTGAAGATGTTAAGGTAAATCTGGATAATAAAAATGCAGAAATCGAATTTTCTTCAGAAGTAGATGATAAAATCATTTCAGATTTAATAAAATCTGTAGGATTTACTGCTACAACTGTAGAGAATGTATAAATAGAAAAAGGGGTTATCTCAAAATAGTAAAAATTAAATATAATATGCGAAAACTATATTTATTCATTTACTAAAATATAGTTTTTCACATTATTTTTTATTTTTTTTGAGATAGCCCTTTCTAACTTTATATTCATTTCTACTTTTTATTTAATTTATCGTATCTTCTTGCTAACTCAAGAGTTCTATTTTTATAAATTTCCGTTGTTGAATTCAGAAGTTATATAAATGCTCCATTTCCAAAACCTTTTGATTTTTATTTTTTATCAACTACTGTAATCAGAAATACTTTATGAATAGGAAAAAAAGTACAAAACATTAAAAGAATTGAAAGAAACAATAGAAAACTGCATATACAATAACAAAAGAATAAAGTAAAAATTAAAAGGATTAATTCCTGCTTTTTACAGAAATCAATCCTTATTGGTTGGTTAAATTAATTTGTCAGACTTTTTTTGGATCAGTATATATTTCCCTATCATTCCCCTATTGTTTATTTTATTATACTTCCAGTTACTCCATCCAGCTTGATGACATACTCATTTCCTTCATAATTTACCTTTCCTGAATAGATAAACCTGTTATTCTCATATTTTATTACAAGTCTTGTTATATCTGAATCTGTTGCACCTGAAATATTATGAAGTATTATTTCTCTTACTTCTTCCTCTGAAATTAAATTAACTTTGGTATAATTTCTGTTATTTACTTTTTTACTATTCATAACAGAATTAGATATAGCAGCTTCCCTGTTAGAGAATCCTAAATTTGCTCCAAAGTTATCCTTCGAATTTTCTTTCTCCTGAATTTTTCTCTGTTTTCCAGTTTCTGCTATAGGAGCTGGAGCAACAGGTATTTCAGATCTGGAAACAGCTGTATTTTCTGATAGTGTATAATCCCTGTTCTTTTGGCTATAATTCAATATTTGTCCTGTATTTGCATCTATTCCATAGCTATATTTTTTATTTAGCGTAGTAAACTCAACTTCATATACAAGTTTTTTATTTTCTTTTCCAAGTATAAGTTTTGTAATTTTTGCCGAAGTTTTCGATACTTTGGAATGATTAAGCGCAAGATTTTTTGCTTCTTCGCTTGTAATCTTTGCATTGTAGTTATTCACTCTGACAGAAATTTTACTACTTTTTTCAGCATATGCTCCAAATGTTAAAAATAGTATTCCTAATATTATTAAAGCTTTATTTTTCATTTATTTTTCTCCTGTTTATATAATTTCCTTTTTTTAGTTATTAGAATTTTCACTCTTTAACGGAAACTCAAATGTGAAAACAGTTCCTTTTCCCAGCTCACTTTCCACATTTATCGTACCTTTATGAGCATCTATTATCCATTTTACAAGTGAAAGTCCAAGACCTGAATTATCCCCCGAACGCGATGAATCAACCTGATAAAAACGGTTCCATATTTTTCCCATATGTTCCTTTGCTATTCCAATACCGTCATCTTCAACTTTACATACAATCCTGTCCTTATTCTGAAAAACTTTTATCAATATTTTCCCATTTTCTTTTCCATAAGTTATTGCATTATCTACAAGGTTTATCAGAACTCGTGTTATCATGGATTTATCAACATCAGCATATAAATTTTCTTTAATATTGCTTTCTATCGTTATATTTTTTTCTTCTGCCTTTTCCATCTTCATTTCTACAACAATTTCAACAACTTCACTGAAATCAGTATTTTCAATAGTCAGTTTCTGGCTTCCTTTATCCATTCTTGAAAGCATAAGCAGTTTTGATATAAGATTAGTCATTTTTTTTGACTCATCCAGTATATTTTCAAATATTTCCCTTGTTTCGTCATTTATTTCAACATATTTAAGCCCATATTGACTCTGTGAACTTATAACAGATATCGGTGTCCTTAATTCATGCGATACATCTGAAGTGAACTGGGTTTCCCTGTCAAAGGAACTCTGCAGCCTGTCAAACATTTTGTCAAAAGTATTTGCCAGAACAGAAATTTCATCCTTCCCTTTTCCTATATCAATTCTTTTTGTCAGATCATTTCCTTCGTTAATTTTTTCAGCAGTTTCCCTTATTTTTTCTATCGGCTCAAAAGCCTTCTTTGTTATAAGATATCCTCCTAAAGCAGAAACTACAAGTAAAAATGGAAATACTACAAAAAATATATTCATAATGGATTCCAAATTTTTTTCAATCCCTGATGCCGGAGTTATCCCTCTTACATAAATAACTCCGTAGTCTTCTATTACTTTTTTAATTTCATAGACATACCATTTTGAACTTTCGTACTGAACGGTTCTTACTACTGACTTTCCATTTGAAAAGGCATCTGCAAACTCAAAATCCAGATGGGAATCACCGTAAATAAATTCCTTGTCTGAGTCATATATGGAAATAAAAATTTCATTGACTGTAGCTTCCAGATTATTATCAAGTATAATCTGACCATCTACAAATTCCATATTTTCAATAGTTCTTTCAACTGTCTTTTTCAATCTGTTATTAACAGAATTTCTAACTACATAGTCATTTATATAGAACATTGTTCCAAAAAATAAAACCGCAATCCCAATTATAAGACCCGTATACCAGAAAGTTATTTTAAGCTTTATTGAAAGTGTTTCTGGAGACATTTCCGCTTTCCTGATTTCTCCTAATTTTTTATTTTTTTCTGATATTTCAATTTTTTCAGTTTCATTTTTTAAGTTATGCTCGTTCTGATTTTCATATATTTTATTCATTTTCCACCTTTAAAATATATCCAACTCTTCTTATTGTATGAATTAATTTCGGAGAAAAATCGTTATCCACTTTCTTTCTCAAAAACTTTATATACACTTCCACTATGTTGCTTCCACCTTCATAATCAAAATCCCATACATGTTCTTCTATTTTTTCCTTTGAAACTACTCTTCCTTTATTTCTCATCATATATTCCAGTATTGAAAATTCCTTTGCTGAAAGTTTTATGGATACATCATCCCTAAATACTTCATGTTTGTTGCAGTCTACTGTGAGATTAGCTATTTTCAGGACGTTTCCACTGTCTTCTCCTGAGCCTGAATTTTTCCTCAGAACAACCCTTATACGTGCGAGAAGTTCTTCAAAGGCAAAAGGTTTTACAAGATAGTCATCTGCACCAAGATCCAGTCCTCTTACCCTGTCTTCAATCTGATCCCTTGCAGTCAGAAAAAGTACTGGAGTCTTTATTCCCTTTTTCCTCATGGATTTCAGCACTTCAAAACCATCTTTTTTAGGCAACATTATATCAAGAAGAATAATGTCATACTCAACTGAAAATATATAATCCAGAGCTTCTTCACCATCAAAACAGCTATCCACTCCGTATTTTTCCTTTTTCAGTGTTTTCACTATTACATCATTTATTTTTTTCTCGTCTTCCACTACTAAAATCCGCATTTTTCCTCCTGACAGGATATTTTATAATCGTAAGTAAATGTTTCCAATCTTATTATATAGACTTAAATAGACTTTGGTTTTATCCATTCACTTTCTTTTCCCATATTGTAATTTTTCTCAAATTCCTCTTTAAATTCCTTAAATCTCTGTTCAATTATAGCCTGCCTTGCATCATTCATAAGTTTCAGTAAAAAATGCAGGTTATGGTATGTTGCCAATCTCTGACCCAGTATTTCCTCAGCTTTAAATAAATGTCTTATGTATGCCCTCGTATAGTTTTTACATACATAACAGTCACATTCATCTAAAGGTCTGTCATCCCTTGAATATGAAGCATTTTTTATTACAAGTCTTCCATATTTAGTAAATACAGTTCCATGTCTTCCTATTCTTGTAGGCTGTACACAGTCCATCATATCTATTCCGTCTTCCACTGCTTCAAGCATATCAAGTGGCTCTCCAACTCCCATAAGGTATCTAGGCTTGTTTTCAGGCAGCTTTGGAGTGATATATTCAAGTATTCTATACATATCTTCCCTAGGTTCTCCTACTGCAAGTCCTCCAACGGCATATCCGGCAAATCCTTCATCCATTTCCACAAGCTCATTCATGCTTTTATCTCTTAAATCCTCATAAATTCCACCTTGCACAATTGCAAAAAGTCCTTGTCTATCCTTGTTTCTATTCGCCTCAATGCATCTTTTTGCCCATCTTGTTGTTCTTTCAATTGACGGAAGTAAATATTCCCTAGTGGATAATCCTGGTGGGCACTCATCCAGCACCATCATTATATCACTTCCAAGGTTATTCTGTATTTCAATAGACTTTTCCGGAGAAAGAAAATGTTTTGAACCGTCAAGATGCGATCTGAAATACACCCCTTCTTCCTTTATTTTTCTCAAATCTCCAAGACTGAATACCTGAAATCCTCCACTGTCAGTAAGTATAGGTCTTTCCCAGTTCATAAATTTATGAAGTCCCCCAAAATCATTTACTAATTCATCACCTGGTCTTAAGTAAAGGTGATAAGTATTCCCTAAAATAATTTGAGAATTTATTTCTTCAAGTTCTTCCCTTGTCATGGCTTTTACTGTCGCCCGTGTCCCCACCGGCATAAATACAGGAGTTTTTATTTTCCCATGAGGCGTTTCTATTTCTCCTGCCCTTGCATTTCCATCCTTTACTTCAACCCTATATCTTACAGGATTTTCCGTCATTTCTATATTTTTATTACACATGCGTTCTATCGTCTTGAAACTATTTCAAAATAAAATGATATAAAAAATATTTATGAATTCATTCAAAATTTTATAATTCAAAACAGGAAAGTGATACATAGAAAAAATTATTGTCTGAACCTCCTGGTGAGTTTATAATTTTTTCTTGTAGAACTCCTGTTTTGAATAAATAAAATTTTGTGGTATGAATAAATATTTTTTATATTTTTATTTATTTGAAATAGTTTCATCTCCTTTCTATTTTTTTATTACTTCAATTACATCCCTCATTGAATTTAGATTATTTGCAAGTCTGTCAAAATCTTCCCTTTTCTTAATCATTATTCCAAAATGGAGCAGTCCATAGACATTTCCATTTTCCTTAATGTAGTTTGTGTTTACATTAACAAGTTCCATCTTATATTCGTTAAGAATTCTTATAATATCCAGAAGCAATCCATTTCTGTCAATTGTTTTCAGGCTGAAATTATACTGATATTTTGTATTGCTTGAATTAACCGCTTCCTCATCCCAGAAAACTTCTACTTCCCTGTCAGGATCATGTTCCATAAGCTGTTTCAGGTTGTCACAGTCTGCCCTATGAATTGCAATTCCACGGCCTCTAGTTACATAACCTTTTATATCATCTCCAGGCAGAGGACTGCAGCATTTTGCAAAACGGTACATTGTATTTTCTGTTCCTGAAATTTTTACTCCGCCTTCACTTTTACGTTTTTTTCTGTTTCCTTTTTCTGTTTCTTCTTCCAGAACCTGTGTTATATCTTTCTCTTCCTTTACTTCGAATTTTTTCATAAATCCGTCAAGAGAAAGATCGCCAATTGCAAATTTATAACATAAAAGATCTATAGTTGCTACATTAAATTTTTTCATATAAAGGAAAACTCTTTCATCTTCCTCAAAATCCCTGAATTTCAGACCAAGTTTTTCAAATTCCCTTTCCAGAATCTGTTCCCCTTCTTTTGTTTTTTCCTCAAATTCCTTGTCTTTAAACCATTTTCTTATTTTTACTTTGGAACTGTTGTTATTAACCATATTTATCCAGTCTTTTCCAGGTCCTTTAGTATTTCTTGAAGTCATTATTTCAACTTTATCTGCATTTTCAAGCACCTGATCAAGCTGTACTATCCTCTCGTTAACTTTTGCCCCAATTGTACGATATCCAATCTGTGTATGTACCTGAAATGCAAAATCAAGAGCTGTAGAACCGTTAGCAAGTTCTATTACATCCCCTTTTGGAGTAAATACAAATATTGTCTGGTTAAGCACATTATCAGTTACCTTCTGTGCAAATTTTTCAGGATTTTCAGTATTTGCCTTTATTATATGTTTTACTGCTGCATAATATTTGTCATTTTTTGTTTTAGATTTCTTTTCCTTGTATTTCCAGTGGGCAGCAACCCCATCTTCAGCAATTCTATGCATTTCATGAGTTCTTATCTGAATTTCAACCTTCTGTTCATCAGGCCCGATGACAGTAGTGTGAATTGACTGGTATCCATTTGTTTTCGGCACAGCAATATAATCCTTGAACCTTCCCGTAACCGGAATAAAAAGGTTGTGAATTATTCCAAGTATATTATAACATTCCTCTTCCTTATCCACAATTATACGCATTGCTATAAGATCATATAAATCAGTAAATTTTTTACCCTTTTCATGTATCTTTTTATATATACTGTAAAGATGTTTCGGCCTTCCTGTTACTTCTCCGTTTACATTATGTTTCTTCAGTTCCTCTTCTATTCTCTTTATAACTTTTCCTGTGTATTCTTCCCTTTCTTTCCTTTTTGAACTCACAAGTTCGCTTATTTCTTTATAATCTTCAGGATATAAATATCTGAAACTTATATCTTCCAGTTCCCATTTTATTTTTGCCATCCCTATTCTATGGGCAATGGGAGCATAAACTTCTATTGTTTCCTTGGACTTTATCTGCTGCTTTTCAGGTGTCATATATTTTAAAGTACGCATATTATGAAGTCTGTCTGCAAGTTTAATAATTACGACTCTTATGTCTTCCGCCATTGCAACAACCATTTTTCTTATATTTTCTATTTTTTTGCTGTCTGTTCTAGGAAGATTTCTCAGTTTTGTAACTCCATCCACAAGTTTACTTACATCTTTTCCAAAAGTATATTCTATATCAGGCAATGTTATCAATGTATCTTCTACAACGTCATGTAAAATTCCCGCAACAAGCGTATCTGTATCCATACGCATGTCTGCCAGTATTTCTGCCACTTCAACAGGATGAAGAATGTAGTTTTCCCCACTTCTCCTTTTTTGGCCTATATGGGATTCATTTGCCAGCGTAAAAGCTTCCTTTATCTTTTTAGCATCCACTTCCAGATTATTTTTTTCTATTCTCTCCATTAATTGATTTAAAAGCTCTTCAGATGTTTTATTTACTATTTCCTTTTTTTCCTGTTTTTTCTCTACATCAGTATTTTCTACATGCATATTTTTTTCGGTTATGCTCTTCTCTTCCATCTTTCCTTCATTATCTTTCATTGTATTTCCCTCCATACAAGCCTTCATCAGTATCCGTTTCTGAGAAAGCAGTTTCAGTGTACACAGCCACATTAATCCTGTTAAAAAATATTTCCGGTCAAATTTCATTTACTGTATCAAAATATTTTTTAGAACTGTCTGTTAAAATTCTTTTTATTTATTTTACTATACATTCAGAAAAAAATCTATCTTTAAGAAGAATATTTTGATTAATTTTTTATATTTTATAAAAAATATAAAAATATTCCAAAAATAAAAGAGGCTCACGCCTCTATTATAAAATTAATATTTCA
>ERZ773213.613-NODE-613-length-20566-cov-3.238067_pt1 | contig 20566 bp, 25 predicted proteins | sample MGYA00580996_ERZ773213 | MGnify/ENA primary metagenome ERZ773213 (study PRJEB29015, sample SAMEA2738152) | human oral metagenome | biome: human oral; feature: human-associated habitat; material: saliva | place: China | collected 2197 ...
ACCTGAAACTCAGGTTTGCCGCCCTCGGCACGGCGATCCGCGCCGGCGTCGCCCCCGAGTCGGCCTCGCAGGTCGTCGGCCTCGACGGCATCCGATTCACCGGGGCCGTGCCCGTCGCACTGCGGCTCCCAGAGACACAGTCCGTCGACCTCGAGGAGAAGTAAACAATGTCGGACCTGGACGCGCTCAACCGCATCGCCGAGGCGTACGACGCTCAGGTCCACGCAATCCGCACCCAGATCACCGCATTCGGCGAAGCCTACTGGGACTCCCTGCCGCACTACCGCGCCAGCGCCGTGGAGGACATGATCGAGGCGATCACCCCCAGAGTGATCGCGGGTCAGCTGCGCGTCGCTGACCTGACCCGCGCCTACCTCGCCCGCTGCGCGGTCGAGCTCGGCTGGAAGGTCGTCCTCCCGCCGATCGACCAGGACGAGATCATCGGCGCTCGCGGCGTCGACCCGCGCACCGTCTACCGGCGCCCAGCGGTCGACGTATACACCGCGCTCGCGGCTGGGAAGCCGCTTCCGCAGGCGGCGGCTGAGGGGCGTCTGAGGCTCACGCAGCTGATTGGCGGGGACATGCAGCTGGCAAAGACGCATGCGTCGCGGCAGTCGATGCGGGCGTATCCGTCGGCGGGGCAGCACTATCGGCGGATTCTCACGGGGCGTGAGAACTGTGCATTGTGCGTCGTCGCCTCGACCCAGCGGTATCACCGGGGCGATCTGATGCCGATTCATCCCAGGTGCGACTGTGGGGTCCAGCCGCTGCCCCCAGGCCTGGCGGTGGATCAAGTGATTGACGAGGATCTGCTCGAGCAGGTCCACCAGATCACGGAAGACCGCCTCGGCACATCGGATCGGGGCGGCCGCACGCCGGACTACCGAAAGCTCCTGACGGTCCGCGAACACGGCGAGTATGGGCCAACGCTGTCGTGGGCGCAGCCCAAGGTCAAGCCTAAAACCAAGGCGGGTGGGGCTGAGCCGCCTAAGCCTCCCAAGCCCCCGAAGAAGACCACAGCACAACCGCCGGACGACTCCGATCGTTTAAAGCGCCTGATGAGCGTTCCTGCCGAAAAATGGCATAAGACGCTTCAGTACGAGGGTGGGGACGTCACAGGGATTCCCGGAGAATTCCTGTATCCGGGGCATGGGGACGGACGGGTGTTCATCCCGGCAGTTTCGGCCAGAAAACCACCCAGTGAGCATGAGGTGCTCACGGCGCTGCGCCTCGCGGAAGAGGGAATGGACGTGCTGTTCCGCATAGATTCGCGCGAGGAAGGCGTGAAGAACCCAGACGTGGAAATGAATCAGCAGATATGGGAATTCAAAGCACCAACAGGGGCGACAGACAACACCATTTCGGACCAATTCAGACGAGCCGGTAAGCAAGCTCAACGGCTTGTCCTTGACCTGCGGAGGTCTGGCCTGGATGACGAGCTGGGACTAGCGCAGGCAGGCCGCAGATTCGCTGGTAAATCGATGATCGTAGATTTGATCGTCATCACAAAGGACGCGAGGCTACACAGATTCTCGAAACTGTGATACAATTCCAGTGAGGACGGCAGCCAGCCCACCGGGGAGAAATCTCACGGGCAGGCGGGCCGTCCTTACCACATAATGCTCAAACTAGCCGACCTCGGACGTAATGCCCGGGTCGGTTTTTTGATACCCAACCAGCCCCCAGCCGTAACGGTGTGGGGGCTTTCGTGTACCCGGAATGGGAGGAATCACCATGAAGAACCACCTGAACCTACGTCCCTACCTGCGCTTTGTCAGCGCCCCGTCCGCAGACGCAGGAGGAGAGGTCTCCAAGGCGCAGGCTGCGAGCGTGGCTGACGGCGCTGCCGAAAAGGCGCAGGAGACTGACTGGGAGGCAGAGGCCCGCAAGTGGAAGGAACTGTCGAGGAAAAACGAGGCTCGGATGAAGGAGAACGCCGAAAAGGCGAAGCTCTATGACGAGGCTCAGGAGCAGGGCAAGTCCGAGCTCCAGAAGGCTCAGGAAGCGGCAGCTAAGGCGGAAGCGCGTGCAACCGCGCTCGAGACGAAGGTGCTGCGGGCGCAGGTGGCGGCCGCAAAGGGCGTGGACGCGGATCTGCTCTCTGGGACCTCGCAGGAGGAACTGGAAGCATCGGCTGACCGTCTCCTCGCGTGGCGTGGAGCGCAGACCCCGAAGGGGGCGCCCTCGTCTGACGCGGGCGTTCGTGGTGAACAAATCCGAGCTGTTAAGCAGCTGACTAGGGAGGACCTCAAGAAGATGTCCCCCGCAGAGATCCTCAAGGCCCGTAAGGACGGGCAACTGAACAACATCATGGGCATCGCATAGGGGTGCCCGGAAAGGAGGGGCGATGAGCCTCGACAATTTCATTCCGGAACTGTGGTCCGCATCCATCTTGGAGAACTTCCACAACGACGCCGTACTGGTAGGTATGGCGAACCGTCAGTACGAGAGTGCCTTCACTGCCGGGGCAAAGCTGCACATCCCGGGGATTGTGGATGTGAAGATTAAGGACTACAAGACGGGCGTCGTCGAGCGCGCCGGTGGTGGTGGGAAGATCCCGCGCACAACCGTGCCGGACGCCGTGGAGTCCACGGGTATTGAGCTGACCATCGACCAGGAGAAGTCTTTCGACTTCCTGGTCGATGACATCGACCGCGCGCAGGTGAATCAGTCACTGGACGCCTACACGAAGTCTGCCGCAACAGGTCTGGTGGAGGACGCGGAAACCTTCCTCACCGCAATGCTCACCGCCAAGGGCACGACGACGACAGGGATCGCGAACCCGACAGATTGGGCATCGGCTTACGCTGCGATCCTGAAGCTGCGCGGCAAGCTCTCGGCCGCGAAGGTCCCGGCCACGGACCGCGTGCTCCTGATCAACGCCGCCTTTGAAGAGTATCTCCTGTCTGACGGGTCGAAGCTCACCAGCTTCGACAAGTCGAACATGACGGAAGGCCTGCGCGAGGCGACGATCGGTCGCCTCCTGGGCTTCGACGTCGTCACCAGCTCGTGGATGGACAACACCAAGCCCATGGCCATCGGTTTCTACAAGCCGGCGATCGCCTACGTATCCCAGGTCGAAAAGACCGAGAGCATGCGCGCCGAAGCAACGTTTGCGGACCGCATTCGCGGTCTGCACGTGTACGGCGGCGCGGTCCTGCGTCCGACGGCAGTTCAGATTTTCAAGGCGGCATGATGAGAGTCCAAGGCACCAATGGAATCGAGTTCGAGCTCGAGGATTCGGTCGCGACCGGAATGATTGCGGCCGGCCTCCTGTCCGCGATCGACGAAGACCCCAGTGGCGCGTCAACCGGCGAGGGTAAGAGCCAGCCGCCTGTCGACGAGGATCCGCAGCCTCCTGTCGACGAGGATCCGCAGCCCCCTGTCGACGAGGATCCGCAGCCCCCCGAGGACGAGGACGCGAAGAAGGCCAAGAAGTAGAGGAGGGCGAACATGAGCGCACCTCTCGTCGACATCGAGGATATCGAGGCGGCGCTCGGACGACCGCTGCGCGACGAGGAGAAGCCCCGCGCTCTCTTCGTCGCGGACAAGCTCTCCGCGGCGTTCCGGATGCGTGCGCGCCAGACCTTCGCGGTTGAGACGTATGTACACCGCCTGAAGGTAGACACCGGTGGCCGAGTGTTCCCCACACGGGCGCCTCTCGTGGAGGTGCTCGCGGTCTTCACTGACGAGGGGGCGCCCGTCGCGTACGAGAAACGGCATGGGCACATCTACGTGCGAGCGTGGTGCAGCGAGTTCGTCGTCGTCACCTACACGGCAGGCCTCGCCGAGGTCCCCGCAGCGGTTCGACTCCAGCTCGCGGACAGCGTGCGTCGTATCCTCCTCATCCCTGACGCCGCCGCTCAAGGGGCAACCCAGATGACCGAGACGACGGGACCGTTCACGCAGTCCCGCCAGTACGCCACATGGGCGGTCGGCGGTCAGGCTCTCCTCTCCCCCGACGACCAGGCGCTCGCGGATGCGTACCGGCCGCGACGTGCCGGGCATGTCTGGGTGATGGGAGGGGCCTGACGTGATGGAGGAATGGAAGACCCCGATTCAGGTAGAAGGAGCCGTCCATCGTGACGGGGACGGCTACCTCGTCGAGGAATCGAAGCCGCGCCTCATCGGGGGGTGCCTGATCGCGCCGGGACAGTTCACTGTGCCGGGGCTCCTTGATCAGGCAGCCTCTGAGCGGGCAGACGAGACGGCGACACTCTACCTCCCGAGGGGAATAACACTGAGCGTCGGGGATGCCATCCGTGTCCCGGCTGAGCACCCTCTCGGCGGGACGTGGAGGGTCGAGGAGCCAGCCTCGCCGTGGCCGCGCGGCACGGCTGTCGTGATCTCTCGGAGGTGAGCATGGCAGTCAAGTTCGTGGTCAGCTCGGCCGCGATCGAGGCGCTTCTACAGTCTGCGTCGATCAGTGAAGCAATGGTCAGCGAAGCCGAATCGCTGCGTGCGGCGGCGGCAGCAGCGGCTCCGAAAAGGGACCGGGTACTCACCGAGGCGTACAGGGTCGAGGCTGTGACGGCAACTGTGAAGACGCGCCGAAACGGCTCGTCTCGCAGGGCTGTCGGCCGTGTCATCAACGATGCCCCACACGCCGTGCCTGTCGAGTTCGGGCACTTCGCCAGAGACGGGCGCCGCGTCCCCGGGCATCACACGCTCGGAAAGCTTGCGGGCTCCAAGCGCGCACGACGAGGAGGACGCTCATGAAGTACACGGACCCCGTCCAGGTACTGCGAGACGCGATCACCTCAGCAACGGGAGCGAAGACAGTACGGGTGATCCAGGAGGGCAGCCTCCCGGACACGTGGCCTATGCCGCTCGTGCATGTCTACGCGACCCAATCCCAGGACCTCGATTTCGAGCGCATCACCTCCGTTGCCGTCGACGTGTACGCCAAGACCCCCACAGGGCCAGGCGTCGGCGGCGCGGAGGCGCTCGCGGATGAGGTTGTGGATGCTCTGTCAGTTCGTCCTGTGGTGGGGGCCTCTGGGTGGGTGGATGAGGCTTCTGTGCCGTCTCGCCTGGGGGTGCGCGCCGCTTATGGCGTCGTTGAGGTGGTGGGCCTCAGCGTGGAAGTCACTCAACGTCCCACCGACTAACCAATCTGATCTGGAAGGGAAACTGATATGGCCGATACCACGACCATTGAAGCGCTGAAGAGGAAGCACAACAAGTCTAAGAACGTCAGGAAGGCTCTCAACGTCCTGGCGTTTGTCGCACCGCTCACGACCGCTGTCCCGGAGGCGCTGACAGGCGCAAGCGGTGCGATGAAGGAACTCCCCGCGGACTGGACTCCGCTGGGAATTTTCACGACCGATGGCGGGGAGATCACGCCTGACGTATCCGTGGATGATGTAGACGGCCTGGGCTACGCAGAGCCTGTGCGCTCTGACCTGACCAAGGCAACCAAGACGATCAAGCTCAACATCTTCGAGCTTTTCCGCAAGGAGATGCTGAGCCTGACGCACGGCATTGACCTCTCGCAGGTCAAGGCAAACGCGACCACGGGAGAAGTCGTTTTCGACGATCCGCTTCTTCCCTCCATCCCGGAGAAGCGTCTGCTGATCGTCGCAGCCGACGGCCCTGCTGATGACGAGTGGCTGATGGGTTGGTGTTTCACGCGCGCCAAGCTCGTCTCAATGCCGACGATCTCGCTCAAGGCGACGGACCCCATTACTGGCGACCTCGAATTCAAGGCATTCGCCGACGAGACAGCAGGCACCGCCTGCCGTAATTACTACGGTGGCTCGGCGATGCTCAAGCACCGTGACATCACGGGCTTCAGCGTCTGACACATACTGCGGGCGGGGGCCGGGGATGTTCTCCCTCCGGCCTCTGCCCGCTACCACCCCCAGGAGAACACCACAGGATAGGACAAGCATGGACCAGCTGACCTTCACGAAGACGATCAAGACGGACGGCGGGGACGAACTCGTGCTCACGCGAGTCACCGACGACGCAGCCGACGCGAACACTCTGCGCGCACAGGGATGGGCCGAAGCCCAGCCCGCAGAGACCGAAGACTCCACGCCGACGCTGCCCGCCCCGCCCGCCAGCACCCAGCGCCGCGACAACTGACATATACCAACTAGGAGAACACCAATGGCAGACAAGATCACCCCCACCCTCACCCTCGCCGCCCTCAACAACCTCGATGGCGCAGCAGAGGTCACCCCATTCACCTTCGGGATCAACAACCGAGTCGTGACCTTCCCGGACCCCCTGGGCCTGAGCCCCGAGGCCGGCGAAGACCTCCTCCAAGACCTCAGCGGCGGAAAGCGCGCCACCGAGGTCATCTCCAAGTGGCTCTCGGAGGACGACGCCGCATTCGTCACCAAGCATCTGACTCTGCGCCAGATGCTGCTCCTCATGCGAAAGGCCTCTGAACACTACGAGGCCTCGCTCGGCTCCCTGGGGGAAGGACGCGCCTCTACGACCGCCTAACACGGTACGAGGGGCAAGTCGTCGCGGACCTCGCGGAGCAGGGCTGGGACACCTACGCCCTGTTCCGCGCTCGCCGATACCGATTCCTCCTGACTCTGATCGACGAGCTGCCCTCAACGAGCCGAACCGTCGCAGCGATACTCAACGACCCCGAGGTCGCAATCGAAACGGCAATGGCGATCGCCGAAGCACAGGACGACGACGATACCGAGGCACAGCTCCGAACCCAGACCCCCGAGGTGCGGGTCATGCAGGACATCTTCGACCTGCTGGTCTCGGCCTTCGGAGGTAAAGAAACCTACCCACGGCCCGAGAGCCTTACCGCGCTCGCGATTGAAGACGCACGTACAAGCGTCCGAGACCGCAGCGCCCACCAGGCGCTCGCGGCTCTCATGCCGGGATGGAGTCCGCAAGAAACCTGAATAACTACCTGTAGGAGGGCTGCGTGGCTGGCGTATATCAGGCAGGCACTGTCTATGTCGATGTGGTCCCCTCGATGCGGGGGTTCTTCAAGAGCATCGAGAATGCGACGGCCACGCAGCTCCCGCAGGTGGCGGGCGATGCGGGCAAGAAGTACGCGGAAAAATTCAAGGAGCAGGTCTCCGCGTCCGGCAAGGACCTCGTCAACGCGATCGCCGACCCTCTGGGCAAGTCAACGGCGCGCCTACGTCAGGAGGCCGCGCAGGCTGGGGCAGCCCTGCAGGAAGCGCACGCCAAGGTGGAGAAATCCTCCTCGGCGCTCGCAAAAGCCCGCGCCGAGGAGGAGACTGCCGCCTCTGCGGTGGAGCGCGCCGAACGTGCGCTCGCGGCCGCGCGGTCCAGCTCATCCGCTGATGCGGCGGCTGTCGCTCGCGCGGAGTCGGCGCTGGCCTCGGCGCGAGAAGCGTCGGCGGCCGCGAACAAGAGGGCCGACCAGGCGTCCGCGAATCACGCGGACTCGCTCCGCAAGGAGAAGGCCGCGTCCGACAGCGCGAAGGCAGCAACCGAGGCGCTTGACCAAAGCATCTCGAAGACCCCGTCCAACTGGGAGCGATTCACAACCTCGCTGAAGGGCTGGGTGCGAGAGGCCGACAACGTCGAGCATGAAGCCCGCGAGGTTGATTCCTCTCTCGGCCTTGTCGGGGCCGGGGTGACCTCGCTCGGGGGACTCGTGACCTCGGCGCTAGGCCCGCTCGCGCTCCTGGGCGCGGCCGTCGGCATCGGCGGGTTCGCGTCCGAAGCTATCGCCGCGTCCGACGCCACAAACAAATTCGCGGACACCCTGCGCTTCGCGGGCATCGACGATTCCAAGATCAAGGAACTGGGAGCAGCCGCCCAGGCGTACGCCGACCGTACCGTGTACGACCTGGCGGACATCCAGGGCATCACGAGCCAGCTCGCTGCCAACGGCGTGGACGACTTCGATCGCCTCGCCGAAGCCGCCGGCAACCTCAACGCCGTGTCCGGTGGCACGAAGGACACCTACAAGAGCCTGGGCCTGGCTATCGTCCAGGTCAACGGAGCCGGACGGCTCCAGACCCAGGACTGGAACCAGATCGCCAACGCCATTCCGGGCGCGTCCGGCAAGATTCAGCAGGCGCTGTCCGATATGGGGGCCTACACGGGGAATTTCCGTGAGGCCATGTCGCAGGGGCAGATCTCTGCGGAAGAGTTCAACCAGGCGCTGCTGCAGCTGGGCTTTGATGACGTTGCGGTCGCGGCAGCGTCGGACGTGTCTCGCATCGAGAACGCAGCTGGCAACTTGCAGGCAACGATTGTCGGCGGCTTCAAGGACATGATCGACGCGGCGAAGCCGCAGCTGACCGCCTTCATGAGCTGGATGTCGGATACCCTCGGGAAGGGCTTCGCGTGGATCAAGGACGTGGGGGTTCCCTCGATTCAGGGGATCTGGGATGTTCTTGCCAATGGGAACTTCTCGGGGCCGATCTTCGGCCTCGAGGAGGACAGTGGTCTCGTCGACTTCCTGTTCAACCTGCGTGACGCTGGCATGGCCGCCTGGGAGATGCTCAAGTCCGGGTGGGATGCGGCGACGAACCTCGCGGGTGCGTTCGCGCCGCTCGCCCAGAGCGTGTGGGACATGGTCAGCGCGTTCGGTGGGGATGGCCCCTCGATGATTCAGCGCACCGCTGAGGCGCTCAAGAGCGTATTCGACTGGGTTGGCAAGAACACTGACGTGGTTGCACCGCTCGTGACTGCAGTCGTCGCGGGCACGGCCGCGTTCAAGGGCATGAGCGCCGCCATGGGTGCCGTGAACGCCGTGAAGGCGGCCGGCGGACTGCTGCAGTTCGTCAAGGCCACGAACCTCGCGAAGGCCGCGCAGGCGGCCTTCAACGTCGTGATGAACCTCAACCCGATCGGCGCGATCGTCACGGCGATCGCCGCTCTCGTCGCGGGCCTCGTCTACTTCTTCACGCAGACGGAGACGGGCCGGAAGGCATGGGCGGCCATCACTGAGGCGTTCTACAGCTTCGTGGACTGGATCAGCTCCGCGTGGTCGTCCGCCATGGAGTCAATTTCCTCGTGGTGGACGGGCACATGGGATGGCGTCTCGGGCTTCTTCTCAACCTACGTCGTGCAGCCCCTGCAGACGGCATGGGATGCAATCACGGCTGTCTGGGACGGCATCGTGACGGTCTTCAAGACCGCTTTCGCGATCATCGTCGGCATCGTCCTCACTCCGATTAAGCTCTACATTCAGGCGTGGGTAGCGGTCTTCACGTGGGCGTATGACAACGTCATCAAGCCCGTGTGGGATGCGATTTGTCAGGCATTCACCTGGGCTTACGACAGCGTCATCAAGCCAGTATTCGAGCAGATCGCTAACACGTGGCAGTGGATCGCCGGAATAGCAACAGACGTGTTCGGGGGCATCGTCTCATTCCTCGAGGGAGTGTGGGCATCGATCTCCGTGGGAGTGACGGCCGCGTGGAATCTCATCGTCGCGGGCGTCACCTGGTACATCACCACCGTGTGGAACATCGTCAGCACAGTCTTCACGACGGTCGCTGGTGTTGTCTCCTCGATCTGGAATGGGATCTCCTCCACGGTCTCGGGCGTCTGGGAGTCCATCAAGTCCACGGCGAGCAGTGCCGTCCAGTGGGTCTACGACAGCGTCACGAACGTGTTCTCGTCCATGTCGAGCGGAGTCTCCTCCACCTTCGACGGCATGCGCTCAGCCATCGAGTCCGTGTGGAACAAGGTGAAGAGCGTCGCAGCAAAGCCGGTGAACTTCATCATCGACACCGTCTACACCAACGGCTTGAAGTCGATGGTGGAAACAGTCGCCTCGAAGATCGGCTTGTCGCTAACGCTGCCGACGGTCCCTAGGATTGCGGAGTACGCCGGCGGCGGCATCGTCCCTGGCTACAGTCCTGGACACGATACGATCCCGGCGATGCTCTCCCCGGGTGAGGCTATCCTCGTCCCCGAGCTCGTCCGACAGATCGGGCCGAGCAGGATCATTGCGGCGAACTACGCCGCCTCGAAGCGCCGCCCCGGCGGCTCTCCGGGAAAGGCCCCTGCGGGCTTCTCCGGCGGCGGCATCGCCCACTTCTCCGGCGGCGGCATCGCGGGGTGGTTTGCCGACGCAGCACTCGGCGTCGCGGAGTTCTTCCGCGACCCGCTTGGCTCAGTCGCGCAGCTCATCACCGAGCCCGTGCGAGGACTCATGAAGGGCATCGCCCCCGGAGTCATCGGCGAGCTCGGCGCAGGAGGCGTCGAATCACTCCTCGCGGGAGTCGGATCGTTCTTCAAGAAGAAGGCTGAGGAATCCTCATCGGCCGGACTCGTGGGTGCTGCGATGCGGGCCGTCCAAATGCAGGTCCCCTACGTGTGGGGTGGATCAGGCATCCCGCCCGGTCTGGACTGCTCGGGCCTGGTCTACTGGGCCGCGCAGCAGCTCGGTCTCGGGTGGCCGCGCCTCACGGCGGCCGGATACCAGTCTGGCTCCACCCCGATCCCCTGGACGCAGGCCGCCCCCGGCGACTTGCTCTTCTGGGGAGCGCCTGCCCATCACGTCGCGATCTACGCCGGCGGCGGCCAGATGATCGAGGAACCCAGGCCCGGGTTGAATGCCAGGCACACCGGCATCTGGGGGACCCCGACCGTCGGCCGGTACGGCGGAGCTCGCAAGTACGACCGCGGCGGGTGGCTCCCCTCGGGAGTCACGGCGGCCGTCAACCAGACGGGCACGAGAGAGGCAATCCTCACGGCCCGTCAGTGGGCAGACGTCAGTGCGCTCGCGGCCAGTGGAGCAAACGCGGTGCCGTCGTTCGATGGCGCGCAGCTGAACCTTGTACTCGACGACGGGCAGGCGTTCCGCGCGCATGTCGAGTCGATCAGCACCGGCGTCCTGGTTCGCCGTAAGCAACTCGCTGGAAGGAGCAGGTAGTGGCTCGTGAGAATCTTTGCCGCAATCCGTCGTTCGCGTACTTGCTGCGGGAATGGGCGAAGATCGCTCCGGCCACGGTGAGGATCGGCTCGGATACTGACTCGTGGGGCGGGCACGCTCGCCAGTCTCCGCAGTATCTGGCCATCGACGTGCCGCCCGGCACGCAGGGGCCGGCTGCCGCGCCAACGGCAGTCACTGTCGCTGGCGGGCAGACGGTCGCGATCTCGGCGCTCGTGCGAACGAGCCCCGGCCTCGCGGTTGCTGTCGCCCCGGAGTGGACCGTGGGCGGCCGCAGCGTCCCGGAGAAGACTCCGGCGCTGTTGGCCGCCAGCGCGGATGGGGTTCGCCCCGTCTGGGCGTTCACAGCTCCATCTGGGGCGACAGCCGTGCGGCTTCGGTTCGAGGCCCGCACGACCTCGGCGGCTGAGCGCGGGACACTGCCGGGATGGGTCTACGTCGATGACGTCCTCATCGTCGCGGCGCCCACCCCGGGCGAGGCACTCGAGGCAGCAGCGGGGGAGTTCTTCGACGGAGACACCCCGCCGAGCCGGATCGGCTATTCCTCGAGGGCTCTCACGCACCAGTGGACCGGCGCGCGCGGTGTTTCGACGTCGCGTGAGGTCGAGGCGGACGTCGATATGTCGTCTCTGCCTGTTGCGATTCTGACGGGTGGGCAGGCTCCCAGGGTTCAGATCGTGATTCCTCCGGCGCTCGTCCCCGCCGGGACGGCCTGCTATGTCGAGGGTGTCACAGACACGGGCTTCACGTGGATTCCTCGCGGGGGCGTGTGGTCCTCCAAGGGCTTGCAGCGCATCATTGGAGACCCGGTCGCGCCGATCAACACGCCGATCCGCTACAGGCTGACGACGTCGAGGGGCGTCGTGGTTGAATCGGAGCCGGTCGTCCGCTCATGGGGTGGCCTGTCACTGATGACGGACACGGCGGGCGCGAAGCCTGTGAATGTCCTGTGGCAGGGCACGGACCAGCGTGAACTGAAACCGCGGGTGACGGAGCATGAGGTGCCGGGCCGCGGGACACCCTTGGTGGTCTATGCGCCAACGATGGGGCGCGGGACGGTGTCTCTCACGGCTCGCACGAACCTGCAGGACACGGCGGCCATGAAGACGCTTCTGGCGTCTCAGACGCCGGTGGCTCTGTTCCACAACCCGCGTCACTGCGTGCAGTGCAAGCGCGGGGTGTGCGACGTCGATCCTGTGACGCTGATGGCGGTGACATCGGCATCGATGGAGCGTGCGCCGCGTCTCGACGTCGCTGAGCGCATCTGGCAGCTGAAGGGCACGATCGTCGATCTGCCGCAGCCGAACACCACGTTGACGTTGTCGACGTGGAACGACTTCGATAAGCGTCGTCTGACGTGGAGTGGCCTGGATGCTCGTCGGTGGCCGTGGGATCAGTTCGACAGGACTATCTGGCAGGAGGACGCATGAGCATGCCGGCCGACGTCGAACAGATCCCGGAGGATCTGCTGACCTCGGGCTACTCGGTGTCTGCCACCGTGGAGTCTTGGCTGGGGTCGCAGTACCTGGGAGAGGTCCCCGTCGAGGACGGGTCGGTGGCGTGGGACGCTGGCCAGCAGGTGCAGGGCACCCTGTCCCTGACGGTCCCGCGTGTGGGCGCAGCGCAGGGGCAGGACTGGCGCGACTGGGACCCCGTAGACCCAGACCACCCGCTTGGCTGCTACGGGCAGGTCCTGCACGTGAGTATGACGGTCAGTTCGCTCGTCGGCGCGGGCTGGTGGACGATCCCGATGGGGAGGTTCCTCATCACTTCGGTAGAGCCGGGACCGTCAACGGTCAGGGTGACGGGCAAGAGCCTGATGCAGCGCCTCGAGGAAGACAGGCTGACAGAGCCGATGGCACCGGACCCGGCGGGCACGCTCGCGTCAGAGCTGCGCCGCCTGGTCGGCGCACGTATCGGCGTGATCATTGATCCGGCGCTCGGAGACAGGCCCTGCCCCTCGATGTCCTGGGGTGAGAGCCGCATCGACGCTGTCTACGAGATCGCGAAAGCCTGGCCTGCGACAGTGCGTGAGGGCGGCGACGGCATCATGTATCTGTCCCCGCCGACTTCGCCGCCGACCTCGCGGCCGGCGCTGCGCCTCTCGGATGGGGAGGACGGCACGGTCGTCGGTGTGGCGGCCTCGGTAAGCCGAGACAAGGTCTACAACCGCGTGGTCGCTAGGGGACAGCAAAGCTCTGACGAGGGCGCGCCCTCGTTCCAGGCGATCGCCGATCAGCTGACGGGGCCGATGCGAGTCGATGGACCCTACGGCACCGTGCCGCGCTTCTTCTCATCCCCGCTGATTACGAGCTACGAGCAGGCCAAGCGCACAGCCGAGGCCATGCTCGCAGACTCGGTCAGGAAGAAGATCAAGGTCCCCGTCCAGCACGCCCCGGACCCACGCATCCGCCTAGACGCACACGTCGAGATTGCCACGCGGCCGGTGGACGCTGCGTCCACGAAGACGATGTGGGGGACCGTCTCCGCATACGAGGTGCCCCTCACCTACAAGGGCACGCAAAAGACCGACGTGGAGGTGAGCGTGTGAGCAGCCCCGTGATGGACCTGATCTCGACGGTGCCCGACGATCTACCTCCCCGCTATGGATCGGACAGGTCCCCGACCGCCATCGCGCGCGTGGTCAGCCTCATCGAGGGCGGCCGCGCCCTCAACGTCAGCCTGTACGGTGGCCCGCCGATCCAGATTTCAGCGACCGCAGTCAACTGGACCGGCGTCGAAACAGCGCACGTCCTGCTCGACCCCGACACGGGGCGGGCACTGCACGCGCTCGGGCCAGCGCCCAAACCAGAGAACCCCCTCCCCAAGTGGGAACAGCTGACCGCGCCGACACGGACAGTGAGTGAAGCCGTGCTGATCCCACAGTGGGCGGGCACGTGGGACGGAACCTCGTGGACCCGGCACGGCGGCGGCGGAGCCTGGCAGCGAAACACAGGCGGCCCCCGCCTCACAGGGCTCGCCACATACGGCCGGCAAGCCGAGGCACTCGGACGTATCACGATCACGGCCGCCACGCTGACGCTCCGCCCACATCCGACGTCAGCCGCATGGTCAGCGCAGATCGCGGCCGCAACCTACTCGGACACCGGCCCCGTCCAGGCGGGCGCGACGATCAGCGCCCCCGTCCAGGTGGGCACCACAGTTCTGACCGTCGACGTCACACGCATAGCCGCCCAGCTCCTAACACCGGGAGCTGGCCTCGCCCTCGTCGGACAGACATACGGCGGCGTCCAGGCCGCCGGAGACAGCCTCTCAATCCGTATCACCTACACCTCCCGATAGGACACTCATGAGCTACCTCGACCAGCGGGGACACCGCGTCCCCTCACCCACTGACCCCGCACAGCGCCAGGACCTGCTGGCCCTGTCCCTGTCTATCCCCTCCTACAAGGCGTGTGCCTCCGAAACGGCGGCGGCGCAGTACGTGTCCGCGCTCGCGGCTGTTGGCCTGGTGGCCTCGGCGGCTCAGCCTGTTTACGTGTGGAGGACCGACCTTAATGCCGTGAGGGTGTGGGATGGTCGCGCGTGGGCGGCAGAGTCGAATCTGCAGATGGAGCTTTCGGCGGTCGGGGATATGCCCGTGGGTGCGGGCCTGAGTCCGACGGTCCAGCCCGGCCTCATCAAGGGCGGCCGAGTCGCTGTGGGCAGCGCTGAGGTCGCGTTCGGAAATCTCTACATGCCGCGCGTGAACTTCAATACCCCGTTCCCGCATGAGTGCGTATCGGTGTCCATCACGCCGCTGTATGGATCGGGGCCGGCCGGCTGGAATTTCAAGAACGGCAGGCAGTTCTGTGTGGACGTGCTGGACAAGAGCGGCTTCAGGCCGATGCTCCCCGGCGTGACCACGGAGGAACGCCACTCCTTCGCGTGGATGGCGCTTGGCTACTGACCGCCGACAACTGAACTCGCCCCTCGGACAATCCCGTCCGGGGGGTTTCGTCTACCCGATTGAGGAGAGACATATGGAAATGACTATCGAAGAACTCATGGAGTCCATGCCTCCGGCGACCGACACTCCGGTCGACGTTGTCACGCCCATCGAGTTCCCCTACGAGGAGGTCACGCGATGAGCATGACAGCATCTAAGGCGCTCGCCTGGGCCGCGAGCCAGATCGGCTACTCGCGGTGGGATGACCCCCTGCCGGGCTCGGCGTTTGGCCGCTGGTACGCCGAGCGCCACGGCGCATACTACGGCGAGAGCGGCGTCCCGTTCTGCGCCATGTTTGCCTCGTGGTGCCTCACCGATGACGACGGTAACTCGGTGATCCCCGGAGGGGATTTCGCCTACGTGCCATACGGTATCAACGCCGCGCGGTCGGCCGGCCAGCTCGTCGATCCGTCGAGCGCAGCCCCGGGTGACCTGATCTGTTTCGACTGGGACGGGGACGGCGTGGCCGACCACGTCGGCATGGTCGAAGCGAACTACGGGTCGTGGGTGCAGACCATCGAGGGCAACACCTCCTCGGGAGCTGCGGGCTCCCAGTCCAACGGCGGTGGAGTCTACCGCCGGTCCCGCGACTGGGATGCCGTGTGCGCGGTCATCCGCCCTTATTACTCCGACGCGGCCACCGGCTCATCCGGCGGCTACACGGACATCACAGGAATCCAGCGCGCGGTTGGCGCGGACGCGGACAACGTCCTCGGTCCCGACACCACGCGCCGCGTGTACGCGGTCGTGGCGGCGAGCTCGTGGGGCGGCCGCCAGTTCCCCCTGGGCGTCGAATACGTCCAGTCGATCATCGGAGCCGACCCGGACGGCATCTGGGGCGATGACTCGGACTTGGCGCACGACCGCGTGGTCGGCCAGCTGCAAAGCGCGGTCGGCGTCGAGGTCGACGAATACTACGGTGCCGTCACCAACGCGGCAATCAACCAGGCGCTCGCGGGCGCGGAGAAGGGAGACTGAGATGGATAAGCTGTTGATGGGGCTTCAAGCGGACCCCTTCATCACGACGGTGGTTATCGGCCTCATCTGGCCGATGGTGCAGGCCGCGCTGGACAAGCCGTGGTGGACGCGCCGCCGCCGCGTGGTGCTCCTCGTCGCGGTCGCTCTCGTCACGACTGCAGCCGTGTGGGTCTCCGGCTCGTACCCGGCGACGTGGCGTCTGCTGGTCACGCAGATGAGCGTGTTCCTGGGCGTCGCCTGGTCGGTCTACACAATGCTGTCGGCGCTCCGTATTAACGGCGCGAGCATCCTTGATTGGGTGGGCGCCGCGACTCCGGGCGGGCAGCCGCTCGATGAGCTGACGGGTAAGCCGGACAGCGCACGTGGTTGACATTATTGCTGACCCGAAGGTCGTCACAGCGATTGTCGCGGCGGTTGTTGCCATCATTGGCGCTGCCGCCGCGGCAGTCGTCGCGGGTCTACGGTACGTCGGCAGGTTGTTCGACGCGCGGCTTGCGCACATCTCGGAGACCGCGTCCGAGGCTCGTGATGCGGCGAAGAGCGCGGACAAGGAAATCAAGAACAACCACGACACGAACGTCCGCGACGACCTCGACAAGGCGATTGAGACTGTCTGGGTCGTCTCGGACCAGATCGGCGCTCTGTCAAAGCAGGTGACGGGTCTCCTCGATCAGGGTGCCCGAATGGAGGCAACGCTCAACGCGCACAGCGAGAGCCTCAGCTCGGTGCAGGCGCGCGTCGGACGAATCGATGAGCGTGGCTCCAAGATGGCCGCTGAGCTCCACGACGAGCGGACAGCCCGCGAGTCCTCGCAGCGCACCATTGACGAGCATGCCCATGACGCCCACGCCCGACTGCATGAGCGCCTCGACAGACTGCAGGAGAAGGTAGACAAATGGGAGGAACGACAGTGAGCGGAAACGTCACGCGCCTCGACGGCTCACCCGAACACCTCGCCTACATCACGGCGACCCTGAAAACACAGACGGGGGAAGCCACGTCCATGATGGCCGTCGGCCCCGTCTCGCGGGCAGCAAACCCCCGCGGACAGATCATGCTGCCCCTCGACCTCACGGAACCGACGCAGGTCCACCTGCGCCTCAGCGTCCCCGGCCGGACCCTGCGCGAAGCGACAGTCACGCTGAAGCCCGGTATGGCCTACACGCTCGCCAGCGTGTTCTCCGGCGAGGCGACGCCCACCCCGGCACCCCACCCCGGCACCCCAGACGTGAATGTCTCCGGTGACGGGGACACAGCAACCATCAGCGGAGTTGTCTCTGACGACGGGGACACAATCACAATCGGAGGCTAACCATGGCAAAGCCCACGCTCTATACGAAGCAAGGCACAGATCGAGCGATCGCGAAGGCCATCGAACCGCTCGCTACCAAGGAAGAACTCGCCAGAGCGTCAGCCGGCGGCAAGGTCGACCTCGCCGAATACGCCAAGCGCACCGACCTCGCAGCCCTGGCTACGCGCGCCGACCTCGCCGGATACGCCACACGCCAGCAGGTCGCTGACCTCCCGAGCCGCGCCGACCTCGCCGGATACGCCACCAAGACCGACGTAGCGGGCGTCGCCCGAACGAGTGATCTCACGGGCCTGGCTACCAAGGCCGAACTCACGGGCCTGGCCACTAAGGCCGACGTGGCGGGCGTGGCCCACACGAGTGATCTTACGGGCCTGGCTACCAAGGCCGAGCTCACCGAAGCGCTGAAGCGTGTCGGCATCACTGTGTGCTCCACGGAGGCCGAAGCGCAGGCCCTGCCGGACGGCACGCTTTACTTCCTCGTCTCCGGGGCCACCCCCGCGCCCACCCCGCAACCTGGCCCCGCCCCCGCTGTGGGACCGACGCTCGTCAACTCCGCAGCCGGGCAGGTCGTCGGACAGACCGTGACAGTCAAGGTCGATGGCAAGGCCGGAGACAAGATCGTCATCGGCCTCAACGAGAAGGCCCAGGGCACGCCCGCAAATCTCACTCTGCCCCAGGGCTGGGAACAGATCGTTGACCCTTACTGGGTCGGCACCATGCGCGCCGTCGTTATCACTGGTCCGTGGGCGCCCACCGTCACTCTGACGATGAGCCAGGTCGCCGAGATTGGCTGGGCTGCGGCCTCGATCCGAGGAGCCTCCACGATCAAGGCGGGCGACGTCAAGAAGCGCCAGGCCCCGCCGACGGAGACCACGACCTGCACGGCTCCCGCGCTCGCGGGCGAGGGTGTGGTGCTGGGGTTCGCGTTCGAGCGGACGAGTGCAGTTGAGTCCTCGGAGCAGGTGACTGTCTCCGCTGGTTGGGAAAAGCTGGCCTTCGCGGCGCAGGAGGGTGTGAATTATCAGACGGTGACGTTGGCTCGCCGCATGGGCTCGCAGCCGGTGGACCTGGTCGTCACGTATCCGAACGCGCAGGGGTCCAACGGCCTCGCGGTGCAGGTGATCGCGCATGCCTGACCTCGTTGTTTACGAGCGTCGCCGCGCGGGCGGGGACTTGCCGGGGGTTGTGAGGATGCGTCGCCGCGCGGGCGGGGATGTGAGCCTGTCGCGGCGCGCGCCGTCAACGCCGGTGATCCCTGCCGGCGAAGACGTGGTGACGGCCTTCCTGTCGCGGCGCCCGTTCTACATCAGTCATAGGATGGGCGGCACCGAATATCCCGAGTTCACGCATGCTGGCCTCAATGCCTCGTTGCGCGCCGGCTTTAAGGCGCTCGAGTTGTCCGTGCGGAGGTGCGCCTCGGGCGAGTTCATCGCTATTCACGACTGGAAAACATCGAGGACCGTGCCGGGCACGGACTACCAGATTTGGAACACGCCGTGGTCGACGCTGCGCACGCTCCGCCAGGCCTCGGGTGGGTTCATGCGCCTGACGGACATTATCGATCAGGTGCCGGATGACATCGTGCTCGCGATCGACCACAAGACCACGTCTTCGGAGGACCAGCGCAATCCGGGTGACCTGGCGGCCGAAGAGCAGCTGTTCGATTACTTGGACACGACGTTCGGTGGCCATCCGGAGCGCAGGGTCTTGTGGAAGGTCTTTGCGAAGGGGACCGGAGCAAAGCGCGCGAAGGCCCGTGGCTACAAGGTCATGGCGATGCTCTACCCGAACGAGGTCGCGGCCTCGGACTTCTCCCAGTGGGATGTCATCGGGATGGAGTGGAGCGCCGGCGCGGACGTGTGGAATCGCCTGAATGCTTCGGGCAAGCCGACGATCGCGCACATCATCGTCAATGACTCGCAGGCGCGCCAAGCGCTCGCGAAGGGAGCGACGGGGCTGATGGCCTCGTACCCCTCCCTCGTCCATCCGTAGGCGTATCCGCGTCGACGAGGAAGGCCCCCACCACCCAGTGCTCGGGTGGTGGGGGCCTTCTTTCATGAAAACACTAGTGATCAGGCAAGAACATGCGAGTCCATCCTCGCTGTCAGCGCTGCATCGCGCTCGCGGGTCGCGTGTTGATACCTGAGCGCGACGTCTACGTCGCTGTGCCCGCCTCGGTGGAGGAGCTCGGCAAGAGTAGCGCCCTGTTGAGCGAAGATTGTCAGGCCCGTATGCCGGAGGTCGTGGAACTTGAACCATGGGATGTTTGCAGCGGTGCGTGCTTTCTCCCAGGACGCGCGCAGGGAGTTTGGGTGGATCGGCAGACCCCGAGTGCTCTCGGGGTGCAGGAGCCAGGACGTAGGCGCAGCATCGACGTGTATGTCGAGATGTGCGCGTAGCGCGGGCACGAGGGAAGCGGGGATGACGATCTCACGCACACCAGCCGCGCTTTTCGGTGGGGTCTCGACCGGGCCGACACCAGTCAGGTACTGCACCTGACGCTCAATCCGCAGGCTCGGCGGCGTGGCGTCGAGGTCGAGGTCGCGTCGCTGTAGGCCGATTGCCTCGCCGAGGCGGGTCTGACACCACGCCGCGAGTAGCACGGCGACGCGCAAATGAGAGGGCATGGCGTTCGCCGCGCCCTGGACTTCCTCGGGAGTAGCAACCTGACGCTCACGATCCCGCGTCGGCACGTGCTTCTGCCCTTCCGGAACGCGGCAAGGCGTCGCCTCTACGTGCCCAGCCTTAACCGCCGCGCTCATGCACGCGGAGAGAGTCATGTAGACGGGGCGGGCGACGCCTGGCCCGTGCTCGCGCCAGACATCCTGGTACCAGGTATCCACATCCTCGACGCTGATTGAGCTGAGCGGCTGAGTTCCAAACCACTCGACAAGGCGTCGCATCCGATAGGTGTGCGTCTGAATCGTTTTTGGCGTGCGGCCCAGTCGCTCGAGCGAGGCGAGCCACCGCGCCGACCACTCGGCAAACGTCGTCGCCGCGCGCGCGACAGCCTGCCCTTCGGTGCGCTCGCGCTCGCGGGCCTTCTTGGGGCTGGTCCAGTGCCCGGCGCTGATCTCGGCCTCGGTGCGAGCGAGGAAGGCGCCGGCGTCGCCCTTGCGGACGAACGAGCGTCCGGCAGTGTATTTGCCGCCGTCAGGTCCGGTGTAGCGGGCCTCGTACCTGCCCGAGCGATTCTTGCGGATCGAGCCGAACGATCGGCGGCCGCTCATGTGTCCTCCTCCATGTCGAGTGGCGCAGAATCTTTTTCCACTGCCTGCGCCACGCCTGCGCCACTATCGATGGTACACCCTGATACATCCTGATACATGCGCCCGGGGCAGTGGGCGGGTGGAAATCGTTGCAAGCGCAGTAAAAACCCCGGAATCACAATGAGATTCCGGGGTGTAGGGTGGAGATGGGGGGAATCGAACCCCCGTCCAGTGGCCGGCCCCGAATTCTTCTC
>ERZ773213.615-NODE-615-length-20536-cov-10.042185_pt1 | contig 20536 bp, 18 predicted proteins | sample MGYA00580996_ERZ773213 | MGnify/ENA primary metagenome ERZ773213 (study PRJEB29015, sample SAMEA2738152) | human oral metagenome | biome: human oral; feature: human-associated habitat; material: saliva | place: China | collected 2197 ...
TGGGAAATCGGAATTGAACCGACGACCTTCTGGACCACAATCAGACGCTCTAACCAACTGAGCTATTCCCACCATTTTGTAAAAATACAAACTAGACTGACTTGCGACTCGCGTCAAGCATCCTCGAATCTAGTACTGTCATTATATCAAACCACTCTATTCTTTACAAGAATTTACCTACTTTGGCCCAAATTTCATGCCAAAATTATTGGTGAACCGCTGTGTATTGCTGATTGCAGAGTTTAATCCCGCCTGCCCAGTCCTCCCCACTCCCCCGCTTTGTCCAGCTCCATAGTTATATCCACCCCCATAACCTTGTCCAGCTCCGTAATTCTGTCCGCTTCCATAGTTTTGTCCACCCCCATAACTCTGTCCTCCGCCATAATTTCGCTCAACGCTCCCTCCAAAGTTTGGTGCAAATCCATGCCCACTACTCGCGCCGCTACCGTATCCACCAGCCCCGCCCCCGTATCCACCAGCCCCTCCGCCATAGATACCATCACGGCCACCACTGTATCCGCCCCTGTATCCGCCCCAGTAACTTCCAGCATTCCCGCCAGAATTCCCGCCACGCTGCGTCATTTCTTGTTTCGCCATCGCCGCGTAGTCCTTATAGTTATTGGCCTCCTGTCGCCTTGCTCGGTCATCACTATAGCGGTAGCCACCCTGTGCTACACCAGTCTCACTTCCAGCATTCCCACCGCTCAAGCCACTTGCCCCATTCATGCCACGAGGACTGCCTGGATCACTAATACTACCAGCACTATTACCGCCGGCAGAAAAACCATTTCCACCGTTTTCGACACCCCTCCCGCGCTCGAACATAGAAATGTTTCGCTCCCTCGCGCTCGCCACTTGCGCCGCCAGACTCGCATTCTCATATCCGCGTACAAACTTTCGATTTTCCGACAGCTCCTGGCGCTCCTCCACTGTCATTCCGCGCGAGGCCGCCCCAATTCTCCCCTCATTCTGCGCCCCCGCATAGCCAGAACTGTGAAAAAAGTCATCTCGATCCTCGTCTCGCACCGAAAACGAACGCGCCAGACTCTGATCATTCATCGCAAAGTTGTTTCCCATACCCATATCTTAACATAATCAGTATCAATATCGCTAATCAAAATTGCTAGCAAGAGTGCAAGGTTATACGAATTTAAAAGCAAGAAATAAATTAAAGATAAAAATATCACAGTATAAATAAAACAGACAATTAGAAAACGATATTAAATAATAAAGTAATAATTTTACAAGCTGAGCGAAATACGAAGTCCTCAAGTCTCTATGCTTGACAAAATGCTTATAATATAGTATAATCACATCACTGTTGAATAGCTCAGCAGCTCGCTCTTTACTAGAGTGAAAAACATCATTTTTGGGCTAGAAGACCCAGGAGGGAAAAATGAAGAACAACAATAGTTTCTTTGATGGACTCAATGCTGTACGCGGAACACTTGGAATGTCCAAGCTTGAGGCTGCATCGAAGCGCACTTCAGACAAGAAGGAGGCTTCAACAAGCCATCTGAAAGATGAAGTGACGCCTGAAGAGGCGGCAGAACTCAAGAAGTATTCTGAGTCGCTCATCGGTTTTCAGGATCTTGGCAGACTTTACAAAGGCGAGATTACTGACAGCATGAAGCTGCTTATCGACTTTGCTCTGTCGATGAATCCTGAAGTGCTTAAGTACTTCAACAACAACGCTGACGAAAGAACCTGCAGTTATAAGGTGGTTCAGGGTTATGTGGTTGTATTGAAGAACGGCGAGAAGTACGTTTTCATTGCGACTGAACCGGCAATTGCGTTCATGATGAAAAATGAGGGTTCTCAAATGGAGGCTGCTTTTGTTACGATTAAGATGCGTGACGAAGAAGTGGTTGAGACGAGAGTCGCAACTAAAGCCGAGATTGAGGCCTATCATGAGGCAAAAGCAAAGAAGTAATTTTCACTCTAAAATCCCCCGTACCCCGGGGGATTTTGCTATTCAAAAAAGTAGTTGCAAACATAAGCAAAACAATGATATAACCATTGACATTTATCATCAAATATAGTATAATCATGTCAGTCTGAGGAACGGCATAAGACCCGCATCCAATAATGACGACCATTAAAAACCGAATCATCCCAGGTTCTGAATGAACCTGTTAAATATAGATGTAACTAGACGTCACACACCGTGACAGCCCAACGATTAGGGAGGCACGGTGCCTCCTTGATCAGCCAACCTACTTCAAAAGTAGGACGAAAAAGGAGGACATTATGTCAATTGTTGCTACTATTGGTTTCTGGATTGCGTTATTCGTATCCACCTACCTTCTCCAGGACGGAATTGTTGAACTCGCCAGAAGAAATAATGACGATGTTCGTTCCGTTTCATCCACTTCTTGCTTCGGAGTCATCCTGGCTCTGGAGGTATTGTTCACAGGACTCCCATACGTGCTTTTTAAGCAGGTATTCCCTGGAACGGTATTTGCAGTTATTTTACACTGCGCAGGAGTGGTTCTCTTCGGCCTGTATATCTGCAAAGCAATTTGCCAGTTATACAGATTCTTTTTCGCATTTGGAGCATATGTCGTTGCGGTAATTCTTACTGCAAATGGTACATATCTCTCAACAAGACTGGATTACATGTCAATCATCTCGATTGTACTTGTAGCTAGCCTGTTGGCCGTTACAGCTCGCTTCTTTATTTTCAGACATACCGAGAATGAAGAGGAAGAGATCACCGAATCGGAAGAGAACGAAGAAAAATTCTCTGAGGATTCACCGGAGGTGAAGATCCCGTCATGGGTATTCACTTTTGTGCTTGTTGTTGTTTTCTTATTTGCGTGCAAGTTTTTCTTGTCGCAGATGGGAATAATCTAACACCCCCCTGGGAAAGGGAAGAAGGAGGCAAAATGAAACTTAATAACTTGCAAAAAGGCCTGCTCGTAGGCGCAATTGCTATCACCGTGCTTGGCGTCAGTATACCTTGGGCTAGAAGTCTTAGCCCCAAGGCCAATGTCGAGACAACTGCTGTAACAAGCGTTGATCTTGATAAGACCAAGGCCGACCTTACGGTCGACCTTGATAAGCTGATGCCCAAGAAGGCATTCCCGGAAGTTTCCAGGGAGTTCCTCGATTCCAGTATGCCGATCCAGAATGGTCCCCGTGTGGACAAAGCTGGATTCAGCACGGCTCTGACTTTTCCGTTCACTGGCGCAAGCCAGCAGGATGATCAGGCCTATTCACTTGAAACCATCAAGGGATGGTGGAATGGTGAGCTGGTTGAGGAAATTATAAGGAACCCGGTTTACGGGGTTGCTGTAGCAAGAGCTTTATCTGAACTTCGTTTCAGTGATGGCACTACGCTCGGCGATCTCAATCCTTGGCTGAAGGAGTTTATCGCGAAATACGATAGCTTCTTTGTCGAGGGTAAGAAAGGTAACTCGGAATTCTTGACTACCGAATATGCTGATGGCCCTATAAACGTCAATGACGATTATAACCGTTATGCAGTCGGTGTCATTTTCCTGGTGCAACGCTTCGTTCCTACGGAAGTCCGCAGAACTTATGCGGTCAGACATTGGGGACTCAAGCCCGCAAATGACATCAGTCCTAACTTCGTTAGGGCAGAGGTCTTTGAGGATCCTGAGAACAGAGATGCCATTGTGGCAAATCTGACCTCCAAGTCTGGAACAAAGATGCTTAGTATTGCATTTAACGTGCACGATAAGCGTCCGATGATCCCGGAGAAGCAGCCGACTCCCGAGCCGGAAACCACTCCTGAGACCAGAACGCCGGAAACTACTCCTGAGACTAAGGTTCCTGAAACGAACCCGAAGCCTAAGAAGAAGAAAAAACCGACGCCTGATCGTGAGACCACTCCTAGAGAGACTACCCCGCAGGAGACCACTCCGAGGGAAACTACTCCTAGAGAGACCACTCCCCGCGAAACCACTCCGACTACTACTCCTGATGACAATCAGAAGAAGAGAAGTAAGGACCCCGTGAATAACGGTGGCGGTAAGCGTGGTGGCGGTTCCGCAACTATGGGAACAGACGAGATTGAGGCTAGAGACCCCAAGCTCGAGACTGGCAAGGGCCATGGAGATCCTGCAAAGGAAACTCCGGAAACCCCGACCCAGGACGTCTCTCATCATACTGATCCGGTCGTCAACATTGACCAGAACAAGATGAATAAAGAGACGGATGCGGTGCACGGAAACACCTGGAATAAGGTTGATACACATGAAAATGTGTCGACTGGAAAACAGGAAAATACTAATTCCGGTAGCAATACTGGCAACGACAGCGGGAATGCAACACCTCTTGCTGGAGACGGAGTCGAATTTAACCTCGACTAATTAGTTACGACATCTATCGCACCTTTTCCGGCGGTCTCACCCGAGACCGCTGGATTCCTTGTTATTCTGAATTTGAGATGATTCGGTTTTGCGTGGTAGACGAAAATTAACAATTCGGCTAGTAAAAGCAGTGAAAAGAATATTCATCAACGCTTAGCAAAACCAACATTATATGATATAAGATATTATAAAGATAATGACTATTTATAAAATAAGAAAGGAGCTTTTATGAAAAAAGCACTTAAGATCGTATCCGTAGCTACTCTTTCTGTAGCTGCTGGTATTGCTGCCGTCTCAACCGTCTATGGTTGGGGTGACAACGCTGGCGGTCGTCCAACTTACTCTATTGCGGACATCAACGCTGGCAAACTTGGCGACAAAATCGTCATGAACTCTATTAAAGACGACGACTCTTCACTTACTGAAGCAGAACGTCAATCTGGAGTTACTACTCCATTAACCGATGAACGTTCTTTTATTGGTATCCGCGACGAAGCTACTGGTGACCGCGGTAAGAATAACGTCTGGAACATTGGTAACGTCAACATTGAAGAGGGTAAGACCTACATTGTTCGTATGTATGTTCACAACAACAATCCTAAGGGTGTAAATGCAATTGCTAAGGATGTTACTGCTCAGGTTGACCTTCCAAACCTAGTTTCTAAAGAAGCTCGTATTACTGGTTTTATCAACGCCAGCAATGCTACCCCATCTCGCTATTGGGATTCACTAAATCTTAAGAGTGCCGATGACCGTAGTTTTTACCTAGACTATGTCGAAGGTTCTGCTCTCTTTGAGAACAACGTCTGGAAAAATGGTATCACTCTTTCAGACAACTTAGTCACTAGCGCCGGTGTTAAGCTCGGTTATGATAAGCTTGATGGTAACCTCCCTGGTTGTTATCAATATGCTGGTTATGTCACTTTTAAGGTTAAACCAGTTTTCGAAAACACCTCCATTATGAAGAAGGTGCGTAAGCAAGGTGATCAGGAATGGAAAGAATCTGTTGACGCTAAGGTTGGTGATACAGTTGAATATCAAATTCACTATAAGAACCTTAATAATTCTCGCGTTGAGAACGTGATGATTAAAGACTCGCTTCCAACCAATATGGAATACATTAAGGGTACTACCACTCTCTATCGTTCAGATATTCCTAATGGTGCTACCAGTAACGAGGATAGTCTCTTTACAAATGCAGTAAATATTGGTAACTATGCAGTTAAGGGTGACGGTTATATCCGCTTCCTTGCTAAGGTCGTTGATAAAAACCTTGCTTGTGGCAATAACCGTTTGATCAACTGGGCTAAGGCAAGTGCAAATGGTTTCGCTATTCAAGACAACGCTGATGTCTATGTCAACAAAGTCTGTAACGAGACTCCAACTCCAAAGCCAACTCCAACCCCAGAACCAACTCCAACTCCAAAGGAGCTTCCAAAGACTGGTCCTGAAACCGTAATCACCGGTGTTGTTGGTCTTGGTGCCATCATTACCTCTGCTGGATACTACATTGCTAGCCGCAAACAACTTCGCTAATTGACCGCTCCGAAGTATAAACTCTCGGACGTCAATCGAAGTCCATCGCTTCAAGACGAATAAATAACCTATCTATACATATTTCTTCTAGGATAAAAACCTAAAAGCAAACATAGTCGCGAAGCACTCAAAAAAGAACTAGAGCAATCTGGTTCTTTTTTGTTGTTCTAAAACACCATTTGATATTGTCGGATGTTGTAGAGTGTTTTTAGAAAACTATCATACTTGAAGTAAAGATAGTAGTATTGTGTGTAACTTGACAAAATAAAAGCCTTATGCTATAATAATATAGTCTACCAATCGTAGAGTACATTAGTATAGTACTCTAGCTCTCTCACAAAGGAGGAAAATGTGATGAGAAAGAATCTTGTTGTTATTGCTGCTATTGTCACCGCTGTTGTCCTTGCTACTGGTTGTGGCCAGAAGGCTACCGCAAGAAAGACTCCTGAGGCGACGCCGATCGAGACTACTTGCGACAGAGCAGATGCTCCGACAAATAAGGGATACGCCCTTGTCGGTACTGGACAGACAGTTGGTTCCGATCACGCGGAGTATCTCAGCGAGTATGCAGGTGAATTTGACCTGGATGCTTATGAGGCTACCAAGCCGACACCGAAAGCTGAGACTCTCAAGTTGACACACAAGTCTGAGGAGCCTGAGGCTACCAAGCCTCACGAAATCCCGGAGACAAGCAACACCCCCAAAGAAGTAGAACCGGTTGCAGGTGTCCCGATGCATAAGGATCCCTTACCGCCGGCAGCTGCTTCGGTTGATTTCGAGAGCGTCCTGAAAGGTATGGGCGCAACCGAGATTGACACAATCACTCGCAGTAAGGCGATGGGAAACACCTCGCTGGTCGTAAGATTCGGAAACGGCATTGTTGCCGATTTCTACTTCGACACTCCTGTGAGTGGACAGGGCATTGCCTTGACTAGCTTTTCGGTCTATGCCGCAGACGACGCATTCAGCCTCACTGGCGAATCCGACTACGGTATGTCCAGCTGGTCCATGAGCTACGACATCGACAACGCAGGTGCACGTGATTTATACTACGTGGTTAGCCCGTCCGATCGCTACTATAGCGACACGGATCACGGCAAGGAAGCCCTTCTTCTGCCCATGGAGATCACTGATCTCTTGAGCAAGGATGTCGCTCCTTATCTGCAGGTTAAAGATGTTTCGCTTGAAAGCGAGCCCAAGATCTAAGCTAGAGGAAATAAAGGCTCTCTTCGGAGAGCCTTTTTCCATGTCAAAAATACGCAAAGCCAATATAATCTATCCTCTCAAATGTAATATATTGAGAAGTTAATCCACGTTATAGTTGTCAAATCATACTGTTTATGTTATAATAATAGAGTCTACTAATCGTAGAGTACTTTAATTCTTAGTACTCTAGCTTTTGTCACAAAGGAGGAAATTGTGATGAAGAAGCGTTTTACTGTTTCTACTGCTGTTCTTTCTGCGCTGCTTATTGGTGGCCTTGCGATGGCTCTTGCGGGAGTTTATCAGCAGAACCTTGAACGGAAACAGCAGGAACTGGCCATGGAAGCTATGAACCTGGAGACTAGGGCAACCGCTTTAGATGATGAGTGGCGTAATCAGGAAATGATTACTCCCGACCGGATCGAAAGGATTGCAGACACGCTCTATACGACAGCTTCCGAGTATGGTGCCGCTGAGGATATTAAGTACGCGGAAGAATTCCGTGATGCGATCTACTCATCTTTTGCCCCCACGACAGGTCAGATCCCGGCGTCGAAGCAGATGATCAGATTCAATAAGGTCTGGAACATCACTTCGAGCGCATCTCTTGAGACGATTCTCAAGAGGCATGGTGCGACCGAGGTCAGCATCAACAATCGTCTTGACAGCGTAGACAGAGATGTCTGCGTCTATGCTAGTTACCCGAACGGAATCATTTCTGAGTTCCGGTTTGGTATTGCTAGTGAAGAAGACGATCTTCTGCTAGATAGAGTCCGGTTTTATACTGGACATCTGAGCAGAGCTAGTTTCACTCCCATTATGGATTCCAAGTGGGGCAAGAAATATAGCTTCGATGGGGTAATGACTGATCCGGACGAGAATGGCAGCTATGACGTCATTGAGTGTGAGGATATTCCGATTTATACACACGAAAATGGCTGTCATGGCAAGACCAAAAGGTACCGCATCTTCATCCCTCAGACTTTCGAGAGTGTCATTATGAAACAGCTGGTTGACCGTTATGTCAATCTTGAAAATGTTTCACTCGAAAGCGCCCCTGAGATTTAAGTTAGAGGAAATAAAGGCTCTCTTCGGAGGGCTTTTTCCTTATTAAGTCTTTGCGCTTATTCTTGCAAAAGATGCTAATTTATATGATAATTTTTTTATCTAATCAATAGACTAGTGTACTTTATATAACTAGTCTTTCTGTATAGGGGGGATTTTATGAGGAGAAGATATTGGCTGTCCATTGTCAGAATCAAGCGGAGTCTTCGTCGGATGTCCGCATCACAGAGCCGTAAGTTTGCTGGCTATCTTATGTTGCTGGCCTTAGTAATCTCTGGCTGCAGCCTCAATGGCTCGATGAACCACGCTACCTCACAGGCGAAGCTTGAGTCTTATCTGTCGCAACAGAGTCAGACGGCGGAGGATAATATTATCGCTAGCTTTGACCTGTATCAGTATCTGCTTGATCGAGGCGCCGTAGATATTTGGCGGATTCAGGATTCCAATCCAAAAGATGCTGATGTTGCAGTACGTTTCAAGAACGATATCGTTGCGATTTTCTATTTTAGTAACGAGGTTGGCAAGGGAAGCAAGTATGGCAAACTGATGGGGATTAGTGTCTTTGCAGCCGAACCGGACTACCGTCCGGAATCTTGGGACCCGTCCGCGACGATTATGAAGTCATCGTCACGTTCGGAGTGGAGCCGGTGGTTTAATACCACTAGTCCCGATGATTTTGTCAACGACACGAGGTATAAGGAGAAGAATGAGGTCGATCATTTCTATTCGGTCTCACCCAATAAGATCTTTTATACCATTAACTCGGCTGGCAAGACGGTCTTGGTTTCGGTGCCGCAGTATTTTGGCGCAGGATTCGAGGCAACGGTGGGGCGCTATCTCCAGCTGTCCGAACCGTCGTTTATTGTCGATCCGCTCGATGGGACTAATATCGGTGGTGAGACCAACTAAGAATTTTTGGAACTGAAAGACTAGACCAAAACTCCCCATGTTTGGGGAGTTTTTTATTAATCCGCAATTATTATATACTAGACAAAATAGATATAATGTGTTATAATAAATACAACTAATCAACAAGGACTAGAGAACATTACAAAACTCTGGTCAGCTTTTCTTCCAGAAGGGGGTAAAACTATGAAAAGATTTTTGATGATGTTAATGCTGCTCGCGGTGGTATTATCTACCTCCGCATGTGCAAGGGAACAGGCAGCCGGACAAAGCGCTCAAAGTACGCAAAACGTTAAGGCTGCAAGCAGCAAGAAAGGTGATTTCGCATCCACCTATCTATCAAATATTGATAAGGATGCGGAATACTATGTTGCAGATTTTGACCTTAATCAATATCTGCTTGACAGCGGTGCTATCAGCATCGAGAGGATAGATACGACACTTGACTCAACGGTTTACATCGCAGCTCGTTACCCAAACGGAATTGTCACCACATATTGTTTTGAGGGTAACAATAATAATCCGTACGCAAATGGATATCTATCGACAGTAAGCGTATTTGTCGCTGAAGAAGGGTTTAACCTTCATAGTTATTATACCGGTGAAGAAGATGAAAATGGTGTACGCTCTGAATGGTCTCACTATTTTTATGGAGACGCCAATGATTTGCTCAATGACGATAACTATGAGGGGGATTATAAATACTTCACAGTAAAACCAAATGGGATTTACTATGTGGAGGCCAAAAATGTTCGGAAAAACCTCATAACGGTTCCTGACTTCTTTGATCAAGGTTTTAAAACGTCAATCCTTCCATACATCAATATGAAGGATCCTTCTTTCAGAAAAGATCCAATGGAAGGTAAGATCGGTGGAATAACTGACTATGATTAAGAATTTAGGCCCTCTTCGGAGGGTCTTTTTCCTTACTAAAATATCTCGCTTATTCTTGCAAAAGAGGATAATATATATGATAATTTTTTTATCTAATCAACAGACTAGTGTACCTTTCGTAACTAGTCTTTTTGTACAAAGGGGGGATTTTTATGAAGAGAAGATATTGGCTACCCGTAGTTAAGTGTCGGCGGTATTTTCGCCGAATGTCTGCATCGCAGGTCCGTAAAATCGCTGTCTGTCTATTATTGCTTGCTTTGGTGATCTCCGGTTGCAGTCTTAACGGATCGATGGGTCACTCTACTTCACAGGCGAAGCTTGAGTCTTATCTGTCACAACAGAGTCAGACAGCAGAGGATAATATCATTGCCAGTTTTGATCTGTATCAGTTCTTGCTTGACCGTGGCGCCGTCGATATTTGGCGGATTCAGGATTCTAATCCGAAGGATGCTGATGTGGCGGTACGTTTCAAGAACAATATTATTGCGATCTTTTATTTTAGCAACGAGGTTGGCAAGGGGGGAAATTATGGCAAGTTAATGGGGATTAGCGTCTTTGCTGCTGATCCGGATTATCGTCCGGAGTCTTGGGATCCTTCCGCGACGATCACTAAGTCGGCTGCTCGTTCTGAGTGGAGCCGGTGGTTTAATACCACCAATCCGGATGATTTTGTTAACGACGCGAAGTATAAGGAGAAGAATGAGGTTGACCATTTTTACTCGGTCTCGCCCAATAAGATCTTCTATACCAACAACTCGGCTGGCAAGACGGTTTTGGTTTCGGTACCGCAATATTTTGGCGCAGGATTCGAAGCAACCGTGGAGCGTTATCTCCAGCAGCCTGACCCGTCGTTCATCATCGACCCGCTTGATGGGACTAATATCGGTGGTGAGACAAACTAAGAATTTTTGGAGTTGAAAGACTAGACCAGAACTCCCCATATTTGGGGAGTTTTTATATTGCAAATTCCGTGTAAAGACTCTGAATCTTAACGTCATACTTGCGGAAAATAAAAAATATGTTATAATAAATACAACTAATCAAATGACTAGAGCTCTTTAAAACTCTAGTCTTATTCTTTTAGAAGGGGGTAACCTTATGAAGAAACTGTATCTCGCAATTGCAACTCTGGCACTCGCTGCAACACTTGCAACTGGCTGCGGAAATAATGCTGGGGCTACCCAGGCTGATTCCCGCACCGAAACTAGCCCTAATGTTGACGGAGGTGCTTACTCATATAATGAGCCTGGTTCCGATGTCGGCTATGACTCATCTAAGGAATACAACTCTGGTGACGAGAACGGGAGTTATGTTCCGCCCAAGGTGGGTGGTTCTCGTGATAAGAGTGGACACAATTTAGCAGAGATTTTTAAAGGCAAACCGAAGGTCGACGTCGAGAAATACATTAAATATTCGTATCGCCAGGCAGATACAAATAAAGAGAATCCGGTAAGTGGATTTTTCAACCTCGAGGATTACCTGTACGCCTATGGAGCAACTGAGATTAAGTATCTTGGAGCAAATAATGGTAGTATAGCCTATGGTGTTAGATTTAAAAATGGTATCATTTTGGGAATGCTTTTTAATCAAAACCAAACATATGATGACCACTATAAGGATTACTATCTTTACAATATTGCTGTTTCTGCAGGTACACCGAAGTATGAATTTACTACTTACGAGGCTATTGACTATGCTCTTGTAGAGAGCACCGATGGACAGGCGTCATGGTCGAGACTGTTTTATGTAGATGGTATGCGACCTGTTGATCCGGATTATAACCAGACTCACAATAGATTCACGGTTCTCGATGTTGATAAGTTTGGTAAATGTGAATCATTTTACTCTGTCGGCCCCACAACGGGTGGCCGCACCCTGTATTTAACTGCACAGTTTGACGAGGCTTTTAGAAGAAGCGTGGTTCCATATTTGACTTTGAGCAATCCTTCTCTCACCAAAGACCATTTCAGTGATGAATATTTTCAGTGAATCCTAGAGTAAGACAGAAGGCTCCCGATATTGGGAGCCTTTTTGCTGGTTCAAAAACTTTTCTATTTTTGAAAAGCTTATGCTATAATCAAAATAACATGGGTCTAGGAATAAACAATATTCAAAACAACTTGAATACAAATAGTTTTACATATGAACAGGCGGGAATCTCTTCCACCGGCCCGACAATTCAGATTAAGAGAAAAATAAGACCCACATTCCTTATTATTATCATCGCCATCATAATTCTAGTGGCATTTGGCATCTTCTTCATCCTGAATTCTCCTAAACAAAAGAGAATTGGTTCAAGAAAGAAAGAAGATCTTATTAGCTTTATCAAACTCTATCAGTATGGAGACATGAATGATAAGAAAGATATAAATACGAATCTTCCAGCAAACTATACCTATGCGTACAAGATGCTAAGTGAAAACTACTCTGATAAAAAGCAAAAAGAGTACGCGGATTTAATGACTTCATCCTTATTAAAATATAGCAACCAAGAGATTGTCTATGATTTCTTACTTTACTATACGCAAAATTTACAGTTGTATGCAAATCTGGATAAGATTAAGAACGAGTACCTTAATAACGGCAGTGAATCAACAAATAAACTTATTGAAAATATGTCAGGAGATTTCAAAAATATCAAAGTTGACTACCTTAAGGATAGATTTGATCTAATGACAGAACTATTTAAAAATACAGTTAAGTATTATAGCTTAATTGAAAAGGCTAATTGTATTAAAGATAAAGAAGTAGACAACGCTTGTGAAGTCAGGATTCGCAATGATGACATATATCACCTTGAAATATATAACACATTTTCTGACATCAATGATGCAGAATCAGTAATCGCGGAAAGACAATTGGACTTTTCAGTAAAATTTAATGATATATTGATTAATTTTTATAAAATTAATACGGCAAGTAATGAAAAAGGAACAGAAAATGCCAAAACAAAGAAATAATAAACATAAGAAAAGCATTCTCGAACTAATCACAGCTGTGGTATTGTCTTCATTACTGACTTTATCGCCGTTATTTAGCTTGGTCTCGCAAAAAAATGATGTATATGCTGATGGTTTTTCGAATGCAGACATCATATTGTTGGAGGCAATCAAGAATGGTCTCAAGAAATGTATTGACAACGGTTTTCTTAAAAAAACAGAGATCCCAAATTCAAATGACTTAAAAGCCGAAAAACTTTACAATAACACCGGAGATGTAAGAAAAGAGAACTTTGTTGCGCTGCCATATCGTTACGGAACTGGCAATACGCTCAGTGATGGTGGAGTAAGCTGCAAAGAATTGTTTGAAGGTTTTTCTGGTGGTGCAAGTAATTCGTTCAATACTTATCTACAGCTTGGGGGTTCCGGGGCGCCAACAATTACAAATGGAACTGACCCGACAGAACGAAAAAATGCATTCCTAGAAGCGCTAGGTTATAGTTCTGATGAAAGCGGAAATAAACAAGCGACTTGTGGCAAGTTGGTTTACTCTGTTGTGAAAGGAACTATATCTACGGCGAATTTTACTAATACGATTTGTGTGAGTACGGATGCGGAAGGAAACATTGTGTCGTCTCGTGGTGCTGGAAAAAATCTTAACGAAGATGATTTCACAGATAAAGGTGGGGCCAGTAATCAGAACCTAACACTTAAGTATGAAGATGGTGCCATAACACTCAAGGTAGATACTTCAAAAGACGTCGGTAACTGTACATTAGGTCCAGCAAAAGTCTATTCTAGTCAAAAAATTAAGAATGGCAACTCAAGGACAAACGCAAAAGACCTTTTTAATAATTTTTTTGACAGTATTCCAGCAAACTCATTGAGCGATGCGCATTCAGAGGTAATTGGCTCATCTAATGATTTTGATGTAAACGGAGCGCCCGCAGTTCATGGTGGATGTGTCCCTAAAACCCTTAAAAAAGAGCTTAAAGCCGACTCTGTTTTGGTCAGAACTAGCGAATCAAAAAGTTCGGTTAGTGCTGAAAATACCAGCACCAATAGTGACCTAAATGCTGCCATGGGTAAGCATTATAAATATACAGGATCTCCTGACTACGACAAGTTGATGAAAATCCTGGTACCAAATTATTCAGCCCCTGATGATAATACTACAGCACTCGCTAGTGCCTATAACTGGTTTTATCTCCTAAATGATGTATTTAATGGAATAAGTGTTGATAATTCGATCAAGTGTAATAAAACACAACCTAGCAACGGTATCTATCTTAAATACTATAATCGATCCGATGATGATCCAGAGAAATTTGAAGAAGAATATTGTGCACTTGATGAGGCTGCACTTAATCAAAAAAATACTACTGTGATTATGTCGGATGGTGAAGCTGGAAAGGTTAACGGTGCATTAAGGTCGAGTAGTGGGGTGATGATTGGGCTACTTACAGCTAGAGATGTACTAGACAATCTAAATAGACTAGATCTACCTTCACTCTGTGCACAGGATGGAAGTTTTCCGCTCTGTCGTGCTAACCCTTCGGAATGTCAAGAAGATCCTACAAAGGAGGATTGCCGTAATGCTAATAATGCTAGTGAGACTGGAGAAGACGGGCAAAACGGCGAGCAGGCTGTGTGTATGCAAAATGCGGGTGCCTTAGGCTGGATCATCTGCCCTCTGATGTATGGTATTCGAGACGCTGCAAATGGTCTCTTTGAGAAAGCAGTGACACCACTCCTGCGTGTGCATGAATCAGTTTTAACGGGATTAAATAGTAATTCAAATTCACCAATGTACCAAGCCTGGTCGTTCTTTAGGAATGTCGCTAATATTATGTTTGTTATTGCCATGCTTTTTGTGATCTTTTCACAAATCACTGGATTTGGTATTGATAATTATGGCATAAAAAAGATCCTTCCTAAATTAATCGTAACTGCAATTATTGTGAACTTTTCATATATTATCTGTGGTATTTTTGTTGATTTATCAAACATCTTCGGTGAAGGTATAAAAAATATTTTTGAGTCCGTTGCAGGTAGCACAACTGCTACAACCGAAAAACTTGGCGAGAACGTAGCAGCCTTAATTAATGAAGTAGTTGGTATGATCGCTACGGTTGCAGCAGCTGGAGGTGCTGCAGCTTTAGGATTAACCGCTGTAAATGCAGTCACCTCTGGCTCTCTACTAACAATTATCTTCCCAATCCTTGCCTTCATCGGATCTGCACTCATGGCTGCATTCTTTGCAATGTTGATGTTGGGCCTTCGTCAAGCACTCATCATTATTATGATTGTTGTTTCGCCAGTAGCTTTTGTTCTCTATGCCATACCAAATACTAACGGCTTATTCAAGAAATGGTTCCAGTTATTTAAGACTCTATTAATGCTATTCCCTGTATTTTGTTTCATGGTTGGTGGTGGATTCTTAGTCTCAAATATCATTATTAAAGCTGATAGTGATATCTTTATGAAAATCATTGGTGGCCTAATCAGTATTGCACCATATTTTGCGGTTCCATCGATGACTAAAAATGCCATGAAGGGTTTTGATGGCGCTGTCGCCGGGCTTGGAACTCTACAACAGAAGGCAAATAATGCTGGAACGAGTATTAATAAGAAAATTACCAATTCTGATGCAATGAAAGATTCTATGCAAAATGCCCAAATTGGTAAAATGCAAAGATATGTTGATAAATATAGGGGAACGGATGTATCTAAATTACAGCCATGGCAGAAAAGAAGATTGAGTAGCGCTGTAGGGTTTCTCAATAAAGACGGTCGTAAGACTGCAGCAATTGGTGCGGCAATGAAGGAATATGACTACAATAATAGTCAAGAAAATGTTGATAGGATTAATACTGCAGAAATGAATGCCCTAAATGATACTGTAAAAAGTGACTTAATGAGCTCATATAAATCTGGAAACCTGAGTACTGATGAAGCGATCTCGCAGCTAAACGTCGCTCAGGGATATGATTACTCAACTGGTACCGCTGAGGCAAATCGGGATAATGATAATAGAATTCGCGCACTCAGTTCTTACCTTGCTTCAACCAAGGATGGACAAAAAGCACTAGATGAGTTTATGAGTACTGGTAGATACAATGGCAAAACCATGAGTACAATCATGGGTAATTCATCTAAGCGAGCAAAGGCCGTGATGGGTAGGAATATGATCGACAATCATGCCAATTTACGAGATAAGTATCAGGTTGCTTTTGACCAATTCGAAAATATGAGGGGAAGTGGAGAAATCGAGAGTATGACCGATGCCACTAATGGTCAAGCTGCACCTGGACAAGCCTTAAATTCTGAATTCAAGGATTCCCTATCGAATGTTGCTGGTAGGATGGATCTCGACGACGAGAATAAGCTGGGCAAGCAAGACTTTAGGAAATTCTACAATGAGAAAAATGGTGTATCAAGTGCAGTCTTTGGGACGAGTGATACTGAATTTAAGAAGCTACAAGGTCTTGCAGATGCACGTATTAAGCAACTAAAATCTGATACAACTCTAATTTCGGGTCTATCGGACGAAGAGAAGAAATTCCTTTCACTTTATAGCACTGGTGGTGTAGACGCTAGCACGATTAGTAACGTTCTATATATGAAGGACGCAGGTGGTACGGTTACAGGCACTATTGAACAGTCGTAATATTCGGTTGAATGACGCCCAGGTCTCTGAACCTATAGCCTATAAAAATAATACCTCCAGTGAGGTATTATTTTTTTATCGAATATGAGTCCCTACTTCTCTCCTGCAGCAGCTAAAACATTTTCAAACAGCACCCCCACAGTCAATGGACCAACGCCGCCGAGCTTTGGCGTAATTGCCGAAATATCGCTTCGTTCGCGAATCTCATCTGAAATGTCGCCAACTAGCTTACCGCCCTCACTTGCCGTTCCTGCATCGACAATCACCGCGCCAGAACGAACCATCTCTGAAGTAATTAAATCTGGCGCACCAGTTGCCGTCACGATAATTTCATATTCTTTCAGCTTTGAAAAATCCGAACCACGATGAAAAACCTCGACCTCGAGGCCAGAATTCTGCCACATGGAAATTAGTGGCTTCCCCACCAACTTACCGCGCCCCACCACCGCAATTCTTTTTCCGGCAAGGTCAATATTATATCCAGTAAGTAACCAGTTAATTGCCGTCGCCGTCGCACTGTCAAATCTTCCGCGTCCAGATAGGCCATCAACGTCTTTCTCTGGCTGAATCAAAGAAACTACCTCCTCAGTAATCTCGCGGTCAACTAGCGGCAGCTGCACAATAATTCCAGACACCGTCTCATCCAGGTTGGCCTCAGTTACAACTGCAACTAGCGCTTCACGTGTCGGCTCAACCTTCGCATCAACCACCTCGACGCCAATATCCTCTCCGTATTGACGCTTCAGTTTTACGTATTTCTCAATCACTGGATTATCCGAATCGCGAATAATCACCAGCTTCGCTCGCTTCTTATTGCTGCGCAAAATCTGCACCAGGTGCGCCTGCCTCTCTTTAACAAACCCCACCAGTTCTCGTCCGTTCAATTCTTTTACCATTTATTCTCCAATTTCGTCTGGCTCTTGTTCAATCCTAAAACCAAACTTCTCAAACACAATATTCGCAATTTCTTCGCGTGCCGCTGCAAGATCAGCATAGGTTTTTGCGTCCTCATTAATTAAAATCAGAGCCGCTTTCTCGCTTACCTTCATACCGTGGAAGACCTTACCTTTAAGCCCCGCCTCTTCGAGAAGCCAACCAGAGTTCACTAAATTAGTACGTTTTTCAGGAGAGTCTGGCCCCACCTCTTTTGCGTTGCGCCAAACTTGGATTCCGCGAGCCTCCGCCTCGTCTGCTTCCTCATCGGTAAGGTAAACATTCTTGAAAAAGCTACCAGCACTCGCAATTTTTTCAGGATCAGGCAACTTGCTGTTTCGTACAGCCTTCACCATGCGAGCAATATTGAGTGGGGAAAAATCCGTCTCGTGATGTTCATCTACATAGGCCTGCAGGGAACGATAAAATGGTGGATTGAGCTGCCCCTTCTTCACGCGAACAGTTGTGGCGTAAATAAAGTAGCGTCCGACATTTTCACCAGAGTTAAAAATCGACTTGCGATAGCTCATCTTCATTTCACTAGCTGGAATTACCACGAATTCACCGGTTTTTGTGTCATAAGCATCAACAGAAACAATCACCTGTGTCACCTCTTGGCCATAGGCGCCAATATTTTGCACTGGTGCAGCGCCTGCAGTGCCTGGAATTCCTGCCATCGCCTCGATTCCGGAATATCCACGCTCGGAAACGTACGTCACAAGGTCGTCCCATTGCTCGCCGCCATAAGCCTTAAAATAAGCTATGTCGCCATCTTTAGAGTTTTCACCCTCGGAGATTTTACCTTCGGAGCTTTCACTCTCAGAAATTTCGCCCTCAGAACTTTCAACTTCAGGCCTCTCGACTTCGGAAATTCCCATAATGCGATCGAGGATAATCACTCCGTTGAACCCCTCATCTTTTGCAAAGGTATTCGCGCCGCCGCCGAGTACGCAAACTGGTAGATTGTGTTCCTTGGCAAACTGATAAGCCTCCGGAATTTCTTCCTTTGAAGTTACGGTAATCACAAAGCGTGCTGGCCCACCAATTCTCATGGTTACGAGATTTCGGATCGGCACATTTTCTTCAATTTTCAACATTTTTCCTCCTCTTTTGTGAGTTATAATACCTAATTTTAACATAGATTGACAAAAAGCATATTACATTGTATAATAATAATGCTTAGATACACTACCTAGGTGTGCTACGTACATTTTAGGTAGTCTTTTTGTATCTTGTCAGAGTATGAGGAAACCTCATCGCAAGCCACGGGCTCTGACGTAGGAAAGGGGAAGATATGGAATACAAGGCATCGAAAGTCAACGGCAAGAAGTACATCATGCAGGAAAATGGTGAGATCATCGGCCTCTACCTGACTGGTAGAAGAAAGACCTATGGTCTGAACGACACTGTCGAGATTAAATCGATAGCGATACCTGAATCGGAGGAAGCTGCAGATAACTCAGACGATTCCTTAGGTACGGTTAATCCGGACGGTACGGTCACTCTGGGGAAGGCATTAGGCTCCACCACTCAGCTTCAAGGCTCCATTATCCAGATTCTTGGTGATGACGACAGCGCAGACTTGATTGTCCGCACCAAAGGCAATAAGCTTTACAGTTTTAAGACTGAAGAGGTCCATCTGGCTGGTGTCAGCAATGCCACCTTCAACACCCGGTGCAGATTGTTTAAGTCGGAACAGGAGTGGATCGACGACCTCTCGGATGTCTGCCGGAAGTTTGATGAACTGAACAGAAACAAGCATTGGTCGGAATCGTATCCCGTGGATGAAATCGTTGAAATTTATGGTGTTATGCAGCGACTCAGGGAAAAGGATTATGGCCAATGGGAAGACAGCGCCATTAAGGCACGTTTCAACGCGGTCTGGACCGAAGTTCGCACCGCCTACAGTAACATCCTGATCAATGACCGCGACGATGATTCTAAGGATGTGAATCCTGACGACTCAGAATCGGACGGCTAAGCTGTATACCTTAATGGCTAGGTCGCAGCATCTGGCATCTGAATCACTTAGTCCAAACTCCAAAAGCTACCAGGATCCCCAGCGTCTTGCTGGGGATTTTTCTTCCAAAAGATTTTACCCTAGTCAGTACCAGGGAATTATGTTAAAATATAACAGATAAAGAAAGGCACAAATGGCAGTTAAGAAAAAGAAGATTGTGATTTCAAAACTTAATCGTAATAATAATCACAAACATAGCGAGAAGCGCAAACGCAATAAATAATTAAAAGTTCCCCTAGGGAACTTTTCTTTTAGAATTAAGATTGGAATTGTTTACTTCTTAGGCTTTACTTTATAAAGATAAAACGAGTGATAAAGCTTTTCATATTTTACGCCCGGGATGTCAAATGCGTTGGAAATAAAATATAATTCCTTGCCAAGTCTGGTCGCCTCTTGTTGAACTTTTTGAAAAATCTTCTCCACGTCACGCGAGTCGCTAAACGTGTATACGACAGTCGTATTTTCTGGGAACTTATAATTTAGGTAATTTTGGCAAACCACCTTCGGTAATGGCCTTATCTTACGAAGGCGAATCCTGGAGAGGAAGGAAAGAACTGGATGTAACTCAATGCCAAGCGTCTGTGCTCCCATTTCAGCCCCAACTTTCAAAACCACTCCGTCCCCCGACCCCATATCGATCAATAAATCTTTCTTGCTGAGCGGATATAATTTCTTAAACATTTTGCGAATCTCCGCCTCCAAACTTGGTACGTATGGCGCCCCAAAAAATACGGTAATCCCAAATATAAACGCCAGTCCCATAATAATTAAGGACAAAATATGTATAATCTGAAAAAAGTTAGAGGAAAAGTGGTTCATAAAATTATTCAGGAAATCGCTCATAACTCTATTGTATCCCAGAAACTCATAAAATTATCTATAATCTACATACGGTTTTATTCCGCATGCAGTTCATAAAAGCGCGCCGTGTGGATTCATGAAATCGAAAAATCACGCAATATGTGCTAAACTAAAGATGTTGCACCCGTAGCTCAGTGGATTAGAGCATCTGTCTTCGGAACAGAGGGTCGTG
>ERZ773213.621-NODE-621-length-20458-cov-13.644611_pt1 | contig 20458 bp, 17 predicted proteins | sample MGYA00580996_ERZ773213 | MGnify/ENA primary metagenome ERZ773213 (study PRJEB29015, sample SAMEA2738152) | human oral metagenome | biome: human oral; feature: human-associated habitat; material: saliva | place: China | collected 2197 ...
CTGTATAGTAGTTTTCTAATACTGAGTTTTCTTCAACACTGAAATCAAGAACTAATCCATCTTTATGTCTGTCTTCTGCGATAATTTCAAGACCTAATTCTTTACGTTTTGCTGTTGGAACTCCAGCAAGGTCTTTTCCATCAAAGACAATTTTTCCTTTAGTTTCTTTTAATAGAGCATTTAGTACTTCAACAAATTGTTGTTGACCGTTACCATCAACCCCAGCAATACCAAGAATTTCTCTTTCGCGAACATCTAAGTTAAAGTCAGAAAGTATATCTTTTTTCTCTTCAGTATCTGCGTAAAGACCAGACACTTCTAAGATTTTTTTCTTACCTTCTCTAGAACGTTCATATTTAATAATTTCTAAATCTTTACCAATCATAAGGCTCGCAAGTTTTTCTTTTGTTGTGTCTGCTACTTCAACAGTTCCAAAGTATTCACCACGACGAATAATACTACAACGATCAGCTACTGCCATAATCTCGTTAAGTTTATGAGTGATTAATAAGATAGTTTTCCCTTCTGCTTGAAGATTCTTAAGAATTGCTAAAAATTCTTTAATTTCAGCAGGAGTTAAAACCGCTGTAGGTTCGTCAAAGATAAGAATATTAGCGTCTCTATATAACATTTTCAGAATTTCTACCCTTTGTTGCATCCCAACTGTAATATCACCTACTAAGGCTTTCGGGTCTACTTCTAATCCATATTTTTTAGATAGTTCTGTAATTTTTTTAGCAGCAGAATCTAAATCGATTTTTCCACCTTTTACTTCTTCCATTCCTAAGATGATATTCTCAGCAACAGTGAAGTTTTTAATTAATTTAAAGTGTTGGTGAACCATACCGATCCCAAGCTGATTAGCATGTTTAGGATCTTTAATGTCAACTTCTTTCCCATCTAATTTAATGACACCCTCTTCTTGATGGTACATACCAAAAAGAACGGACATCAACGTAGATTTACCAGCACCATTTTCACCAAGCAATGCATGAACTTCGTTCTTTTTCACCTGAATAGTAATGTCTTTATTTGCGTAGAAGTCACCAAACTTTTTAGTTATGTTTAGCATTTCTATAGCGTACATATATTTACCTCTCTTTTGTATATTGTTACTTATCTATTATAATATATTTTTGCAATCTAGTATAGCATTTTAGTACGATTCTGTTAATTAATTTTATATTATTTATCAATTTTATAATTATAAAAATTAAAACTATAAAAACTGCATAATATCATTGTGTTTTCATAGTTATTTCCATAATTTTTCAAAGCTTAATATTGTAGAAAATTTTTTTAATTATTCACATTTCAAAAAATAATAATTACGTTTACAAATTTATAGCTTTTTTAAAAAAATTTTAAATAAAAAAGGCCTAGTATAATACTAGACCCTTTTTTGAATTATAATTTTAAAAATTATAGTTCACCTTCGATATTTGCTTTATCTGTTACTTTATCTGCTTCAGCAGCTACAGTTGCTTTACCAGATTTAAGTGATTCTACAACTTCTTTAATTTTGTTGTTGATATCACTGCTTAAGTTTGGATTTTCAGCAGGTAGACCTACACCATCTTCTTTGATAGTGAATACTTTAGCTGTTCCACCTTCGAATTTACCAGCTTTGATAGCATCTAATACTTGAGTTACTGCAACATCGATACGTTTAACAGCAGATGTTAAGATTACAGATTTTTCTACATCTTTTCCATCTTTATCTTTAGCTTTGAATACACCTTCAGAATATTGGTCTTTATCTACACCAACGATCCAGTGTTTGATTTCTCCGCTTTCTTTAAGATCTTTAGTAGCTCTTTCTTGTGCTTCTTTGATTGAACCACTTCCAGTTCCACCAGCTGCTACGAAGATAACATCAGCTCCAGCATCATACATAGTTGCTGCTAATGTTTTACCTTTGTTAGTATCGTTGAATGATCCACTGTAGTTGTATACGATTTTGATGTCTTTGTTAGCAGCTTTAGCTCCTTGAACAAATCCTACACCAAATTTAACTACTGCAGGGATTTTAGCTCCACCGATAAATCCAACTTTACCAGTTTTTGATTGTAAAGCTGCTGCATATCCAGCTAAGTATCCTGCTTCGTGTTCAGCAAATGTAATAGATTCAACGTTTTTGTTATCTACAGTTCCATCGATGAAGATGAATTTTTTATCTGCAAATGATTCTGCAACTTTTGGTAATTCTTTTTCGAAATAGAATCCTGCTAATGAAATAACATCAGCTGCTTTAGCTGCATTTTGTAAGTTAGCTGCGATATCACTTTGGTTTTTAGTTTCGATTGGGTTTAATGCTTTACCACCGTTTTTATCTACCCAAGCTTTAACAGCTTCTACGTTACTTTGGTTGAAACTTTTATCTTTTGCTCCACCTTCGTCAGTAACTACTCCGATTTTTAAATCAGATTTTGAAGATGAATCTTCTTTTTTCTCAGTTTTAGAAGAACATCCTACAAAGATAAGTGCTGCTGATAAAATAACAGCGATTAATGAAAATATCTTTTTCATAAACAAATAATCTCCTTTATTTATTTTTGTATATTGTTTATACCTAAATAATACCACATAATTGTATAAATATCAATATTTTATTACTTTTTAAAAAAATATTTTTATCATTGTTCGTATTAAGTGAAATTTAAGCGTATTTTTATTTGGTTATAAAGAGAATGTTCACTTTTTGTAATCATATATATACATATACAGATAGAATTAAAGCATTTTCATAACTATAATTTATACTATTTATTTTATTAATACACATTTTTGATATTCTTTTCAAAAATACTTTGACATAATAAAAAAGTCTCACTAAATTTCTTTAGTAAGACTTTTATTATAATTATAGTTCACCTTCTAAATTAGTAACTGATCCTTTTGCTTTTAGCTCATCACCAGTTCCTACTACTTCTACCTTACCTGATTTAAGTTCTTCAATAGCTTTATCAATTTTAGTTTTATTGTCATCACTTAGGTTTGGATTTTCTTTTGGTAGCCCTACACCATTTTCTTTAATACCAAAGATATGTTCACCTTTTTCAAATTTATTTTCTTTGATTTCATTTAAGATTTTTGTTACTGCTACTTCGATATTTTTAACAGCTGATGTTAAGATTACAGATTTTTGGTATTCTTTTCCACCTTTATCTTTTCCTTTGAAAATACCTTCTTCGTATTGGTCTTTATCTACACCAACAACCCAGTGTTTAATTTCTCCGTCTTTAGACATATCAAGGTTACCACGTTCTTTTGCTTCTGATATAACACCGTTACCTGTATTACCTGCCGCTACAAAGATTACATCTGCACCTGAATCATACATAGTAGCTGCTAATGTTTTACCTTTATTTGTATCTGAGAATGTTCCACTGTAGTTGTACATGATTTTAATATCACTCTTAGCTGCTTTAGCACCTTGAACAAATCCAATTCCAAATCTTTCTACAGGTGGAATTTTAGTTCCTCCGATAAATCCAACTTTACCAGTTTTAGATTGTAATGCAGCTGCATAACCAGCTAGGTACCCTGCTTCTTGCTCTTTAAAGATAAGTGACGCTATATTTGGTGCATCAACAAAAGTATCAACATACATGAATTTTTTATCTTTATATTGTTCGGCAACTTTTGGTAATTCTTTTTCGAATTCATATCCTGCTAAAGAAATGATATCTGAAACTTTTGAAGCATTTTGAAGGTTTGCAGCCAAATCAGATTGGTTTTTTGATTCAACAACAACTGGATCTTTTGCTCCATTGGCCTTTGCCCATGCTTGTATAGCTTCTACGTTTGCTTGGTTAAAGCTTTTATCTTTAGCTCCACCTTCACCGGTAACAACCCCTATTTTGTAGGAACTTTTTTCTTCAGTATTTGATTCTGATTTATTTTTTTTAGAAGAACATCCTACTACAATTAATGATAATGCAAGTAACATTGCAATAATAGTACGTAACTTTTTCATAATGACCTCCTATTTTTATGTACTAAGAACACAATAACACATTTTTAAACCGATTTCAATATTTTTTTACTATATTATTACAAAAACTTAAATTTATTAAACATTTTAACAATTAAATATATAAAAAGTGTTAAATTTATATATTTCCTTAATTTTTTATGATATAATTGAATTGATTAAAGCATTTTCAGGAGGATTTATTTTATGACTTATTATGAAAATATTGTGGAAACTGCGAATTATATTAAGAAGTATTTCAATGAGCCAATTGATTACGCAGTTGTCCTAGGAAGTGGAATTACATTAGAACTTGAAGAACAACAAGAGCTTGGCTACGAGGCTATTCCTCTTTTCCCAGGAAATAAACGTTCAAACCATGTTAAAGGGCATGCAAATAAACTTACTTTTGGGAAAATCTCAGGTAAAAATGTCCTTGTATTAAACGGGAGACTTCACTATTATGAAGGATACAAAATGAAAGAAGTTGCATTTATGACTTATGTTGTAAAATTCTTAGGTGCCAAAGGATTATTTATTACTAACGCTTGTGGCGCTATTAACACTAACTTTTCTGAAGGAGATATCGTTTGTCTAGATGATTTCATCTCTCTAGTAAGTAATAATCCTTTAATGGGAGAAAACGATCCTCGTCTTGGCGAGAGATTCGTTGATATGACTACTCCATTTAATCCATATTTAGTAGATAATCTTTTAGCATCTGCTGAAAAGCTAGATATCAAATTACACCGTGGTGTTTATGGATTCTTCCAAGGTCCATACTTTGAAACACGCGCTGAAATACAAGCATTTAAAACTATGGGATGTGACTTAGTTGGTATGTCAACTGTTCCTGAAGTCATTGCAGCTAACCACACTGGGCTTCCTGTTGCTGTATTAGCCTGCGCCACAAATATGGCTACTGGTATTCAAGAGAAAAAACACGACCATGAACATGTATTAAAAACAGCTCAAAAAATAAGTGTAAACCTTAAAAACTTACTTATTGAAACACTTAAAAACTTAGACTAAGGAGTGATTACTGATGGAAAAAACAATTTTTGAAAAAATTATCGATGGTGAAATTCCAAGTTATAAAATATATGAGGATGAACATGTATATAGCTTTCTAGATGTTTTCCCAATAACTAAGGGACATACACTTGTAATTCCTAAAAAACATAGCCGTAATATTTTTGATTGTGATCCTGAAACTGCTGCAAACATTGGTAGAGTTTTACCTAAGATTGCTAACGCTGTTAAAGAAGCTTATGGATGCGATGGTGTTAATATTTTCCAAAATAACGAAGAATATGCTGGACAAAGCGTCTTCCACTTACACTTCCATATAGTTCCTCGTTATAAAGATAAAGATGTTAATTTCGATAATTTAGAAGTTAAATGGCCTCCACAAAAAGTTGAGCCTTCTGAATTCGAAGAAATTCAAAAAAATATTACTAAGAACCTATAATTATAAAAAAGAAAGAAGCAACGATTTAAATTATATCGTTGCTTCTTTTAAATATTATTATTTATCTTCTTTTGTTGCAAATAGAGATACGATTGAATCTAATGTAGTTCTTGGTTTTGCATGTTTTTTCTCTACATCTTCAATTTCATCATCAATATTATCAACCTTGTTAATTAAATTTTCATTAGCATCTCTTATTTTTTCTTCAGCTAATTCTTCAACATCTTCTACTTTTTCTTTGATATCTTCAAATTTTTCTTTAGCTACTTCTTTAAATCCTTTTTCTTGTACTTCTTCTTTAAAGTCAACTGCAGATTCTTTAAATTCTTCAGCTTTTTCTACAGCACCTTCTTTGAAATCAACTGCTTTTTCTTCTACTTTTTCTTTGAAGCTTCCCATATTATCTTTGAAGCCTTCTACTCTTTCTGCAACTCTTTCTCTGAATCCTTTTTCTTCTACTTCTTCTTTAAAGTCTTCTACTTTTTCTTGAGCTGCTTCTTTAGCATCTTCTACTTTTTCTTCGAAGTCTTCTGCTTTTTCTTCTGCTACTTCTTTAGCATCTTCTACTTTCTCTTCGAAGTCTTCTGCTTTTTCTTCTGCCACTTCTTTTGCTTCTTCTACTTTTTCTTGAGCTGCTTCTTTTGCTTCTTCTACTTTCTCTTCGAAGTCTTCTGCTTTTTCTTCTGCCACTTCTTTAGCATCTTCTACTTTTTCTTCAAAGTCTTCCGCTTTTTCTTCAGCTGCTTCTTTTGCTTCTTCTACTTTTTCTTCAAAGTCTTCTGCTTTTTCTTCAGCTACTTCTTTAGCATCTTCTAGTTTTTCGTGAGCTACTTCTTTTGCTTCTTCTACTTTCTCTTCAGTATCTTCTTTTAGAGGGATAAAAGTTTCTTCTTTTACCTCATTATATCCTGCAGTTACTTGTTCTAACTTTTCTTTAGCTATGTCTTCACCTTCACGATTTACTTCTTGAGCTTCTGGTTTAATTAAATCATTAACCTTTTCTAATCCTAAGTCAATATTTTCTTTTAAAACATCTTTATGTTTTTCTAATTCTTTAGGATTTTTATAATAATATGTTCCTACCGCACTTGCAGCTAATAACGCTATACCTTTTAAAAATTTACCCATGATTTTGTCCTCCTAATATGTTTATTATCATAATGATTTTATCAAAAATAATTTTACTTGTAAAGAATTTGAGAGCGTTGAAGAATAACTATTTACATAAAAAAGACTAACTTTTAAATTAAAAGTTAGTCCTTATTTTTTATTTTAAATGTTTAACCCTTGCTACTATTTCTTTATGACGTCCTTTTATCATAGGTCTAGCTTGAGGGTTTCCTAAATAACCGCAAGTTCTTTTTACTACATCGCAGCTTTTTGGATCATTGTTTCCACATTCTGGGCATTTAAATCCTCGTTTTGTAGGTTCAAATTCTCCTTCAAAACCACATTTATAGCAACGATCTATTGGTGTATTTGTTCCTAAGTAACCAACTTTATCATATGCATAATCCCAAACCGCTTCTAAAGCTTTTGGATTTTGTTTTAGCACTGGGTATTCACAATAGTGAATAAATCCACCGCTAGCATAATAAGGATAATCTTTTTCAAAATCTAATTTTTCAAATGGAGTTGGATTTTTTCTAACATCATAGTGATATGAGTTTGTATAGTACTCTTTATCTGTAACATTTTCTACTGTGCCAAATTTTTCTGTATCCATACGACAGAATCTATCAGTTAGCGATTCACTTGGAGTTGAGTAAATACTATACCAATAATCCCCATCTTTAGTCCATTTATCTACATTTTCTTTCATATATTTCATAATATCTAATGTAAATTGTTTAGCTTCAGGATTTTTCTCCCAGTCTCCCCCATAGAAGACACTAGCTACTTCATATAGTCCAATATATCCAAGTGATAATGTCGCACGCTGTTTATCAAATAGTTGCTTAACTCTATCATCTTTTTTCAATCTCTTACCAAAAGCACCATGCATATAAAGTATAGGAGCATTTTGTGGTTTTGCTTCTCCACAACGTTTCGCTCTATAATCTAGGGCATCTTTACAAATTTCTAATCTTTCTTTGAAAATATTCCAAAATTCTTCTTTATTTCCTTCAGACTCTAACGCTATTCTTGGTAGATTTAGAGTTACTACCCCTAGGTTCATACGTCCACTTTCAACTAGTTCACCAGCTTCATTTCTCCACGCCGGTAAGAACGATCTACAACCCATAGGCGTTTTACAACTACCTGTTATTTTTACTAATGTATCATACATTAATACATCAGGATACATTCTTTGAGTAGCACATTTTAGAGCTAATTCTTTAACATCGTAGTTTGGATCAGTTGGTTTTAAATTTAAACCATCTTTTATTACAAAAATCAATTTAGGGAAGATTGCTGTTCTTTTCTCTTTTCCTAAACCTTGTATTCTCACTTTTAAAATAGCTTTTTGAATTTCTTTTTCAAATAATCCTTCACCCAGTCCAAAACCTAATGATGTAAATGGCGTTTGTCCTTGAGATGAATATAAAGTATTAATCTCATATTCTAAAGATTGCATCGCATCATAAATATCTTTTTTAGTTTTTTTTAAGGCAAATTTTTCTTGTTTATCTTCACCATCAATCCATTCTCTGGCAGTTTTTAAGTTTTTCTCATAGTTTAACTGTGCAAAAGGAGCTAAAACTTCATCTATTCTATCCGCACTACATCCACCGTATTGACTAGAAGCTACATTAGCTATAATTTGAGCCATTTGCGCTGTTGCTGTTTGAATACTTTTCGGACTATCTACATCTGCATTACCAATTTTAAATCCTTTAGTTAACATTTCTTTAAAATCGATTAGACAGCAGTTTGTAAGTGGTTGATACGGAGAATAATCAAGGTCATGATAGTGAATATCCCCTTTTTGGTGCGCGTTAGCAACGTGTGATGGCAACATTTTTAAACCGATCGCTTTTGCCACTATTCCACTTGTTAAATCTCTATGCGTATTAAATACTAAACTGTCTTTATTCGCATTTTCATTAACTACATTTTCATCACGATTAACTAATTTTTCAATCGCTATATTGATATCTAAACTATGTTCGCGTTCAATATCTCTTTTACTTCTATAGCCAACATACTCTTCATAAATAGCTTCTTCGCCTGATGTTAATAAAGTATGCTCAACAATATTTTGCACTTCATATATTTTAATATTATCTTTAAATCTATTAGAAATTTCTAAAATTACTTTATCTACTATATTATCAATATTTACACTATGTTTTTCACCAAATACTTTAAATACAGCTTTTTCGATGGCCTTATAGATTTTGTCAGGGTCAAACTTTACAACGCGACCATCTCTTTTTATTACTAATAGATTTTTAATAAGCATATCTGCTTTTTTTTGTGAATACGAATAAAAACTAGCTTTTTGCATTTTCCCCCACCTCGTTTATACTTCTTTCCTTTAATAATATTTTTTTCAACATAACTATATACTATATTATCCCAAATAAAAGCCATTGTCTAGGGTGAATATTTCCCGGAAATTTGAAAAGGTTATAACCTAGCCTTTTGTAGCAATTGTGAATTTTTTGTGTGTTGCTGTTTCTAAGATAACATTCTTAAATCATTACTATACCAACGTTTCTATTAGCTAATTATTAAAGCTGTTTAAATTTTTTATAACTTTTTATGTATAACAGCCTTCAATAATCCTTTAAATTCAAAGATTAAAAATGAAATTCAAAATGTTTCCTTCCTTATAAAAATTTTGTTCTTCCAACTTAAACTATATTTTAAGAAACTCCTCTATTATTAGACTGAGAAAGTATATAAAGTGAGAAAGAATATGAAAAAAACACAAATTGAAAAATTAACTGATCAATTATTTTCTATGGAAAATAATCAACCAAACCTTATCAGTGAGCTTCAACCTTTCGTTGAGTTATTTATGCATTATGAATGTGCTATGCTTGAAATAGAAACAAAACTTAATGTTTTTGATAAGGAATTCTCTCTTCATGGAGAAAGTAACCCAATTGAATCAATTTCAACGCGTTTAAAAACACCTATGAGCTTAATGAACAAGTTGCAGCGACTTGAACTACCTTTTGATCTTGAAACGATTAAAGAGAATATTTATGACGTTGCTGGTGTTCGTGTTATTTGCTCATTCAGAAATGATGTCTATAAGCTTGTAGATGCACTTAAGCAACAAGATGACCTGACAGTAATAGCTGAAAAGGACTATATTAAAAATACTAAAGAAAATGGTTATAGAAGTTATCACCTTATCGTTAAAGTTCCAATCTTTTTATCTGATAAAGTTGAGCATATGGCTGTAGAAGTGCAATTTAGAACTATAGCTATGGACTTCTGGGCAAGTTTAGAGCATAAACTTCGTTACAAAAAGAACCTGAGCGCTGAGAAAGAAGCAGAAATAGAAAGACGTCTTCTACTTTGTGCGGAGATAAGCGCTAAACTAGATAACCAGATGCAAAAAGTAAAAGAGATAATTGAAGACGATACGGAATTCTTATAAGACAACAAAATCCCCTAAGAGTTATAAACTTTTAGGGGTTTATTATTTTCTGTAAAAATCAAGAAAAGGTGAGTTATAGTCATAAAGACATAACTCACCATATAATGGACTAAGAAAGCAACCCTACTTCTTTTAATACTTCTTCTGCTTGTAATTTTTTATCAGTATTAACTAAAACTATTGGTCCTGTGCAGCCCATTCCGCTTTCTGCATATATACCACGTTTCCATAGCTCTTTTGTTGCATCTTCTAAATCCATTATATCTACTCCCGCAATTTGTGCTGTAACTATTTCTTTTTCAGGAGCTTTAACTTCTTCAGATTGAGAAGTTTCTTTCTTTTCTTTTAGTTTATTCAATAAAGCATCTAAGTTTGCTTCTTTAGCTTTTCCGTATTCTTTTCTTGCTAATTCATTAACCTCCCCGACTGCTATTTCATAAGCATATTTTAATGAGTTAGCTACTACAGGCGCTCCAGAAGCACGTGATAAGATTAAGATTCTTCTATCATAATCTTCCCCTACACCTGGTCCATAACCATAACCTTGTGCTTCATAATCTCCACCTGTATTAAATGCTGAGAATACTTTCATAAATAAGTTTCCTGTCAATGAATCAACAACCATTACATCTGGCGTTGCCATTAGTAAGTCATTTCCTCTCATTACCGCTCCACCATCTGCTCTTTGAGATGTTGCAAATTCAAAGTCATATCCACTTTCTTTTAATTCTATTAATATTTTCTCTACTTGTCTAGCACCTTCGATATTAGCAATACCTACAGTTGGTTTTTCTATTCCTAATGATTTAGCTGTTGCTATACCATAAATAGTATTTTTAATCATACCTTCTACTCTATTAGTAGAAGAAGTACCTGTTGTAGTCGCTAATAGCATCTCTTTTCCGCGAGATGGCGTAACTACTCTTCCTACTGTTGATACACCTATAGGAAAATTATAATGCATAGTTACACAAGCTGCAATTTCCCCTTTATCAAGTAGGTCTTCCATAATTTTATGTGCTTCTTCTTCATTTTCTGTTTCATAAGATTCAAAACCTTCTTGACCTTGACCTATTAAAACTATATCAAATAAAGAATTTTTCGCTAATGTGGCTCCTTGAAGCAAATTATCTACTCCATGCTCGCTCCCCAAAGTAGTTAATCCTACTTTAACTTTTTTACCAAAATTTCCTGTTTCAATCGCATCTGCTACTTCTAGTAATACTTTTGATATAATTTTTTTACTCATAGTACCACCCCTATTCATTAAGCATTTCTTGTGCGATATTTCTCATTGATTCGGCAATAATTTTTCTAATTTCTTCACTAGAAGTGCTATCTTTTTCTTCTAATACTCCACTATTACGTTCTACTACTACTGATACACCGTCGAATAAGTTAGTCATTCTTCCTAAGAATAGACTTCCTTTACCAACGATCATTGCTCTATTTTTATCCCCAGTTGTTAAGTCATCTACTAAGAACCCTACATATGGAACACCTGAAGGAATGTGTCCTTGTGTTGGAGCCCATCCTGGTAGTCCTTTTTCTTCAATAAATGATTTAAGTGATTTTTTGTCAATATCACCTCTCATAGCAGCTAAGGCACCAATCATTTTATAGTTAGATTCTGGCACGTTTCCTGCACCTGCTGCTTTTGTAATATCAGGGTTTTGCATCTCTACTGAGAATACATCTACATCAGTAATTTTTAAGTTTGCTTTTTCTAATGGTTTGGCAACTAACGCCCCCATAACAGCTTGAGGTGAAGATCCTGTTCCTACGTCATGTTTACCTACTAAGTCTGTACGTATAATTGGATTTTTACCATCATTTTCTGAAATCACAACAGCAAAACCACCTACTACGTCTTCTAAGACAGGAAGTCCTTTTTTAACATGGTCTTTTGCATTCATTCCAAGTTTTGCACTAGCACCACCTGCTACCACAAGAACATTTTTGTATACTCCTGCTTTAACTAATGCTGATGCATTGATTAAAGCGTGTGTAGGAGCTGCACAGAAACCACGAAGGTCTGAACCTGTAGCATTAGTTAATCCTACTACTTCTGCTATAGCTTTAGCAAAGTTTCCTCCACCACGTTGGTTAATGTCACCACATGCTTCTTCAGAACATTCAACTACGTAATCAATTTCTTCTGGTTTTACCCCTGTTGCTCTAAGAGCTTCAAGTGCTGAAATTACTCCAGATGCTTTAACTACTAGGTTTTCAAAGATAACATGGGCATTTAAGTTAACATCGACATCATGTGCTTTTTTTACATATCCTACTACTTCTCCATTATGTAATAATGGTTCGTAATCATCTTCTTTATCACTAATGTCGCTTCCTTCTAACTTATCAAAATAAGGAGCTAGCTCTTTGAAATTATCCTCTACTTTTGGACGTACTGACGCGATAAAACTTTCTGAAAGTTTTACTAAATCAAATGCATCACATATTTTCATTAGAGCTAAGAACTCATCTTGTGGAACTATTTGACCAAATTTACCATGGCGTTTCCCTTGTTCATCTTTTATATCATACCAAGGCAATGGATATGATTTTAATTCTTCTGGTGTTTTATTCCCAATATAAACTTGGTTTGGTAAATAGTTTACTACTTCTTCATATGAACGAATGTGTTTACCTACTTCTGCTAAAAATTCTGATTCTGGATGTGTTACTCGCTCAATACTGCAAGTAGATCCATTTTGTTCTATCATATCTGGTGTATGAACAAGAATATATCCTGCTCCTTTAAATACTGGATAACTCATCGTTACTTGTCGCTTGGGATACACAATATGTACCCCAAGCTCCCCCTTCTTTTTTATTTTTATTCAAACACTGTTTGACCATCAACCTCAACTGTTAATGCATGTAATGCTTTATCAACTAGTTTTCTACGTAATTTTTTCTCTTCATCGTGATCTAGTTTAGGATCCCCAAGTGGGTGAGGTATTGCAATTGCAGGAACGATTCTGTTTGCTCCTACAGTTAGAGAAATCGGAACTACTGTACAAATATGCACTACAGGAATACCAGCTCTCTCTATTTCTTTTACTAACGTTGCACCGCAACGTGTACAAGTACCTCAAGTTGAAGTTAGAACAACAGCATCTACGCCATCTGCCACTAATTTTTGAGCAAATTCACTAGCAAAAGCTACTGCATTAGCAACGGCAGTCCCGTTACCAACTGTAGTATAGAATTTTTCGTGTAACGATCCAATTACTCCTTCTTTTACTAAATCTCTCATTACATCTACTGGTAATACACGGTCAGCATCTTCATTTGCATAAACTGGGTCGTATCCACCATGTGCTGTTTCGTGAGTTTCAGCTGTTAAATCATCAAAACCTTCTAAACTATATTCACCATATTTTGAAGCAGATGATGATTCAATATGATCAGGGTTCCCTTTAGGAACAATTCCTCCAGATGTAACCAAAGCAATTTTAGCTTTACTTAAGTCTTTAACAGCTGGATTTGGCTCTACTCTGTCAAAGTTAGGCATTGGATATTCTGTTTCGAATTCTTCACCTTTAATTTTTTTCATAAGCATTTCTACTGCACGTTCAGAACCACGAGTTTCACTGAAGAAGTTTACACGAAGTCCACGTTGGTGGTATCCTTCTTCTTTAGGAGACAAGATTTCTTCTCCTTTAGCTAATTTTGCAGCGAATTTTGCAAGTTTTGGTAATGCTTTTCTCATACCTGCAGCACTATCAGATGTTTCAAGAATATAAACATCTTTTTTGAACATATCAGTACCAGGGTTTTCTTCATACATAGCTGTAACCGCTGGAATGTGTAATTCATCTTGAACAGCTTTTGTTATTGTCCCTGCAGCTACCCCGTAACGCCCTGCATTAAATGCTGGTCCTGCGATGAATAATTGAGGTTCACACCCTTTAATCATCTCAAGAAGTTCTTTTTGAACACTTTCTAAGTTTTCATTGAAATAGCTATCTCCACATACTACTGTAGCTACTACTTCAAAATCTTCTCCCAATTTCCCTTGTAATTGAGTACTAATTGGTGGTAATTCTTTTCTTAATTCAGGTGCTATATGAGCTTGTTCCTCTCCACCAACACCTGCAAAGAATTGGTTTATATAATGTACTACTCTTATTTTAGACATTGTTATTTCCCCCTACTTTTTTATTTGGCACTTAAAAGTTATTCACCACGAACATCTTGCATTTCGCTAGCGATTTCGTCAACTTCTAATACCATTTCCATCATTCCTACTTGATCTTCGTAGATTTCTTCATCGATTTGAGATTTAATTTCTTCTTCTACGATGTGATATACAGCTAAGTTTAATTCCACACCTGCTAGTGGGCCTGCAAATGTTGGATCCCCTACTGTAACTGTTTCAGCTGCTAGACCAGCAGCTTCGGCTTCTGCAGCACCTAATAAAACCACAAGATTTTCGTTACCGAATTTTTCGGCAGCTTCTTTAATACGTTTTTGGTTTTCTAGGTCCATAGCGCCGGCAGCCGTTCAGACAAAGCACTCAGTAGATGAGAATACTACCTCTACTCCTTCAATTGGTTTAACACATTCTTCAATAGCTAATCCTGGAATACCGTCACGGTCCCCAATGATTATTACTTTTTTATTAACAAGACTAACCATTATCTTATTCCTCCTTGATAAACTTTATTAACTTTAAATTCTAGATTAGTAAGTTTTTGCACTTAGATATCCAAATCCAGTTTCATTAGTTGCTCCTGTGATTGCTTGGATTTCTACTTCTATTGTTCCATCTTCACGTAGAGAATCTTGGTGTCCACCAGCGATTACATCAACTACTTCAAGATGTCCAATAACTTTATCTAATTTTGGTAATACTACCAATTGGTTAGCATTTCCTCCAGTTACTACCGCATCAGCAGCAACATCAGCATCAGCTAAACTTTGACTTCCTCCATCACGTCCTGCATATTCATCAGTTACTATAACAGTTTTAATTTCTTCTGCTTCGATTTTTTTACAGTTCATGATTAAGTCAGTATCAGGGTTTCCGAATCCTTCTTGTGATACAATTACTGCATCTAAGTTTAGGTAACGGCATAGTTTTGCAGTCCAGTTAGAAGAACGCTCTTTATCCATTAAATAAACATTTTCATTAGTAATTATTACTCCTAAGAAGTTGATTTCTTTACCATGTTTTTTGTATAAATCTTCAATTAATCCATTATTTAAGTGAACGTATGTTGGGTTTTTATCACACGCAGATACACAGTTACCACTTACTATAGCTCCATCCATAATTTCTGTTGGATAAAGAATTGTTGGTACTATTTGTTTAGCATCTACTCCATATACATATGTATCATGTAGTAATCCTTGTGTTTGTAACATATACACATATCCTACTTTTGGTAAATCTGGATATTCTGCAATTTGTTCTAACAATGGTTTTGTTTCGTAAACATCAACTTCTTCTGGTTCTAGTTCACGAGCTAATTCTGCAATATATCTTGCAGCTTTGAATCCAATGTAACGAACAGCTTTTTCATGTTCATGTTGTTTAATACCTTCAACAGGTTCTGCAATAACTACTAAGTTATTTGTTTTAGAAAATGGTGTATATTCAGCACCTAATCCTGTCATATCAATAATTCCTTCTTGGAATCCTACGATTTTACCTGTTGTTACTACCGCCATACCTTTAAGAGCAATTGTACGACCTTCCCCTACAGTATCCACTTTAGATAGGATACCAGGGAAGATACCACCACGTCCTTCAACTTTAACACGTGGTTCAATTACATCTTTTACCGGTGTGATACGAACACTCTCTCCCGGACGAGCAATTTCAAGATCAACAGAAGCAATTGCTTCATCTTCCCATACAGCTTTTATTAACTCTTCCTTATTAACATATAATACATTTGCCTCAATTTTTGATTCGTTAGCAAATTGTATGTCTTTGATATGAATCTTACCTAGTTCAAGACGCATACTAAATACCTCCCTATTATATTATTTTTTTTAGTAATATTTTTTAATCATAGCTTCTATATTTGGAATAGTAGCATCATCTTTTGTAACTTCTTCAAGCTTACTACCATCTTTATATATAGCTAATGTTGGTAACCCTAGTACTTTTTGTTTAATCGCTAAACGACGTGCTTTTGTAGTATCTAATGATGTGAATTTGATTTTATCACCATATTGTTCAGCTAATTTATGCACATCTGGCATTAAAGCTTTACAAGGCTCACATCCTTGGCTCCAAAAGTCTACAAAAATGTAACCTTCGGCTTCTAGTACTTCTTGTTCAAAAGTTTCTTTTGTTAGTTCTAACATGATCTTCTTCTCCTTTACTTATACTTGTAATATGTTTTTTTAATAGATTATTACCGTTATTCAAATTTTTCTGCAATATATTTTTCTGCACGAATCGCTGCAACAGCTCCGTCAGAGACTGCAGTTACTACTTGACGAACATCTTTAACACGACAATCTCCAGCTACATAAACACCTGGAACGCTTGTGCGTGTATCTTCTCCTGCTTTAATATATCCGTCTTCTGTCATTTCAACTTTTCCTTCAAATAATTTAGTTTGAGGAATATATCCGATAAAGAAGAATAATCCCATTGTTCCATCTTCTTCATCTGCTTCAACAACATATTCTTCTCCAGTTACTAAGTTTTTAAGCTTAATAGCTTCTAGTATTCCATCACCAATTGCTTCAGTTACAACAGTATTTCCTAAAATTTCAATTTTTGGATTGTTTTTTGCTTTCTCTGCTGTTACTTTTTCACAGCGAACATTTTCTCTACGATAGACAATTGTTACTTTACGAGCAAATTTAGTTAAGAATAAAGCTTCTTCTACAGCACTGTTTGCTCCACCTACTACATATACATCCAATCCTTCAAAAAAGTCACCGTCACATGTAGCACAGTATGAAATACCTTTACTTTCAAGTTCTCTAATACCTGGCGCATCTAATTTTCTAGGAGATGCTCCTGTTGCTATAATAACTGTTTTGGCTGTGTAATCTCCACTTACACATTTAACTACTTTAACATCACCAGTGAAGTCTACATCTAGAACTTCATCTTGTTTGATTTCAGCACCAAAACTTTTAGCTTGCTCAACCATACGAGCAGTTACTCTAGGTCCTGTTGGATCTTCTACAGCACCAGGATAGTTTTCAATCAAGTGAGTAATGGCTGCTTGTCCACCATTTTTTGATTTTTCTAATACTAATGTATTTAGTTTTGCACGTGATGCATATAGCGCTGCTGATAATCCTGCAGGCCCTGAACCTATAATTATTACATCATAATCTCTTGTCATAATTATTCTCCTTTATATTTTTATAGTATTCTTTTTATAGCATTAGATATTAAATCATGATCAATAACACTAAAATCGTCCCTTACGCTTTCAGTCCAGTTTGGAACTCCCCTATTTTTTCTAAACTTTTCAAAAGTCCCTATAGCCTCTGATGCTAAGTTAACTGAATTTAAATCTAAGACATTTCCCTCTTTTATAACGACAGATCTATAGATTGTCTCATTAGGTTTGACACTTCCATAAAGCGGATGTGTAACCAATTCATAATTCCTATACACTAAATCTCTAACTTTTATTAATATATCTAGATAATCAGCATCATAATATTCGATATCTATATCCCTATATTTTTCCGATTTAAATTTAGGATTATTTGTTATTAATTTCATAGCACCCCTCCTTAAAAAAAATAAAAACAGAAAGAAAGCTAGCTTTCTCTCTGTTGACTATAAACTTCAGAGTTCTGTCGAAATACAGTCCCTTTTACCTGAGAATTTCATCGATAATCGCCAAATATCAATTTGTCCCTTCGGTGACTTATGTTCTCTCCTGTATTTTTCAATCAGATTTATATCTTATATAACTATTCTATAACAATTACATAATAATGAAAAGTATTTTCTGAAAAGGCTTTCCACCATCTCTAAAATATATTTGTATTCTCATTTATAAAAAGTATATTTTTATCTCTCTATCTCTATTAGTAAATAAATATACGCCTTAAAATATAAATAATATTTTTTCATTTCCAAAACAAAAGTTTATAACCTCTCTTATTGTTGTACAATATAATTCTATAATGTTTTAGTACTATTATTTAAATTTTATTGCTTATTGATTATTATTTACATTTGCTATATACTTATATAATAATAACTTTTAATAACGAGAGGGATATTTATGAGTAATACTAAAAAAAGTTTGATTGCAATTCTTATTTGCTATTTTTCATGGGGGCTCTTCCCTATTTATTTTAAACTACTGAAAAGTATTGATGCATATGAAGTACTTTCACTACGTGTTTTGTGTTCATTTATTTTTATGGTTCTAGTTGTATTAGTTGCCGCAAATAAGAAATTTATTTTTAACGAAATTAAAGAAGTTTGGAAGGATAAAAAAAGTTTTATTCTACTTATAGCAGCTTCTCTATTAATAACTGCTAACTGGTTAACATATATTATTGCAGTAAATAGTAACCACGTTCTAGAAGCAAGTTTTGGTTATTACTTAAATCCAATTGTTACGATAATTTTAGCAGTTGTATTCCTAAAAGAAAAGTTAACTAGAGTACAAACAATCGCATGTTTATGTGTAGGAGCATCTCTATTGTACTTATTTATCTCTTTAGGATCATTACCATGGATTTCTATATTACTAGCTTTAACTTTTGGATTGTATAGTTTATGTAAAAAGAAAATTGTTCTTAGCCCTAAAGCTAGTTTACTAGTGGAAACTGCCATAGTATCTCCTATAGCTCTTGTTTATATGTGGTACTTAGGAACAAACAGCAACATTACATTCCATACATATGGGACATCTACTTTAATATATGCATTATTATCAGGTGTAGTAACTGCGGTACCTCTTATGCTTTTTGCAAAAGGTGCTATTGATATTCCACTTTACCTACTTGGAATACTTCAATATCTACCACCTACAATGCAATTTTTAATAGGCATTTTTGTGTATGGAGAAGAACTTAGTATTCAAAAACTTATTTCATTTGCGATAATTTGGGTTGCAGTTATTGTATTTTGCTATTCAGCAGTTACTTCAATGAAAAAACAAAGCATAATAAATAAAAGTCATCAAAAATAATTTGATGACCTTTATTTTTCGAACATAAAAAAACGGAATTTAGAATTCCGTTTTTTCTTTTTTAATTATTAAGCTTCTTTTTTAGCACCTTGTCTAATCATAGAGATACCTGTTAAAATAACAACCCCGATAATTACCCAAGTAAGTACTTCTAGTGGCATACTCTTAACTAATGTGTAAGCTACAGTTACCCCTATAACTCCCCCAATAGCGATAGCTATAGAACCTTTTCTAGCGTAGTTTCCAGCTTTAATGAACTCTGGAGAACCGATAGCCCTTACACCTTTATGTTTATTTAGTGTAATAGACATACCTTCTCCGCTACCACAAATAGCAATAGCTGGATAAACTTCACCATTTGAAAGCGCTTCTGCCAGTGGATGGGCATAGTCTGGATAATCACAACTTAAGTCGCTGTTACAACCAAAATCTTTATAAGGCAGTTTATGTTCTTCAAGATACTGAATAACAAATTTCTTTAATGGAAGGCCAGCGTGATCGCAGGCAATACCTACTGTTTTTATTTCCATAAGCGTTAAAGTCGTTAAGAGCCTCGCAGAATTTCTGCAAGGCTCGGTTAGTGTTATGCTAAAAATAATTTAACTTGTTCATAAACATTTTGAGCTGTAAAGCCCAATTTTTCATCAAGAACTTTGTATGGGGCTGAAAAACCAAAACTATTCAGACCATAAACTGTGCCATTTGCACCAACAAGTCCTTGCAAAGTTACAGGAAGTCCAGCTGTTAAACCAAAGATTTTTGCATTCTTTGGAAGAACACTCTCTTGATATTCTACCGATTGACAACGGAATAAACCTTCTGATGGAGCACTTACTATACGAACTTTCACTCCTTCGGCTCTTAAAAGTTCAGCTCCTGCAATGCAAGTTGAAACTTCAGAACCACTCGCAACAAGTATTATATCGTAATTTTCATCAGAACCTTTTACAATATATGCCCCTTTTCTTACTAACTCGTAATTGTTTCCTTCAGGAAGATTAGTTACATTCTGGCGAGAAAGTATTAAAGCAGTTGGTGTATCAACATTGTCCATTGCCATTTCCCAACAAATAGTTGTCTCGTCTGAATCAGCAGGACGGAAAACACGTAATGCATCTTTTCCCGAATGATTCTGTAATTTCTCCATCAACCTTATTTGTGCTTCTTGCTCAACAGGCTCGTGAGTAGGACCATCTTCGCCCACTCTAAAGGCGTCGTGCGACCAAATAAACTTAATAGGAACACGCATTAAAGCTGCCATTCTAATTGCAGGCTTCATGTAATCAGAGAATACAAAGAATGTTCCA
>ERZ773213.628-NODE-628-length-20345-cov-9.009956_pt1 | contig 20345 bp, 29 predicted proteins | sample MGYA00580996_ERZ773213 | MGnify/ENA primary metagenome ERZ773213 (study PRJEB29015, sample SAMEA2738152) | human oral metagenome | biome: human oral; feature: human-associated habitat; material: saliva | place: China | collected 2197 ...
TAAAGTGCTCACATTTGAGAATTGTGACTTGGCTTGTCATCACTTGGATTTCGAAGCTGAGGTAACTGGTTGTATACATAGCGGTGATTCGCCAGAACGCATCAATATTATTAATTGCTCGGACGTGTTTGTTGATGCGATTGTGAAAAATGTTAAGAAGTTCTGTAAACCGAACGATTTTCTAATGATAACGATTGAAGATTAAAAATTAAAAGTAATTACAAGATTTAAGCAATAAGGAGGACTATCGATGTCAATTAAAATATTTGATGATGTTTATGAATTCGGACGGGCTATTTCGGAATCGCCATTACACGAACTAAGATTCAGAGGAAAAAGTGATGATGAGGTTTTTGAATTTGACACTGATACTGACACTAGAATGGTTAGGTTTAAATTACCAGTTGGGGATGCTTTTCATAAAACATATCTAAATGGAATTTTAGACGAAGATGGAATCTCGGTATTTAGAGGTAAGAAGATTTGGATAGACGGAGAGGTGTGGACTGGATTTACCAATTGTAAAGGGATGTTCGCTCAAATGGAAGTAGAAACTATGGGATACGGCTTTACTTTTGATGACGTAGATGTAAACGCTGAATTCATGTTCAACGAATCAGATATCAAAAATGATTATATAATGAAAGTGATTGGTGGTAGACTTTATGCTAAAGGTATGTTTCGTGGATGTAAGACGTTAAATGAATTGAGATTCGTATCCGTTCAATTTCACGACATCACACGTTTAGTAGCTGACTCAAGCATTTGTGAATTGACATTCTATAATTGTGACCTTGCATGTGATAAGACTGAGTTTGAAGCAAATATAAAATCTTGTATGTATAAAAACAGTAGATTGGAAACTATTCGATTTGAGAGTTGTTCTGACACATTTGTAGAAGCGATGATTGAGCATGTCAATAGATTTGGAGAAGAAGATGATGATATTGTCATCCATATAAGAGATTAACGATTGAGAGGAATTATACAAATGAGAACATTATTATTATTACGTGGTGCTCCCGGAGCTGGGAAATCCACTTGGATTAAAGAAAATAACTTGGAAAATTACGTATTGGAAACAGATAAATTCCGTCAACTATTGGCGAATCCAGTTTTAACGAAAGACGGAACGATGGTGATTCCACAGAAGAACGACGTGTTAGCAGCAAAAATGTTAATGGCGACATTGGAAGAAAGAATGAAAAATGGAGACTTCACTGTCATTGACGCAACACATTCTAACGAGAACACACTTTCCAAATATCGAAAATTGATTAAGAAATATCGTTATCAAGTGTTCTACAAGGAGTTTAATGTTGATTGGGATGAATTGGTTAGTAGAAACGATGCTCGTGAAGAATACAAACGAGTACCAGTGAAAGAAATTGAACGTATTTACACATTGTTGCAACACTCATCAATTGATAACTTTGCAACTAAAATTGAAGATGTTTCAGAAATTATGAACTATTACGTAGCAGATGTGACAGATGAGTATGATAATGTTAAAATCATTGGTGATATTCAAGGTTGCTATACAGTTTTAAATGAAGCAATTGGTAACGAGCTAGACCATCGTACGTTGTACATATTCGCTGGAGACATGCTTGACCGTGGGATTGAAAATAAAGAAGTACTTGACTTCATGTTAAGTATTTATAAACGTCGAAATGTCGTGTTGGTGGAAGGAAATCATGATACAACATTAATGCAATGGGCAAACGATTGGGATACTAAATTATCACACGAGTTCACTCATCGTACATTACGACAATTGTTACAATACAAAAACAAAGAAGACTTTGTGGTCGAAGTGGTTACAAATGCGGATGGTAAGCAAGTTTATGTAATCGACGGTGTTGTAACGGACATTGAATCATTTGGCGATAGACCATATCTCCGATATGAGAATCATACATTATGGTTAAGACCGTATGAGGGTTCAGAAAAGAAAGTGGATACTGGAATTCCAGTAAACACTGTTGATGAGAAAGAATTGAAAAAACAAGTACGTGAGATGACTAGTCGACTACGATTGGCGTATGCGGTTGAATTCCACGGTCGTAAATACTTTGTAAACCATGCTGGGATTTCAGCGTTACCAAAAATGACATTGATTCCGGGAATTCAATTGGTTCGTGGAGTAGGTGACTATGACACTCATATTGATGACTGTTGGGAAAAATCTTATAAAGGAGGTAAAACTCAAGGATTCATTCAAGTTCATGGGCATCGTAGTACACCATCTACTGAGCATTCTATCTGTTTAGAGTGTGGCGTTGAGTTTGGTGGTAACTTACGAGTTTTAGAAATTGACAAAGACGGTCATACGTTACATGAGTATAGAAACACTGTAACTCGTGATTATAGCGAAGGTTCAGAGTTTGGAAACATTTTTCCATTGACATCGAATGAGGTCACAAATCGAATGATGATTGACCGACATGTTCGAGTAAAACACATGGAAGAAGAGGGATTGTATTCATTAAACTTCAAAGATAGCGTATTCCGTAAAAAGAATTGGACGAGCAATACAATCAAAGCACGTGGTTTATTTGTAGACGATAAAACTGGTGATATTGCGATTCGTTCTTACAATAAATTCTTTAATTTATATGAACGTGAAGAAACGCAAGTAGGCACGTTACGTGAAACATTAGCGTTTCCAATCACAGCGTATAAGAAATACAACGGATTTTTAGGAATTGCGTCAGTTGTCAATGGCGAGCTTGTGTTAGCATGTAAGTCTACGACTAGTGGCGAGTATGTAGATTACTTCAAGGAAATTTTTGGAAACTTGACTGATGGTGAGAAGAAACAACTGAAAGAACTTTCAGAAAAATATAACTGTTCGTTTACATTTGAGGTCATGCACTTGAACGACCGACACATTATTGACTTTGACCAGAATAAATTAGTGATTTTAGACGCAATTGAAAACACATACGATATCGGTGGAATTGACATAAATCGTTCGTTCTCAGATATGGTTTTAGACCAACTACTCATCGAATCAGATGTCTTTAATAAGAAAGAAGTTGTAGAAACGTTCGATGATATCGAAACATTCATGCGATATGTTGCAAAACAAAAGAAAAACCGAGAATTGGAAGGTATTGTGGTTGAAGATATGAATGGATATATGTTTAAAGTGAAATACGACTTTTATACCAAGCTGAAACACTTACGTACATTATGTGATGTTGTGAAAGCAAGATATCATACTAAATATTCTGCTCACATTGGTCGAGAACCATACGAGATTGAATTCATTTATTGGTGTGAGAAACAAACTTTTGAGAAGTTGATGAATACACACATCATTGATTTATTTAAGGAATACGAACACGAGCTAGGACATGAAGCTTTCTAGAATGTAGAAAGATTGTGAAATGATTCACGAAAGGAATGATTAAGAATGAACTTAGAACATAAATTAGAAACTATTTGTAAAAATAGAATGGAAGTAAAAAGCAACAATGCGACTGTAAGAGAATCGTTACATCTAATTGGTATTTTTTTACTCATGGCTGGATTGATATTGGGTCTTGCAACATTATTAGATGTAGCTGTGAATGAGTTGACAGTAATTATGAATTGGTTTAAAGCACCACTTGTGATTGTTGTGACTATCATTATTCAATTGATTGTATTTTGGTGGTTGACGAAATTTTGTAGAGAGAAGAATAAGTAGTGAAAAGATTGAACAAAATACAAGAGAGAGAGGTGATTTTTAATGCGTGAGATTATATTAATGTATGTTGCTGTTATTGTGACATTTGCAATGAGTGTCGCGATTGGGTTGGCAAAATCAACAAGAGCTGTTCTTGTTATAGGTGGACTTCTAACGGTTGCTGCTGTTGCGTGTGGTATTTTCATGCGTAACTATGAATTGGTTAATACGGTTTTAGATTATGTTAAAACAAATGGTTCATCTATATTTTCTAAATCAGATGAGTGGAGTACCATGCAACTATTAAGAATTGGAGTTGTTGTCACTATTGCGTTGTTAATAGGTGTTTGTTTCTGGTTATATGAAGCTAAGGGGAATAAGAGTTTATTAGTATATCCAATAGCTATAGTGTTTTTCATGTTAAGTTTCTATTTGAGTGATAAAAGCGATATTGTAGCATCGTGGGATAACGTAAGTTCGAATGTGGCTTCGACACAAGAGCTATATCGTTTAGGAGACGACGCGCATGGTATTAATTACGAGTTTGGAGTGACGAATGACAACAAGTCAACTGACTGGATTTCTATTTCTAATCCAATTGAATTTAAACATATTGATAGTAATTGGGAATGGAGAGTGACCAAAAACGGTGTCACTGATAAAATGACTAATGTATGGAAAACACGAGTTCGATATACGGATATTGAAACGGACAATGTCAGTCCGTTCACGAAGTGGTTGAAGACGAACAGCGTCGAACTGAGAGTAGTAAAAATCACACGAACAGAGATTAAAGTTGTTGAACGTAATAAATACTATCCAAACATTACTCGGAAATTCACTCGATTTATCATGGATGTACAGTTAGAACCAGTCGACTCGAATTGGAGAGTGGAGTTTGAAAATTGGAAGTCGACAGTCAATGAGTTAAATCAGATAACGAAACCGAAGTCAAGTGGTGAAAATTGATTCAAGTAAGTGGAAAGACACTCAATTGAGTGTCTTCTTTTTCTTAGTTTCGTATCATGACAGTTTTCTAACTTTTTGATTAATATTACAATCGATTTCATGGGATTTTATACGTTTTTATGTCACAAAGTATTGCTTTGACTATGTACTCAAATTGAGAGTTGTGCTACAATAAAAATAAGAAATATTATGTAGAAATGAGGTTATCAAACATGAAAGAATACTTGGAATATTTGGAAAAATTGAACTTACTAGTGGACGTGAATGAGATTATTTTCAAGTCAGCTAGAGCAACTGTCATCAAAGACCGTAAACGGTTATGGGATTGGACATTTTGGTTAAGTCTACTAGTAGGGATTTTGTCAATTGGTGGAACAATTGTTACCATGGTGAATTATTACTATCATCAAGGTACTTGGTTGACACCCGTCGTGGTTGGAATGATGTGTGTATTGTCGTGGGTATTGTCGACAGTTGCAGCAAGTAAGTCAATCGAGTATTATAATGTGCTATTAGACTTAGAGTACGCTTCACCAGTGGATTCTAGTTACGTAATTGTTAGAAATACGATTATCGACGACGGTAATGACTTCATGAAAAAATTATTTGAATGGGAACGTTTATATGCATTAACCGAGAATGAACGATTGAAATATAAATATGTACTGGAAGTGATTCATTCGTTGCGAGTGGACTTTGAAATTATTGAAAGTGGTAGAAATAAATGAAAAACTATTTGGCATATTTGGAGAAATTACAGCAAGAAATGATTATTGAAAGTGAAGTAGATTATGATAAGGTATCAGAGTGGGTGGACAAAAGAGACATGTGGTCTAGTCGAGGAGATTATGCTAAAATCACGATGTTGGCTTGTTTTCTAACGTCTCTAATGTATGTGAAGTTGGAAACAATTGGAATTTTTGTAATGTTTGTTGTACTTGGATTTATAGCGATGATAGTGAACGCATATATGATGGATAGAAGTGATGAATATGGAAAACTTTCCAACACGGAATCTGATAGGGTATATGATGCTAACTATAATCATATTAACGAACTTATTATTAACGATGGAGTAGAACAATTAAGACAACTGATAGCTTGGGATAAAATGTGCGTTTTGAGTAAGACAGATGAATCGAAATACCATGAGTTGTTACGAATTGTTAGAACGATTTGTTTCAATTATCATGACATTTAAGAAGGGGTGAAATGATGGAAAATTATTTAGCATATCTGGAAAAATTGCAAGGAGAAATGAACTTAGATAAAGTAGTTGACAAAAATAAAGTCATTGAATATAGAGAATCACACGACAAGTACAATAGACTGTCGATTATATTTGGATTTATCGGTATCGCAGTGGCACTGTCGATGGTATTTGTAGCATATTATTCAAGAATTGGTACTATAGTTGTAATGTTAGTGGCATTTGGTTTTTTAGATGTCGTAATAAAGTATGGTAATAAAGCTGACCGTTACGGAGAACTATCACGAAACGAACGTGACAAAGTTTACAACGTAAATTATTCTGCAATCAAAAACGCAATCATCGAGGATGGTGACGAACACATGAAACAACTAGTAACTTGGTGGAGAATGTGTGAACTTTCAGATGAGGATGAAGAAAAATATGCTGAGTTGTTACGTATTATACAGGATGTTTGTCGAGAGTACACTTCGATTTGGAGGTAATAAAATTGGATAAATATATTGAACTATTGACAAAAATTAAAGACGCTGTGATTCCCCCAACTACAGATGGTTTTATTGAGACATTCAAACATGTAGGGTTGGTCGGAGTACTTGTGACACTAATTGCATGTATTGTATTTATGGTTTCGGATAATCTAGGTAAAATTAGTAAATTTTCTGATTTTATAAAAGGAACTTCAATTTTGGTTGCTATTGTGGGTATGTCGACCGCAATAATCATGACGATATGTATGGTTTTGTGCCCAGCTTTAATTCAGAATGAGCTGAGTAGAGAGTCGAACGTGGCAATTTCTAACTACGTATATGAAATGAACGACCAAGAGTACTCGAGATTGGAGAGGTTAGTAAAATTATATGGAAATAATCTAAGCAGTGATGATAAAACCATTAAACAAGTTAATAAGCATTTAATGGAAACAATTGGAAAATAGGTACATAATGTTAGACTAGTTTTATGAAAATTGTGGTTACGATGTAAGTAACAAGCGACTTTGAGAATATAGAGTGGTGATACAACTCATTTAAGAAGTTAATTAAAACAGAAAGGATTGATACACATTGAATCATACGGAATTTATAAACAAACTAGAAGAATTATCGCAAGTCGTTCAAGGTGCTCCCGCTTCGAAGTGGGATTTATTTTCATCTCAAGCTACTGTCATAATTACTATAATTTTTGCGTCTTTAATACTGGGATTTCTCTCAGCTACTCCGGTGATAGCTATGTACTCAGCTGTAAAAGATGAAATAAAAGATTCTAGCGATAGTAGTAATGCACCTATTTGGTTCTTATCAATGTCGATAGCGTTAGTATTTAGTGTTTTAACAGGAGTAATGACTGGGGGTTTAGGACAAGAGTTCGTTTCAAATGTGGTCAGTCATGATAGAGAGTTACAACAACAATATGACGTACATCAACAATCGTTGACAGATTTGTATAATCAATTAGTGGACACGAGTGATGATGATTTTGAAAAATTGACAACAGCAAAATCGAGCTATAAGTTGACCAAAGAACAAGAAGTTAAATATAATGATGTTATGAGAACAATCAATGAAGTGGCTGTGAGCAAAAAGAAGTTACATGAATAATAATGATGATGTAACTATGGTAACGTCGCATTGAAAACAACAAAGTTGTCTAATTAGGCGATGATTCTGAGCTAGTGAGTGGACACTAGCTTTTTATTTTAGGTCTGTACTTCATATGTATTTATGCTATAATGATGATAGGGATTATTATACTAGAATGGAGGACAGAACATGACTTTAAAGATAACAGATGACAATTTGAATGACTTGGATGAGTTTCTACATAATCATCGAGATAAGTATATAGATTGGTATATTTTCGTACATGATGAGGACTATATTGAAGTAGACAAAAATTGCATATGGATTAAAATTCCAGAGTCTTACGAAAAATTCTACACACTGTGGTTGGAAGGTATTCGACGATTCGTAAACAATGGCGACGTTTTAGTGGTGAATCCAACTTTACTAACAAATTTGAAAGGTATGTCAAGGCTATTCAAAAACTGTAACGTTAAATTGACAAGCACTGACTGGAAATTTAGTAGTGATGGTATCTTTAACGCAATTAAAACATTTGAGGATACTCGATTTAATGGGCACATAGAAGAAATTTCGATAACTAGTGATGTTCTTTTTGCAAATCAAATGTTTGCAAATTCACGTATCAAGTCAACTCGTTTCAAAGGTTCTAGGTTTGTGGAAATGACAGAGATGTTCGTGAATTCCAGTGTGGTAGAGGTTTGCTTTGATGGTTGTGGAGGTTCAAGTGTATTAGATGATTACGTGTCGTGTCGAGATATATTCACAGGTTCTCAGATTAAGAAAATTAAGTTTATTGATTGTGAAAGTAAACTTGTCGATAGTATCATTTACACGTTGAATGAGAATAACGAATTTGACAATGTAGAAGTTGAGATTGAAGAAAGGATGGAATTGTGATGATTGGTTATGTTGCTAGTTACACGTATCGATATGTAGTTGGTGAGACTCGCAAGGTAAAAGGTTTGCCGAAGGTGGAGTCGAGCTATGGATACAAGGTTTATTACTCGATAGATGATGCATTGAGGTTTAATATAATTCCAGATACTAAAGTTTATGAGATTGAGGTTCTTGGAGCTATAGACAAAGATTGCTTTGGTAAATACGTGTTTACAAATAAGATACGAGTTGTAAAAGAATTGACAAATGATGAACTTTTTGAGTCGGATTATATTTACGCTAAATTGTTGTCGTATGTTCAAAAAATGGACAGACCGGGATTGCGTAAATTCATTGGAGAGATTGTATACTCGTCCATGGATTATGCACTATTACCAATCATTTATGGATTCACTGGAACTAAATATTTTAACATATTGGAGCATAGTATTCATGAATCAACACGAGAGTTTGTAGCAACATATGGAACTAGAAAAAACAGATGGTATTTAATTAATGATGATTGTTGGAAAGTTAGAAATGCAATTGCAATCTTTGGTGATAATTCACATAGAGAGTGGTTAATCAACGACGTGGTTGACGAGGTGCGAGTTTCGATTGCGATTCATGGTAACGACAAGTTGAGAACGATGTTATTAGACGATGATGATTGGTATGTTTGTATCGAGATTATCAAGCACGGAAATGACAAACATCGTGAGTATTACTTGGAGGACAATAACAAAGCAACGACAGATTTAATTTTAGATTATTGTGGAAACAGACTGAAAAGAAAAATTGAAACGATGAGACAGAAGGGAGAACTAGCATAAATGGACATTGGTTCTGGAACTGGCTATCCGTCAGCAGCACTATCTAATTTTGCACCACATTCGTTCGTGATTGATGGAGTGGAATGTGCGTCCATGGAAGGATTTCTCCAATCGTTGAAATTTTCGGATGTAGAAATGCAAAAACATGTTTGCACATTAGTTGGTAAGAAAGCTAAATTTAAGGGTAAGAAGAAACGTTGGTGGCGTGAACAGAAATTATATTGGCAAGGAAACGTCATTGACAGACATGGCGACGAGTACCAAGAATTATTGGATAGAGCTTTTGATGCTCTATCTGAAAACAGCGGGTTTAGACGAGCTTTGCTCGCAACTCACAACGCTGTGTTAACGCATAGTATTGGTAAGAAAAATGCGTCAGAAACGATTTTGACTCGTAGTGAATTCTGTTCACGATTGACAAAAATCAGAGCACGATTGATAAATGAGGTGAAGTGATGATGAATAATTATATTGACGAAATTCATGAAATTATGGAAAAAGTAAATCCACAACTATACATAGACGTTAGATACGCACATCAAATGGAATATTACAAGTGGTTGTGTCTAGGTCTTCTGATTGGGTTTGGGTTGTGGGCGATTGCATGGTTGTTGTCTAAATTTACGAAAATCGAAGTCGACTGTATTGTTAGGGTAGGAAGTTGGGTCGTTGTGTACTCAGTGTTCATGTTACTAGCGGTGATGTCAGCTCATAAATCGGAGGTGCATGACACACTGGATTCGACTTCAAAATCAGCTATTTCCGAGTATGTTGGACAATTGAACAATGACGATTACATTGATGTGGAAAAACAAGTTAGAGCTTATGGTCATCAAGTCTCATTAGATTCTGAGATTGAACGAGCAGTTAATAATTATTTATTAGAAATATTGGACAAGTAGAATTCTACTTGTCTTTTCTCTCACTCAAGTTGTCAGATAATTCTCACAATTCAATTTAGGTCTGTACTCATTACACCAATATGATATAATTAAATTACAGAGATAAGAAACATGTTTGATTGAGGAGATGTTCAGAGTGAGTACTAAAGAAACAATCAACTATAAATTAACAATTCGTGACCGCATGATAAAAGTGGTAATATGAAATTATTCAATGAGCTGTTTGCGGATGATGGTTCACAATCTATTACTGAATCGGTATTGAAACGGAATGTTGTGGAAAATCATTTAACGAGACATTGGCTAAGGTTTACTCAAACAATCCGAGATTAGTGAACGTGTATGAGAAAATTAAACAAACATTGATGGAGAGAGAGGACTGTTGTAAAATGAAAGCCTACAAAGCATTCGACAAAAATCTGACATGTCGAGATTTTCAGTATGAGATTGGAGAAACCTACGAGACGAATGAAGAACCAATAATTTGTGAACGTGGATTTCATGCTTGTACTAAGTTTGATGATGTATTCCACTATTATGATTATGGAAAAGAAACTCGTATATGTGAAGTGGAATTGCTAGGTGATATTGATGATATGTCACAAATAGACTCAAAGGTAGCAACTAATAGAATCAAAATTGTACGAGAATTGACAAAGAAAGATTTTGATAAACTAGGAACTGAGGGTGCAATTGTGCATCTAGTGTTGTCTGGTTCTAGAAGTATTTCAAAAGAAGTAATTCAAAAATTGAGCATCGAATCTAGATGTAAGATAGCAAGATTTGGTTCAAATCATTATCGTAACATGTTAGCAGACGACCCACATTCCGCTGTAAGATATACTATTGTTGAATATGGAAATAACGAACATAGAGACATCTTAATCAATGACGAAGATGAAAATGTTAGAAGATACGTTGCAATCCATGGAACAAATAAACATCGTGATATTTTATTGTATGATGTCAGTCCGAAGGTTCGAATGTTGGTTGCTAGTTGGGGTACAAATAAGCATCGTGACATTCTGGTGGAAGACGAAGATGCTGATGTCAGGTATGAAGTTGCTTTGTGTGGTAACACTAGACATCACAATATTCTAGTTCTTGATGTGGATTCAAAAGTTCGTGGTGCTGTGGTTCGTGTTGGGAATAAAAGGCATCATGATATGTTGATTAAGGATTCAGACTCTCATGTCCGTCGACTAGTGGTGTTTCATGGTAGTGACAAACATCGTGCTATTTTATCCAACGATAAAAACGAAGAAGTGAGAAATACTGCGAAACGATTCATGGAACTTCCATCTTGGTTGTTGTCGTGATGAAATTGTGATGTGGAATTTTTAGGTGATAGTATGGAATTGTCTGACAATTCACTCAATTCAAAACATTCTAAATAACTTTTAGACGAACGAAAACGTCAGTGTGTTCGGGACTGGAGAGCTGAAAAGATGTTCGGCATCTCACAAGAGTCACGAAGACGCTGACGAACGATTGTTCGGAATGTGCGTCCACTCACAAGAGGTCACGGTCGTTGTCAGACAATTCTGACCCACGGTGGCACGCTGGCATTTTTATAATGAATATTTATAGAAATTTTAAATAATTAAAATTATTCATAGCTTTTATACGCAAAATTTATATTCAAATTAAATCAATTAGAAAGCTTAAATTGACTAGAAATTTATATACTGATTTCAGAACTGAAATCAGTATAACATAAATTTTTCAATTTGTCAAGCTTTATTTGATTAAAAAATTTGAATAAATTTTATTACGTACATAAAAGATGAATTTTAATTGTATTTAATAAAATTTATAAATTCATGAAAATCTCCGCTCGTGGGGTGTCGGTCAGAATTGTCTGACAATGAAGGGTGCTTGTTCAGTCGTGCACATTTCGAACGAACGTTCGTTCACATTTTCACAGCTCTTGTGAGTTGCTGAACATCTTTTTCATTCTCCAGTCCCGAAAACTTTCTAGATTTCGGGACTTTTGAATTTATTTAGAATTCATCTAATTGAGTGAATTGTCTGACAATTCTATACCATGGACTAAATATTTCATTCAGCTTTGTTCATTAGAATTTTTCTGCGGTCGTTGTTACCATATTTAACAATCGCCCAATGCGTATCTGAAAAATCGTCATCGTCAATTAAAATGTCTCGATGCTTGTCCGAGCCAAAGATAGCTACTTTAAGTTTCACATCGTAACTCGAATCACTAACTAGCAAATCGTGGTGTCTATCTGTACCTCGCCATGCAACACGCATCCTCACCCACTCATCCTCGTCATACATTAACACATCACGATGTTCATGCGTACCATACCAAGCTAGACTTTGTCTTACTTTTTTGTTCGGGTCATTCAATAAAGCATCTCTATGTCTATCAGCTCCATTTTCCGTCACCCACATTCTATCATCTACATTTAGTTGCCTAATCGAGTCATCACTGATTTTATCACAACCACGTGCGATAGATAAAAGCTTAGACCAACGAGTATTTAAATCCCATAACTCGTTCGTTTGCAATTCACGAATAATCTTAATTTTAGTTGCTGCTCTTAGCGAAGACCCCCATGAATCGGTCACAATATCCCCTAGTAATTCTACTTCACAAATTCGGGTATTTTTGTCTAACCGTTGGTAATAGTATAAGTCATCGAACTTAATACAAGCATGAAATCCCCGTCCCACAGAAAGTCCATCAGCAATCGGTTTTTCGTCAGTCTCGTAAGTCTTTCCAATCTCATATTGAAAATCTCTACATGTTAAATCTTTGTTAAATGCTTTATATGCTTTCATTTTATTTAGTCCCATCCATTCGTGTAACTCTTTTCTGGAAAAAATTCCTGTCGCAATAGCTTAGAAATCCTTCTCAGTTCCTTATCATCTATATGCTTCTTACCGTATAATTGTACGTTCTTCTGCAACTCAACGTAATCCTCGGTACTCAAATTCTTCACTACATCCATCACAGCTGTTTTTTGACATTGCTTATGTACCTGCATGCTTGTGGTGAGATATGATAATACTCCGACAAAACCTACAACCACCAATGTGAAAATAACCTTGGACACAATACTCTCTATTCGTTCATTTTTAACAAACAGAGTAGCTAAAGTCACTAATATCACACCTATTACGATAGGTGCTACGAGCCATAGAACAATACTAGAGTCGTCTAACTGATATGTCGTCCATCCACTTTGTTCTTTTATTCTTCTCAAAAACTCAATGTATTTTTCCATCGCTTGAGTCCTCCTAGTTATAAATCTACTTCAATAATCTTTGAGTCAGCAACATCCAGTGCATGAAAGTGACATGTCGTCGTGTTTCTGATAGCTCACCATCATATGTTACATAGCCAACCATATAAGAAATCACCGGTAACAGTAAAGCAATGGTAAGCAACAATGCTGAAACTCTCAATGTATTCATGACCGACGCACCATCAACTACGTCCAATACGATACCAATAATTGCAAACCAAAACATGACTGACGCAATCGCTAAAATCAAATATGTTATTCTCTTAATCATCATTGTCAACTTCCTTACATGTTATAAATGACCAATCCACTAGCTCCAGTGACCAAACCACTAAACAATAGTAGCAAACCCTCTCCAAGAGTTACATTATCTAATTCCAAACTACCAGCTGAACCAATTGTGATGAATAATCCTAATAGAATTAAAGTGACCCCTACAATGTTTTTATATTTAAGTACCAAATTATTTTTCATGATATATAACTCCTTTCATCATCTCATCCCTATATAATTATTATATCACATATCGTATTTGAGTACAGACGCTGTTACTCGATTACAATCTCTAATTCATTAAAGTCGTCTTCTAATCGTATATGTTCCATAAATTCCTCAATGAAAGAATCATCACAGTTCACTAAAGTAATTTTTTCGACATCAGAATCCCCAATAAGTGTTGGTAACAAATTAGAACACGCAAACTCACCATAATTACAATCTAGATATTTGTATAAATCGATGCTACAATTATTCAAAATTAAATGATTAATCTCTGAACCAGCGAACGGTTTCTCCACACTTGATAGATAACAGTTTTTAAACTCCACTTCTTTCAAATTTGTTCTTCTAAACATAGAGTCCACTACTAATGTATGAGCATCAATAGTGATTGTATCATGACCGTCAAAGTGTGCACCAGAACACATTCCACTACAATCCTTTTCGATAGATAAAATATTTAACTCACGAACATGTACACAAGTATCTGACAACTTATTAGCACATTCGATACCTCCAAATATGTAAATATCATCGAGACCCACAGTACAATTCAAACTTTCACTAATATGTTTAACTTCGTCCAAGATATCAGTTTTACATGGTAGAGTTACGTAAATTGAATTGTCCACATAATTGTAATTCCATTTATATTCGTCACCCGTAATTTCTCTTACATTAATAGAAATTGATTTATCCACAAGCTCTTGTAATCCGATATAAAAATCCTTGAAATTATCACAGAATGGCATCCACAGCCCCCCTATATCTAGTATCTTCTCTCTTATTATACCACATCACCACATAGAGTACAGACTCCAAAACAAAAAGACTTGGTATTACTACCAAGTCCCAATAATCATTTTATTTGTTATTCTTGAAATATTTGATAATCTCATCATATACTTCATAAATATCTATGATGTAAAGCTCACCATCTAGCTTAACCACCTTGACAGTATCACGTTCAATAGCCATGATTTTACCCATTGAATACCAATCGATGTTGTTCAATAACCAATAGTCTTTGAATTCATTGAACTCAACTCTAACCTCTTTTTCAAATTCATGTCTAGCAAAAGCTTCGAACTTATGATAGATTGGACATCCTAGCTCTTGACATTTTTCTAAAAACAATCTTCCGTCTACAAATTCCATGTTAACTCACCTCTCTAATTGATAAACTAATCATAACAAACTTTGTGTCAAATGTCAAAATAAAAGAGTCGTAATCCTACGACTCTTTTTGTTCCTTTCGTTCCTTTTCCTCATCATTCCATAGAATCAATGCACCAATTGAGTTTACAATGTAGAATACGTACTTACCTACGTTGGCATAGTTACCTTGTACAAATGCTTTAGCGAGTTGCACAAAATTATAAACCAACCAGAATTGATACTGAGCTGTCAATTTCAACATGTTATATAAGTTTGCAATTAGAGATAATGCAAATGCAGCAGTTGTGACCCAAGCAAGAGTGCTCATGTTACCGCTGTAGCCAATCCAGTTAGAACCCACTGAAATGAAAACCGCTACAATCGAGAATCCTGTGAAATATTTCCATTTCATAGAGTCACTCATTTCGTTCGGCTTGCCTTCTTGTGACTTATTCCATTCCTTAATTGCATAAGCATAAATTATAAACGTGATTGGATATGTAATGTATGCTGCTTTATTTCCTAAAATGTAGTCAATCGTGCCCGACAACACTACGTTGATAATTCCATAGAAATTACCCTTTTTATCCACACGACCTGTCAATCGAGTTGACATCATCGACAATCCTACGTTTACTACTGAAATCAAACCTAGTGGAATAATTGTTGCAATCCACTGCAAGTCTCCCCAATTCACGTATTTATCTAATCGTGTTCCTAAGTACCCAGAATAAATCGCAATCCCAACTACTGAAGCTACTCCGACTAAATCAAAGTATTTACTTTCAGCAAAGCTTCTTAATTGTTTTCTCATAAGTATAATTCCCATTCCTTTCCATATTTAAGTTGAATAATCCATTTGCGAACCTGTAAGTACATCACGAATCCGACTCCAAATAAAAACATACCTACATAAATCGTAATCGGTGTAAACACGATAATGTCACTCAACCATGGAGTATAATGCACTTTTAACAACATTAGAAAAATAGTAAGTCCAATCCATTCCATCTTTTATCCCTCCTTATCGAATCCACTTTAAATTTCTACCCACAACAACCGTTTCCAGTCCGTCGTGTTCGATAATTAGATAATCCATATCTGATTCCATATCCACGTCAACCAACTGTAAACGAGAAGTGTCCCCACTTAATTTTTCCTCGTCTCCGTTTTCAAACAATCCTACAAGTCGAGCATCTGTTCGCTCGATTTCTGAGATTGACTCAATTCCTAATTGTTTTAATGCAATATCGCTTAGCTCAACCACACCATAATCTTTATTCAATACCATTTTTTGTAACATTTCTTAACACACTCCTATCAACTTAGTAATTACTTGTTGTAACTCTTTTCGAACTGCTGGTAATAATTTTAATGCTTCGACCACAGTCTCGTCACTATATTTATGTGCCAAGATGTTTCTGAGTCCTCTAAACTTATGCGTACATTTCAAGTTCTTTTGAGTACCATCGCTCAATCCAGCAATGTGTAATAATTCTACCATTTCAATAATCGCCATTCCATGCGCTCTTAAAGAAATATTTTCTGGTACATTCAAATCACGACATTGTAATACTTGTCTGTTCAAGTTGCGACACGCAGTTAGCGCATTTTGAATCTTAGTCACATCTTGTTTACTAGCTTTTGACATTCTTGACACCTCCGTTCTCATCTCTACAAATATAGTATAACATATTTTCAATTTGAGTACAGACCTAACGCAAAAAAGATGATAAAATTATTTATCATCTTCATGTAATTTATTCATTTGCTCTACAAACTCTACCAAAGCATTTGCTACAAACTTGTCATCAACAATTTCGTCGAGTCGTTCATCCAACGTATCTTTCGTTGCAATCCATTTCAACAGACTACCATTTGTTCCTTTGATTTCCACATGTGGAAAATCTTTCAATAATAATGGATTAAATCCACGTGAACATAGTACATGGTATCCGTTCGGCGTTTCATAAACTGTCTCGATTGGTACGTTGTCATTTTCTAAAATTTCTAGTACATTTTCAAGAACTCCTTTTGACGTACTGTCTACATCCACCAAACATTTTTTAACACTTAAGTTAGATTTTTTGTTTGATTCAGCAATAGCTAATTGAACCACTTGTTTCAATTCTGGAATTTGTCCTTGTTGGATACGATATAACAGCTCATGTACTAAACTATAGCACATTTTCTCATCATCCGTCTCATTGTAAGAAACATAACATCTACTAGTCTCACCCCAAACACCTTGTTCCACAAAAAGATTAAATTGGTCTTGTAATTCCTTTTCATTTGTATAAACAAGTGACTTGTGACGTACTTTGAAATTCTTCACGTCTTCATTATCCTTGTTTCTACTTGAAAAAATTGCAGATTTTGTTGTCATAGTATCATACCCCCTCTAACTATTTCTCTATATTATCACGGTCAACAACATTTGTTTTATTTAGTTGAGTTGTTAAATTCTACATAGACGATATGCATTGGATTTACATAGATTCCACCATCGCCAATAGGAATCCAATATGGTTGATTATTTTCATGACAATATAGGTATTCGTGTTCTTTCGAGTTATTATCTGTTACGAACTCGAACACTTTACCGTTTGACATTGTGATTGTAACGTTGTACATAGTAAAATCACTCCTATTGATTAGAATTAACATCTACATTATCATTTTCGTTGACATCGCTATCATCTGTACTTATCATGTAGTCATAAATCTTAGATGGTGTTAATTCGAAGTATCGAATGTCCATCGCACGGTCAACAATCGGTTCTGGTAGAATTCGGTCAACACCTGACACAATATCATTCATTGTACCAATAACTTTGAATCCTTCCTTAATCACCAATTCTTGCCCGTCCATAAAAATCGATTTAGAATTGTCCAATACAGATTGCATGAATTGTAATAATGTATTTGACGCCAAGTTCAACTCATCACATACGATTGGTTCACCATTTTCCATCGCTTGTGCAAACACACTTTTAGAAAACTGAGCTTCCCCGTTCTTAAATGTAAAGTCAAACATTAGTTCTTTAGCTGTCATATCTTTGTGCATACCAATTTTCTTACCAGCTTCACGTAATGCTGCTGTAGTCTTACCGCCACCAGCGGGTCCAAAGTAAATTGCTAATCGTTTATTGATTCGCTTCGGATTAGCAGATTTCAACTTATTCATCATTCTACGCCATTCTTGTGATTGCGTTTTCTTCATAAAATCGTCGCATTCACGACCAGTAAGTTTTAAATATCCATACAAGTATGCTTCTGGATTACTATGATGTAGCATAGTACTCACCATACGTGGTGATACAGATGTGTCAAATTGTAACATTGTATTTTGAAGTTCTCCAATTCCCTCCAAAACTTCCTGTTTGATTTGATTTTCAGTCTTAGTTACGTTTGTTGTATATCTATCAATTGTAGTTGATTCACTAGACACACTTGAATTGTTTGATGAATTCAAACTACCATAGTTACTAATAGAGCCATTATTTACATTTGACTTTGTTGAACCACCAATGATATTACCATTTTCATCATACACCTTAACAGCTCGTTGGTCTTTAACTTTTGCCATTTTCGCATCTCCTTATTTCAAACTTCTTTTTTATTATATCACAATTTAGAATTGAGTACAGACCTAAATTGATATTAGTCCTTAATCACAATCGTGACGTCATCCAGTCCAATTAATTTTGATAGTGTCTCAATCTCAAGTAAAATCTCAGCTATAAAATCACTATCACATTTAATTAAGTTAATCTGACTCAAATTTTTCGGATTTTTGCCAATCATTTTGTAGAGCAAACTACTAGCAACTACTTCTATACCTTGAGGTCTCGTATACTCTGGAGAAAGCCAACATTCATTGAAAGTCAGAGTCTCAATGTTAGAATCAATTAGCATACCGCTAGCGTTAAAAATACCAACTTTATATAACTCTAGCATTTCAATATTGCTTCCACGAAATGTCCCTCGCAAATCAGCATTGTGATAATTTTTAATTGTACAAGACTTGGATACATCTCGAAAATCAGATTTATTGAACGTATTCACGAACGATACGGAGCTACCATTACCAATAATTCGAGTTGTTTCCAAATCTAGTCTACTAAAACCCATATGATAATCAGTGCCTAAGAGTTGACAATTCGCTCTTGGTACTAGCTCGAATCCTTCATCTCCTAGCATTGTCTTGAATTCACTAAATGTACTATATCCATTTTCTTTTGCCAATAATACAAATTGCTCATCACTCGACCATAAATGCTGACCATCATTGAAATCACCCTCGATTTCAATAACTCTATCCGCATTCTCTAAACTCTGAAAGTCTATAAGTATTTGCTCCAATAGAGCGTCTAATGTATCGAACCCTTTTAATGACATTTAACTTCCTCCTTATTTAATTTCAACCTCTATGTTTCCAAATCTATGGTTTTCATCAACTTTATCTATTCCTAATAGCAACTCATCTACAAAAGCGCTAGAACAATTAACACATTCAATTTTTCCAATCGCATCTGTGCTCTCAAAAATGAAGTCAAGAGACGTTTCAACATCGTCAGATAGTGTCTTGATGTAGTAATGTTTCGCTAGTCCACAATTTTCAAATCGTATTGTACCCACAGTACCATATGGTAATAAATTATACCATGAGAAAACATCTACATTTTTTATTACTAAATTATCCAAGTCCAAGTAATTAGATATGTAGTCGAGTTCGATATTTCCATCATAGTCAATTCGTAGATTTTTGACACCTCGAAGATTCATGTCTTTCGTATAATTGTGAATACTCACAACAGCATTTCGTCGAATGTCTTCCGACATATCACCGATTTGAATATCCACATAATTATTCATTGATGGTAGAGTGTATAGTACATCATTAACATTGTGGTCAATTAAAGATTGTAAAAAATCATCGTCAGCATCCTCATACAATGAATCTGATTCTTCTGGAAAATCATTTGTTTCCCTTATCAACTGTTTCAATGATTGATACGAATTCTCTACATCACCCATTAAATCATTCCTACTCATCATTATAACCCCCTGTCAATTTTCTTCAATGTTTGAATAATAAATTCTTCCAAGTGTTCCGCATAACGACTGCTAACTAAGTCAACATCCGCTTTCTTAAATTTATTAAAGTACTCAGCATTCGTAGAATCTACACAAATATATACATTCTTCTTGTCCAAGTAGTTCAAGTCACGGTCTTCCAGTTTAGCTCGACCATCTAACAACAAGATATTGAATGAATCATCATTGTAGTTTTTCTTAAAAATTCGTCTGAGTCTCGGACTAATTCCAGTACCACCATCACATCGAAGTTGACGTGCGTTTCCTT
>ERZ773213.631-NODE-631-length-20243-cov-26.479443_pt1 | contig 20243 bp, 16 predicted proteins | sample MGYA00580996_ERZ773213 | MGnify/ENA primary metagenome ERZ773213 (study PRJEB29015, sample SAMEA2738152) | human oral metagenome | biome: human oral; feature: human-associated habitat; material: saliva | place: China | collected 2197 ...
GTCTAACGGATGCCATTATCATCTTGGCCGTTGTTGTCTTGAATGCTGCCTTTGGTGTTTACCAAGAAGGTCAAGCAGAAGCAGCCATTGAAGCTCTGAAAAATATGTCTAGCCCGATGGCCCGTGTTCGTCGTGATGGTCATGTTATTGAGATTGACTCGAAAGAATTGGTACCTGGAGATATCGTCTTGCTTGAAGCTGGAGATGTGGTGCCTGCAGATATGCGCTTGTTTGAAGCGGCTTCCCTTAAAATCGAAGAAGCAGCTCTTACAGGGGAATCTGTCCCAGTTGAAAAAGATGTGACAGGACTTGTTGAAGCGGATGCTGGTATCGGGGACCGTGTTAACATGGCTTACCAAAACTCAAACGTAACTTACGGTCGTGGTATTGGTGTTGTGACTAACACTGGTATGTATACAGAAGTTGGTAAGATTGCAGATATGTTGGCTAATGCCGATGAGACAGAAACACCATTGAAGCAAAGCTTGGAACAATTATCTAAGGCCTTGACTTACTTAATCATTGTGATTGCAGTGATTACCTTCTTGGTTGGTGTCTTTGTTCGTGGTGAACATCCATTAGAAGGCTTGATGGTGGCAGTTGCCCTTGCAGTAGCGGCTATTCCAGAAGGGCTTCCTGCCATTGTAACTATCGTTCTATCTTTGGGAACTACAACCCTTGCAAAACGTAATTCGATTGTCCGCAAATTGCCAGCGGTTGAAACTCTTGGTTCAACAGAAATCATCGCATCTGATAAAACAGGTACCTTGACTATGAACCAAATGACGGTTGAAAAAGTCTATACCAACGGTCAATTGCAAAGCTCAGCAGCTGAGATTGCTGCTAGCAACAATACCCTTCGTATCATGAACTTTGCCAATGATACTAAGGTGGACCCATCTGGCAAATTGATTGGGGACCCAACGGAGACAGCTCTTGTACAGTTTGGTTTGGACCACAACTTTGATGTTCGTGAAGTCTTGAAGGATGAGCCACGTGTGGCTGAATTGCCATTTGACTCAGACCGTAAACTCATGTCTACCATTCATAAGGAAGCAGATGGCTCTTACTTTATCGCTGTCAAGGGTGCGCCTGACCAATTGCTCAAACGCGTGACACGCATCGAAGTCAACGGAGAAGTTCGCCCAATCACAGAAGAAGATAAAAATGCTATCCTTGCTACCAACAAAGACTTGGCCAAACAAGCCCTTCGTGTCTTGATGATGGCTTATAAGACCAGCAATGAAATTCCAACCTTGGAATCTGAAATTGTTGAATCTGACCTTATCTTCTCTGGTTTGGTCGGCATGATTGACCCTGAACGTCCAGAAGCTGCAGAAGCTGTTCGTGTCGCTAAGGAGGCGGGCATCCGTCCAATCATGATTACTGGTGACCACCAAGATACAGCGGAAGCTATCGCAAAACGTCTCGGTATCATCGATCCAAATGATACAGAAGACCATGTCTTCACAGGGGCTGAATTGAATGAGCTCTCTGATGAAGAATTCCAAAAAGTCTTCAAGCAATACTCTGTTTACGCGCGTGTATCGCCTGAGCACAAGGTTCGGATTGTGAAAGCATGGCAAAAAGAAGGCAAGGTTGTTGCCATGACTGGTGACGGGGTCAACGATGCGCCATCACTTAAGACTGCTGATATTGGTATCGGTATGGGGATTACTGGTACAGAGGTTTCTAAGGGAGCTTCTGATATGGTCCTTGCCGATGATAACTTCGCAACCATTATCGTAGCAGTTGAAGAAGGACGTAAGGTCTTCTCCAATATCCAAAAATCCATCCAATACCTCTTGTCTGCTAATATGGCTGAGGTCTTCACTATCTTCTTTGCAACCCTCTTTGGTTGGGACGTTCTTCAACCAGTGCATCTATTATGGATTAACTTGGTAACAGATACCCTACCAGCTATCGCTCTTGGTGTGGAACCAGCTGAGCCAGGTGTCATGACCCACAAACCTCGTGGACGTAAGTCCAACTTCTTTGACGGTGGGGTCTTTGGAGCCATCCTATATCAAGGAATCTTCCAAACTATCTTGGTACTTGGCGTATACGGATGGGCAATTCTTTTCCCAGAGCACCAGAGTCACGCAGAAATCCATGCGGATGCCCTTACTATGGCCTTTGCAACTCTCGGTTTAATCCAATTGCTCCATGCCTTTAACGTGAAATCGGTCTATCAATCGATCTTTAAAGTGGGACTCTTCAAGAACAAGACCTTTAACTGGTCTATCCCAGTAGCCTTTATTCTCTTAATGGCAACCATTATGGTACCTGGATTTAATAAACTCTTCCATGTTTCAAACTTGAGTTTGACGCAATGGTTGGTGGTTGCTGTAGGTGCAATTATGATTGTGGTTCTTGTTGAAATTGTCAAAGCCGTCCAACGTGCACTCGGTAAGGATAAAAACGCTATTTAAGCATTGAAAAGTCATCTTCAGATGGCTTTTTTTGTGTGCAGAAATGTTTGGGCATATTTCTTGAGTCCAGAATTGATTTTTGATAAACTAGACGACAGTTTGAAGAAAGGAAACTATATTATGAAAAAGTTTTTTGCTGAAGTAATCGGCACATTTATGCTTGTCTTTATCGGGACTGGCGCTGTTGTTTTTGGAAATGGGACTGAAGGTCTTGGTCATTTAGGAATTGCCTTGGCATTTGGTTTGTCTATTGTTGCAGCAGCATACTCTATTGGGACTGTTTCTGGTGCCCACTTGAACCCAGCTGTTTCTATTGCTATGTTTGTCAACAAACGCTTGTCATCTAAAGACTTGGTCAACTACATTGTAGCGCAAGTAGTGGGAGCTTTCCTTGCGACTGCTTCTGTTTTCTTCCTGTTGTCCAATTCTGGTATGTCAACAGCTAGTCTTGGTGAAAATGCCTTGGCTAAAGGAGTAACTCCACTTGGCGGATTCTTGTTCGAAGTGATTGCATCCTTTATCTTTATCTTGGTCATTATGACAGTGACATCAGCTTCTAAAGGAAATGGGAAAATTGCTGGACTTGTGATCGGTTTGAGCTTGACCTTGATCATTCTTGTAGGTTTGAACATTACAGGTCTTTCTGTTAACCCAGCTCGTAGCTTGGCTCCTGCTCTCTTTGTAGGTGGTGCAGCCCTTCAACAAATTTGGATCTTTATCCTTGCTCCAATCGTTGGTGGTGTCTTTGCAGCTCTTGTTGCAAAGAATCTCCTTGAAACAGAAGAATAAGCTATTTTAACGAAAAAAGATTTCGGCTCCTTTTTGAATCGAAATCTTTTTATTTTTTTAGTAGTCAAGGATGGTTAAAGCTTGACGAAATTCATTTGCTAAATGTTGTCTTTTGTATTGATGAAATTCAGGTAAGTCCTTCACAGCATTGTAGCGTTTATGAAGACGATACATTTGGGAAATCTTGTACTGAGGGAAGGACTTGAAAAAATCCTCCGTCAATTGCCACTCACGGACATAGCCTAAGGGTCTCGTGGAGTATTGGATACCATCGATGATTCTGGAAGAATGGCGATGATGTAAGTGTCCGAAGACTACATCTCTTACCCCATGTTTTACAAAGAGATCATGAAAAGCTTGACTACCTAAGAAGGCATTGAATTTCTGAAAGTAGGGGTGGCTAACGAGAAAATCCTTGTGGGGAACAAAGTGAAGAGCGACGATGATTCTACCATCTAAAGAAGCTAGTACCTGATCCAATTGGGAGAGAACTTCTTGCGTGATTGTTGGGTCGTCTAAGGGACGTTCCAATCTTCGATCAAACCAGAAAGTATTTTTGGTACGTAGGTGGGCCTCCTTGCTCTTTTCAGGGACAAAGCTATAATCGTACCAACCAGCAAGACTGACTAAATGGCTATCTCCAAAGGTCTGGACTTGAAAATCATACTGATGGATTTCCTCCTCTGAGAGGTATAACATATCGTGATTGCCCAGATTAAAGGAAACAGGGAGCTGGGTTTGGAGGTCCTGAATAAAGGGGAGACTCATCTGCTTAAAGTCATTGGAAATGTCACCAGCTAGATGAAGGTGATCAATCTGTTCTTCTTGTAGGACCTGAAGGAGTTGCATGCGTTCGGCCTCGCCAAACTGATTGGAATCCAGGTGCAGGTCACTCATAAAACCAATACGTGTCATATCACTAGTGTATCACAAGTTGATAAGAAAAAGAAAGTTAACCAACATGTAACAAATCTAACAATTATGTAACAAAGGAAGTGACAACGGCTTGGTTTTATGCGATTTTTGTAGGACAAATGATTCCTACTATCTCTTACTATGTGCAAATGACGGGGTTTGTGGTATAATAGACTGATACTTAGAAAGAGGTACTTATGGATATTTCAGAAATCCGTCAGAAAATTGACGCGAATCGTGAAAAATTAGCTTCTTTCAGGGGGTCTCTTTGACTTAGAGGGTCTGGAAGAAGAAATTGCCATTTTGGAAAACAAAATGACAGAACCTGATTTTTGGGATGATAATATTGCAGCGCAAAAGACATCTCAGGAATTAAATGAGTTGAAACAAACCTACGAGAATTTCCATCAAATGACAGACTTGTTTGATGAATCCGAAATCCTTCTTGAGTTTCTCTCAGAAGATGAATCCGTTCACGAAGAGCTAGAAGAGAAGTTGATAGAGTTGGATAAGATGATGACCAGTTATGAAATGACGCTTCTCTTATCAGAACCCTATGATAATAATAATGCAATCTTGGAAATCCATCCAGGATCTGGAGGTACTGAGGCTCAGGACTGGGGAGATATGCTCCTTCGGATGTATACCCGCTTCGGAAATGCTCATGGTTTCAAAGTGGAAGTCTTGGACTATCAGGCAGGAGACGAGGCTGGGATTAAATCAGTGACGCTGTCCTTCGAAGGACCGCATGCCTATGGCTTGTTGAAATCAGAAATGGGTGTCCACCGTTTGGTACGGATCTCGCCATTCGACTCAGCTAAGCGTCGTCATACTTCCTTCACGTCAGTTGAAGTCATGCCAGAATTGGATGATACGATTGAAGTGGAAGTCCGAGATGATGATATCAAGATGGATACCTTCCGTTCAGGTGGAGCTGGTGGACAAAATGTCAACAAGGTTTCAACAGGTGTTCGATTGACCCACATCCCAACAGGGATTGTAGTGGCTTCGACGGTTGACCGGACTCAGTACGGAAACCGTGACCGTGCAATGAAAATGTTGCAGGCAAAACTTTATCAATTGGAGCAAGAAAAGAAGGCGGCTGAGGTGGACTCCTTAAAGGGTGATAAAAAAGAAATCACCTGGGGAAGTCAGATTCGCTCCTATGTCTTTACACCATATACCATGGTGAAGGATCATCGTACGAGTTACGAAGTAGCCCAAGTTGATAAAGTAATGGACGGAGATATTGATGGCTTTATTGATGCCTATTTAAAATGGCGTCTCAATTAAAGCCCTCCTTCTATATAAATTGTGGAAAGGAATTTTCAATACATGTCAATGATTGAAATGAAAGATGTTGTCAAAAAGTATGACAACGGAACGACAGCTCTTCGAGGAGTGACCGTTCATATTGAACCAGGAGAATTTGCCTATATTGTAGGACCTTCTGGTGCAGGGAAATCAACCTTTATTCGCTTGCTTTACCGTGAGGTGAAACATGATAAAGGAACCTTGAAAGTAGCTGGTTTTGACCTAGATAAAATTAAAAAACGCGATATTCCGATGTTGCGTCGAAATGTTGGGGTAGTCTTCCAAGACTACAAATTGCTTCCTAAAAAGACGGTATATGAAAATATTGCCTACGCAATGGAAGTAATTGGAGAGCGTCGTCGCAACATTAAGAAACGCGTTATGGAAGTGCTAGATCTTGTTGGTTTGAAACACAAGGTTCGTTCATTTCCAAATGAGCTTTCAGGTGGTGAGCAACAACGGATCGCCATTGCGCGTGCTATTGTGAACAATCCTAAAGTATTGATCGCGGACGAACCGACAGGGAACTTGGACCCAGATAATTCTTGGGAAATTATGAATCTCTTGGAGCGAATTAATTTACAAGGAACCACTGTTTTGATGGCGACTCATAATAGCCAAATTGTAAATACACTTCGTCACCGTGTTATCGCCATTGAAAATGGACGTGTTGTACGGGATGAAGCGGAAGGAGAGTACGGATACGATGATTAGAAGATTTTTCCGCCATCTCATTGAATCATTTAAAAGTTTAAAACGGAATGGCTGGATGACCATTGCTGCGGTTAGTTCGGTGATGATTACACTCGGACTAGTAGCGATTTTTGCCTCAGTGATTGCGAATACGATTAAGCTATCAGATGATATTCAAAATAGTGTACGAATTGTTGTCTATATGCGCAAGGATATACAAGATCAAAGCCCGCAGATAGAAAAAGAAGGGCAGATGGTTGATAATGAAGACTACAAGAAAGTCTATAATGCGTTGACAGCCATGAAGAATGTTGATAAGGTTGAGTTCTCTAGCAAGGAAGAACAATATGAAAACTTGATCAAGACTGCCGGTAACAACTGGAAAATTTTTGATGGGGATGCCAATCCTCTCTATGATGCCTATTTTGTAGAGACAACGGCTCCTAAATATGTGAAAGAAGTTTCCAAGGCCGCTAAGAAAATTGAAGGGGTGTCTGAAGTAAAAGATGGAGGAGTTGATACTCAACGTCTCTTTGCTCTCGGGAACTTCATCCGTATTTGGGGCTTGATTGGTGCCGGTTTACTAATCTTTATCGCAGTCTTCTTGATTTCCAATACGATTCGGATTACCATTATTTCACGGAGTCGAGAAATCAAGATTATGCGTCTGGTAGGTGCTAAGAGTGGCTATATTCGTGCTCCTTTCCTTTTGGAAGGTGCCTGGATTGGCTTGATTGGTGCAATTCCACCTGCTCTCTTGCTCTATTATGTCTATAATATTGTCTACAAGTCCATGTACAATACTCTACAAGATCAGAAATTGTTCTTATACAGTCCAAACCTTCTTGTTCCGATTATGGTCGGTGCTTTGTTTGGTCTCGGTATTTTAATTGGAGCGCTAGGTTCATCGATTTCAATGAGACGTTTCTTGAAGATTTAAGAATATAAAAAAGAGGCTGGGACAAAAGTCCTAGCCTCTCAATTGTCTTTGGATTGTCGAGCAAGACGCAGTGGTTGAGTGGGCTCTACTACGCTGATTTCATCAGCTTTTACAGCCCTACTCAACTGTGCGGAGGTGGGACGATGAAATCGAATTCTAACGAATGACCGATTTCTGTCCCACTCTCTTTTTTTAACGATTTCGAAAGAAGGGATTAAACATTTTTTCATGACCGATGGTGGTATCATTTCCGTGACCTGGGTAAACTGCGTAAGAGGAGGGAAGAGTGAGCAATTGTGTCTCAATACTTTCTAGGAGTTGGGGACCGCTTCCTGTCGGCAAATCGGTCCGTCCAATGGTTTCTCGGAAAAGGGCATCACCTGTCAAGACGAGATGATCGTTAGGAAAAACTATAGAGACACCTCCGATGGAATGTCCGGGTGTGTGAAGGACATAAAAATGGAAGTTTTTCAAATGGTAAGCTGTTCGGTAATCAAAATGCTCTTCGGCTGGCTGGCAGACCACATCCATTAAGTCAGAATGGCGGTCTAGCCCGGAAAGATTGTCCACAGGACTTTGGAGCCAGGTCGCTTCATGAGCATCTACATAAACAGGTGGATGGCCATAAGTTTCCCGCACTTTCTCTAAACTAATGATATGGTCGTAGTGGGTATGGGTTAGGAGAATAGCAGCAATTGGTTTTGCGAGATGATCAATGCGCTTTCGGATATCTTCCCAAGCACTGCCAGGGTCAACAACGAGAAGATCGTGCTCGTTTTCAAGTAGGTAGGTGTTTTCATAAGCGATGGGGTTGACAATACGGTGTATTTTCATAAGAGCTCCTTTCTCTATTAGTCTATCAAAAATATGATAAAATAGCTGACTAAAACGCCTCTAGAAACCGAAGAATCATCGCTTGGTTGGATTTGGCTCCTTCAATGTCATAAAAACCCAAGCAAAGCGAGTCGGAAAATGATATAATTTTAAGTGCTATGACGACGAATGTTAAAAGAAAATATGCTGTCGTGGACCTGGAAGCAACCAGTGCAAGCAGCAATGCAAAAATAATTCAAATCGGGATTGTCATCATTCAAGATGGGCAGATTGTAGAGACCTATGAGACTGACGTCAACCCGCATGAACAACTAGACGAACATATTCGCCAACTGACTGGAATTACCAATCAGCAACTAAAAAAGGCTCCTGATTTTTCACAAGTGGCCAGACAAGTTTACGAAATGATTGAAGATGCTGTTTTTGTGGCTCATAATGTCAAATTTGATGCCAATCTCTTGGCAGAATCTTTGTTTTGGGAAGGATTTGAGCTCATAACACCCCGGATCGATACGGTTGAATTGGCTCAAGTCTTTTTCCCAACCTTAGAAAGATACAATTTAAGTAGCTTATGCGAAGAATTAGCGATCCCCTTGGACCATGCCCATTCAGCCATTTCAGATGCCCAAGCAACCGCCCAGCTCTTCCTTAAAATTCGTGAAACGATTGCTTCCCTCCCAAGAGAATTGGTGGAAACCTTGCTGCCATTTTCTGATAATCTAATTTACGAGTCGAGACTCTTGATAGAGGATGCTTTCGAGGATACGGTAGTTTTTCATGGTGAGGACTTAACCTCCCGTCATGGTATTTTTCTTCGTAAACCTCTTATCAGGAGAGATGCTAAGAATTTTTCTGATCAGTTTGATATTAATATCCAGTTAATGGGGATGGAACCCCGCCCCTTGCAGAAAGAGTTTGCTCAGGCCATCGAAGAAAGTCTTCAGTCCTCTAGAGATGTAGCCACCTTTGTTGAGGGTCCTACTGGGATTGGAAAAACCTATGGCTACCTCCTTCCTTTACTAGCGCATACAAAGGACCAGATTGTTGTTAGTGTTCCGACCAAGGTCTTACAAGACCAAATCATGCAGCAGGAAGCAAAGATGATTGAGGACGTTTTTCAGACCTCTTTTCATAGTTTAAAGAGTCCTCAAAATTATTTAAAACTAGATGAATTCTTTCGAATATTGCATGAACCTGAGGAAAATCGCCTCTGGAATCGGTTCAAAATGCAATTATTGGTCTGGTTGGCTCAAACAAGGACAGGTGATCTAAACGAAGTGGGGCAGCTTCATCGCTACGGGAATTTTGTTCAACGAATCCGTCATGATGGGAACCTATCAAAAAAATCTTTATTTTACACAGAAGATTTTTGGCGTCTCGGTCAAGAAAAAGCCAAAATGAGCCGAGTCGTGCTTACCAATCATGCCTATCTATTGACTCGTTTAGAGGACGATCCTTCATTGGTAGAAAATCGAACCCTAGTGGTGGATGAAGCACAAAAACTTTATTTTTCATTGGAGCAGTTTTCAAGGGCTTCCTTATCACTATCTGATTTCATGCTAGATCTGCAGCGTGAGATAGAAAAAGAAAAATCCTTGTTGAAACGGAGGATCCTTGAAAGTCTCCAATTTGAATTAAATGCCATCCTCAAACATCTTGAATCAGGCAACAAAAAGATAGAGCTGAGAGCAGAACAGGTTCAAAAGATTCGCCAGGATTTATCTGAACTAGATAGTCCAGTTTTAGCGGAATTAAAAACGGTCTTTGATCCTCGTTTTCAAATTTTTTGGATTGATCGGACACAAGAGGACCAGCATCCGATTATTCGACTGCAGTCGGGAAGAGAGGGCTTAGTTTCGCTTCAGGACTTTATTCCGACGACCACCAGACTTCTCTTGGTATCAGCCACCTTATCGATTAGTAAAAAGGTCAACCTAGCTTCGATTTTAGGAATTGAGAACTACCAATTCATCGGGAAAGAACTGTCCTACCATCAAGGTCAAACCATCTTCATTGATCGAGAATTTCCTGATTTGACCAACCTAACTCAAGAGGAATTAGCAATCTCTTTAGCCCGATATTTGGATGAGCTAGCAGCTACTGGCTTGCCTCTCTTTGCCTTGTTTACTTCCAAAGACTTGCTTTTAGCAACTTCACATCAGATGACAGTGAGTCATCTGGCTCAGTATAAAAATGGTGAAGCGGCAAATATTAAACGGCGATTTGATAGAGGGGAAGCTTCCGTCCTTTTAGGATCCGGTAGCTTTTGGGAGGGTGTCGATTTTGCCCAGCAAGCAAAAATCATTCAAGTCATTCCTCGTATTCCTTTTGATAATCCAAGTGATTTTTTCGTACAAAAGCTACATGAAACCTTGTGTCTAGAGGGGAAAAATCCTTTTTATGATTATAGTTTGCCACTAGCTATCTTACGCTTAAAGCAGGCTCTTGGACGCTCGAGTCGTTCAAGCGAGCAAGAATCTCTGGTTATTTTATTAGATCAACGCTTATTAAACCGTCAATATGGCTCGCAGATTCAAGCCAGTTTGGAGAAAATAGCTCCTCTTGTCATCGCTAAGACAGGAGAAGTAAAAGAAGTTGTTGAACAATTTAGGAGTTAAAATGAATAAAATATCTAATTGGAGCCAGTATCTTCCAGGCCTTATGATTGCAGCTTTTGCAGCAGGACTATCTATGGTATTAGGAAAAGCAGTGCCTATCCTTGGCTCTAGTCTCTTTGCTATCTTGTGTGGTATCCTGTTGAATGCCAGCCAACTCTTGCCTCAAACGAGTAGATCAGGTCTATCCTATTCAGGGAAAAAACTCTTGCAATATTCGCTTATCTTAATGGGCTTTACCTTGTCCTTTCAAAAGGTGACCAAATTGGGACTGTCTTCTTTGGTCATTAGTCTACCGACCATCAGTATTGCCTTTCTCTCTGCTTTTGCAGTGGGCTACCTTTTAAAAGCTCCAAAGATCTTAACGGACTTGGTTGGAATGGGGACAGCAATTTGTGGAGGATCTGCAATCGCGGCGGCTTCCCCTGTTTTAGAAGCTGATGAAAACGACATCGCTCTGTCCATGTCGACCATCTTTTTCTTCAACATCTTAGCGGTCTTCCTTTTTCCTTTCTTTGGTCACCTTCTTGCGATGACAAATCAGCAATTTGGTTTTTGGGCAGGAACGGCCATTAATGATACTTCATCTGTTGTAGCGGCGGCATTTTCCTATAGTAAAGAAGCTGGTGAAATTGCGACTGTTGTCAAGCTAACACGGGCCTTAATGATTATTCCAATCTGCTTTGGGATGCTGGGTCTAAAACTTCTTGGACGGTCGAAACAGGATCGAGAAGGGAAGCAAGTGAAACTAAGTAAAATCGTCCCTTGGTTTATTTTCTACTTCCTTTTGGCCTCTTTAGTGACCTCCTTTGGCTGGTTTCCAAGTTCTTGGATTCCGTTCTGTAAATGGTTGTCACAATATTTGATGGCTATGGCCTTGGTTGGCATTGGAAGTCAAGTGTCTATTCAAGCCTTTCGCAAGCAGGGGGTAGCTCCTCTTCTTATTGGCCTTGTTGCCTGGGTAGCTGTATCCATTTCTAGTCTGCTACTTCAATACTTTTTAGGAATCTAAATGAAAGGGAGATGAAATGAAGAGACGTCAGTCTTTCAAACTTAGAGGAGATTTCTCCTTGATCACCACTGTTTTGTTGTTATTGGCATTTGGAGTGGTGGCAGTCTACATTGCAGTTTCAAATGATTATCCGGACCTGGTTTGGCCCATTTTAGGACAACAGGTTGCCTGGATTATTTTGGGCTGTATGATTAGTTTTATCGTCATGCTTTTTAATACAGAATTTTTATGGAAAGTGACGCCTTATTTGTATGTCTTAGGCTTGGTCTTAATGGTTTTGCCCCTTTATTTTTACAACCCAAACTTGGTTGCTTCGACTGGTTCTAAAAACTGGGTAGCCTACAAGGGGATTAGCCTCTTTCAACCATCAGAATTTATGAAAATTTCTTATATCTTGATGGTCTCTCGTTCGATTGTTCATTTTTTACGAAACAATAGGGAAGAAGATCGAACGCTAAAAAAAGACTTTTTTCTAATTGTACAAATTGCGGCCTACACCATACCAGTTCTTGGACTCTTGGCCTTTCAACATGATTTTGGAACTTCCTTGGTATTTATGGCGATTTTCTCAGGAGTCGTCCTCATTTCAGGGGTCTCCTGGAAAATCATTTTACCAGTCTTTTTAACCCTCGTAGGTGGGATCGCTCTCTTTTTGGCCGTCTTTCTATCAAACGGTGGGCGAGCTTTTCTCCATCAAACTCTGGGGATGCCTACCTATCAGATGAATCGTATTTTAGCCTGGTTGAATCCTTTTGACTATGCTCAAACTATGACTTTTCAACAGGCTCAAGGACAGTTGGCAATCGCAAGCGGTGGTTTATTGGGGCAAGGCTTTAATGTGTCCAACCTGTTGATCCCTGTCCGAGAGAGTGATATGATTTTTACGGTCATTGCGGAAGATTTTGGCTTTGTAGGAGGTTTGGTTCTTCTCCTCTTATACATGTTTTTAGTCTATAAAATGTTGCGGATTACTCTGAAATCCAATAACCAGTTTTATACTTATATCTCGACTGGGTTTATTATGATGTTAGTCTTCCACATATTTGAAAATATTGGGGCTGTAACAGGAATATTGCCTCTAACTGGAATTCCCTTGCCTTTTATCTCACAAGGGGGATCAGCTATTGTTAGTAACCTCATTGGGATTGGCTTGTTGTTATCGATGAGCCATCAAAATCGGGTAAGTGAAGAACGAAAAAAAGAAAGTCGACTATTGAGGCAAAAACAACTCAGTCGACTACACGAGAAAGGAATCATTTGATATGGCAAAAGTAGCAGTTATGTTAGCAAGTGGGTTTGAGGAAATAGAAGCCTTGACCGTTGTCGATGTCTTGAGAAGAGCAGAAATCGAGTGTCAGATGGTTGGATTTGATCAAGAAGTGACAGGTTCCCATGGCATCACAGTGAAGGTAGATGAGGTCTGGTCCGGTTCATTGGATCATTTTGATGGCATTGTCCTTCCAGGAGGGATGCCAGGTGCGGCGAATCTACGCGACCATGAAGGCTTGATTCAGTCTTTAAAAGAAGCCCATGAACAAGGAAAAAGCTTTGCAGCTATTTGTGCAGCCCCGATTGTGTTGGATCGGGCAGGTCTACTAGATAAAAAACACTACACCTGCTATGATGGCTTTGAAAAAGAAATTGGAAGAGGACACTATGTGAAAGAAGCGGTGGTTCAGGATGGTCAGATCTTGACCAGTCGGGGCCCTGCAACGGCACTTGCTTTTTCATATGCATTGGTCAAGCATTTTGGTGGAGATGCAACAAAATTAAGAGCAGGCATGCTCTATCAAGATGTTTTTGGAACGTCGGCACCTTAGATGGTGAGAAGAAAAATGAAGGTAGAAATTTCCTGCCTTCATTTTTTTATCGTCTGGATTTCTTAAAATATAAATGCTTTTTGAATGAAAGTAAAATAGGAGGGAGAAGACTGTAAAAAAACCGTGAAAACATTGACTTTACAAGCAATTTTTCGAAAATTATGGTATAATTGAAGCTATGGATTATCATGATTTTATATGGGATCTTGGTGGGACTTTATTGGACAATTATGAGACCTCTACAAAAGCTTTTGTAGCGACCTTACAGTATTTCCAAAGGGAGGCTGATCATGATTCAGTTTATGCAGCTTTAAAGGTTTCCACGGATTATGCTGTTCAGCAATTTGCCTCAGACTTTCCAGACTTTTTGGGAGAGTATAAAAAGCGAGAGAAGAAAGCTCTTGAAATCCCCTGCTTATTCGAGGGGACTGAGGAGTTATTGGATCGTCTGACAGCAGACGGGGCCCGTCATTTTTTGGTTTCTCACCGTGACCATCATGTAGAGACCATCCTAGAAAAAACAGGGATTCGTCATTACTTTACAGAAGTAGTGACAGCTGATGACGGTTTTCCACGTAAACCAGATCCTACTTCCATGTTGTATTTAAAAGACAAGTATGCGATTGAGTCAGGCTTGGTGATTGGAGATCGCCCGATCGATATTGAAGCTGGCCAGAGAGCTGGCATGGCGACCTATTTGTTTGACTCAATGGATCAATTAAGTGCCTATATTTTTAATTAGAAAAGGGAAAGAATGACAGAAGAATTGAAACAAGAAACGACTGGCCAAGAATATGATGCCAGTCAGATCCAGGTTTTAGAAGGTTTAGAAGCAGTTCGGATGCGTCCGGGGATGTATATCGGATCCACTTCTAAAGAAGGTCTTCACCATTTGGTCTGGGAAATCGTCGATAACTCTATCGATGAGGCCCTTGCTGGCTTTGCTAGCCATATCGAAGTCTTTATCGAAGCTGATAATTCGATTACAGTCATCGATGATGGACGGGGAATTCCGGTTGATATTCAAGAAAAAACAGGCCGTCCGGCAGTAGAAACTGTCTTTACCGTTCTCCATGCAGGAGGAAAATTTGGCGGTGGTGGTTACAAGGTTTCTGGTGGACTCCATGGTGTTGGATCATCCGTCGTAAATGCCTTGTCGACTCAGCTAGATGTACACGTCCATAAGAATGGCCAAATTCATTATCAAGAATACAAACGTGGTCAAGTCGTGGCAGATCTTGAAGTGATCGGTGAAACGGATCGAACTGGTACAACTGTTCACTTTACTCCAGACCCAGAGATTTTCACAGAAACAACCGTCTTTGATTTTGAAAAGTTGAATAAACGAATTCAAGAGTTAGCTTTCTTGAATCGTGGGTTACGGATCTCAATCACAGACAAGCGTGAAGGCCAGGAGCAAACGAAAGATTACCATTATGAAGGTGGGATTGCTAGTTATGTAGAATACATCAACGAAAACAAGGATGTCATCTTCGAAACTCCAATTTATACTGATGGAGAAATGGATGATATCACGGTTGAAGTGGCTATGCAGTATACGACTGGTTATCACGAAACCGTCATGAGCTTTGCCAACAACATCCATACCCATGAAGGGGGGACTCATGAGCAAGGTTTCCGTACAGCCTTAACCCGTGTCATCAACGACTATGCTCGTAAGAATAAACTTCTCAAGGACAATGAAGAAAATCTAACAGGGGAAGATGTCCGGGAAGGATTGACAGCCGTCATTTCTGTCAAACACCCAAATCCACAGTTTGAAGGACAAACCAAGACCAAACTTGGAAACTCTGAAGTCGTGAAGATTACCAACCGTTTGTTCAGTGATGCCTTCTCTGATTTCTTGTTGGAAAATCCGCAGATTGCCAAGAAGATTGTTGAAAAGGGAATTCTGGCGGCAAAAGCGCGTGTTGCTGCTAAGCGAGCTCGTGAAGTTACCCGTAAGAAATCTGGTTTAGAAATCTCAAACCTCCCTGGTAAATTAGCAGACTGTTCATCTAACAATCCAGCTGAGACAGAACTCTTCATCGTCGAAGGAGACTCTGCCGGGGGATCTGCTAAATCAGGTCGGAACCGGGAGTTCCAGGCGATTCTCCCTATTCGTGGGAAAATCCTCAACGTGGAAAAAGCTAGCATGGACAAGATTTTAGCCAACGAAGAAATTCGTAGTCTTTTCACAGCTATGGGAACCGGTTTTGGTGCAGAATTTGATGTATCAAAAGCCCGTTATCAAAAATTAGTCATCATGACAGATGCCGATGTCGATGGAGCTCATATTCGAACCCTCCTCTTAACCTTGATCTATCGCTATATGAAACCAGTTTTGGAGGCAGGCTATGTTTATATCGCCCAACCACCAATTTATGGTGTCAAAGTCGGTAGTGAGATCAAAGAATACATTCAACCAGGAGCCAACCAAGAAGCCGAATTGGCTGCGGCTTTAGAACGCTATTCTGAAGGTCGCTCCAAACCAACGATTCAACGATACAAAGGTTTGGGTGAGATGGATGATCATCAGCTCTGGGAAACAACTATGAACCCAGAACACCGCCTCATGGCTCGTGTAACAGTGGATGATGCAGCAGAAGCAGATAAAATCTTTGATATGCTCATGGGAGATCGAGTAGAACCTCGCCGTGAATTTATCGAAGAAAATGCCGAATATAGTACACTTGATGTATAAAATTCTGCGATATTTGCCAATTATTCGAATATTTATGATATAATAACTACGATTACTTTCAAGTAATTTAATGAAGGAGTTTTTATATGTCTCGTGGACTAATTATTCTCATTATTGTCATTGGGGTCCTTTTGGTTTTAGGATATGTAGTGGCAGTCTTATTGAGAAAGCGTAACGAAGCCTTACTAGCAGCACTGGAAGAACGAAAAGAAGAGTTGTATAACCTTCCGGTAAATGATGAAGTAGAGGCTGTGAAGAATATGCATTTGATTGGTCAAAGTCAAGTTGCATTTCGTGAATGGAATCAAAAATGGGTGGACCTATCCCTCAATTCTTTTGCTGATATTGAGAACAACCTCTTTGAAGCAGAAGGCTACAACAATTCTTTCCGCTTTTTAAAAGCCAAGCAAGCAATTGGAAATATTGAGAGTCAGGTTCAATTAATTGATGAAGATATCAAGGCCATCCGTCAAGCTTTATCTGAATTAAAAGAAAAAGAAGAAATGAATAGCGGTCGAGTTGTTCATGCCTTGGATATGTTTGAAAACTTGCAAAAACAAGTGGCTTCTGATCCAGATGCGTATGGCCCAGCGCTTCCCGAAATTGAGAAGCAATCTGAAAATATTCAAGTTGAGTTTTCAAAATTTGTAACCTTGAATTCATCAGGTGACCCTGTTGAAGCTGCTGAAATTCTTGACACAGCAGAAAACCATATTGTAGCCTTGACTCACATTGTTGAAAAAGTTCCTGCAATTGTGAAGGATCTACAAACAACTCTTCCTGACCAATTGGAAGATTTGGAATCTGGTTATCGCAAACTTTTGGAATCTGGTTATCATTTTACAGAGACCGACTTGGAAGCACGTTTCCAACAACTGCATGCGGCATTGAAAGCCAATCTTGCCAATGTTGCTGCTCTTGAATTAGATAATGCACTCTATGAGAATGAGCAGATTCAAGAAGAAATCAACGCCTTGTATGATATTTTCACTCGTGAAATCGAATCACACAAAGTGGTTGAAAAATTGGTCAAAGCATTACCAGGTTACCTTGCCCATGCTAAGGAAAATAACAAGAGTTTAGCAGAAGAAGTTGAACGTCTCAGCAAAATATTTGAAAGCAAAGTACTCAAGGAAAATCACTTGAAGGAGTTAGAAGCTGAATTAACAGCTCAAGAGCTTGTTGTAGAGGATGCCTTGAATGATACATCTGAAACTCAAAAAGCTTACTCTATTCTTCAAGAAGAGTTAGAAGCGATTGAAGAACGTCTGAAGGAAATTGAAGATGATCAGATTGCACTGAGCGAAACCTTGTCTAAGATTGAGAAAGACGATACGAATGCTCGTCAAAAGGTAAATATCTACGCTAACCGTTTACATGCTATTAAGCGCTACATGGATAAGCGTAACTTACCTGGAATTCCTCAATCCTTCCTTACTATCTTCTTCACTGCAAGTGATAACACAGAAGCTCTTTTGGCTGAGTTAGAAGGTCGTCGTGTCAATATTGAAAACGTCAATCGTCTCCTGGATATTTTGACCAACGATATGACAGAGTTAGAAGAAGAAACTTATAAACTGGTACAATACGCTACTCTAACAGAGCAGTTGCTTCAATACTCAAATCGTTATCGTTCGTTCGATGATCATGTCCAAGCAGCTTTTGATGAAGCTTTGTACATTTTTGAAAAAGAGTATGACTATCCTGCTTCCTTCAAAGTCATTTCAGAAGCATTGGAAACAGTAGAACCAGGAGTAACAGAGAGATTTGTTAGCTCATATGAAAAAACAAGAGAATCCATCCGATTCTAATCCAAAACATCCAGGAGAATATTCCTGGATGTTTTTTTATGGAGATAAGATGTGATGGGAAATACCAACATAGAAAGAGATAAAGGAGGTGACTCCATGAAAATTTTAATTGCTCCAGATTCATTCAAAGAGTGCCTACCCGCGAAAGAAGTAGCGGAAATGATTGCGGAAGGCTTGCGACAGTCTATTATCGATGTAGAACCGATTACTTGTCCTATTGGAGATGGAGGGGAAGGGACAGTGGATGCCATCCGATACTCGTTAGACTTGATGGAAACCTTTGCCCTTGTTACAGGTCCATTTGGAAAGCCGGTAGAAATGCGGTATGTGGAGAAGGAAACTATGGCTCTCTTTGAAGTAGCCGACTTGATCGGCTTAGGAAAAATTCCAGTTGATCAACGTCATCCACTTGACATAGAGACCCGAGGAATTGGAGAACTGATCTGTTATTTGATCAATAAAGGAAAAAAGGATATTTATATCGGGGTTGGAGGAACAGCCACCAATGATGGTGGGCTTGGTCTTGCAGTAGGTCTAGGCTATCAATTGTATGATAGAGAAGGAAAGCAATTGAAGGCCTGTGGACAAAGTCTTTTAAAGTGTGATTCCATCCGTAAAGAGAAAGCGATAAAGATTCCAGAGGATGTCCAGATACATATCTTAGCAGACGTGTCGAACCCTCTATGTGGACTAGATGGAGCAACCTATATTTTTGGAAAACAAAAGGGGCTTAGCCCCACTATGTTTGATAAAGTGGATCAAGCTATTTACAGCTTTTATGAAAAGAACTGTCCTAGTGTGTTGACCCAAGCAGGGATGGGAGCTGGTGGTGGCCTTGCGGCAGGTCTCTGTGCCTTCGCGCATGCAAGGATTGTTTCAGGAATTGAAACTTGTTTAGAGCTAATCGACTTTGACTCCAAGGTAGCAAATGCAGACTTGGTCATTGTCGGTGAGGGGCGACTGGACCATCAAAGTCTATCAGGAAAAGCTCCGATAGGAGTTGCGAGACGAACCCCAAAGGGAATCCCTGTCATAGCTATTTGTGGAAGTCTTGCAGATGATTTACCAAGTCTCCCATTTGAAAATATAGTCGGAGCTTTTTCCATAACGAAACACCCTGATAGTTTAGACCAACTTCTGAAGAACGCAAGGGAAAATCTTCTCTTTACAGCTAGAAATATTGGAAATCTATTAAGCATAGAAAAAAGCGGTTAAACCGCTTTTTTCTATGTAATCTTTTGCTATTGATATAAATGCCTAGGGGACAGTCATGATCAACCAAACCATTTCTTCCAAAGAGAAGGTTTGCTCGGTTTCTTTTCTTCCTCCCAGAGATCTGCAAAAGCAGAGCGAAGGTCCTTGTCAGTAGTGGTCACTGGTGCATCTGTATGTATCACGAGCCCAAAAGGAGAGGAGTCATGCTCTTCCGAAACAATGGTAGCCTGGCAACCGAACTCTTTTGCTTGTTTTAGATAGCTCAATTGGACGCTAGAATCAACATTTGGGGAGATTTTTACAAAGAGAGGGTCAGCTTGCTCACTGAAGCTTTTAAGCACCTTCAAAAAGCCCTTTTGAAGCTGAGGACTGTTGCTTGTTCTTAAATCAGCATACCCTAGGACGCGCTCTTCAAAAGTACCTAGAAAGCGACGTTGTTCATCAGGATTTAATTTTAAGCCACCGTGGGCCTTTTCCATAATTTCTTTAGATAGATCAGTCATAAGAATAGTATATCATACTTTAACTACAAAATGACAAACGAATGGAGCTGGATTTCAAGATAAAGAAAGCGATTTCTTGCTAAAGTTAAGGAAAATCTGCACAAAGATAACGTTTTTTCTTGAAAAACGCGTATTTTTAAGGTATCATAGAGGTGTAAAAAATTTAAACTCAAAGGAGAGTAAGAAATGTCAATTATTACTGATGTTTACGCTCGCGAAGTCCTAGACTCACGCGGTAACCCAACACTTGAAGTAGAAGTTTATACTGAATCAGGTGCTTTCGGACGTGGTATGGTTCCATCAGGAGCTTCTACTGGTGAACACGAAGCAGTTGAACTTCGTGATGGTGACAAATCTCGTTACGGTGGTCTTGGTACACAAAAAGCTGTTGACAACGTAAACAACATCATCGCTGAAGCAATCATCGGCTACGATGTACGTGACCAACAAGCTATCGACCGTGCTATGATCGCTCTTGACGGTACTCCTAACAAAGGTAAATTGGGTGCAAACGCAATCCTTGGTGTGTCTATCGCTGTAGCTCGTGCTGCTGCTGACTACCTTGAAATCCCACTTTACAGCTACCTTGGTGGATTCAACACTAAAGTTCTTCCAACTCCAATGATGAACATCATCAACGGTGGTT
>ERZ773213.633-NODE-633-length-20233-cov-8.409803_pt1 | contig 20233 bp, 17 predicted proteins | sample MGYA00580996_ERZ773213 | MGnify/ENA primary metagenome ERZ773213 (study PRJEB29015, sample SAMEA2738152) | human oral metagenome | biome: human oral; feature: human-associated habitat; material: saliva | place: China | collected 2197 ...
GAGGGATGCTGTTGCCGTCGTTGAACGTGATGTTTTTGACCATTACTTCTCCTGATTTTGATGGGGACTGACGTTTTCAACGGTACCCCTGGATGCGCTCGCACGCTAGGGTGACGGGCGCATCCAGCCCAGCGCGAAACCGGTAAGCCCCTCCCAGGCGCATAAAAAGAGCCCTTAATTTATATTGAAAAATCCCGCTTTATTCGCTATCAAGAGCCTTTTAGATTCAGAAAAGACAAAAAGTATGAGCTGTAGAGATAAACGGGATTTGATTCCTGTCGAGCAGCAAGTCACATGACTATAGTCATACATTCTTACTGACGTTACGGCACTGCCTGTAGAGAGTCTTCTTCGAGAGACTGGAATAGCCGGGATAGAAAAGGTTTCTATCCAATCGGTGTTCTAAGGAGAATATGATGACTGCACTAGTCACCACTAAAGTCAATGCTCTTGCAGCTGCACGTACTTTCGGGACGGCAGCGGGTAGCCCCGCTCACCGCCGTGCACTTGTGGCAAACCCCAGCGAGGTTTTGGCTGAAGCAGGCGTTGTTCCCTCAGGAACTCAGGTTCGCCTGGTAGAAGATGAAACCTTAACTCTGGGACACCACAAGGTTGTTAATGACGGGGAAGAACTCGTCATCGCAATCGCTCCCGCTGTCGAAGAAGAGCTTGATACCACCGATTCACCTGAAGACGGTATTTGCTGGTGCTGCTGCTGCCCTTGCTAAGTTCTGAAGGGCTATAAACAACGCTGGGAACCAGGCTATTAAAGCTTGAGTACTAGCCTGGTTCCCACCCCGGATACACAGTGAAGGAAAATCATGAAAAAGCGTTCAACAGGTCGTTGGGTTTTTCGTGGAGCGTTACTCGTCGGATTTTTACTTATTAACGCTTCAGCCAATCATTGGTGGCCGTTCCTATGACTTTTACATATGACAACGGATTAGTTCAGATGCCTGAACCCCCGCATCTTTTTACATCCGCTTGGTACGAATCTCCTATTTCGAGTGCTCTAGCCTGGCAGAGCCACGCTCCTGAGGGTATTGGGGCATCAGATATTTCTGGCGTTTTGTTGGCCACTCGGTTTGAGAGTGTCAAAACGGTTTTGCATGATGACCAAAGGTTCTCTGCTGTGGGACAAAAATATTTGAGTCAAATGCAGTCCCAGGCACACTACACGAAACCTAAGCCTGCAGATTTTCAGATTCCTCAAACTCAGCAAAGGTTCTTAGCGCATATGGATGGATCCCCTCTTCGCCAGATGCGCAAAAGGCTACGTACTCCTTTTACCGCTGCGAATTCTAAGAAAGCGGTCGAACGTTGTCGAGATGCTATCGAGCAGTCCGTCACGATGCTCACGCAGTCGAAAAAGCTAGATCTTGCAGGGTGGTGTGATGATCTCGCGGTATCCCTGATTAGTGTTCTTATCGGGTATGAAGGAGATATTATCGAGCTTTCTCGATGGTGCCGAAAACGGGGTGCTGTCCCGAGCAAACGAGAGGGGAAACTCTCTGCTCCAGACGCGCATCAGCTCTTCGCCGAAGACGTTATGGGTGCAGGAGGGTTCTACCATCAGTATCGTCACGACGGTATGCCCCACGATGCAGCAGTCGAAATTGTCAGTATGCTCGCCTCAATCACCCATGAGAGCCTGCAATGGGCTATGACTAACGTTTTGACCGTACTGACACAGCGTAACCTTTGGGAAACAGTAAATTACGAGAACTCTATCGCTATGGTTGATGAGGCACTGCGCCTATACACGCCTACCGCAGCGTTAGGACGCCTCGCTACTGTCGATACCAAAATAGGTGGAACGTCCATTTATGCGGGGGAATTAATCGTGTGTTTACTTCATGCCGCACAACACGATTCCAGAATGTTCCCAAACCACGATGAGTTTACGCCAGGCAGGCCGCATGCATCAGAAGTAACCTTTGGAATGGGACCTCACGCATGCCTCGGATTCCCCATTGCCCGTCCTCTCATGGGGGCAGTTACCCATAAAATCGCAGAATCTGCGTGTACTTTACGGCTTGGTGAAAATCCCGAACCACTACCGGAGATGATTAACTCTACGTGGATCCAAATGCCGGTACACCTTATACCTTCAATCTCTGGGGAGAATCTTTATGCAGGGATATGAGCAATACAGTGTTATCGCTGAGGACATTCACCAAAATTATAGTGATGTGAAGGTGCTTAAAGGCGTCAACCTCGCGGTCGAAAGGGGAGCAGTTCACGGTATTCTCGGGCCTAACGGCGCGGGGAAAAGCACCTTTGTAGATTTGTGCACCGGGTCTTCTAAACCTACAAGCGGTACGATGCAGGTCCTCGGCGTTGACCCGCATCGTAACTCTGCCCTTGTGCGTTCGCATATGGGTATTGTGATGCAGGAAGCGGCATTCCCGACTGGGCTCAAAGTCAAAGATGCTGTCACCTGCTGGCAGCGTTATATGTCTGCAACAGAATACACAGTGCCTGAGTTTTTCGATCTTGAGAAACTAGCGGATCGCAGAATCCATGAGCTTTCCGGTGGCGAAAGGCGCAAACTTGACCTGTATCTGGCTATGATGGGCAATCCGTCTCTGCTTATTCTTGACGAACCCACAACTGGACTTGATCCGTTAGCTCGTAGAGATGTGTGGGAGGTTATACAGAACCTTGCCGAAACAGGTACTACCATATTGCTTACTTCTCACTATCTTGATGAAGTTTCGGCTCTTTGCCAGCAACTTTCTATTCTCCTTAACGGGCAGATTGTTGCGAGCGGAACCCCAGCGCATATTGCTAAAGAATACAGTCACACACGGCAAGGCTGGGTAGAACTCTCGGACTGCCAGAACGCCCAAGCTCTTGGCGGAGACCTTTCTTCGCAGAGCGGGTACAAGAATATACGTGTTCATGATGCCACGGTTTCATTCGATGTAGAGTCCCCAACAGGGTTACAAAACTTATTTGCAACATCCGCATATCGTGATGCTGTCCTTGATTTTGCGCTCAGCGACTATTCACTTGAAAACGCGTACGGCAGCATTGTGCGATCTACGGATGCCCCACAGGGTATAGGTAGTACCCGCACAGACTAGGAAGGCCACTTACGTGAGTGCCACAATCTCAAACTTCACACGAAGTCTGTATGCGCAAATAGCCATGCAGCTGACCGTCTTTATCCGCAATATGCGGAGTGTTTTTTTCACCTTAGCCTTCCCCATTATGATGATCGTGCTCTTCGCCAGTGGATCTTCAGGACAGGCTAATATTCCCGCTCAGCAGGGAATTAACGTAACAATGGCAAGCTGGACTATCGTGGGCTTGTGCTGCTACACGCTCTTGATGGGTACATTTGTGCGTGTAGCAGGTGATATGGCGGCGCAGCGCTCGACCTCTCTCCTGAAACGCCTGCGACTTCGGAGCACATCGGATGCCGCAGTAATCGCTGGTTACATTGTGACTGCATCCATCATTGCCCTAGCGTGTACTTTAATCCTTATTGTCTTTGGTATGGCGGTGTATCACCTGCCTATGCCTAAAAATATTCCACTGACGATATTGGTTATTCTGCTGACTACGGTGGTGCTATCGCTCATCGGTGCTGCGTACGCATCGTTTATTCCCAGTGCAGAAGCAACTCAGATTATGCTGTTACCGCCTGCTCTAGTTTTGATGTTCCTCTCAGGTATCTTCCAACCTGTATGGACTATCCCAGCTGGGCTACGAGACTTTGCAGGATGGTTCCCCCTTGTGCACTTAACGGATGCATTACGTTCCGCGTGGTTCGGGCTCGATGTGGCACACGCGCAGGTAAGTGATACTGGATTAACCATCCCTTCAGGAACCCAGTTCATCAGTACTCAAGGGATGCTGGTTATTGGTTTATGGTGTGCAGTTTCACTTATTTCTGCGATTACTAAATTCCGGTGGGATCCCCGACAACACTAGGAGAGAACTATGATAACCGCATCGTTAGATAACCATTCTGAGACCGCTGAGCTATATTCCCAAGGAACTGAACGATATGTAAGGAACCCACAATTCCACTTTACTCAGCAGACCCGGGAAAATCGCACGACAGTTGTTGCTTCTTCGCCCGAAACAACAGTGCTGCTTGAAGGGCCTGAGGCTGAATTCATCGCTGAAGTTGACGGGAAAACCTTGGAAGAGATGATGCGTTTACCCCGCTGGGCAGCGGATCTTCCACTTATGTTTGCTCTTGCTGCTCAGCTGCAGCATCGTGGGCTTATTATGACTGAGACTCAACTTTCAGACTATACCGTTCAGGGAAATATTGAGATTATTGACGTTACTCGTGCCCGAGTTCTTGAGTCTTTCTCTGCCTCGCCTCAAGACGGTATACGAGTTATTGATGAGCACATGGTTCCTAGCGTGAATTCGGGTTTGCCAACAGTGATTGTCTGCGAAGATATGATTTCTCCCGCTGTCGAAAAGCTGTCTCGGAAGTATGAGGCGGCGGGGTATCTGTACTGCCTAGTGCAATTACAGGGAGCGGATGCTCTCATAAGCCCAGTGCTGGGGACTTCGTCGAGCGTACCTTATGACCAGCTCAAGCATAGTCTTCAAGTTAACGCACAGTATGCTCTTTCGGGCGGTAAACTTCTGGACAATGTTATGGGGGCGGCCGCAGTAACTCCGCGTTCCGTGGTGCACTCGATTATCTGGTTGGCAATTCAGCGAATGAAGACATCAGAGCCCGCAGAGCTTACAGTCTTACGTTTTAAAAACGGTCTCTTTGAAGGGGAGCACTACGTCATGACGGGTGCCAAGACTACTAAAGCTCAACCGTTGAACCTTGACGTGCAGGCTAAAAAAATTGACCTGAGCTTCAATCCCGTCAACGACGCTGGACGCGCAAAATCTACCCGAGAGACCTGGGAAACCTATCGACATCTTGTATCTGATGTAACAGGAGTCGTGTCAAGCCTTAAACGTTTGGTACCTGAGGACGAAGAACTCTTGGTACACGTTTATGGAGCGGGACATAACTGGGCACTCAATCATGGAAGCTCTGAAGAATTCACACGTAGCTTACGCGGTCGTTCTTCGGGTAAAGGAACCACCGATTTAGGTGCCCGAGTATCCGGTTTGGCAGAAGCTATTGAACGTCATAGTGCGATCTCTGACGGCACTGAAGCCCGTTTACACACCAGCTATAAAGACTTGGGGGAGCACGCTCTAGACCCTCGAACCCTGACACAGTTCTCTCAGGATCAATACGAGCAACGGGATGTTCTCAACCAAGTGAAGGATCCATATCACTGGGTTCCAGAAAAATTCGATCCCACAGCAGAGATTGATTGGATGCCTGTTTGGCGACCTGCATGTGATGAAACTGCCTGGATTCCTGCAGCGTACTCGTTATTCATGTTTGATCATGGAGCGATGCTGCCAGGTGCAAAGTGTCCGCTTGGACAGAAAATGATGCGTTCAGATTCAAATGGTCTCGCAAGCGGTTCTACCTCAGGCGATGCCGCCGCGCAGGCTCTGCTTGAACTTATTGAGCGCGATGCCGTTGCCATTTGGTGGTACAACAAAATTCCCCGCCAGATAATGGCACCCGAGTTTACGGATACCCCTTTTATTCAGCGTACCCGAGAATGGCTGCGAAGTATCGGCCGCAACCTAGAGATTCTAGATATCACAACAGATATAGGCATTCCTGTAGCTGCAGCTGTAGCCCCTAAACCTGGGGGTGTGTCCGATCAGATCATTCTGGGGTTCGGCGCGCATCCTAACCCTGAAATTGCTGCAACCCGTGCAGTAACAGAGGCTCTGCAGTTTATGTGTGCCCTGCCAGCGCAATTTAGGACCGCAGAGGGCATGGACTTGGAACTCCTTAAAATTTCGGTAGATGATGCTGCTAGTCATTGGCTTCAAAACGCCAAACTAGCCGATAATCCTCATCTTGTACCTGATCCACAGGCACTTAACGTAGAGCATGTACCGTGGAAGCAAGCCGACCCCCAACGTATTATTGCGCGTCTAGAAGATGTCGGTTTACCTGTGTACCTTCAAGAGCTTACACGTCCGTATATTGGGCTTCCTGTAGTACGTGCTCTAGTTCCGGGGCTGCGTCCGTGGTGGAGGCGCTTAGCGGCGGGACGACTCTACGATGTGCCGGTTCAATGCGGATGGCTTGCCCAGCCCACCCAAGAAACTGACCTCAATCCGATCTCCATGTTCTTCTAGAGGGAGTTACCCCGTGACAAATACCCGCTTGAACCCACACAAAATCCCTTTGATTCGTTGTGAATATCAACTGAAACAGACGCATTCTCAAAGCAATGAAAAGTTCGGAACTTTAGAAGACTGGGCTCAGAATTTAGACGTATCTGCACAGCAGGCCGCACTGATATTGACTCGGCAGAGCTCGTCAAGAAACCTTATACAACGTCTTATCAGCTCTGAAACCGGAGCAAGTATAGAGATTTCTGGCTTTGAGCTCCTGCTGACTGAAGACGCGCTGGAACCTGTTCTTGACGAGGCAAATTATCCGCTTGGTCATACTGACTGCACTCTTACGCCGGGCGTTGTTATTTACGGGATGAATGGAAATACTCGCCTTGAAATAGCGCATCGGCCTTTACGAGTAACTCTCAATACCCAAGCCTGGTTAGATGCTATGACGGGTGGCGTAACCCACCAAATTCTGGAGTTTATAGGGATTTTTGCGCCTGAAGAACAGCATCATAAATATGGTCCTTGGGACTGTTGGGAACCTCATGACTATTTTATGTACCGACGTTCCAGGTTTGATACAGCAACCGGAGGGTATGGCGCTACTCGAACACGTGAGCACAACACAACCTTGCTCAAAGACTTGGTCTCTCTTCGACAAGTTCCCTTCCCCAAAGTTGATTCTTGCCGCCACCAACTTCTTCTGGATCAGGCGCTTCTACAACGAACATCCCGGCGCATACCGCAAAAACCTTCGTTAAGTCTTGAATCTCTGACAGCACTGTTGGAAGAAAGCCTGCGTGAAACTTCCCATAAGAGTGAAAATATAACACGGCTGCCTTTTCCCAGCGGTGGCGCTCTTCACGAGCTTTACCCCTTCATCATTGCTCAGAATATCGAAGGGCTGGAACAAGGGCTATGGTATGCAAACTTACATACTCGTCAGTATGAACAGATTGCGGTTGTTGAGGAGAAAACTCAGAGCGCGTACATGCGTCTATTGAGTACCTATGCAAGTTCGGCAAGGCTAAAGACTGAAGATGTACAGGGGCTTGTTTTATTAGCTGCTGATTTTGACCTTGTGACTTCAACATATGAAGGAGTCGCATATTCTCTTACCCTCAAACACGTAGGAGCATGGATGCAAACGGCCTGCCTGCTTGCGGAAGAAATACCGCTCAACGTATGCCCTTTAGGCGGTGGTGATGCCCGCGCGTTTGAAACACTCACAGGCATTTCATCCGATAGACTGGTTCCTGTGGGCGAGATTCTCGTGAGTTCCTAGCTTCTACGGTAAGGTTTTACACCCATGTTTGATACTTACGGTATATGGACCGCTCTGGCTTGGTGTGCTCTTGTGCTTGCTGCGGTCTGGATTGGGTACCTCAGAATCCAGCGTCCTACCGTAGGGAAGATCCATAGTATTGTTTCTATCATTATTATTATCTTTTCCTTAGTAGGTATTCTAGGCATTAAGCAATCTATGCTCCCAGTGGGGATTTTATGTTGTGCTATAGCAGTTACCGGAGTAAGGAATACAAAAATAGCGGCTATTACAACCCTGGCAGTTGTTGTGGCTCTTAACTATTTGCAGACTTTAGAACCTAGCTGGGAGATCAATACCAGTTCCCATGATCCAGCTATTGTTGCCATCGTGGGGTTTCTCTTCATGAATCTTCGGATTAGCCGAGTATCACACCGGCGGCTTCAAGAAGAACTTTATATTGCTGAACAGAACCAAGAGTTACGTGAACAGAACCTACAGGCAGAGTTTAGGACCCAGATTGCGGCGAACCTTCATGATCTTATTGGGCATGATTTAACAGTTATTAATATTCGCCTGCAACAATTGGTACGTACCTTAAAACCTCTTGATTCAGACGTGGCATATGAAGCGCGTGCGATACAGAAAATGACACGTTCTTCTATAGCTCATTTACGCGACGTTGTAGAAGGCTTTAATACAGTTGATTTCTCGCATCAACTCAATGCTGTACCGTCATTACTGTCATATCGTGGTATTCAAGCCCACATGGATATTCAGCAGAATGTTCTCAAGGTCCTTAACCCAAGTACCCTCACAGCACTGTATTGGGTACTTCTTGAAGCTATCACCAATGTTCTTAAACATAGCGGTGCAAAAAATTGCTGGGTGAGTCTAAAACAACATTCTTCGGGTGACTATATGCTTATTATCGCGGATGATGGTATAGGACTGAAGGAAAGTTCTATGCGGAACACCGGTGCCGGTTTAGCAGATATGAATACCCGCATTCAACATATAGGTGGAGAGACAACTCTTGGTGCCGCACCTGAGGGTGGAACCCAAGTCAGAGCTAGGATCCCAGCTTCTAACATCATTACTGGAGGGGCATAAAATTATGATTACTGTTCTTATAGCTGATGATCAGACGATGTTCGGCAGCGCGCTCGCCAGTCTCATTAATGAAGAAGAAGATTTGGAAATTGTGCGTGTTTGTCGAGATGGACAGGAAGCTCTGGATAGTATTGTCACATATATTCCAAATGTAGCGCTTCTTGATATTGAAATGCCAAAACTTAACGGTCTAGATGTTCTTGATGAAGTTCAGAAGCAAGGCATAAACACGAAAATAGCTATTCTGACAACTTTTCAATCTCCTGGTTACGTTCGTCGTGCTCTTGAAAGCGGTGCTTGTGCTTTTATAACAAAAGATCAAGATGCTGAAGAAGTATCAAACATTATTCGGGATATACATTCTGGGAAGGTAGTGGTTGATTCTGCACTGCTTCTTAGTGGTGCTACGCTGCCAGCTAATCCACTCAAACCCAGACATCAGGATGTTCTAAAACTGACTATGGAAGGAAAAACCGTCAATCAAATTGCACGGGAACTATACCTTTCTCACGGTACTGTGAAGAATTACCTATCTGAAGCCATTCAGCTTCTTCACTGTACTTCACGTGTAGAGGCCGCTCACACGGCGCATACTAACGGCTGGATTTGACCTGACGTATAAGGCGGCGGTGGGCTTATAAAGAGCCTTCTTAGCGGGGGAGTTAGGAATCAGTCGGGGTGAAAAGCTCACGAATCTGTTCCGCATCCACCCGGGACGAGGCGAAGGAGCCGTCGTTGACGACCGCATCAAACAGTGCCGCTTTCGATGCCTTCAAATCCATGACCTTCTCTTCAATAGTGCCCTCAGCCACCAGCCGGTACACGTGCACATCGCGTTCCTGCCCCAGCCTGTGGATGCGGTCCACCGCCTGCTGTTCAGCCGCCGGGTTCCACCACGGGTCCATGATGAAACAGTGATCTGCCTCCGTCAGGTTCAGCCCGAACCCACCCGCCTTGAGTGAAATCAGGAACACCGGCGCCGCACCCTCAGCGAAATCTTTCAAAACCTGCGGGCGGTTGCGGGTTGTGCCGTCCAAGTACAGGTAGTCGATGCCTTCAGCCTGCAGCCGTTTAGCAATTGTGCGCAGATACCCCGTGAACTGACTGAATACCAGCACCCGGTGCCCGTCGCCTAAGAGTGAGGGCAGATGCTCCACCAAATATTCGAGCTTGGCGGAAGCCACCCCGGCGTATTCGTCAGGGTCGATAAGCGTGGCGTCAAGCGCCAGCCGCCGCAGAAGCGTGAGCGACTGGAAAATCGTGAACCGGTTCTTATCCATATCTTCTAAAAGCCCGAGCACCTTCTGCCGCTCACGCTGCAGATGCATATCGTAAATATGCCGATGCGCCGTCGTGAGCGGCACGTTTACCCGTACATCGTTCTTTTCGGGAAGATCGGCGGCGACCACATCCTTCGTGCGGCGCAGCATCAGCGGGCGAACCCGGCGGCGTAACTTCTCGATAACCTGCGGGTCCTCACCGGACTCGGCGGGGCGCGCATATAGGTCGCGGAATATGCGCGCTGACGGGAACAAGCCATCCGCCACAATCGCCAAGAGCGCCCAAAGCTCCATGAGGTTGTTCTCCATTGGGGTGCCCGTGATGGCGAGTTTTACCTGCGCGTTTAGGGCACGTGCCACCTTCCATGCGCGAGTTTTCGTGTTCTTCACGAACTGCGCCTCATCCAAAATCAACGCACCCCACCCTGCACGCGGGGAAGCACCGTTCTCTGTGTTTTCGGGAATATGGTTACCGAATTCGGTGTATCCGTCTTCGTCGAGGCGGAACAGCGCATAGCTCGTGAGCACCAGATGCGCACCCTGCACTAGCTCAGCGATGCTCTTGCCACTTTTGCTCGTAGACTCGGTGATAGTCACCACCTTCGCATCCGGCACGAATCGCGCGGCCTCCTGCGCCCAGTTACCCACTACGGATGTTGGTGCAACTACAAGGAAAGGTGCAAACCCGGTGTGATCGGCGCGTTGCTCATGCTCGGCGATCGCTTGGGCAAGCAGAGCGAGCACCTGCACGGTTTTGCCCAAGCCCATATCGTCGGCAAGAATCCCGCCCAGCCGGTGCTGCCTCAAGAACGCGAGCCAGCGGAAACCCTCAAGCTGATAAGGTCGCAGAACTGCCGTAAGACCCGGGGGAGAGGGCAGGTGATTCGCTGAAAATACGCTGGAAGAAACAGATAAAGAATCGGAATGTTCGTTCTCTAAAACTTCTTCGGAACCGGCAGTCTCACCCGCCCGGTCAGCGGCCTCCACAAGGGCGAGAAGACTCTTGACCTGCGCATCCCAAGAAGCCACGGTTTCCACACTCGAAGCGAGCGATTCTAGCTCAGAGAACAGCCCCGCCTGATGCCGGTTAATACGCAGCTCACCGCCGGTTTCGTTGAGCGTGCGAGCCTCCTCAATGAGGGTTCTCAACGCCGAAAACTCCGGGCGATTGAGCGAAAAATAGGTGCCGTTACCCAGCAGAATACGGTCTTGATTCCGATCGAGCGCCTCAAAAACCTGGGCGAAAGGCACAGTCCAGTTATTGACCTTAATAGCGATACCCAGCCCGAACCAGTCACGCGAATTACCCTCGGTCACCTTGACCTCAATCATGGCGTCGGTTGCCTCGGTAAACTCAGGCACGGAACCGAGCAGCCGCACGCGAACCCCGGGAATACGCCGCAGGGCGGGCAGCACATGGGCGAGAATATCGCGGGTTTCCCATCCCTGAGAGCGGCGTTCACCGAACCCGCCTGCCAACACCGGGTTAGATGCGGTCGCCGACCGTACCGCGCGCAGCACCCGCGCCTCAAAACGTTCGTCGCGTTCTGTGTCCAAGCCCAGTGCCGGCAGGCGGCGACCCCCCGAGTCTGTGCCTTCTTCATCGAGTGGGTTCTTCGGGTACTCCCAATACCAATTCAGGAGTGCGTCATGCGAAATCTCATCATCAAAATGCGCCTCAAACACCAAATAGGGCGAACGAACCTTCGGCAGAGCCAAAGCCGGGTCTGGGGTAAAGAACGGGACGGCCCGCGTGAGGGTAGGCAAGAACTCGCGGTGAAAAGCCTCGCGCTCGCCCGCCGGAATACGCATTTCGCCGCGAGATACCAACGATTCTGCGGCTGCTTCCAAAGGCTCGGCAAGCGGAATAAACGCCAGGTTAAGACCCTCCGGCAGGTCCGGAATAGTCGGCGTCGCAGCGTTCTCGGACGATAGCTCGGGAATGAGCCCGACCGCCTGCGTTTCAGAATTTTCGCTCTTGTCGGAGCTCTCGTTCGCCTGCTCTTGTGAAGATTGAGCCTGAAAAACATCACGATGCGGCGCGTCTAAGGCACCCTTGCGCGTGCTCTTCCAATGCACCCGATGCGCCTGTTCCTCGTAAATACGCTGCACAAGAGAACCGAGCGCGAAAAATCCTGAGCGTGGCGAGCCGATGGGGTGGCAGTGCGCGGCATCAAACCAGAGCTGCCGCACCCGGTTATCTTCGCGGGTTTCCCATCCCAAGGCGGCATGAAGAGCCAGGTCAGGAGCGGAATCTTCGCTCACGGCAGTTTCCGCACGCTGTCGGGACTCGGCCTCAACGGCTCCGGCATGTACCCTCACCTGGGCGGGTGGCAGAACCGCCGTGGTTACCTCAAACCCTTCGAGAAGAATCGGCAGACCAATCTGCTCCGCACGTGCCAGAACATCCCACAGTAGCGTGGAGTTCGTGGCGGTGAGCGAAATCCAGTCCCGATGCGAAGAGTACATATTCTGCCACGGGCGTGCGATAGCGTATATCTCGGCGAAGAACCGTTCGTGCTCAGGGTACACTTCGTGACGACCGACCGGCCCACCCACGCTGGACGCGAAGGTCTCCCAGCTGAGCCCGCCCTTGATCCAGCGCCCGGTTTTGGACTGCCTCAGCGGTCGCGCCAGCAAATTGATAGGCGGGGTTGCACCGGGAATATTGCGCCCGCGCGCATACGAACCCGAAATGCTGAAGGAAAGGTCGAGCGCACCCGGGACCCGTGCCGAATCAATACCGGATGCTTCACCCCGGGCAGCGAGAACCTGCGCCATATCGCGCCGCCACACCGAAATTTTCGAGGGCGAAGAATGCGTATTCTCGTGGTCGTTCAGGGAGAGAGATTCGGGTTCGGTGGTGAGCGAGCTTGCCGAACGAATCGCCCCCGATGCGCGTAACGCCGCCAGAGGATCGTCGGCTGTCTCCGCAACCTGTCGCGCGGTATCTTCTGGGCTCTCTTGATTCATAGACTGGCGGATGCGGCCACCGGGCGCATTGTCGAGGGCTTTCCGCGCGGTCTTGGCGCGGTCGAGTGCGGTGAGCATGAGGGCGACGGCGTGCTTGCAGTCGACGGCGACCGGGCATGTGCATCGTGCGTTGAAAAGATTGGAATCGACATCAGAACCCGGGAAGAAGCGAATATCTACCTCATAGGGAATAGGGGTACTCCCGTTCACCAGGCCTTCCAGTGTGTTTTCGTCTTCGTCGTAGGTGTAGCGCACCACTTCACGCTGACGGGCATAAGCAAGCCCGCGCTGGTATGCCTTATGCCCCGCCTGCCGAATAATCTGCGCAACGGTGACGGGGATATCGGGGAAAGGGTTTGGCGTGCTCACCGTTCCATTATCTCAAGGGTGTCAAAGAAGCGCGCGGTAATTCGTTATGAGGTCTGTCCAAGATGGGCTGAGCGTTTTTTACGTGCATTTTTGATGACTATTATGAAGAACATAATAAAAGTGATGATGGTGGTCAGGAAGCCAACGCATAAGACGCTCACGGCAAGGGTAGCGGCTGCCTGTGTGAGAGGACTCGGCCCCTTGGGCTGAACGCCCCTCCACTCGAAGGCATGGTACTCAACGACTGCTCCCCAGCCTGCCAGGGTGAACAATCCAATACCGAGAATGAGGAATAGTGCAGCTATTGCCCCAACCATACGTGCAGTTTTCATGCTTTCCCCTTGAGTAACTGACTTTATGGATTCATCTGGTCCCGTTCTTTTGCCAAGGGTGTTTTATTCTGCTCAGCATGCTTGTTTTGTGCCTTGCGTGCCTTCTTGGTCGCCGTTGTGAAGAGCAGAATAAAGGTGATAATGCCGGTGAGGAAACCGGTGCCTAGGAACCATAGGCTCAGATTATTAGTCGCCATGACAAGGGGACTTGCTCCTGCGGGATCGACACCCCTCCATTCGAAGGCGTGGTATTCCACGAGTGAACCCCAGCCGGCTAGGATGAGCAATCCAAACCCGATAACCAGAAGTACTGCGGCTACTGCCCCAACGGTGTATATAGCTTTTTTCATGAGCGCTCCTTAGATGCTGACTCTATGAATTAATCTGATTCTGGTCTTCTGCCGAGGGTGTTTTATTCTGCTTACTGTGCTTATTTTGTGCCTTGCGTGCCTTCTTGGTCGTCGTTGTGAAGAGCAAAATTAAGGTGATAATGCCGGTGAGGAAACCGGTGCCTAAGAAGCAGTAGCTGAGGTTGCCGGTTGCTCGTGTTAGGGGACTTGCTCCTTTATGCTGTACGCCCCTCCATTCGAAGGCGTGGTATTCCACAAGCGAACCCCAGCCTGCCAGGATGAAGAGAATGACGCCGACAACAAGAAGCCCGACGGCTGTACCTCCGATGATGTAGAAAGTCTTTTTCATGGTGCTCCTGAGGTGTCGACTCTATGAATCAATCTGGTTCTGACCTTCTTCCAAGAGGTCTTGAGCCTGTTCAGGATACTTTTTGTGCGTCTTGCGGGAGTTCCTGATTGCCGTGGTGAAGAGCGGAATCAGGACGATAAGCCCAGCGAAAAGACCAGTACCGAGAATCCAGAGACTTATCGTGAGAGTTGATCGAGTGAGAGGACTCGCTCCTTCATGCTGTACACCCCTCCACTCGAGGGCATGATACTCCACGAGTGAACCCCAGCTTCCTAGAATAAATAGTGCAGCACCAAGAACCAGAAAGATGGCAGCTAATATGCCAACCACGCGTACTAATTTCATAAATCTCTCCTTTAAATTTAAAATATTTTATAGTCTCCCATAAAATTACTTTATCTATCTCGGGTATGTTTTCAATACTCTAGCCCGCAAACCCTAATAAGTGCAACCTTGGCGAGGGTGAGTGCTGACATTTAAACTATCCTTTAATGATTTAATTGAATATCATTTAAATTTTTAAAAATAAATATATTTTTAATAAAAATCGGACGACCCGCTTGCTTTAGATGAATTGGATATATACGGTGTTAAATACACCTAGATTTCGTTTGGAATGATGTAGATATAGTGATCTTGGAAGGGGATTTTATGAAATCGCGATCTTTGCTGGTGGTAATAAGTGCTTTTGTGCTAGCGAATGGAGTGATTGCACCTTCTTATGGGAATGTATGGCAACAGTCTCAGGAAGACAACAAACAGCAACAGTATACGATGACCGAGCTTGAGAAAATCCAGCATACTGAATTTAGTTCTGTTGCACCCCTTCAGGATGTAGCGCCTGCGCAGTTATCTGATGAAAATCAGAAAATGGAACATGATGCTTCTAGCTCTACTGTGTCAGTCCAGAAGAATCCGAAGGATGGTGTTTCTGTTAGCAATAAAAAACTCGGGGGTGCATCGGTTCATGTAGGTCTCCCGTATGCTGATGGGGCTAGCGATGCCTCATCTGTGTCTCAGGGGATTGTCTCTTATGATAATAAGAACGGATCTTCGACCATTCCCGTTGCTAAGAATGATGGCAGTCTGCAAATGGTTACTAAGATTGATAATCGTGATGCTCCGACCGAGTATAAATACGTTATGGGGGTGCCTCAGGGGGCAAAATTAGTCCATCAGGAAGATGGTAGCGTTCTTATTCTTGATAATAACGGCAAGATAATTAGTGCGGTAAGTAAGCCGTGGGCTGTTGATGCTCAGGGTACCCCTGTAGAGACCGCATACGTCGTTCAGGGGAATGAGCTTATTCAAGTTATTAGTCATACGTCACAAAACTATACGTATCCCATTGTTGCTGATCCTTGGCTGGGTGTTGATCTTATTGAGCGTGTCTGGGTTGATGATGTTCCTAAGGGATATGTTGTGAATGTTAAACCTACAAGTTGGGGACGTTCTTTTCAAGGTTTGGCAACCCATTCGGCTCATGTGGATGAGCTTAAAGATAAACTCGGTGGGGATGCATGGCGTGTAGACGACCATGACGGGACTATACGAGAACAGTTCCTGTGTCACGTTGCCGGTAATATGTTTGAACCACATGACTATAATTTGGAATCGTGGCGTCCTTCGAAGCATTGGGCTTTGCAATTAAATCCTTTTGATGAGTGTAACCCTAAGTAAATAGTAAACTGATTATGAAATATGTATTCTTAGGATTCTGAAAATGCTTAAAACTGTACTTGGGTGCGGAATAAAGGCGAAGTAGTGCAGGTGAATCCTGTCACCCTAGATCTGGTCAAGATTTTTTGGTCGTCAGCTATATGTCCCCATATGTCTACAACTGCTCGTGTTGTGAGGAGAGTTTTCAGGTAACCCGTTGGTATACACAGCATAGCGCATCAAATGTCATGTAAATCACAAGAATTTGACGGGTTCGCACGTTTACAGATTCCTGAAAGCTGTTGTAACCTGGATTCAGCTTCAAGAGTTTCGACTGATAAGCTCCGACTATGGTCGAACGCCAACCCCATGTTCACGGGTGGCTCGGATGACGAAGCGGTTTGTATTCGCCGCCTCAGGTGGCACTTGGTACAGGCAAGAGCAACGCGAAAGGAACGCGCATTCGGCGCATGGTTGTCAATGTACAACAGCTCTTCATCTCCAGCATCCCCCCTTACTCCTGCACGCTCTTATCAGGAAAATCTGCGTGCCGCATCCGTGCCCGCACGCGGCGGTTACCAGGCAGTAAGCATTCAGGATTACGCACGTATTTCTTCTAAGCGCGACGAATTCCTCAATTTTCTGCTTCTTCCCAACCCCGAGGGTATTCCTGCCGTCGAATATGCCGGTTTGCGCGTAGCATAGGGGTATGAGCGCCTCAGGACTGCTTCTCGACTCGGATGTTCTCGCCGAGATCCGCAAAGCCACACCAGATCCCAAAGTTGTTGCCTTTCTGCGCCGCCGCGCCTATAAACACCTCTACATTTCGGTATTGAGCGTGGGCGAACTCAAAGGACTCTACCCCTACCCAGAGACCGACCGCTGGATTGCCGAACTTCTCGACAGATTCGCCGACCACATTATTAACGTGGATGCCCGTGTAAGCCTCGAATGGGCGGGACGCAGCGCCCCGCGCGGCACCCACAGTCACGGACGCAAAGATGCCGAGCCCCTGCCCACCGCCGCCCTTGAAGGTCTGATGGCGGCGAGCGCCCAAGCTCACGACCTCGAAATCGTTTCTTCAAAGGCTGAGGTGTACCGGTCCTGGGGCGTGCCCGCGGTGAATCCGTGGATTGAAGACTAAATCTTCCGCACAGTATTTTCACCGTAAGCGCCGGGGAAGTACCTGCGTGTTCGAGAAAGCCGTGAGAAATGCTCGGCACAGTTAGCTGTACGCGCTGCCGCATCGGTGAGAGCGCATCAGTAACGTTCGTGTAACCCCTATGTTCACGGTGAGCGGTTAACGAAGGTTAGCCGCCATTTAACCGGAACTATTTCCCCGAAAGCCCAGCAGGCTCACACGCGCTGGCAGGTTTCATGGCATGATGGAAGAACGATGAAAAGTAGCTCTTCTACATCCCGGTATTCTGCCCCTATGCCACTCTGGCTGCAGGGCATCGTTGAATTAGTTTTTACCGCCGCGCTTTCTTTCGGGCTTGTGCTCGTTCTGCTCATGGCGGTGTGGTTTACCAACGGTTTTAACCGCATGGATTTTCCCGCACTCGCAACTCTTGCCTCCCACCTGTGGCTGCTCATGCACGGTGTGCCGCTGAATATTCCGAATGCTTTCGGCATTATTCTGCCGCACGGCATGCTCACACTGGTACCCATGGGGCTGAGCATCATTCCGGTGCTCTTATGCTTTAGGTCTGGGCGAAAACTGGCGCGCGCATCCTATGAGGGGGAATTCTTCAAGCCCGTACTATTAGGGTGCGCTGCCTACGGTATTTTTGCTGCCGTCGCCTTTGCGTGGGCAAGCACTGAACGGCATCTGCTGGGTATTGTTGGTGCGGCGTTGATTCCGCAGATCGTGGTGCTGGTTGGGTTGATTTGGGGCGGCTACTATGAATCGCGTTCGCTCGCCCGTATGGTGGGTGTGAACACCGCAGAACAGATTTCGCAGATGAGCCAGTACTCGCGGTGGGCGAGCTCCTATCTGTGGTCTATTGTGCGTGCCTCCATGGTGGCGATTTTCTCGCTCATCATGGGCGGTGCTTTAGTGCTGGTGATCGCCATGATGATGCGCTGGTCGCAAATCGCAACAATCTACCAGGAACTTCACGCCGGGCCGGTGGGGGCGCTCGCGGTGACCCTGCTGCAGCTTGGTTACCTTCCGAACTTGGTGATCTACGCTATGTCGTGGACTACCGGTGCCGGGTTCGCGTTCGGTGTTGACACGCATGTGGGCTGGTCGCAGACGACGATGGGCGATCTTCCGCTCTTTCCGGTGCTGGGCGCTATCCCTGAGAGCCTGGGCTGGATAGGGTATGCGGGTCTGGCGGTTTCGCTGGGCGCCGGGGCCGTTGCCGGTTGGTGGTTCTTGCGTGAAGGTGAAGACCACGTGGACGAGTGGATCACCATGAAGGTACGTTACCGGGTGATTGCGCTGCCGCTTTCTTCGCTCGTGTTGGGGTCGCTGGTGGGCGTGCTCTGTGGTGTGTGGGCTTATATTTTGGGTTGGATTTCCAGCGGATCGTTGGGTGTGGGGCGTTTTACTGAGGTAGGCGCATCGCCCGCAGCTTTCGCCGTGGCGACCGCAATAACCCTGGGCGCGGGTACCGCGTTGGGTAACCTGCTGTGCCATGTGCTTCTGCCTGATAGCAGTCGCGAGCTGCCGCGTTTTGCCGATGAACGTCCCAATCTGGGCAGTCGCATGAGTGAGATGTTGCAGCAGCGTCGCGCGGCGCGGGCAGAGCGTGAACAGCTCAGGAACGATGAGCAGGAACGCGAGGCACAAGAACGTGAAGAGCAGGCGCGTGAGCGGGCTCAGCAGCGGCGCGAACGCGTCAAACAGGTGCACGCCCGCCGTGCAGAACTCAATAAATTTGCCGAACAGGAAGAGGCGCAGCGAGCGCATAGTTTAGGTATCAAAACGGAGCAAGAATCCTTGCGTGAGGATAGTTCTGCCGAAGCTGCAGACTTGAAGGATGCGGCATCTGACGAACAAACCATCGAGCTGACGGGAGCGGATGAACCCACCGTGGAACTTGATACCTCTGAGAAATCCGGTGGGAGTACCGAGGATGCGCCGCGCACGGTCAAGCCCGGCAAGCGTGAGAAAGCCCCGGGGAAACCGGTCTTTAACCGCGTTCCCCGCCCCGAAACCTCCGGTAATGGCGGTGATACTAAGGGCGAGCGGGAAACACGAGAGCAGAGCGCTCGTATAGGGGAGTCTGGGTCGCAGAAGGCCTCCTCGTCAGCGGAGTTCCACGAGTCCGGGTATAAGCGTTTTGGCGTGCCGCGCCCGGTTGCCGCATCGCCCGCATCCGATCAGGAGAATACGGAAGGTTCGGCGCAGTCACACGAGACTACCGTTCAGGAGAAGCGTCAGCTCACGCCCACTCAGGCGATGGCTGTTATCTTCGGAACCCCTGAGTCGACCGAGGATGAATCTTCGGAGGAAGAGCCCACCACGGGTCAGAAATCCTCACAGAAGAAGAGGAAGAAATAACTTTCGCGCTCAATATGTCAATATATCGGGAACACCTAGAGAGCTGGGAGTACAGCGGAATATAGCAATTGTGCCGAGTGAATCCTTAAGATTCACTCGGCACAATTGTTTGAAAAGCTCCCCCAAGAAGAACTTAAGGAGCAGGTTCGCCAATCGATACAGAAGTATTGGCGCGCACTGCGCGGTCGAAGGACTCTTGACATTGCTTCATATCGGTATCCGTCAGCGCGTGGGAGTAACATTGCCGATAGTTTTGCGCATCCGGGTTCAATGCCATGACAAGCCCCGAAAGAAGCGTCCATCCCGCAAAAAGAAGGCTTAGCCCCGCGGCAACGTAGAGAATCCACGGCCCCCGTCCTTGGGCATTGCGCACTATCGCCATAATGGTCAGCCCAATCCCCAGAAATACCAAGACAAAAAGCAGAAGAAACAGGGGGAAGGGGCTCAGCAAGAAGGGGGTTCCCGATAGGGTCAGCATAGAACCCGCAAGCAACAGCCATAAACTGCGCATCAGCTTGCGGCGGCGTTCTTCGGGGGTGAGCTGCGGACGCTTCGGCGCAGGCGGCATCGGTTGCTGCGGCGGCGCTTGGGGGTACGACGGGGGCATATTTGACATAGGTTAAGGGTACCTCCCTGCGGCGGTCTGTGGTCACGAGAATCACCGTGAAACCCTGAAAATCTGGACAGGGAGAGGGTCGCCAGCTTATCGTTTCGGAATTGGCTTAACTACAAGAATTTATGGTGCGGTGCCCGTGGCATAGGTGCTACCCAGCCGCTATGTGATGCGCTAAACTATTGCTGTGCGAATTGTGATAATGGTCTCCGGGTCCGGTACTAA
>ERZ773213.634-NODE-634-length-20223-cov-91.792890_pt1 | contig 20223 bp, 19 predicted proteins | sample MGYA00580996_ERZ773213 | MGnify/ENA primary metagenome ERZ773213 (study PRJEB29015, sample SAMEA2738152) | human oral metagenome | biome: human oral; feature: human-associated habitat; material: saliva | place: China | collected 2197 ...
GACGAGCGCGAGAAGCGCCGTTGGTTTTTTCAGTGTCATGTGCGTTGCTCCAATGAGTGTCACAGACAGCTGCCGACAGTGTGGTTGCTCCCACGTTGCAGCCGCCAGGGACAACGCTACCGGAAAAGAGGCAACTGACAATCACCAGAGCGCTAACGAAACTATTAAGACAATCTAACGTGTCAATGGGCGGGACCCGGAAACACGCTCATGCTGCATTTCCGAGCCCCGCCCGTTCACCGTGTGTTGACAGTGGTTACTTGACCCACACGCCGTTGGCGTCCAGGTAATACCAGGTGCCGCCCAGGTTGAGCCAACCCGTGACCATCGCGCCGTTGGCGTCCAGGTAGTACCAGGTGCTACCCAGCTTGAGCCAACCCGTCGCCATTACGCCGTTCGCGTCGTGGTAGTACCAGGCGCCAGCTTCATTGATCCAACCGGTGCGCATGTAGCCGTTGGCATCGAAGCGGAAAACACGTCCGCCGATCGTGGCCACAGTGTCCTTCGGGTAGGAACCGTCAGCGTTCACGTACCACCAGCCGGTCGAGTTCTGCATCCAGGTGCCCTCGGGCGAGGGCTGAGGCTGGGGATCCGGCTGGGGTTGCGGATCCGGCTGAGGCTGGGGATCCGGCTGAGGTTGCGGATCCGGCTGGGGCTGGGGGTCCGGCTGAGGCTGGGGATCCGGCTGGGGCTGGGGATCCGGCTGAGGCTCAACCCATGGCGCAGGCGCCTTCGCGTCCTGCTTCACGGACTTCACCGTGGCAATTGTCGTCGTCGTCACCTCGGTTCCGTCGGCTAGGGTGGCGGTCAGGTTCACCTGATCCCAGTCGATAGCGTTACCGCCGGTAATCGTGACACTCTTTCCGTCCTCTGCCACGTTCAAAATGACCGCGCCACCGTACTCCAGGCCCCAGGACAGGGTCGCGTCCTTGAACTTCTTGGGCAGCATCGGCGTCAGGGTGACAGACTCGCCCTCGTCAAGATCCACACGAAGGCGATTGAGAGCAATCTCGTCCTCGCCCAGCTCGGTGGCGCACACCTGTACGCTCGCCATCACCGGATCAAAAACCATCGGATCCAAGTAGTCGGCGACAGCACGAACGTCCGTGCAGCCTTCCTTCTCCGCCGTCACGAGGCCTGATGCATCATCGACAGTCAGGATGTCAATATCGTCGGCGGTCCAGTTGATCACCGTCTTGTTTGCGTTGTCAGGCTTGTGGGTGACGCCAATGTTCGTCTGCTGACCGACAGTCATCTTGAGCTGACCGGACTCGATACCAAAGTCGAGGGAGGTCATGGCGATGGGTTCAATCGCGATGTCAGCGCGCTTCGAAGGCTTTCCGTCGCTCCCCCACGCGACGAGCTTAACGGTCGCAGGTAGGGCCTCCGTGTGGCCTGCCTTGGTCCAGGCCGCCTGAATGTCGGAGAACTTGATTTCAAAGCTGTAGTGATGGACCCCATCGTCAGTGACGTTGCCGGGGAAGTCGACAACTCGATGATAAAAGATCGCGTCGGTCGACGGATCGCGCAGATCGATGCTGGACAGGCCAGGGTTGTCATCGACCTTGAATGTCACGGAGCCGCCGAGACCCTCACCGATGGTCTTGACCTGAGAAATGGTGGGCCATACATGTCGGGGGCGGGCGCCGCGTGCGCGGGTACGCCGAAAGCGCCGGACGCCACTACCGCGCCGGTCGCCAGGATCGCTAGGAACGCCCTGTGAATTAACTGGGTCATACTCACTCCAATGTTGATCCAACGAACTATTCCAGCTGGTTAGGCTTGGGGTTCGTAGTGTGAACCGTACTGCGCAAATGAATACCTAGCAATGCATCACTCACTTACCATCGTATACTTACAAGCATATTTGCGGAGTTGATGCGCACACTATCGCGGTATTCTCTACCGCATGCAGCCATATTCCTTACCGCTGCACATATGTTTATGTTTACACACACATTTTCTCAGTACGCGATACATGCAAAACACGATTATTCCGATACTACACTCACCAGACCATCTGGTTAGTATGCTCATGCATCGACACGTACTGACACCACTTGAATCCACGACCACACCCACACGACGCCTATGAGTCTCGACCCGCGCACCCCACCGCGACGAAGACACACGCAGCGCGCAGCTACTGCCGGTCCGACAACTCCAGGTTCGCACGCACGACAACGCCGATCCGTTCAACCATCGAGTCATCAACCCAGGACCCATCGAGCCCGTCCAACCGAGGATGCACCCCATCTTCGCCAGGAAGACGATCAAAACCGAGAATTGCCCGCCACAGAGGGATGAGTTCCTCGTGGTAAGTGTGCCCGTGTCCGCCGGGGGCAGTACCGGCGACCGGCAGGTCAGCAAGCACCTGAATGTAGGTGACGAAGCGCGTGAATTCGACGGAACGGGAGACGTCACGCCCCGCGCGTTCGCGCAGCCAGTCAGGCTGCGTCCAGATGAGCTTGTTGTTCCACCACACGACAGGGTCCGAGGGATGCTGGGCATAGACGATGCGCGGGAACCCCCACAGCCCTAGCTCGCGCCCATACAGATCGGTACGCAGATCGGAAGGCTCGTTAACGAAGCGCACTCGGCGAGCGTTATGAACGACGGGGGCAACCTCGGGGCTGCCCTTGTGACGAGCATTCGTGAGTTCCTTGTGCATCGGCGTGAAGGCGGGGGTACCCACCCACAGGGCACCATCAACGCGGGTGAGCGCGTCCTCAACGGACGCAAACACAGACTGCGACGCGAAAGCGCCGAGGGACTCACCGCACACAAACAGCGCAGGACGGTCGGCCTCGTCCATGAGATCCAGCTCGGCGCGAACCGCCCGGAACAGTGCGGCGGAAGCCTCCTTAGCAGGTTCGAGGCCGGTAAGCCAGTTCAGGGCAGAAGGCACGTACGAGTATTGCAACGAGGCCGTGGCGCAGTTGCCGCGCGTGAGGAACTCGAGGGGTTGGACCTGCCACTCATCGACCCAACCCGAACCAGTAGAAGCAGCGATGAGGATAACCGCGCGCGTGAATGCTCCCGTGCGGCGCAGCTCAGCGACGACAGCGGAGACAGCCTGTTCGATGCCGTTCCCACCCGTGGGCAAACCGGCGTAGACGCGGATAGGTTCCATGGCCTCGCCTCCGCTCACCTGCGCGATGTCGAGGCGGGAGGGACCGCGCCCAAGGAAAACGCGCCCCTGCCCGCCCACGGATTCCCAGGTAATGGGGGACGCCGGGGACGCAGAGCGTTCAGGAACGAATGGCTTGTAGATGCCACGCGCGGTACGCATGTTCATCTGTTCGGCCTTGTGTCGGAAGAAACCGATGCCGCCACGCAGGATGACTTTCGACGTCAGGAAAAACATGATGACAAACAGGATGGCGATGCCAGCAATCACTGCGGCAGGGAGTGGCATGTACTTAGCCAGGTACACGATGAGGGCGCGACCCACACGGCTGAACCCCTCGACGATAGCGAGGAGCGTCCATGCGACGACGACCGTACCTGCAGTTCCTAGAAGGTAGTCGCCGAAGGTTTCGCCCGGCATCTTCACGAGCGTCGATGCGATGCGGGCCCGCCGATACGACTGGATAACTGCGTACATCCACCAGATGGCAAAGAGAGCCGCTGCGGTCGCGCGGAACCCAATTTCGACCGGTTCGGATGCGCGGATTGTCAGGCCGGTGGCGCGGATGATCAGTGTCCCCAGGTTCTGTACGACGACGCCTGCGACATAGCCACCGGCGACGAGGATACCCGAGGCAACCGCGTGCCACGCCCATGAGCGTGCCATGAGTGAGGGTGACACACTCACCGCGTACATGGCGAACGCCGCGATCACTCCCAGAAACGACAAACCCATGACGCCCATTGTGCCAGGCACTGACGGTGTGTTCAGGAGAGGTACCAGCCCCGGGTTCCCATTAGCGAACGCGTGTCCCAACGCGGAAAGTTACCGATCGGACGCTCCCGTGTGTGATGCCGCGGGAGATGCGAGCGATGCTGAGCAGGAGAAATGCTGCGCAGAGGTGACCAACCCTGCCGCATTCTTGCCACCAGGTTAAGGATTCACATACACTGGAAAGCGTTTATTACTGGGAGGTGACGATGTCTCTGTTTGAGGACGATCCCGACGCGATCCGTCGTCAGGAGCGCCAGGTTCAAGAGCAAGCAGAGCGCGCCCGCGTGATGCGCCAACGAATTGAAGCGATCCAGGGTGTGGGCACGTCACCAGACGAGCGCGTCGAGGTGGTCGTAGACTCCGGTGGGACGCTCCTCGGAATTGGCATCGAAAGCGTGTCCAACGAGGTATGCGAGGCGATCATGTCAGCGTATGCCGCCGCGCGCCGCGACGCCGGCGAACAGGTCATCAGCGCCTCGCAGGAAGCTTTTGGTGAAAACTACGCGGGCATCGAACGCATGCGTTCCCTGTACGGCGTGCCTGACCCGCAGGATTCGAACGCCGACACATCGGATCCTTGGACCGCCCTGAGAGGGCACTGACCATGTCGGAGAACCTGTCAGCCGATCCGTCAGCCATCAGGGCGCACGCGATGCGGCTCTCCTCGTACCAGGGCGACCTTGAGCAGGCGTCCGACGCATTGCGGGCGGCCGCCGCCTCCACAGGCGCTTTTGGAATGATGGTCGGCCCCATTATTGCCCCCCTTTTCCAGCTCGTCGAGGCCGGTGAGCACCTCGCGATCAGCGGAGCAGGCCTCGCCCTGGACAAGCTCTCGCAGTCCCTGATCGCGAGCGCGCGCAGCTTCGAGACAAGCGAAGCCTCGTCGTCGAGTTCCGTAAATCAGGCGGGAGCAGGCTTACAGGGAGGCGGCAGTGGCGACTGACGGCACCAATCCCCTGGTCGCACAGCGTCAGGACACCACGTCGACCCTGTCGGGGGCCGGCGTCTTCGACGACATCGAGCAGCTCAGCGAGGCGATCGAGAACAAGTCGTGGGTCAGCGGCGCGCTGGCTGGCGTCGCGCTGGGCGTCGACACGATCGCCTACGTATCCGATCCTCTGGGCACACTGATGGCCTGGGGCATCGGGTGGGTCTTCGACCATATCCAGCCCTTCAAGGATTGGCTGCTCCAGCTCGCCGGTGACGCGGATCAGCTGCGCGCGAACGGGCAGACATGGAAGAACGTATCCGCGACCCTGAAGGCCGCGGCGGATAACATCGAGAAGGATGTTCGTTCGTCCTTCCCCGAAGGGTCCTTCACGGGAAGCGCCGCGACCGCGTACTTCGCCGCGTCGGGTGCCACCACGAAGGGCATAGCTATGACGGGGGCGCTCTCGGGAGCGGTCGGCACCGCCTACGACGTGTGCGCGGTCATCATTCAATTCGTCCACGACTTCGTCCGTGACGCGATTAGTCAGGTCGTTGGTTCGATCCTGTCCTACGCGGCGGAGTTGGTCGCTTCCTTTGGGACCGCGTTCCCCCTTGTGATGGAACAGATCTCCACCAAGGTCGCGTCCCTGATGGGCAGCGTCTCCAAACGCGTCACTGCCCTGAAGGAATCGCTGTCGAACCTTGGAACCAAGCTGACAAAGGGCGACGAGCTACTCAAGACCTTGAAAGAGTGGCTTCACAAGCTCACTCACGGGGACGCGTCCACTTCTCACGGCGACCTTCCTGCTGATAGCGCGCCTCGTCGTTCCTCATCACACCCAACTGTCACCGCCGCTGATCTTGATGCTCTGCCCCAGGCACCAACGAACCCCGGAGTTAACTCTGAGGCACTGAATAAGTGGGCTGATGAGGTCGCCGCCGCCCACCCAGCGTTATCGAGAGACGAAGTGTTAGCAGCCTACGATTACTCCACTTCCAACTACCGCAACATCAACGGTTGGCTCCGTGATTCGTCGCACCCCGTCTCTCCCCAAATCCCCAAAACTGTCGACAACCTCAATAGCCTGCTCGACAAGTTACCCTCACACGAGGGAACGGTTTACCGCGGAACACAAGTCCCCACGGAAACACTTGAGCAAGCACTCAGATCAGGGGTGTACAGCGATCCGGCTTTCTTGTCGAGCAGTACTGACGGTGGAGTAGCGCGAAGCTTCATGCAAAGCGGTTACCCCGATCCCGGCAGCACCAAAGTCCTCTTTGAGATCGATGGCCATTCGGGGTCTTCCATCCAGCGCATGTCTCAAATCCAACATGAAGCGGAAGTGCTCTTTAAGAGCGGAACAAAGTTCGATATTCTGGACTATCGAATCGATCCATACACCGGCTATTACTTCATTAGAATGGCGGAGCAGTAACAGGACGTCTCACTATGCCCATCGCTTATAACGGAAACGTTGACGGCGTTCAGCTGTGGATACCAGACCATCACTGGTGGGACAGCCCCAGCATATGGCGCCTTCCCAAGCGCCCAGAGGACGGCGAGCTTGACTGGAGTCGCCTCTTCCAACACCAACGTGACATCATTCGACGTTTCACAGCCACACTCCGTTCGTTATGCGGCTTGTCTACGACGCTGCCCCCGGTCCCCTTCCAGCCCTTCGGCAAGCCCAGCCCAAAGGGGTGGGTCATGCCTATTGGTACTGACACGAACGGCATCCTCACCTGCAATAACCGCACGTATCACGGCTCAATTCGCTCGCATCATCCAATTAAGGGCACAAACACTTTTGCCCTCCTCGTCGATATACCGCCCTGCGAACCATGGTTCATCGTCCGTGCTGATGGATACGGCTGGCACACGAACCCACGGGCATGCAACACACGAGTCACATCAATCTGGGTGGACGTACTCGTCTGGCGACATACCTCTCAGTTTGTCCTCCCGATGAGCGAGATCACGATGCCTCCCGAGGTATCCAAGGCCTCGTTTCGTACGATTTACCCCGACCGTTACCCAGACGACTCTCAACTCTATGGAACCGCCCCACTCATCAGTCTGCCCTCGGACGAACGCATCGAGGTAACCAGTGTTCCCACGTGGTGGCAAGACCGACTCCTGTGGCAGCAGTTCCTAACACCCGCCGCATCTGACCCGGACTCCTACCGCGCAGCCACCAAGTCTATTGACGAGCGCCTCGCATACGAGTGCCTCACCCACTATGCACACCTTGTGCGCGACTGGACCAGCCCCTACGCTCCTTCACCCCGCATGATCGAACACTCTCATCGCCGGCAGGACAACCGATGATCAACGACAGCGCTAATAATCTACTGGCACTTCTCAATTCTTTGCCACCCGCTCCCTCGGTGACTTTCCGCGGCCACATCGATACGTCCGTCACCAAGCCTCGGGCGATAGTTTCCCCAACACTGACGGCCACCTCGCACAGCATCGCCATTGCAACGAACAACCTGGCAAGGCCACAGGTCGCCGTCTTTGTGGGTGCGAACGGGCGCGACCTGTCGCCCATCATGGCGGGCGCGCCTGGCTGTAATCTCCAAGAAGTTACCTACCTGCCGGGCACGTACTTCTTACAGCACACATGCCAAGAGTTTTCGGGCATTACAATCCAGGTCTTTGAAGAAATGCAGCTCGCCTCGGGCGGTGACGCCCTTAGGCCAGCACGCAGCCTCGATTCGTGGGATCCGATCCTCATCGTCCTTGAACCCGCACTGCGCGCCGCCCGCGCCCACCGCCTCGCTTTGCCCAAGGGGGCCTCGGATCGATTTTTGATTCCCATCCAGTGACGCCGGGCTGTGGCCGACCATATCGCCGACTCCCTCGGCGCCAAGAGCACGAAAAGCACAGAGGAACACGCATGACTACATTCATTGACCACGCTGGCGCGGCCATCGTCTCGCGCAAGATCGTCGAGCGGACAGGCAACATCAAGTGGCTGACCCGCGAGACGCCCATCGCCCCGCCAGATACCGGCTGGCGCGTCCTATCCGACCGCGACACTGATGAATACCTGTCGAATCCCGCGAACATGACCGTGGTCGACTTCAACGAGCTGTGCGAGCTCGAACCCGCCTGCATCGGCATCTACAACCTCCCGGTCGGCTCCGACATTCAGCTCGTCGTCGAACCCGACGGTCGTCGCCGCTGGTTCGACAACAAGACACAGCGCGAGATCACCTTCGGGTAGCGAACCGCGACCCTCACTCGCCCTCGCGCTCCCCAACCCACACCAGCGTCGTGTATGGGATCGTAACCTCCTGCCCAGGCGCGTACCCCAAATGCCGATAGAGGTACCAGCGCAGGTTCGCTTGCATCCGATCCCGCCCAGCCTCGGAGGAACGAATATACGAGGAGCGCGTCGTCCCCAGCGTCAGTACCTGCTCCGGCGTCATGACATCCTCCCACACGACCTGGGTGAGGCGCATGGGCGCGAATCCGCCGCCCGGCATCGGCGGGCGATCGGCCCGGTGCACGTCCCCAGAGCGCATGATGCGCGTCAGGCGATGAACCCAGGGAACACTCACGTCCATCTGGTTCCAGACGATGCCCAGCACACCCCCGGGCGCCAGAACTCTTGCCGCTTCAATACCCGCGCGCTCACTGTCCACCCAATGCCACGACTGGGCAAACACGACGATGTCGAACGAAGCGTCCGGCAATCCGGTCGCTTCCGCAACACCCTCGTGCCACGTCACACCCGGCATTGACGAGGCCTGGGCGCGCATCGCCTCCGAGGGCTCGACCGCGTCCACGACGGCCCCCGCACGCGCCAGGAGTTCGCTCATCTTGCCTGTGCCCGCCCCGATGTCGGCGACCCGCAGGCGACTAGCTAACGGCATGCCGCCGGCTCCCTCACCCCGCGCGGGCGCGGCATCTGCCTGGCCACTCACCACCCCACCCAGTGCGGGCACGGCACCCAGTAGCGCGGCCACGGCCTCGTCCGGGTAGGCGGGGCGCACAGCGTCGTAGGCGCCTCCCTCACCGACGAACGGGTTCACCTCGAGCGAAGCGGACACTGCGTTCGGCATCGTCTCGTGATCCCCGTATTGCTGCCACGCAGGAGTGGTGTGCGCGCGCCCTGCCATGGCCTCGTCCCCCGACGCGCTCACAGGAGCGAGCTCCACAGTCGGCACACGTTGTCGACGTAGTGCACGTGCCACGGCTGGTCCCGCCACTCCTCGTAGGTCAGCTCGCGCGAACGCGCACGGTTGCGCTCGTCGTTACCGTGCAGCAGCTCGACCAGGCGCGCGTCGTCGGCGACGAGCGTGATCTCGTAGTTGAGGCCGAAGGAACGCACATCCATGTTCGACGATCCGATGGCGCACAGGCTGCCGTCGACGACCACGTACTTGGAGTGCAGCATCGTGGGCTTGCGGTACAGGTGGATGCGCACGCCCGCCGCGAGGAGCATCCCGTAATACGAACGCTGTGCGTGCCCGACCAGGAATTGGTCGAATTGCTCGGAAAGGAAGAGCTCGACCTCGACGCCGGACAGGGCGGCGTTCGTCAGTGCGGCGATGAGCGCCTCGTCGGGGATGAAGTAGGGGCTCGCGATGGACACGTGAGAGCGCGCCGAAGACACCATGTGCACGAAGGCCCGCAGGTTGGGTTCGTCTCGGAACGCCGGGCCCGAGGGGATGATCTGCATCGACGAGGCCGGGGCCTCGTCAGCTGCCTCCTTCTCGCGCGCGGTGGGCGGGGTGAGGTCGGCGGGGGTGAGGACCTCCCTGCTGGCGTAGTACCAGTCGAGGGCAAAAACGGCCTCGATCTGGGTGACGATCGACCCGGTGAGGCTCACGCTGGTGTCGTCGTAGGTGATGCCGGCTTTCTGGAAGGAGGGCGTGTCGTAGTCGGGGGCCACCAGGTTGTGGGATCCGATGTAGGCCTCGCGCCCGTCGACGACCAGGATTTTGCGGTGGTTGCGCAGGTCGGGGCGGCGGATGTGCCCGCGCAGGGGCGCGAAGGGCAGCATCTTGTGCCAGAGGATCCCCATGTCGTCGAGGCGACGCCGAAAGGCCTTGTGGCCGGGGATCGTGCGCAGCCCGTGGTGGTCGACGAGGAGGCGCACGGTGACACCGCGGGCCTTCGCGCGTTCGAGCGCCTCGTAGAAGGGGGCCGTGTACTCGTCCCACGACGTCTGGAAGTAGAGCGCGTTGACGTGGTGGGTCGCCCGGTCGATGCTGGCGGCCATCTGCCGGAAGGTCTCGGCCGTGTCGTTGTGAAGAGCGACGACGCGCCCACTGGAGGCGGGGAAGCCAGTGAGGGAGCCGGTCAGGCGCATGAGCGCGGCCGCGTCGTCGACGCCGGGCGCGTCGTGGGCGGTCGGCTCGGGCGTGGCGGAGCCTGCGAGGATTGTGTTGACGAGGGCACTGGCCTCAGGGTCACGGTCGAGGCGGCGCCCCATGGCCCACCAGGATCCGAAGATGATGTAGAGGGGGACGCCGAGGAGTGGCCACAGGAAGATGAGGAGCAGCCACGCGGTGGAGGTGGAGGCTCGGCGGCGTTTCGGGACGACGCCGAGCGCCACGATACGGATGGCGAAGTCGACGGCCCCGAACAGGAGCCACGCCCACATCGGAGGTTCGGGGGGCGGCGTAAACATGCGCCTAGTCTATCGAGCGGCTCCGATCCTGCATGGCCCAGCGCTGCCAGTGTGGCGCGTAGGTCGCTCCGTCGCGCGCGAGCGCCCGCCTGCGCCGCTCGGCTTCGCCGGGGTCTGCGATCCACACCGACAGGTCGGCGTCGGCCTCGCATGCGCCGCAGCCCTCGATGATCGTGGGGGCCAGGGGGACCTCGACGGCGCGACCGCTTGTGTTGGTCTCCCAGTCCCAGGTGACGTAGGACGAGGCTCGACCTTCCCGCAGGTCGGCGGCGATTCGACGGGCAACCTCGGCACCCTGGGCGAGGCCGTCCCACCCCGGGTACCAGTCGTCGAGGTGGAGGACCTGCCAGCCGGGCAGGAGGCGCGCGAGGGCGGCGGCCAGCGTGGACTTGCCGGAGCCGGAGTAGCCGTCGATGGTGACGACGGGGACCCGGCGGGGCGCGCGTTCGTCGGGCGTGCTCGCCCCATCCGCGTGCCTGTCGATCGACGAGGCCGGGGCGCCCTGATGCGCACGCTCGGTCCCCGCGTTTGTTCCCACGCACTGTGACGAGGCTGGGGCCGCCTCCCCAGCAAGCGCGCGCAGCCGGGGAGCAAGGTCGCGCGCGGCCTTCTCGGGTCCTGTGGTCATGGGGACGGTTGCCCTCACTCCCCTGCCCGGTGCCGCCGCGTGGGGCCCCGACTGACCGTTCACCGACACTTCAGCCGACGACATGGGTGGTTGGCTCATACGGGGTTGCGTCCCACGTGCGAGCGCTGACCGCAATGACGGCGACCGGGCACGTGCCGGCCTCGCCTCGATCAACACGCGGAATCGCCTTGTCGAGGCTCGTCACGGTCGTCGTGGTCAGGTCGAGTGGCAGGGCCAATTCCCACTGTCGCGGGGTCCTCTTCTTCGCTGGGCAACGCGTCGCGCAATACACCTCATCCACGCAGACGTTGCGATAGTCTGCCCATAAGTCGCACGCAAGATCAAGAAGTGATGGGCGGTCTTTCGTGATGATGACTGCGCCGTCGATCAGGCCGTCCTCGTACCAGGCACGGTAGGCGGCGAGATCGCGGTCGAGATTCCCATCTTTCGCATTCCATTCCACGTCGACTAGGACGCGTCCTTTGCGATTATCGACCCAATAGGAAGGAGTCTCACTGTGGGGTAGCACCTCAATTGCGCGCCATCTCTCGCGATATTCGATGTACCCTTCACGCTTGACGACGTATTTACATTCCGCCCATCCGCGTTCCCGAAGCTCCCCATTGAGACGGTCGGCCATTGCGGAGTTATTCCCACCAGCTCGAAGTAGGAGGTTCGCCGAAAAGCTAAAATCATCCAATACGTCGATAATATCCATCCACTCATCGCGGGCGACAGCGGCGAGAACGCCACACGCATTTCTCACTTCAAAGAATGAAAACCTATCACGGACGCTCGGGGGAACAATATCCGGGTTATCATACGACGCTGTCTGGATCATTTCGTCATCGTAACACGGCCATCGGAGGCGACTGCCGCATGGGTGGCGCCACGCAACACGCCTCAATTTAGATCTATATTTAGATCTAAATGGTACTACCATGGGGGCATGACAGATGAGCCCTACGCCCCCCTGCCCACCATCGCGGGTGGCTTTTCGACGGTTCTGTCGGACCCGCCATGGCGATTCCAGAACCGCACAGGCAAGGTCGCACCCGAACACAAGCGCCTCGGCCGCTACGGAACCATGTCGCTGGATGCCATCAAGGGCCTGCCCGTGGCTGACGTGGTGGCGCCCAACGCACACCTGTACCTGTGGGTTCCCAACGCTCTCCTCCCCGAGGGCCTCGACGTCATGTCCGCCTGGGGATTCCGATACGTCTCCAACATCGTCTGGGCGAAGCGACGCAAAGACGGCGGCCCCGACGGTCGCGGCGTCGGATTCTACTTCCGCAACGTCACCGAACTGCTCCTCTTCGGCGTCCGAGGCAGAATGCGTACCCTTTCCCCCGGGCGCCGCCAAGTCAACATGATCGAAACCCGCAAACGCGAACACTCCCGAAAGCCAGATGAACAGTACGACCTCATCGAGGCCTGCTCACCCGGCCCCTACCTCGAGATGTTCGCCCGCTACCCCCGAGCCGGCTGGTCCGTGTGGGGAAACGAAGCAGACGAGAGCATCGAACCGCAGGGCCGTGTCTACAGCGGCTACGCCGGCGGGAAGATCGAGCGTCCCCTCGCTCCCCTCCCGATGCTCGACTCCCACCAGCGCCTGCCCCACGATTCAGAAATCGCAGTCAGCGCGCAGCTGCGACGCCAGTACGAGGAAGGCGCATCGATCAGCGATCTCGCCGCCCGCTACGACTACTCGATCGCCCGCGTACGCCGCTACCTCACCCTGGCCAACACCCCGTTGAGGCAGCGCGGAGCACGCCCCCAGGCGGCGACCTCAGGCGACTAGGTCGCGGGCCACCCATCGCCGTTCATCGGCCCACCAGCGCGAAAGTCCCGGCTATCACGCTGACCGCCAACGCAATCGAAGGCAGCGCGATCGCCACGAGTAAGAGGACTGCGTCCGCGGCGCGCAGGCGCGAAGGGCGCGCCCACGTGCGTCGGCCTGCAGCGCCGAAGCCCCTCGCCTCCATCGTGGTCGCAAGCTTGCCGGAGCGACGCAGCGCGAAGACCAGCAGCGAGAAGGAGCCGCGCAGGAAGGAACGGATGCGCGACGCGTCGCCCACACCTCGGGCGCGTCGGGCCCGCTCCAGGGCTTTCCAGTCGGCGGCCATCAACGAGGTCATGCGCGCGCCCGCGAGCGCGGCCAGGACCGGCCGGGCGGGCAGGTGCAGGATCTGCGCGAGGCCGTCGCCCATGTCGGTCGGGTCGATGCGGTCGAGCAGGGCGATCGCGGGGACGACGAGCGCGCACATGCGCAAGCCGATTCCCAGGGCCAGCCACATCGAGTGGTCGGAGATCGCCGCAGGCCCGAAAGACCAGTAGACGTGGCCGCCGGGTGAGGCGTAGAGCAGCATCGAGAGGGCGCCGAGCGGCGCGGCCAGCAGCAGCGGCGTCGCTTTGAGGAAGAAGCTGCGCGCCGACACGCCCGAGAGCGGCACGAGGGCCAGCTCGAGGGCGAGGGCCACGCCCGCGCTGACGGGGTCGATGGTGATGAGCAGGGGCGTGGTCGCCACCAGGAGGGCGAGCACGCGGGCGACGGGGTTGGTGCGGGCCAGGAGGCCGCGCCGGGGCGCTCGGGCGGAGGCGGGCGCCCCCATCCGGGCGGCACCCGCGGTGGCCGCGCTGGCAAGCGCCTCGCCCGCAAGCGCCTCGCCCGCAGGCGCGTCAGCACCCGTCGCATCGCCGGTCACCGCCGCGTCGGCGTCGTCACCAGATTCCGACCCGACACTCGTGCGGGACGCGCGACCCGAGTCGGCCTCGTCAATTGGGGAGGCGAGCGCAGACTCGGCGCACCCGCGCGACTCTCCCCCGCCTCGGCTCCCAACCAACCCCAGGTCGACGACGCGCTGGCCCATCGCCGCCACGAACGCGGGGTCGTGCGTGATCGACACCAGGGTGACGCCGCGCGCGAGGGCGGCGCGCAGGAGGCGCACGAGTCCCAGCCACGTGCCGCGGTCCTGCCCGAAGGTCGGCTCGTCGAGGATCAGCAGCTCGGGGGCGCTGATGAGCGCGGTCGCCACCGACAGGCGACGCTTCTCGCCGCCCGACAGCGTCATGGGGTTGGCGCGCGCGAGCTTCGTGAGGCCCAGGACATCCATGTGTTCCTCGACGAGGGGCGCGATCTCCGCCTCGCTCATGCCCGCCGCGCGCGGGCCGATGGCGAGCTCCTCGGCGACGGTGGAGGCCAGGAACTGGTACTCGGGCTCCTGGAAGACCATGGACATGCGGCCGAGCAACTGCTTGCTGCTCCACTCGTGCGGGTCGCCGCGCGTGCCGTCGGAGGTCTCGACCTCGACGGTGCCCGCGAGGGGCGGTAGGAGGCCCGCCAACGTCAGCGCGAAGGTCGACTTTCCGGCGCCGTTAGCGCCAACGATGCAGGTGGACACGCCGCGCTCGAGCGTCAGGTCGATGCCGGACCGCACGGGGGCATCCTGGTCATAGCCGATCGACAGGTCGGTGACGCGGGCGATGGGGGTGGCGCCTCGCGCGCCCTCTTCCTCTTCCGCGCCCTCGGACGAGGCCGGGGCGACCTCGGGCGCAGGGCCGACCTCCGCTGCAACGTCGTCGCCGGGCAGCCACATACCGCGCTCGCGCAGGGCGTCGCCCTGCTGGTCAAGAACCTCTCTCAGGGGGCCGTCGGCGGCGATACGACCGTCGGCCACCACGATGACGCGATCCACGAGGGATGCCCACACGTCCACGCGATGCTCCACGACCACCATCGTCGCGCCCGTGCGCTCGACGACGGCCTCGACGGCGGCGCGCACCTCGGCGACGCCACTCGGATCCAGGTTCGCGGTCGGCTCGTCCAGGAGCAGCAGGCCCGGGCCCATCGCGAGAATCGACGCGAGCGCCAGGCGCTGCTTCTGCCCGCCCGACAGCTCCGTCGTCGAATGATGCAGGGGCACGTCCAGGCCCACCGTGCTCAGGGACTCCTCTACGCGAGGCCAGATCGCCTCACGCGGGATCCCCAGGTTCTCCATGCCAAAAGCCACGTCGTCACCCACGCGGGCCAGGACCACCTGGGCCTCGGGGTCCTGCATGAGCAGACCCACGCGGCCCCTGGCATCCGCCGGGGCAACGCCGTCGACAGTGAGCGTGCCGGTGGCCTCGCCCTCCTCAGCGCCGCCCAGCAGGCCCGCCAGGCCACCCATCAGCGTCGACTTACCCGACCCCGACGGCCCGAGCACCAGCACGCGCTCACCCGGCGCAATATCGAGATCAACGCCCGACAGCGCGGCGTTCTTACGCCCGGCGTGACGCCATCCCCAGCCGCGCGCGCGCACGCGCGCGCCCGCCCCCTCACCCAGCGGCACCTGGCCATCCGGGGAGGACACGGGGCGGGGGGAGGCGGAGGAGGCCTCGTTCATGGAGCGGGAATCAGACAAGTTCGCGCGCTCCACGTCCCGAGGCAAAACGGTCCAACGCGCCCGTCTTTGCCAGCGCATTCGTCAGCGCCCAGGCGAGGATGCCAGCCAGGACGATGCCCGAGAGCGCGCCGCACACCAAATAGATGGCGTTGTAGAGCACACCCTCTTCGAGGTGGCCGGAGAGGAAGAGTTCGAGGGCCCACTCGCAGGCGAAGGACAGCGCGCCGGCGGCGGCAGCGACCCACACGGTGAAGCGGCGGTAGGCGACAAGCGCGAAGACGATCTCGGCACCCAGGCCCTGCGCGAGGCCCGAATACAGCGTCTCGACCGCCCACTGCGAACCCAAGCCCATGGAGACGGTCGCCGCCAGCAGCTCAACGAAGAGCGCGGCGCCGGGCTTGCGAATGACGTAGCCGCCGAGCGTGCCGCCCAGCAGCCAGATGCCCGTCACCAGGCCACCCAGGCCGGGCAAGAACTTTCCAAACACATCGAAAGCGGCGCCGCCGACCGGGTTCCAGGCGACGAAAATGAGGCCGCACGCGACGCCCAGGACGGCGGCGGTGACAATGTCAATAACCCTCCAACGGAGGGAAACAGTGGTAGCCATGCGAAAATACTCCCTTCGTGATGCACGGCGGCCACGAGGGAAGAGCCTTCCTACGCCGGTATGACCCGGATCAGGTTCTACGGTCGGGGTTCGTCCCCTCTCAGCTCGCGTCGAGCTCCCGTGGCACAGTGGTGAGCATAGTCACCTGGTATTTGTCGCGCTACTCGTGCAGGTGAGGACCCTGATGCGGCCCCTCGCCCGTCCCGCCGTCACCCAGGACGCCGCGCGCCGCGCGACGCAGCAGGAAATGCCGGTTCGCGAAGGCCGCGCCCACGATGAACGCGATCCACACCAAGGAATAGACGAGGCCGGGGCGCGTATCGTCCCACATCGCCAGGATGACGCCCATGGCCCCCATAAACGCCAGAACCACCCACGCGCCGACGGCCCCGCCGGGGGACTTGAAGTGCGACTCCTTGTGCAGCTGCGGGCGCTTGCGCAGGTACACCAGGTAGGACACAACGATGACGACCCACACGCCCATGAACAGCGTCGCCGACACCGAGGTCACCAGCGTGAAGGCCGCGGAGATCGAGCCGCCCGTCGCCATAATGACGATGGCCGTCAACAGGCACACGCAGGACAGAAACAGGGCGTTGAGGGGCACGTGATGCTTCGACAGGCGCGCGAAGACGCGCGGCGCCTGCTCCTGGCGGGCCAGACCGTAGAGCATACGCGACGTCGAGTAGATACCCGAGTTCGCGCTAGACGCCGCCGAGGAGAGCACGACCAGGTTGACGATCGTGGCCGCAGCCCCCAGTCCGGTCAGTGAGAACATAGTGACGAAGGGGGAGCGATCGGGACTCACCTGGTCCCAGGGGGTCACCATCATGATGGCCGCGAGCGCCGCCACGTAGAAGAGCATGATGCGCACCGGGATGGAGTTGACGGCCTTCGGGAGAGTGGTGTCCGGGTCGTCGGTCTCCGCGACCGTCGTGCCGACCATTTCGATGCCGATGAAGGCGAAGAGCGCGATCTGGAAGCCGCCCAGGAAGCCGGTGAATCCGTTCGGGAGGAAGCCTCCGTGGCTCCACAGGTTCGAGACGGCTGCGACCGTCCCTTCCTCGTCGACCGTGCCCATGGCGACCATGCCGAAACCGACGACGACCAGGGCGATAATCGCGATGATCTTGATGAGTGCGAACCAAAACTCCGTCTCGCCGAAGGCCTTGACCGTCATCGCGTTGAGGGCGAAGAGCAGCAGGGTCGTGGCGGTGATGGGGATCCACGGGGGCAGGTTCGGCCACCAGAAGTGCGTGTAGCCGGTGATAGCGATCATGTCCGCGACGCCGGTGACGACCCAACACGCCCAGTACGTCCACCCCGTCACAAAGCCCGCCCACGGGCCGATCAGGTCGCGCGCAATGTCCGCGAAGGTCGCGTACTTGCGATCCGACAGGAGCAGCTCGCCGAGCGTGCGCATGAACAGGAACAGGACAGCGCCGATGATCATGTAGACCAGCAGGATCGACGGACCCGCGACGGAGATCGTCTTGCCCGAGCCCATGAACAGGCCCGTCCCGATCGCGCCGCCGATCGCAATCAGCTGAATATGGCGATTCTTCAGGTTTCGCTGGAGCTTTTCGCCACCCCCTTGCCGGGGCTCGTCATGAACGGCTGGCTCACTGCTCATTCGTTTTCCTTTCCGCCGGATGCCGCCCGCGGGCGGCGTTTTGTGCGGTCTTTGCGTGCGCGCGGAGCACGCTTGACCCTCTAACGCTACCGCAACGGCCCAGTAGCGTCCGAATCCAGGTGTCGCACGGCATGCCCCGAGCGCTTCCAAGCCGCCACCGCACACGTGGCAACCAAGCAAGTTAGGTTAGGCACATGAATCTTTCTGCGACGTCCGCTCCCCATTCCTCGAACGAGGCCCCGGCAGCCTGCGGCGGTCCGAGCAGCGCCACGCTCCCTTCCCCCTCTGGCGAGACCACCACGGTCGCCTCCGCCCCGGCCTCGTCCCCTGCCAGCTCGCCGGGGACGACCGCGTCGCACTCCCCCACCCCGGCCTCGTTCCCCGCCAGCTCGCCGGGGACGACCGCGTCGCACTCCCCCGCCCAGGCCTCGACCCCCCTGACCTCAACGGCGGCCATTCCCACGCAGCGCGCGGCACGTTACGGCAAGCAGCTCGTGAGCCACATGGCGCACAAGATCACGGGTTTCTGGGACGAGGAGGAGGGCATCGGCTACCTACTGTTCGACCACGAGGGGCCGGTTCTGGGGCGCTTCGACGTGATCGCGTCACCGTCGGACCTTCGGCTTGAGCTGCGCACGACCCCCGAGCGCGCCGCTCACCTCGAGCGCGTTGCGGGCATTCACCTGGCGCGATTCGGCGCGCGCGACGGCCTGACCATCGCGTGGCGGCGATCCGATGGCAGTGCGGGCTCGACGCAGGGCCCGCTCACCCCCGACGAGGTCGAGGCGCGCGCCCGCGAGCGCGCCAAGCGCAAGGCTGCGGGCCAGTAACGCGACCGCGGGGACGGCCCTGCGAAGCCGCGAGTCATTGCGGCTGCCGCCTGCACGACCGTCGCGCGCGTCACAGGCCTTGCTGGGCCGCCGGTCGATAGCAGCCGCGACTTGCGGGCCCAACCAGCACGGCAACCATGCCCACACTGCGCTGCACCCCTCAATGGTGCAACGCCTCTGAGCACAAGTCCGAACGCGGCCCACACCGCAACCACACACCAGGCCGTGACCGCCCCGTTACAGGGCACTGCACCCGTTACGTGGCGCTGCACCTCTTACGTGGCGATGCACCCGTTCAGAACGGGTGCATTGCCTACGGATCGGGTGCATTGCCTACGGATCGGGTGCACTGCCCACGCCAACAAGCCCAACCGCGGCGAGCATCCGGCAGCCCGCAGCCTACGCCCCGCCACCGTCCGCACATTCACCAATTCCGCACGTAATTCCCTGACGGCCACACGCAACAACACCCCAGAAACCGCAGGATTTCAACGTTCTGACTTCAAAAGTTGAAACACGCGCAGGGGAATTACGTGCGAAATTTGGGGGACACACCCGGACGGACACTCAGCTCACCATCCGTGAACCACACCGCCAACAGACACCCCCGCAGCCGTGAGGCTGCGGGGGTTCACAGTCTGGCAACGCTCACTACGAGTCATTCGCCGACGAAATGCTGCGACGACGGAACATCAACGACACCCGCAAAGGCCAAAACGACGGAACATCAACAACGCCAGCGGATACCGAAACGGCGAAACCTCAACGACATCAGCAGATGTCGGCTCGGAAGCGAAGGAGTTCAGCGGCCCTCGAGGTGGCTCTTCGCCGCGACCAGGACCTGCTCCCACATGCCGATCGCGTCCTCGTACGCCTGGCGGGCCTCGGCCTCGTCGTCGGAGACAGAGGCCAAGCCCGACTCCTCGACATGGATGGCGACGCCGCTGCGCTCCTCGGAGAGGGAGACCTCGACGCGGGTCGCGTACTCGTCAGGCAGTTCGTCGTCGGCGAGCGGGTACCAGCGGAAGGCCACGACGTCCATGGGGTCTTCGTCGGCCTTCTCGATCAGCCAGTCGCCGGCGTCCGGGTCGCTCACGCGGTAGAGGCCGTCGTCGCCGAGGCTCACCTCGTGATCGCCCAGCGGGCCGTCGTTGACCCACCAGCCAGGTTCGGACACGAGCGCCCACGCGGCCTCAATGTCGCAGTTCACGACCACGTCTGTGGAGACGCGATCCAGATCATCCTCGACGTCAGTGTCGGAAGTCGTATCAAAGAAGCTCATACCTCAACGGTACCGTTTCACGCGCGCCCCGGCATGTGATCGGGACAGCAAACAAATCCGTTGGTGAGGGTGTGGTCACAGTGTCGTCCCATGTTGCTCGTCCTTGGCACACGATGGCACGCGACGAGGCCGTGGCAGACCCACCGGAGATGGCGGGGTCGGCCACGGCCTCGTGCGTGGAGGGGCGCTCAGGCGAGGCGCGTGATGCGGTAGCGCCAATCCACGGGGCCTGCCTGAAGGGTTTCGACGCGGTAGTGCTGCGTCGAGTCCTGCAGGTGCGCGAACAGCGGTTCGGGCTGGTGGGGCGCGCAGATCTGGATATTTTCGCCGACGGGCAGGTTGTCGACGGCGGCGAAGAGGACCGCGTGGCGCACGACGC
>ERZ773213.635-NODE-635-length-20213-cov-2.870176_pt1 | contig 20213 bp, 20 predicted proteins | sample MGYA00580996_ERZ773213 | MGnify/ENA primary metagenome ERZ773213 (study PRJEB29015, sample SAMEA2738152) | human oral metagenome | biome: human oral; feature: human-associated habitat; material: saliva | place: China | collected 2197 ...
GCTTGGCGAACTGAAATATCAAAGGCAAGAAAATGGAAGTTTTCACCTAATTCTTGTTGTAATTGCTCTAAACGAGCTATGCGGCGCCCTGTGCCAATTACACGATAACCATTTTCAATAAGTGTGCGACAAATTGCCGCACCAAATCCGGCAGTTGCGCCGGTTACTAACGCTGTTCTTTGCATAATGCTTCCCCTTAGCAATCAGATTAATTTGACAAAATCGTCTTAAAAACTGACCGCACTTTTTCGCTATCTTTTACGCCTGCGGTAGTTTCTATACCAGAATTGAGATCAACCCCTAGGCAACCTTGCTTAATGGCTTGTTCAATATTGTCGGGTGAAATGCCACCAGCCAAAATAATTTTGTGTTTCAAGTTTTCAGGAATGAGTGACCAATTAAAGGTTTTTCCTGTGCCACCTTGTTGATTAGCGGATTGGCTATCGAAAATATAGCGTGCAATATTTAAATCATCCGTAAAATCAACCGCACTTTGTGCCTCAATACTCACCGAAATGGCTTTCCAAATTTGTATTTCTTCAGGCAGTTGGTGACGAAGTGCGGTAATATATTCAGCGGTTTCTGAACCGTGTAGCTGAACAGCATAAAGTTGCAATTGTTTAGCAATTTTTACAATAAAATCAATTTCTTGATTCTGGAACACGCCCACAAAACGAAGTGGTGATGCTGTCACTAATTCTTGGGCTTGACGTAGGCTCACACAGCGTTTTGAATGTTCAACGAAAATTAAGCCACCGTATAATGCCCCGTTTGCGTAAACCTCTTTGACATCTTGCGTGCGAGTTAAACCGCATACTTTATTTTCGCCAAAAATCACTTCACGCACAGCATTATTTAAATCTGCACTGCCCATTAGGCTGCTGCCGATTAAAAAGCCATGTGCCACTTTTTGCAAATCACGAATTTGGCTGTGATTATAAATACCCGATTCGCTGATAATACGTGCATCAGAAGGAATGCGATTGGCATATTTTTGTGTGAGTTCTACCACGCGGTTTAAATCAACAGTGAGATCGTGAAGATTACGATTGTTAACACCGATAATTTTTGCACCTAGAGCAAGGGCACGCTCAAATTCTTCTTCATTGCTGGTTTCTGTCAATACCCCCATGCCGAGAGAATGTGCAAGATCAGCCAGTACGCGATAGGTTTCATCATTCACCACTGAAAGCATCAATAAAATAGCATCAGCTTGATAGTAGCGCGCAAGATACACCTGATATTCGCTGATCATAAAATCTTTGCACAATACAGGTTGTGAGACAACGTCACGTACTTGCGGCAAATAGTCAAATTTACCTTGGAAGTATTTCTCATCCGTTAGCACAGAAACAGCTGATGCATAATGTTTATATACATTGGCGATTTCATCTAAATTAAATTCATTACGAATTAATCCTTTAGAAGGTGAGGCTTTCTTACATTCCAAAATATAAGCGGGTTTTTGATGGGTGCCTTTAGCCAACGCATCATAAAAAGAGCGGTCAGATTTTTGAATGTTTTCTTTAAATTGTGAAAGCGGAAATTCAGCTTCCTTTGCTTTAACCCATTGCGCTTTGTCTAAGACGATTTTTTGTAGCACCGTAGCAGAGTCAATTGGTTTGGTGAAATCTTGCGTGATCATAATTTTTCTTCTTATTTATTGGGGCTTTATTGCGGCGTACCAAATCAGCCTTTATCTTAATATTTTGTCAAATGTTGTAATGTATCAAACGTTTTGCCTGATGTAAGATGAGCCAATACATTTTGAACATTTTGTTTTAAGTCATCATGACCAAATAATTTCAACAATAATGCCACATTCGCCGCTACCGCATTAGCATGTTCTGCTTTGCCTTTACCTTGTAAAAGTGCGGTCAGATATTGGGCATTTTCTTGTGGTTCACCACCACGTAAACTTTCTAAAGGTTGTGTTTTTAAACCAAAATCTTCTGGCGTTAAGGTGAAGTAGTCAATTTTGCCGTTTTTAATTTCTGCCACTTGCGTTTCACCGTGTACGGCGACTTCATCTAGACCCGCACCATGAACCACAAAAGTATGTTGATGACCTAATGCGACAGCGGTTTCAGCATAGGTTTTCACTAATTCAGGGGCATACACGCCAAGCAAATGATAAGTTGGACGAGCTGGATTAATTAATGGACCTAAAATATTAAAAAGCGTACGCGTTTTTAATGCCGCACGAACAGGGGCAACATGTTTAAAACCGCTGTGATATTGTTGAGCAAATAAGAAACATACCCCAATCTCATCAAGCGCTTGACGAGCTTGCTCAGGCGTGACGTTGACATTCACACCGAGAGCGGTTAATACATCACTGGCACCAGATTTGCTCGATACACTACGGTTACCGTGTTTTGCTACTTTTGCACCCATAGAGGCTGCAACAATGGCACTGGCTGTAGAAATATTAATGGTATTTTGACCATCGCCACCCGTTCCTACAATATCCGCAAAAGGGTAGTCAGGACGAGGGAATGATTTGGCATTTTGCAAAGACGCAGATACCGCACCACTTAATTCATCGATAGTGGCGCCACGTACTTTTAATGCAATCAGCATGGCAGCGATTTGTTCGTTATTCAGTTCGCCTTGCATAATGGCATTAAAAATGACCGCACTTTCTTCTTTATTAAGTGTTTTTCCGCTGTAAAGTTGTTCTAATAATTGAGCCGTTTGCATAATCTCGTCCTTTATACGTAAATATCGTAATCTAAATCGCGTGCTTCATCACCAGTCATACCACGGAACCCCCAACAATGCGCTGGTTGTTCTTTAATCGTAATTTCAACGTTGTGAGATTTAATACCAATTTTGTATTCGAGTTCGCTGAAGAGCATTTTGATTAAACGTTTTTTTGTACCTTCCATACGACCTTGCATGAGGTTAATCTCAATAACAGTGTAATCATCGTTACGATCGATAGGATAAAGAAAATCTTCTTTATCTAAACATAAGAAACGAATTGCATGCTTTCCACGAGGAATGTCTAAACCAAGGTTTAAACAGTTATAAATTACTTCAGCAATATCTTGACGACGAGGTGCAAGCACTTCTTTTAATCCATATACGGTAATCATTTTTCTTCCTTAATCTCTGTTTAATAACCATTCCACAGATTGTTGTAATAATTTGGAACCCTGCACAGTAAGGATGCTTTCTGGATGGAATTGGAAAGCACAAATTGGCAAGGTTTTATGACGAATTGCCATCACAATACCATTGTAATCGGCATTGACAATAAATTCGTCAGGCAGATTTTTACCCATTAAAGAGTGATAACGTGCCACTGACATTGGGTTGGCAATATCTTTAAACATAGCTTGGTTATCGTGTTGAATGCGCGATACTTTACCATGTAATACTTCGCCTGCATGTACAACCTCTCCACCAAAGGCTTGAATAAGCGCTTGATGGCCTAAGCAAATACCAATAATTGGCACATCATTTTTTAAACGTTCAATAAGTGGGAGTAAGATGCCAGCTTCTGCCGGAGTACCTGGTCCCGGAGAGAGCGCAAGAATCGTATCCGGTGTATTTAATGCTTCTAGTACCACTTGTTCTAAATTGGTGTCATTACGATAAATTTTTACGTTATGCCCAAGCACGCGGAATTGATCCACTAAGTTATAAGTGAATGAATCAAAATTATCTAAAAAGAGAATATTAGCCATAATTTATCGTCCTTATTTTGCTTGGGTATTGATTTGTTTGATTGCTTTAAGCACTGCAGCCGCTTTATGGCGAGTTTCATCCGCTTCCATTTGAGGATCAGAATCTAAAACTTCACCACAGCCTGCTTGAATATGGGCAATGCCATTTTGTACAAAAGCAGAACGAATCACGATACAGGTATCAAAATGACCATCAGAGGTGAGATAACCGACCGCACCGCCGTAGCTGTGACGTTTTTGCTGTTCAAATTGATAGATTAACTGCATCGCTTTAATTTTAGGCGCACCAGTTAACGTCCCCATATTCATACAAGCTTGATAAGCATGTAGGGCATCAAGTTCAGGACGAAGTTTACCCACTACGCGAGAAACCAAATGCATGATGTGAGAATAGCGATCCACTTGCATTAATTCGGCGACTTTACGTGTACCGCTTTGGCAAACGCGAGCAATATCATTACGGGCTAAATCCACCAACATTAAATGTTCAGCTTGCTCTTTATGATCAAGGCGTAATTCTAATTCCAAGCGTGCATCTAATTCTGGATCAATATTACCATGTGCATCAAACCCACGTGGACGAGAACCTGCAATTGGATAAATTTCTAATTGGCGATTGTCCGGCGCATATTTCAACGCACTTTCTGGTGATGCACCGAATAAAATGAAATCCTCATCGTTCATGTAGAACATATAAGGGCTTGGATTGTTATGTTTTAATTGCGCATAACTTGCAAGGGTATTCGGGCAAGCTAATGAAAAACGGCGAGATGGCACGATTTGGAACACATCACCAATATTAATATGATGTTTTAATGCTTTGACAATGCCGATAAATTCAGGATCTTCAAAGTTGGTACTGACCTTATCACTTGCCGCTTTAATGGAAAGTACGCCATCAATATTTCTTAATTTTTGTGCAATAGAAAGTGCTGTCTTGGCGACTTCCACTTGCTCTTCTTGACTGAAACAGAAACTTTTTAAGGTAGCTTGTTGGGTTTGATGATCGATGGTGATTAAGTTTTCTGCGAGATAGAAACTGTAATCAGGGCAGTGAATACCATCATCTTTTAATTCAACACCTTGCATTGGAATAAAATTCGCCACTAAATCATAAGCAAATAAACCACCTAAAAAAACGGGTGTGCTGCTATGTTGATAATGGTTAGAAATGACACGAAGTCCATCAAAAATGGTTGCAGCTTGTAATTTACTGTCTTCATCTAATTGATTATCGAGCGGCGCAAATTGTACAGAAAATTCATTGTCAAAATTGACCGCACTTACGATACCAAGTTGGTTTAATACAGGATGAATTTCGTTTAACACTTGTTTGCCGTTCGTATTCAGTGCTCTAAAGGTCACCTGATTGCCTAAACAAGTGATTTTAACAGCAGCATTAATCAGAATAAGGCTCTGTAAGCTATTTTTACTACCAATTTCGGCAGAGTCGAGGAGAAGAGAATTTGAATTCTGTTTGCAAAGCGTATTAAAAATTGCGGTGGTGTCGGCATGATAGGGAACCGGTTGAGAGGTCACCGCAATAAAAGGGGTATTTTTCATAATCAATCCTGTATTTTGAACTTTTGCACTATTAAACTAGTACATGATACATAAGTCAAGAAAATAATCAAAAAATTGGCGTAATTTTACAATATTTTTTTAATTTTTAACCAATAAGATTAGAAATAGAGATTTTCAATCAGAAAAAAAGCCATTTCGAGGCATATCTCAAAATGGCTTAATGGAAGAAGTAGATTCAGTGATTAGAGAGAAGCAACGATCTCATCAATTTTATTTCTTGCTGAACGTTGTGCTTTTTCAATTGCCTCTGCACCTAATCCGATACCTTTTGCATAAGCAAACTGAACATCGGTAATGCCAACAAAACCTAAAATCGCTTTTAAGTAATTTGTCACATTATTGTTTTCATCATACATGCCACCAAAGCTTGCTAACACAATCGCTTTTTTACCTTGAAGTAAACCTTCAGGGCCATTTGCGGTGTATTGGAAAGTTACACGAGGGCGAGTGATAAAATCAAAATAAGATTTAAGTTGTGTTGGGATGCCTAAGTTATACATTGGCGCCCCAATGACGATGACATCCGCAGCCTTTAATTCAGCGACTAATTCATCTGATAGCGCTAAAAGTGCATTTTCTTCCGCTGTTTTAGGCTCGCCACGTACAGCAGTTGCCGCCGTTGCATCAAAATGGGGAAGGGGTTGCGCCGCTAAATCACGTACCACAATGTTGTGGTCTTTTAATTTTTCAATGGTGTAATCGGCTAATTTATTACTTTGAGAGTTATCTGCAAGGATGCTTGATTTTAATACTAATACGTTCATAGAGTTTCCTTTAATTTGTATTTATCAAAAGTGCGGTCATTTTATCGGAAGTTTTGAATAGATAAAGTCGCTATAAGGAAAATCATTATTTACTCATTGGAAAGAATTCAGCGAGATATTAACAAGTGTGGTGGAAAGTGCTAAAATTCTCCGCCGCACTTGGTTTGCTCAATAGTGGGAGTGAATGAAAGTGCGGTTTGTTTTTAATCATTATTTGCATGTTGCCTTTCGTATGGGCGACCACTGTATAAGGAAAAATTATGCCTATTATTACTTTACCGGACGGTTCTAAACGTGAATTTGATCGTCCAGTTTCTGTGTTAGAAGTGGCTCAAGATATTGGAGCCGGTCTTGCCAAAGCAACCATCGCTGGCCGTGTCAACGGTGAACGTCGTGATGCCTGTGACATCATCAATGAAGATGCCAACCTTGAAATTATTACAGCAAAAGATGAAGACGGTTTAGAAATTATTCGTCACTCTTGCGCACACTTGCTAGGTCACGCAATTAAACAATTATTCCCAGATGTTAAAATGGCAATCGGTCCAACGATTGAAAATGGCTTCTATTATGACGTGGATTTAGACCGTTCTTTAACGCAAGAAGACATTGATGCTATCGAAAAACGAATGCTTGAATTGGCGAAAACCAATTATGACGTCATCAAAACTCCGGTAAGCTGGCAAGAAGCAAGAGATACTTTTGAAAAACGCGGCGAGCCATACAAAATGGCTATTTTAGATGAAAACATCGAACGTACCGCAACGCCTGCGCTTTATCATCACGAAGAATACATTGATATGTGTCGTGGACCACATGTGCCAAATATGCGTTTCTGCCACAACTTTAAATTAATGAAAGTTGCAGGTGCTTACTGGCGTGGTGATAGCAAAAATAAAATGTTACAACGTATCTATGGTACGGCTTGGGCAGATAAAAAACAATTAGCAGAATACTTAACTCGCTTAGAAGAAGCGGCAAAACGTGACCACCGTAAAATCGGTAAAGCGTTAGATTTATATCATATGCAAGAAGAAGCACCGGGTATGGTGTTCTGGCATAACGATGGTTGGACAATTTTCCGTGAATTGGAAACCTTCGTACGTACTAAATTAAAAGAATACGATTATCAAGAAGTGAAAGGTCCGTTCATGATGGATCGTGTGTTATGGGAAAAAACTGGTCACTGGCAAAACTACGGCGATTTGATGTTTACTACACAATCAGAAAACCGTGAATATGCGATTAAACCAATGAACTGCCCAGGACACGTTCAAATCTTTAACCAAGGTTTAAAATCTTACCGTGATTTACCGATCCGTATGGCGGAATTTGGTTCTTGTCACCGTAACGAACCATCAGGCTCTTTACATGGTTTAATGCGTGTACGTGGCTTCACTCAAGATGATGCACACATTTTCTGTACTGAAGATCAAATTGAAAGCGAAGTAACCAGCTGTATTAAAATGGTTTACGACATTTACAGCACGTTCGGTTTCCAAAATATTCAGGTGAAATTATCTACTCGTCCTGAAAAACGTATCGGTGCTGATGATATGTGGGATCGCGCAGAAGCAGGTCTTGCGGCAGCATTAGCGCATAACGGTCTTGAATATGAAATTCAAGAGGGTGAAGGTGCATTCTATGGCCCGAAAATTGAGTTTGCATTACGTGACTGCTTAGATCGTGAATGGCAATGCGGTACTATCCAATTAGACTTCGCATTACCTGGTCGTCTAAATGCGTCTTATGTGGCAGAAGATAACGATCGTCGTACACCAGTTATGATTCACCGTGCGATTTTAGGTTCGATTGAACGTTTCATCGGTATCATTACTGAAGAATATGCGGGTTTCTTCCCTGCATGGTTAGCACCACTTCAAGCGATTGTGATGAATATTACTGATAGTCAAGCAGACTATGTTCAAAAAGTAGTGAAACAACTTTCTGATGCGGGATTACGTGTTAAAGCTGATTTACGTAATGAGAAAGTCGGCTTTAAGATCCGCGAGCATACCTTACGTCGCGTGCCTTATATGCTCGTTTGCGGTGATAAAGAAATCGCAGAAGGCAAAGTGGCCGTACGTACCCGTAAAGGTGCAGATTTAGGTACTTTCACCATTGAAGAATTTGCTGAAATCTTAAAATCTCAAGTAAGACAACGTGAGTTGAAATTGTTGGGTGAAGAGTAATTAATTCTTTAAAATCTTAATTAAAAATGACCGCACTTTGATGTGCGGTTTTTTTATATTCACGGTATAAAAATAAACTCAAGTATCTCTTTCTTCTATATAATAGCCTTATCACAAGGAGGCGAATATGACAGCTCAAACTCAACAATTAACACCAGAATTAACGTTAGAACATATCAATGAAATTCCTGTTTTAATTTTAAATCACCCAGTAGGATTGGCTCGAATTGCACTACAAGGGGCACAGCTATTAAATTGGCAGCCTAAAGGGGCAGAGCAGGAAATCTTTTGGTTAAGTGATATCGAACCTTTTACGAAAGGTGTGGCAATTCGCGGTGGTGTGCCAATCTGTTACCCTTGGTTTGGAGGTGTTAAACAACCTTCACACGGTACAGCGCGTTTACGTTTGTGGCAATTAAGTGATTATGATCTGCAAGCAAATAAAGTGCGGTTAGAATTTTCGCTCTTTTCTGAATATGGTGTGATTGAAGCCAAAATGAAAATGGAATTTACCGATAAATGCACAATGACTTTAACGCATTTAGGTCAAGAACCCGCTCAAGCGGCATTACACAGTTATTTTAATATTGGTGATATTTCACAAATTGAAGTCCAAAATTTACCAAGCCGTTGTTATGACTCATTACAAGGTAAACATACTGATGTCCCTTCAACTCGAAGAATAGAACAAGGCGTCGATTGTATTTATGCATTAGAGGAAGATAAAACATTCTTGGTAGATAAAGCATTTAATCGACGTATTCAAATTACCCATCATCATGCCGATTCAATTGTGCTATGGAATCCTTGGGAGAAAACACCAAGTGCGATGCAACCAGAAGGGTATAGAACAATGGTATGTATTGAAACCGCAAGATTAGAAAAACTGCTTCAATTTGGAGAGAGTATTTCAGCTGAAATAAGTGCTTTAACCACTGATATTTAAAGGAATAGAAATCCTTGTTGCATAAACGTGGCAAATACTATAAAATTTTGCCCGTTTTTTGTTTGTTTTTATAGCAAATGATTGAAGAAATCTTCTGTTTGAATACAGTAGGTTTTATCTTAAATAAATAGAAGGAATAACATTATCAAAACCGTAAAAAAAGCTCCGGCAGCTAACCGCCCGAATCGCATTAACGATGAAATTCGAGTAAAAGAAGTTCGTTTGATTGACCAAGATGGTGAACAAGCGGGGATTGTATCAATTCAACAAGCCTTAGATATGGCTGAACAAGCTGCGCTTGATTTAGTTGAGATCAGTCCTAATGCCGAACCACCGGTTTGTCGTATTATGAACTACGGCAAGTTCCTCTATGAAAAGAGTAAAACAGCAAAAGAACAGAAGAAAAAACAAAAAGTTGTACAAGTGAAGGAAATTAAATTCCGTCCAGGTACAGACGAAGGTGACTACCAAGTTAAATTACGTAGCTTAATCCGTTTCTTAGAAGATGGTGATAAAGCGAAAATTACCGTACGTTTCCGTGGTCGTGAAATGGCTCACCAAGATATCGGTTTAGACGTGTTAGAACGCGTTAAAAATGACTTAGCTGATATTTCTGTTGTGGAATCTGCACCGGGCAAATTAGAAGGTCGCCAAGCGGTAATGGTGTTAGCACCTAAGAAAAAATAATTTTTTATTTAGATTTGATCTAGATAATCGAATTTTCACTTCGGTGAGAATACAACTGCACATTGGGCAAACTACGCAGCCTAATTGCTTTTGGAGAAGGGCAATTCAATTTGCCATATTGGAATAATTAGTGCCTACAAGTAATCTTCGGATTCGCCTAATTATGTGTTTAACTTAAAATGCGGAGTTATTTTAACAATGCCTAAAATTAAAACAGTACGTGGTGCTGCTAAGCGTTTCAAAAAAACAGCTTCTGGCGGTTTCAAACGTAAACAATCTCACTTACGTCATATTTTGACTAAAAAGACAACTAAACGTAAACGTCATTTACGTCATAAATCAATGGTTGCGAAAGCAGACCAAGTTTTAGTAGTAGCTTGCTTACCATACGCATAAGCCGTTATTTAAGCAAAACGTACGATTAGTTAAATTAGTTAAAAATATTACATAGGAGATTAAATAATGGCTCGTGTAAAACGTGGTGTTATTGCAAGAGCACGCCATAAGAAAGTTCTTAAGGCTGCTAAAGGTTATTATGGTGCACGTTCACGCGTGTATCGCGTTGCTTTCCAAGCGGTGATCAAAGCTGGTCAATACGCATATCGTGACCGTCGTCAACGTAAACGTCAATTCCGTCAATTATGGATTGCACGTATCAACGCTGCGGCTCGTCAAAATGGTTTATCTTACAGCAAATTCATCAACGGCTTGAAAAAAGCGTCTGTTGAAATCGACCGTAAGATCCTTGCTGATATCGCTGTATTCGACAAAGTAGCGTTCGCTGCATTAGTTGAAAAAGCAAAATCTGCACTTTAATTTTTTAAAGTTTAGATTCAAAAAATTAGGACGCTGAAAAGCGTCCTTTTTTATTACCTCCCAAAAAGAAAAAACCGCTACTCAAAACTTGAATAGCGGGGAGGTCTTAATTTATAAGAAACTTCAAAAAGATAACTGCAATATGCAGTGCACTAGCAATGTATCAGACTGTGTGTTTTTGAAATAGTTCGATATTTTTGAAAAAAATTTTAAAAATATCAAAATTAAACGAAAATGAACGCATTTAGCCCTTTATAAAGGCGATGATTTGCTCTTCAATCCCTTTTTTATCTAATTTAATTTCAGCAAGCGCTTCTTGTTGTGTGCCTTGCGGAATAAAGATATCAGGTAAACCAAGTTGTAAAAGTGCGGTTGTTTTTCCATAAGAATTTAGCACTTCTGAAACAGCAGAACCCGCACCACCTTGAATCGCATTTTCTTCCAATGTCACAATGAAGTCGTGGGTATCCGCCATTTCTAGAATGCGAGATTCATCAATTGGTTTCACAAAGCGCATATCGACAACAGTCGCATTGAGTTTTTCTGCCACAGATAAAGCGGCAGGTAAGAGTGTGCCAAAATTCAGAATCGCGATTTTTTCACCCTGACGAACCATTTTTGAACGACCAATTTCTAATTCAGCAAGTGGGGTTAATTCTACGCCGATTGCATTTCCACGCGGATAACGTACCGCAGCCGGTTTACCGCATTTATAACCGGTATAAAGCATTTGGCGACATTCATTTTCATCACTTGGTGTCATAATGATCATATTCGGAATGCAGCGCATAAAACTTAAATCAAACGCACCTTGGTGAGTTTGACCATCAGCACCTACGATACCTGCACGATCGATGGCAAAGAGAACAGGTAAGTTTTGAATAGCGACATCATGAATAAGTTGATCATAAGCACGTTGTAAGAAGGTAGAATAAATGGCTACAACAGGTTTATAACCACCAATTGCAAGGCCCGCAGCAAAAGTGACAGCATGTTGTTCAGCGATGGCAACATCAAAATATTGTTGTGGGAATCGTTCTGAAAATTCTACCATGCCAGAACCTTCACGCATTGCAGGGGTAATACCGACTAATTTATCGTCTTGTTCCGCCATTTCACATAACCAATCGCCAAAGATTTTTGAATAGGTTGGTTTGGCATTTGATTTTGGAAGTTGGCCGCTTGTTGGGTCAAATTTTGGTACGCCATGGAAACCGATTGGGTCTTTTTCTGCAGGCTCGTAACCTTTCCCTTTTTTGGTTTTGATATGTAAGAATTGCGGTCCTTTGAGATCGCGCATATTGCTTAAAGTAGCAATTAATTCATCAATATTATGCCCGTCAATTGGTCCAATATAGTTAAAACCGAGCTCTTCAAAAAGCGTACTTTCTGGAGAGAACATCACACCTTTCATGTGCTCTTCGGTTTTCTTCATAAAGTTTTTAACGGTCGGTACTTTATCTAAGATTTTTTTACTGCCGTCACGAACTGTTGAATATAATGAGCCAGAGAAAATACGGGCAAGGTGATTATTTAATGCCCCCACATTTTCAGAAATAGACATTTCATTGTCATTTAAAATGACTAACATATCAGTATGCAAAGAACCCGCATGGTTTAATGCTTCAAATGCCATACCCGCAGTGATTGCACCATCACCAATAACACAAACAGTTTTACGACCCGCATTTTCACGTTCTGCCGCAACAGCAATACCTAACCCTGCACTGATGGAAGTAGAAGAGTGACCAACACTTAATACATCAAACTCACTTTCTTCACGCCAAGGGAAGGGATGAATACCGCCTTTTTGGCGAATGGTGGACATTTGATCACGACGACCTGTCAAAATTTTGTGTGGATACGCTTGATGGCCCACATCCCAAATTAATTGATCAAAAGGGGTTTTGAAAATATAGTGTAATGCAACAGTCAATTCAACAGTACCAAGACCAGATGCCAAATGACCACTGCTTTGACTAACGGATTCCAACAGATAACTCCGTAATTCCTGACAAAGTTGCGGAAGCTGATCTTTATTCAACAGACGCAAATCTTCCGGCGAATTAATTAAGGATAAAAGAGGATAGTTGTTCATATATTCGTTAGTCCTAAAATGTGAAAAAAGTGACCGCACTTTGAAAAATTAAAATCAGTGCTGTCACCATTAACTTTTACGATTGACAATAAATTCAGCTAATGCGCGTAATGCGGTAGTATCAAAAGGTAAATTGTCTAATTCATGTAAGGCGGTTTGATAGAGTTCTTGTGCTTTTTGTTTAGCACCCTCTAATCCTAACAGCTTTGGATAAGTGCTTTTATCTAAACCTAAATCAGAACCCACCGGTTTACCGATTTCCGCACTGTCGCCTTCAATATCTAAAATGTCATCTTGCACTTGGAAAGCTAAACCAATAGCTTGTGAATAACGTTCTAGTTGTTGCTCTAATTCTTTGTTTTCAAAGTGAGGAGAGCAGATAAAACCCATTTTTAATGCGGCCGTTAGCAATGCACCAGTTTTGTTACGATGAATAAGCTCTAATTCGGTTAAATTAACTTGTTTATGTTCAGAAATTAAATCTAAACTTTGCCCTAAACACATGCCTTGTACGCCAGATGCTTGAGCCAAGACTTTCACTAATTGCAATTTTTGTTCTGCAGAAAGAGAAGGGGCTTGCGTAAGAATTTCAAAGGCAAAAGCTTGTAATGCATCGCCAGCTAAAATGGCCGTGGCTTCATCAAAAGCAATATGACATGTTGGTTGACCACGACGAAGTTCATCGTTGTCCATGGCAGGCAAATCGTCATGGATTAAAGAATAAGCGTGAATAGATTCAATAGCTGCCGCCGCGTAATCTAAAGCGGGCATTTCTGCGCCTAGCATTTTACCCGTTGCATAGACAAGGAAAGGACGAACGCGTTTGCCGCCTAGCAATAAGCCATATTTCATGGCATCACGCAAAGGGGCATTATAAGAGTCAATTTCTTCAAATTGATTGGCTAAAAACTGATTAATACGATCTTGAACTTGTTTGAGTTCAGTGCCAAATTGATAACTCATGGATTACTCGTCCCCTTGATAATCACTTAATGGGGCGGTTTCGCTTTTTTGTAACAAAATTTGAATACGTTGTTCTGCTTGTTGCAAGCGTTCTTGACCAAGTTGAGCCAATTTAATGCCGTTCTCAAATTCTTTCAGCGCATCTTCCAATGGTAATTCACCGCTTTCAAGTTTTGTCACAATTGTTTCTAATTGTGCAAGTGTTGTTTCAAAATCAGGTTCAGCATTTGCTGGTTTACGCGCCATTAAATTATCCTTTTCAGATGAATAAATTGCTCCGTATTGTACTTGATTTTTATAGGGATGTTAAAAACTTATTTCAAAGTGCGGTCAGTTTTTCGTGAGAATTTGAACTTTGTGGGATCTGGAATTTAGCGTACAATACGGCCATTTTTTATTATTCACAGATTATTATGAAATTTATCGTTAAACTTTTTCCTGAAATTATGATTAAAAGCGAAACTGTGCGTAAGCGTTTCGCAAAAATTTTGACCTCAAATATCCGCAATATTTTACAGAAATATGATGAAGAAACAGCGGTTGTTCGTCATTGGGATTACATCGAAGTGCGCTCAAAAAATGAAGCCAATCGTGAAGAGTTGATTGCGCTTTTACAACGTATTCCGGGGATTCATCATTTTTTAGAAGTGGAAGAAAAGCCGTTTACTGATTTACATCATATCTTTGAATTGACCTTAGCGGATGTCGCTGCTCAACTTGAAAACAAAACCTTTTGTGTACGTGTAAAACGCAAAGGGAAACATGATTTTAGTTCCATTGAAGCAGAACGTTATATCGGTGGTGGTTTAAATCAGCATATTGAAAGTGCAAAAGTACGCTTAAAAAATCCTGATGTAACTGTTCGTATTGATATTGAAGATGACAAAATGATGCTGGTAAAAGCTCGTCATATTGGTCTTGGTGGTTATCCAATTGGGACACAAGAAGATGTGCTTTCATTGATTTCAGGTGGCTTTGACTCTGGCGTATCCAGTTATATGCTTATTCGCCGTGGTTCACGTGTGCATTATTGTTTCTTCAATTTAGGTGGGGCAGCACATGAAATTGGCGTGAAACAAATGGCTTACCATATTTGGAATCGTTATAGTTCATCACATAAAGTTCGTTTTATTGCCATTCCTTTTGAAGGCGTAGTGGGTGAGATTTTAGAGAAAGTCGATAATGGCCAAATGGGCGTCGTGTTAAAACGGATGATGGTGCGAGCTGCAAGTAAAGTGGCACAACGTTTTGATATTCAAGCTATCGTTACCGGTGAGGCGCTCGGACAAGTTTCGAGCCAAACTTTAACCAATTTGCGTTTAATTGATGAAGCATCCGATGCATTAGTATTACGTCCACTCATCACCCATGATAAAGAACAAATTATCGCGATGGCGAAAGAGATTGGTACGGATGATATTGCTAAATCAATGCCGGAATTCTGTGGAGTGATTTCTAAAAATCCAACGATTAAAGCGGTACGTGAAAAAATTCTTGAAGAAGAAAATCACTTTGATTTTGGCGTGTTGGAAAGTGCGGTTGAAAATGCACAATATTTAGATATTCGCCAAATTGCAGAAGAAACGGAGAAAGAAGTGGTAGAAGTGGATACCATTTCAGTGCTTGGTGAAAACGATATTATTTTAGATATTCGTAGCCCAGAAGAGACGGATGAAAATCCATTTGAATCAGACGAGCATCAAGTAATGCAGTTGCCGTTTTATAAATTATCTTCACAATTCAGCTCATTAGATCAAAGTAAAAACTATGTGCTTTATTGTGAACGAGGCGTGATGAGCAAACTTCAAGCGCTTTATTTAAAAGAAAATGGTTTCACGAATGTGAGAGTATTCGGGAAAAAATAAGCAAAAAAATGACCGCACTTTAACGTGCGGTTTTTTATTCGTAATCTAATTCACCCACTAATTCATCGATAGCTTTAGCAAGTAACGTTCGGTCATGACGATAGCTGATGTCATCTGCATTCAAGCGTTTAGCCAAGATTTTTACGGAAGAAATGGCAGACAAATCGACCGCACTTTGTTCACGATAAGGGGTTATAGCACCATCAATAACGGATTCGCCGACGATTTCATTAATTTTCTGAATACGATCTGCCAGTGAAAGCTGAGAGGCGGCGCCAATTTCTACCCCTAAATTATCAATAAAAATTACTTTTGCTTTGCTATTACGCAGGGCAGTAGCTAATTCAGGTAACAATAGTGGAGGCATAATACTTGTCATGAAACTTCCTGGGCCAAGTAAAATGACTTCAGCTTGCTCCAATGCTTGGATGGCTTCTTGTGCAGCTTTAACCATAGGCACTAGAAAAAGTGATTGGGGTAATTCGGTTAAATTATCAATACTCACTTCACCGACAATACTGGAGCCTGAGCCTAAACTCGCGGCAAGATGAACTGGTTCTTCTGACATGGGAATAATGTGAGATTTTACTTTGAGTAATTCACGAATTAAGTTAATGGCTTCAATAGGGCGAATATGCATATCTTCTAAAGCTTTAAGCATTAAATTGCCTAAATTATGCCCAGAAAGTTCACCTTCGCCAGTAAAGCGGTATTCAAATAATGCAGATGCCGTGCTTGGCTCAATGATGATTTGGTTTAAGCAATTACGTAGATCGCCCCATGCGATACCACCTTGTTCTTGGCGAATTCGGCCAGTTGAACCGCCGTTATCTGTGGTGGTGACAATACCGGTTAAACGCTCTTTCATAAAACTAAGCGCTGATAATACACGCCCTAATCCATGACCACCACCAATGGCAACAATATGTTTGATTTCGTCTAAATGTTCATGACGGCTGTGACGAGATAAATCAGACATTTTTCTTCCTTTTTTACCTATAAATAATTATAAAAAATAATGTTATATATTTTTTTATATAAGTTAATGCTGTTATTTTTATCAATATAGTCGGGTTATTCTATCAAATTATTGCTATTAACCGCTTGCTTTTATTACAATACCAACACAATTTATTTTTAACGCATAACTCCGAGCTTGTTTAGCCTAAGTTTCATAGGAAATACGGCGGCAAGCCAATAACGCGGTACGTTATTCAGGGATACGCTGGAAACGGTTTATCCTCTCCATATTTAGAAAGGTGTAAAATGCAATCCATTCCTATCAAGAACGTAGGAGAGTCTCGCTTAGTCGATCCTTTCCAACGCCAATATTACTATCTACGACTGTCGATTACCGATCAGTGTAACTTTCGTTGTACCTATTGTTTACCTGATGGTTATCAACCCGAAGCTAACAAACCAAGTTTCTTAACCTTAAAAGAAATTACCCATCTTGCTCAAGCGTTTGCTGAAATGGGCACAGAAAAAATCCGTTTAACGGGTGGCGAACCGACTTTACGCAAAGATTTTATTTCTATTGCTGAAAGCATTGCTAGCATTGATGGCATTCGTCAATTAGCCGTCACGACAAATGGCTATCGCATGGCAAAAGATGTGGCTGATTGGAAGAAAGCAGGGATTACGTCTATTAACGTCAGTGTTGATAGCTTAGATCCAAAAATGTTCCATCAAATTACAGGCATCAATAAATTTGATGACGTGATGCGTGGTATTGATCGTGCATTTGAAGTAGGCTACAACAAAGTTAAAGTCAATTCAGTTTTGATGAAAAATTTGAATGACAAAGAGTTTGAGCAATTCCTTGTTTGGGTGAAAGATCGCCCAATTCAAATGCGCTTTATCGAACTCATGCAAACGGGCGAAATGGATAGTTTCTTTGATAAATTCCATCTTTCAGGACAAGTATTAGCGGATAAATTGCTGCAAAACGGTTGGCAATTACAACATAAATCCCATACTGATGGTCCTGCAAAAGTCTTCACTCATCCTGATTATGCCGGCGAAATTGGCTTAATTATGCCTTATGAGAAGAATTTCTGCGCAAGCTGTAATCGTCTCAGAGTGTCAGCGAAGGGCAAACTTCATCTCTGTTTATTCGGCGAAGAAGGCATTGAATTACGTGATTTATTGCAATCCCATGAACAGCAAGATATTTTGCAAGCCCGTATTTTTGCCGCACTTCAAGGCAAACGTGAACATCATTATTTGCATATCGGTGATAGTGGCGTAAGAAATCATTTAGCTTCTATCGGTGGCTAAAAGAAAATAGGTGACTTTTACTGTTCACTTATTTTGCTTTCATCACACATGTAAAACATTCAATATTTTAACCGCACTTTTATTACATTATGACTACATTTACGCATATCAATTCTCAAGGCGAAGCCAATATGGTGGATGTTTCTGCAAAGGCAGAGACCGTTCGTGAAGCTCGTGCTGAAGCCATTGTGACTATGTCAAAAGAAACCCTTTCTATGATCGTGGAAGGCAAACATCACAAAGGCGATGTATTTGCTACAGCACGTATTGCAGGTATTCAAGCGGCAAAACGTACTTGGGAACTTATCCCGCTTTGCCATCCCTTATTACTTTCCAAAGTAGAAGTGAATTTAGAACCGTTACTTGAAACTAATCAAGTTCGTATTCAATCTCTTTGCAAATTAACCGGAAAAACTGGTGTAGAAATGGAAGCATTAACGGCTGCAAGTGTGGCAGCCTTAACCATTTATGATATGTGTAAAGCCGTACAAAAAGACATGGTAATTGAGCACGTTCGTCTATTAGAAAAGAGCGGTGGAAAATCTGGTCATTTTATTGCGGAGGAAAAATAATATGTTAAATGTTTTATTTTTTGCTCAAACTCGCGAATTAATTGGTGAAGATTCTATTCAGCTTGAAGGCGATTTTGCAACAGCGGAAGCAGTGCGTGAACATCTTGCTCAAAAAGGTGATAGATGGGCGTTAGCGTTAGAAAAAGGGAAGCTTTTAGTCGCCATTAATCAAACCTTGATGCCACTAGAAAGTGCGGTCAAAAATGGGGATGAAATTGCATTTTTCCCACCGGTAACAGGGGGCTAAATGACGGATATTCAAATTTCAGTACAAGAACAACCTTTTGATCAAAATGTCGTTTACCAATGGCTTTCTGAACAACATTCGGTTGGCGCAACGGTTATTTTTGTGGGTAAAGTTCGTGATCTTAATTTAGGCGATGAGGTATCCAGCTTATACTTAGAACATTATCCCGCAATGACAGAAAAAGCCTTACGTGAAATTGTAGAACAGGCGGAAGCGCGTTGGGATATTCAACGAGTGTCTGTGATACATAGAGTAGGACTTTTGCATACTGGCGATGAAATTGTTTTAGTCGGCATCAGTTCTGCTCACCGAGGTGATGCTTACCACGCTAATGAATTTATTATGGACTTCTTAAAATCTAAAGCCCCGTTCTGGAAAAAAGAACAAACTAATCAAGGTGAACGTTGGATTGAAGCAAGAGAAAGCGATAAAGAAGCGTTAGAGAAGTGGTAATTCAATATAAAAAATGGTCATTTTTATGGCCTTTTTTACTTTTATCAGCAGAATAAGTATATAATTATACATATTTTTTAAGTTATTAATTTATCTTTAATTTATCTTTAATTTATCTTTAATTTATCTTTACATTACATTTAACTTCTCCATAAAAAACTATTCTTTGTAAGCTTTTGTAAAATCTTGTAAATTATCTGTTAATTGCTGAGTTTCGTATTATACTTATTCCGAATCAAGATTTTGTTTGTCTTGATTAGTTATTTTTTGATTATAGGAAACTTTAATATGAATCATGTTTTTAAAATTATTTGGAATAAAGTAAATCAATGCTGGGTTGCTGTTTCAGAACTAAGCAAGTCTGTGGGTAAATCATCTCAAACTGATAAACGTAAAACATTAAATGCAATCATTGGTGCTGCAGTTTTAGCAGGTGCAACGACAAGCGCGATGGCAGAAACCAATGTGGTATTAAATAATGACGGAAATATTGTTGGTGGTACTGATGTGAGTGCTGTAGCCGGAGTTGGTACCACAGGTGATTCTGTCGTTTTAGGCAAAAAAGCAAAATCAGAAGCAACAGAGAGCATTGTAATTGGTAATAACGTGACAAATAAAGCACGTTGGTCAATAACATTAGGAAATAATGCAACAAGTCAATCAGGATATGGTGTCACTCTTGGTGATCGCGCATCAACAGGTAAAGGCGGAAACGCAATTGCTATCGGTTTAATGGCAAAAACCTCTAATGAGAAAGTGGGTGGAAATAGCCAAACTGCTGTAGGGGTGGCATCTTATGCTGATGGGGAAGGGGCTTCAGCCTTTGGTGCAACAGCAAATGCAACAGGCGCTCTAGCAACCGCTGTTGGTCGAAACTCGAAAGCTCTTGAAAAAAGTGCATCAGCTTTTGGTGATAGCGCATCAGCCTCTGCATGGGGTGCGACAGCATTAGGCGTTGGTGCATCTGCTAAAGCAGATAATTCTATTGCTGTTGGTTCTCAAGCTGTAACAGAAGGGCGAGAATCAACAGCATTAGGTCGCCGCTCTTATG